>Ga0265338_10001410_pt1 | contig 39134 bp, 38 predicted proteins | sample 42126metaG_FD_193579 | JGI IMG/M metagenome (GOLD analysis project Ga0265338, IMG submission 193579) | Rhizosphere microbial communities from Carex aquatilis grown in University of Washington, Seatle, WA, United States - 4-21-26 metaG | ecosystem: Host-associated > Plants > Roots > Rhizosphere... | reverse complement strand
CTTGCGACCGTCATTCGTCCCGCGCTGGCAGATGAGCCGGCGGCGGCGCCTGAGGCAAAATCAGCCGACGCACAATCCAAGTCCGATTCTGACGTGCAAAAGAAGGCGGCAGACTGGACGGCCTCGCTCAAACTGAACGATGCGGCCAAAGAAGCACGCGTCACTCAAGTCATCGCCACGCACCTGAAAGCCATCCGCGACTGGCACAACGACCACTCCTATACCAATGTGCCGGCAGGCGTCAATCCGGTCACGGGCAAGGCACTGAGCGTGCTCGACCGGGAAATGATTGCGGATTCTGCCGCGCCCAAATCCATCCACGAAAATCTGATGAGCGGTTTGAACAAAGACCTGACTCCGGAACAGGTCGAAGCAGTTTTGGATAAATACACTGTCGGGAAAGTGGCGTTCACGTTGAACGGTTATCATTCCATCGTGCCGGACCTGACGCCGGAAGAAGAAAAGACGATCCTCGGATTTTTGAAACAGGCGCGCGAGATGGCGGTGGATTACAAGAACATCAAACAGATTTCCGCCATCTTTGAGATCTACAAGACCAAGTGTGAACAATACCTGAATTCCAACGGGCGCGATTGGCACAAGATGTACAAGGCTTACACGGATACCATCAAAGCGAAAAAGGCGGAAGCCGCGAAAGAGGCTGGCGGCACGAATACAGTAGCAAAGCCGTAAGATTTGGTTGTCGGCTACAATTCCAGCGACTAATTATAATTGTCACAGCGGTTCATTCGCTGACATCTGGCGGCATTCCGATGGAACGGCCGATCAAGCAAAACTTTCGTTTCATTAAATTTATCCTGTGGGCAGGGTGCACGGCTTTCATCCTGACCGCCGTGATCGTACCGCATTTTGCCTATCCGGACCCACGATGCGGAAACAGACGGTCAGCGATGCCAGGCAAAATTTAAGGTACTCGTACGAGATTGACGGAAGGAAATACAGGGGAGATCGCTACGCGCTTTGGGGTAGCATGCAAGCTAACGAAGATGAAGTGCGCGCCTATGCCAATGACCACCCGAGCGGAGAGGCAGTGACGGTTTTTTACGATCCGCAAAACCCGGCTGAAGCCGTTTTGCAGCCCGGCGCAGACAAAGACGGCGGCGAGGCGTTTTTGACATTGGGTGGGTTTGCTATGGTGATAGGCTCCGGTAGCCTTTATATCGGTTTGCGAATTCTCCACGATCAAAAAACGAAGCCTAGGTGAAAGGCGCCGTGGAATTTTTTTTGCGCGCCTGTCCGGTTGTAGCTTCTACGCAGTCGGTGGATTCAGGACAACGACCTGCTCGATAAGGGCTTCGGTGCAGAGGCGCTCTTTTTCGCCTTGGGGATTCAAAACGAAAATGGCATTGCCGTTGGAATAGACGATGGAGCCATCCGGGGCGAGGTCGTAGGACAGGACGCCTTTGGCGATGGTTTCCGGTGGTTTACCTTCGCGTTGTCGGATCAGTTGCCAGGTGTTGGGAACCATATCCGGCGCATCATCGCCGGTATGATGCTGGCGCGCGGCGGACACCATGTTTCCCCAAATCATCATCTGTTTCATGTCCATCTCGCGGCTGCGCGCACCACCGGAGGTGGTTAGTTTCTTGCCGGTGTATCGCATGGAGAAAAATTGGAAGAACTGAAAAAATGCATACAGCAGGCGGAACGGAAATAGAAGGATGTCCAGTAGCACGCGCAAAGGTTTCATCTCTCGTCCCGTCGAATAAGGACGGCGGATATAGTAGAGCGTGCCGTCGGAAGTCATTTGCGGCATGAGGAAATCGGTGCCTGCTTCTTCGGCGAGCGTTTTCATGTCGCCGGTTTCCACATCCAGATATTGGATGGCGAAAGGACCGATGCCGGCGAAATGACCCTCGCGGCTGCGCCCGACGCCGGCGGATTGGAACACGAGACGACGGCCCGGTCCGGAAATCCAGCGGGGCGCAGCATCCACGGAATCGCCTTCCGTCACTTCGCTGAAACCGGATTCCTCATCGAGGCGCACGGCGATGTTGGCGGTACCGTGTTGATGGCGCATGCTGCACGCCACACTGCCATCGTTGCCGACGCACAGGGTGCCGAGGCGTTTGTCATTCTTGTTCCAGATACGCTGTTCTTCTTCGCCGAGGTTTTTCAGGGCGAGCATGGCGCAAAAATCATCTGTCTCGAGCGAATAGAGCATCTCGCCGGTCTTATGGCCGCGACAGATGCTGGTGATGGAGATGGGGATGGATGCGGGGTCGCCGGCCCCGCGGCCCCAAATCATGGCGCCCGAGAGAAATTTGCTCCCTTCGCCGCCACTTTTCCAGCTATGACGCTGCTGGGCGCGCACGGCTTTCTCGCGGATGGATTGGCCGAATTTGCTTTCGACGGTAGTGGGGGCTTCACCCGGTTTTTTCAACCGCAATCTGCCCTGAGCGAGCCATGCAATCGTGAGGTTCATGCCTTCTGGTAATACAGGCGCAAACTAACACAGCAGCGAACGGGCTGTCACGTTTGAGTTGTTAACCAACGGTAGGGCCTGATTTGGTTTGGTAGCGCGGTCTCGCGTACCAGCATCCAATTGGGCAAATGACGAATTCCAAGTGACGTATGGTGCTGATGCGGGAAGCGGGCGCAGGCAAAAAACCGTTAGCACGTTTTTTCGTCCCCAATGGCAGGGTTATTGGAAGTGCCTGCCGGTGAAGGCTTTATCTGGAATTATTCATCATGAAAAAAGTGACTGACTTCGTGACGGTCACGATGACAGGTCGGAAAAGGTGTGGTAAAAGGGGGGATGACTAAGAATGTAGAAGTCAGAATGCAGAATGAAGAAGGCCGATCCTGCTTCGCTAAAGCTGTGGAGGGTAGGTGTGTGGGGTTCCGCCGCCGCTTCCGTCTTCATTTTATTTCGACGGGGCAAGCCGCTTTGGCGCGGCAAGCAGGGGACAGGGGAGAAAAAGCGACAGAGGGCAGCCGCAGTCCACGACGCTTCGTGCGCAATGACCGGTCCGCTAAAATCTTCAGTCAGATGGCGGGCAGGGTCAAACAAACTTAAACGCATTGAAATTTTTGTGTGCGCAACGTCATGACCATTTGCAGAATAAATTATGTTGAAGGCACCGGCGTTTGAACGCGGCGCAATCGAATCAGGTCAACTACGTAAGAATTTATATGAAACGAATTTCCAAAACTGTCGCGGGAGTGAGCGCGGGCGTCGCACTCGGCGTGGCTGCCGCCGTTATCGCCCATTTGGCCATCGCCGGTGAAACCAATCTGCCAGCCCCCAAGTTCAACCTACAAACCACGCCGGTAATGCGTGAATCGCGGGTGACCAGTTTCTCGCCCGTCATCAAAAAGGCCGCGCCGAGCGTGGTGAACATCTATTCCACGCGCACAGTGCATCTCCAGGTGCCGGATGACTCGGTCCACCGCTTTTGGGGCGGGGACGATGCAGATGCGCGCCCGCGGCGTTCGCGCACCTTCCCAATGGAGGGCCTAGGCTCGGGAGTCATCGTTTCGGCGGATGGTTATATCCTGACGGCGAGCCATTTGATCGAGGATGCGGACGATGTCAAAATCACGCTGGCAGACGGCCAGAAGAAATTGGATGTGAAAATAGTGGGGTCGGACCCTGCCACGGATGTGGCGGTGTTGAAGGTGGATGCGAAGAATCTGCCGGCGATCACGCTGGCGGACAGCGACAAGCTGGAGGTGGGGGACGTGGTGCTGGCGATCGGGAATCCTTTTGAAGTGGGCCAATCGGTGAGCATGGGAATCGTAAGCGGTTTGGGGCGTAACGGCATGGGTATCAGTCGATACGAGAATTTCATCCAGACGGATGCGGCGATCAACATGGGGAATTCCGGCGGCGCGCTGGTGGATGCGGAAGGGCGGTTGATCGGCATCAATACGGCGATTCTCAGCCGGAGCGGTGGCAATCAGGGAATAGGTTTTGCGGTGCCCATCAATCTGGCGCGTGAGATGATGGAACGCATCATCAAGGATGGCAAAGTAACGCGCGGGTTTCTGGGCGTGGATATCGAATCGCTCAATGGCGATTTGGCGAAGGAATTCAACGTGCCGGTGTCCGACGGCGCATTGATCAACGATGTGCTTCCGAACACACCGGCGGCGAAAGCAGGGCTCAAAGAGGGTGATGTGATCGTGGAATTGAACGGTGCGAGGGTGACGGGCGGCAATCAATTTCACCTGGCCGTTTCGGAATTGGCGCCGGATTCGAAAGCGTCATTGAAAGTCCTGCGTGGCAGCACTGAGAAAAATATTTCAGTGACGCTCGCGGAATTTCCCACCCCGAAAGCAGCCGATGCCGGCGATGCGGAAAATGGAGGGAATGGGCTGGAAGGGGTGGCGTTATCCGACCTGACGCCGAAGCTGCGCAGCGATTACAGCGTGCCGAACCGGATACAAGGCGGCGCGGTCGTGACGAAAGTGGCACCGGATTCCGCCGCCGAAAAACTCGGATTGAAGGCCGGCGACGTGATCCTGAGCGTGAACCATCAACCGGTGACCTCGGCCAGTGAGGTCACGGACCTCATCCACAAAGCGCCCGAGGGAAAGATTCTGCTCCGGGTGCGCACCCATGATGAGGATGGAAATCCAACAATGCGGTTTTTGATCGTGCCCAATGACCCGCACCAGTGAGAGTTTCGGGCAATGCCGCAATTTTCAAGCTGTCATTTTGTGCCCTAATTTGCCTTTGTAGTCAGTCCCGCTTTGCGGGAGACACCCTCACCCGCGGCTGCGCCGCACCCTCTCCCATCGGATGGGCGAGGGCGTAACGGCAAATTAGGGCAAGGCCCGCTGTTTGGCTGGATTGCCTGCCGGGAATATTCTGCGCTGTAATTTTGGAAGTTCTGGCGTAGACTCTGACGCGAATGGCGGTCAAATACAAAGACTACTACGAAGTGCTCGGGGTGCCGCGCTCGGCGAGCGAAGCGGACATCAAGAAAAGCTTCCGCAAACTCGCGCGTGAATTCCATCCGGATGTCGCCAAGGACAAGAAGCGCGCGGAGGAAAAATTCAAGGAGATCAACGAGGCCTACGAGGTCTTGAGCGATCCTGAGAAGCGGAAGAAATACGACGAATTGGGTGCGAACTGGAAGTCGGGCGCGGATTTTCGTCCACCGCCGGAGTGGGGAAATTTCGCTGGCGGTCGTCCCCGGCAGGGGGGCGGTGGGGACCAGGAATTTGAATTTGGCGGAACGGGGTTCAGCGATTTCTTTGAACAGTTTTTCGGTTCGGCACGGCGCGGTGGCGGCGGCGCTGGCGGATTTGGTGGACGGCCGGATTTTGGCGGCGACGGATACGCGGAGCGCGGCCAGGATGTGGAGGGCGACATCATGGTGACGCTCGAAGAAGCCATGAATGGGGCGGTGCGCGCGGTGAATGTGCGCCATAATGATGGGCGGGGCGGACGGACGGAGACGCATCAGGTGAAAATTCCAGCCGGGGTGACGAACGGACAAAGGCTCCGCATCCCCGGACGTGGCGGAGTGGGCAGCGGCGGTGCGCCTGCCGGTGATTTGTATCTGCGCGTGCGGCTGGCCAAGCATCCTGACTTTGAAGTGGACGACCATAATTTGATCCACGAGGCCGAGTTGGCGCCGTGGGAAGCAGTGCTGGGCGCGGAGATTTCTGTGCCGACCCTCACGGGCCGAGTGAACATAAAGATTCCCGCGGGGACGCAGAACGGACAAAAGTTGCGTGTGCGCGGGCGCGGATTGCCGCAGCGCGGCGGTGGCAGCGGCGATCTTATCGTCGTGAGCCGGATCGAAGTGCCGCAAAAAATCTCCGAAGGCGAACGGAAGATCTGGGAAAAGCTTGCGGCGGAATCGCGGTTCAATCCACGGGATTAAGACTGCGAGGGTAGGGCGCGCAGTCCTCTGCGCGACGTCTCCGTAAGCGATTGCGCCGTTATATTCGATGCGGGCGCCCCATCCAGACTTCACGAAAACCGGGCGAAAAATTGGCGCCGATCAACTTCGCGCCGTTAAACCAATGCCAATGCTGCGTGAGCAATGAGTCATCGTGGATGGTCACCTCCACCGGATGTTGCGGCCAGGGCGGATGCCAGACGCGGAAGAAGCGTTTGCGTCCGCCCGCGGAATTGAACGCGGTGTAACGCTCCATCAACCATTCATCGAGCGTGCGCGGTGCGCAGGGAGTGAAATCATTGTGAGCAGCGAAACCCATCTCAGTTTCATAGCGTAAAACCGAACCAGTCGTTGCATCGACGACACTTCCGCTCAGCGAATCCATTTTCCAATCGTGATGATAATAAATTTGGCCAAAGTGATACGGGAGGCTGAAAATCGCAGGGCCGAGTTTCACAGCGAGACGGCTGGATAACCATTCAGCGAGGAAATGGATGCCGGGTTCGCCGTTGTGCCGGACGTAGGTGCGCACGTTCAGAAAATTGTGCGTGGCGATGGGCCGGAACAACCAGGCGGCGACTTGGCCGCCGAGACGCGGGCGCATGTCACGCATGGTGAACGCGACGAGGCTGACAAATGCGCGACCGTCCAACAGATCCAGCTCAAAGGGCACGGCGTGTTGCAACTCACCGGCATCCACTTCGAGATGGATCATCAGGGCGTTTTCCCAGGCGGCGAGGAAGAGCGGTTCACCTTTGCGGGACAACATCCGCGGCCGGGCGGCGTCGCTGGGAGCGCCCGTCGCGCGGACGGCTGGCCGGCTGGCAGGTGTGTGGATCATTTGTCACTCCATGCGTTTTTCCAAGTCGATGGCGGCGTCGCGAAATGACGGGAAGAGAAAAGTGAAACCGGATTTCAATAATCGTCCGGGCACGACGCGGCGGCTCTTGAAGATCAATTCGGTTTCAGTGCGCATAAAAAAAGCGCCGATCTCCAGCATCCATTCCGTGGCAGGCAGGCCGATGGGGCGGTGGCAGACTTCGCGGAAGATGCGCATCATCTCCGCATTGGGCAGGGGATTGGGTGCGCACACGTTGACCGGGCCGTCCATCCGTTCTTGATAGATCCAATTGATGGCGCGGCAATAATCCTCCTGGTGTATCCACGAGACGAATTGTTTGCCGCTGCCCTGGCGTCCGCCCAAACCAAATTTGGTGAGTCGTCGCAGCACGGGGAAAACGCTGTTGCGGCCCAGGCCGAGGACCATGGAAGTGCGCAGGGCGACTTTGCGGGTGCGCGGCGTTTGCGCTTCGTTCAGCGCGCCTTCCCAGGCCTGAGCGACTTCGACCGAAAAAGCATCTTTCGCATCGGTGGCGGAATCCATCTCGCGGCTGGTTTCGTCGTGCGGTGGACCGAAGGTATGCTTATAGACGGTGGCCGTGCTGGCATTGAGCCAGACATCGGGCGGACGCTCGCACTGGGCGATGGCCTGGCCGATGACCCGCGTCGAGAAGACGCGCGATTCCAAAATCTCTCTGCGGTTCTCCGCGGTGTAGCGGCAATCGACCGAGCGGCCGGTGAGGTTGATAACGATTTCCGCGCCATCCAATTCCTTCGCCCAGGGACCAAGTGTTTGCCCGTCCCAGGCGATTTCGCGCACGTAGTCATCACGCTCGCGCGGGTGGCGCGTCAGGATTGTGACCCGCGAATAGTCTTCGTTGAAGTACTTGGCCAAAACAGTTCCCAAAAAGCCGGAACCACCGGCAATGATGACGCGTTTCTGATATCGGGCCTGGGTGTTCATGGTATTCCTTGGGCAAAATTATTTTGATAGAGCGCTGTGGCGTAAACGGCAGTGAGGAAAACCCAAAGCATCCCGAAAAGAACGTGTACCTTTGTGTTGAATGCATTTCCCCGCCAAAGATCTGGATGATAAAAGAAAAATTGGCAATACAGCCGGACCACCCAAAAGATCGTCAATCCGCCCAGCAGGACGCGGGGCAATCGACCGGGAGTCAATAGGTCGTCCGCGCAAAACAAACTTACAATGCCGAATCCCGCCAGGACCAACATCAGGAACCTCATGTGCACAAAGAATACCTGCCGGGTGAATAGAGAAACCTTCTGTAATTCTTCACGCCAGCCGAACCGGCGGTTAAAACCAAAGTGAGCGAACGCCAAAAGCATTTGCAGAGTCCCGGCGATTTGCAGGCAGGTTTTCATGGTTTCTTTCTTAAAAGGAATATTTTCACGAAAGGAGTCATTCGTGATTCACGGATGATCTCCAATCCGGCAAAATCGGCGAGCCGCCGCCATTCTCCACTGGGCATGAAATGAAAGAAGCCGGGCCCGAAGGCGGTGAAGTTCGCGGCGTCACGAAGGTGTTCAACCAGCAGCACTTGCCCATTTGCCGAAAGAATGCGCACGACTTCGCGCATGAACATTTCGCGGCTGGCGGGGTGCCGCAGTTCATGGGCAGCGAAGAGGAGGAAGACCGTATCAAATGTTCCTTCCGCAAATGGTAATTGCCGGTAATTGACCTGCCCGTCCCGGTGGTCTTTTTGTTCCGCGCGTGCGCGCTGGATGCTGGGCTCGGGCATCTGGGTTGCGTCGAAGAAATCACGCGTTTCGCCTTCGCTGTGGGGAAACAAGCGTCGTAGCGCGGGTGAGCTTTCGTCAAGACCGGCGTGAAGATTCAGCCAGTGGCGGGGTGCGACCTCCAGGAAATCCGGAATCCACGTCCAGCGATAAAGTAATGACGCATCGTAAATCCAAAAAGATGCGATAAGAGAAGCCACGCTCCACCACGCAGCACACAACGCAATGACCAACAAGGTTATCTGCAGCCATTCAGGACTGCGATGTGCGAACCACAATCCGGCTCCAAGCAGGGCAATGAGGAAACCACCGGCATACTGCGGCCAGTTGTAACGCATGATTTGCATCATGCCATCGAAGCGGCCACGCTTTGGTTGGATGACGGGTTTTGGTGTCATGGGCCAGGGTTTAATTGATGGCGCACGCCGCGTTTCCACAAATAGGGGATGTCGCGGATATAAAAAGCATTCGCGAGCAACGGACTTGTTTTATTGAAGGGTGCATGGTCGAGGAAGGTCAAGCGATTGACCTCAACCGGCACCGGCACGGGATTCCAATCCTCACGAACGCCTTCGATAGCGATGATTGAGTGCGTCTCTTTTTCGTAATCAAAAGTGAAAGGGAGGGGGCCAGCGAACAGCCGGGCTTGATGCAGGTCACGAAAGGGAGAGCCGGCTGGTGGCGCGGTCATGGGGGAATTCAATCGGGCGGTGACTTCTACATCAGCTTCCGCCTCAGGGGTCGTGATGGTGATCTTTAGCATTTCGGCAGTTTCGCTGACGGTTGTTCTGGCGAGGCGGTATTGATAATGGGTCAAAAGGTTTCCGGCCCAGACCATTTTGCGGCGGTCGGTATCGCTGCGCAGGATACGTAAACCGCGCAACAGGCGACCTTCGGCCGTGCGAAAGCGCGCAAAGATGCGATAGCCGGTGAGGAAGAAATCCTGTCCCAATGCCGATGGCAAAAAAGTTGGCCGTAAGCCGCGCGTTTGGACCATTGCTACCGCTACAAACCCGAATCCTTCGAATGTATCCAGCAACAGGCCCGGCGGCAGCAGCGGGTCCAGTAACTCAGCAGGCAACGCATACGTCAGGACCAAAGAATGGCGAAACCAGGCTTTGACCGGCAGCGGATGGCGTTGGAGCAGATGACGCATATCGAGTCAGGGCATCTCGAAAAATGTTTGGTGCGGACGATGGAAGGCGGTAGCCCGCGCGTGCCGGCAACAGCGGATATCGCGTATTCCAAAAGCCCCGGCGGCAGGCAGGCCTTTGCGGATCTGTTCATCGGTGAAGTGAATGCGCGGGGCGAGGTTGGGTGGCACTTCGCTGCACGGTGGATTCGGTTCGGCCAATCCTTCGAACAACATTTTGACCTGGGCGACAGAAACCAAGGGCACGCGCATGATGCGTTCCACAAACCAGCCCAGGATGTAGTGGAACCAGACCGGCAGCGGGAACATCAATGGATGGCGGTCAACGACACGGGCGACCTGCCGCACGACCTGGCGGAGCATGAGTCTATCGGGTCCCAGCACGGCGACGGTTTGCCGGGAAAGCGCGCCGTCCACCAAAGAGGCTTTTACGATGCGCGCGACATCTTCAACGGCGTTAGGACGGATGGGTTTGTCTTTGAACCCGACGAAGGCAAACAGAGGGAACGTATAGAACGCATGGCTCAGATGGTCGAGCATGTGATCACCCTTGCCATAGATGACACCGCATTTGAACACAGTGTAGTCGAGCCCGCTTTCGCGGACGATCTCTTCCGCGGCAAATTTGGATTCGTGATAACCAGAGCCGCAGTCTGGGCGGGCGCGAAGAAAGCTGATGAGAATGATTTTTTTTACGCCGGCTTGTTTGGCGGCATTAACAACGTTACGTGTGCCTTCGATATGGACGCGTTGATAGGTCTGCGCGCCGATTTCACGATTGATGCCGGCGCAATGCGCGATGGCATCGCAACCAGTGAACACTTGCGCGAGTCCTTGGGCGTCATCCACGCTGGTCGCGATGAAGTGGGCGTTTGGAAGCCGATGAATTGCGGGATCGGTGCAATCATGACCGCGTGCGAGCAACACGACTTCATGGCCGTCGGCGACTAACGCCTGCGCGATGTTGCGTCCGACAAAGCCGGTTCCTCCAGTGACAGCGATTTTCATGTGGTGCCGCCTTTCCAGGCAGTCAGCGCATAAACGACGGGCAGGTAGGCGAAGACGATGTTCATCGCGTGATAGCCGAGCCGTCGATAAATATTTGTGAGATAAGGGCGCATATCGAAAACAAACGTTCCGGCAAACAAGCGCAGCGTCCAGAAGGCGGTGAAAAATACGCAGAGTGCGCGGGCGAGCGGGCTTCCTTCCGCCAGAGTCCCGGCAAAGATCACCGTGATGGTCCCAAAGCTGGCGAGACAAAGGCCGATGAAAGAGTAATAGACCCAGAAAATTTGGCGGATGAACGGCGGCAGCGGGGCCAGATGCTTGCGCATCTTGACGACGCCGGGCATGAGCAGGCCAGCGCACATCAATCCGAGATGCATCACTCCGGCGATTTGGAGCAGCAAGGTCAGCGTGGTCGTTTTCATGGTTCGATATCAGGTTGCGCCGAGGGCGTGGAGCATCGGCAGGATGACGGTTTTGATGAACGGAGGATGAAAGAGCAACAACGCCGGACCAGCCGCGACGATGGCGGTGAAGAGCCAACCGCCCACGCCGCGACCCAGACCAAGATGGCGACCGATGGTTGTACGCTCCACAACCATCCCCAGGCCTTGGATGAGAAAATAGGCAGTGGGCAGGCCATAACCTGCGCTGGCCGGGAGCGAAATCACCAGTTCATGAACCAGGCCCGAGAGAAGAAATACCATCAGAGTCGCAATGACGGGATTGATGGCGCGGCGCAAAGGACGGAAGGCAAATCGAAACGCGAGAGCGTTGAACGCAGTATTCCAACGTTTGCTCCAGAACCCGGCGAGCGAGTCAGCCATGATCGGTTTGTCCATGATGGGCCGCGCATCGACGCCAACGGTGCGCCATGCCAACGACAAGACGTGAAACAGTCCGAAATGCAGGATGAAAACCACACCTATCATCCCAGTCCATCCGGCGAGCAGGGGATGGTCTGGCAGGGCGGTTCGAGCGACGCCCCAGACCAAGGCCACGCCGAAAAACGTTTTCGCGAGGGTGAAGGCCCATTCAGCGGTGCGCGGTTTGGTGGGAACGATGTCGGCGCGAAGAAATCTTGCGGCGTCCATTCCCGGCCACGCGAACAAATAACCCAGTGTGCGAAACAGGCCGGTGCCTTTGAAATGCGTGGTGGCATCACGATACGTAAGCCCTTTGCAACCTGCGTAGATGGCAAAGGACATGACCCACATGAATACCCAGGGAGCCAGGTGCGTCCGGAATAGCACCGCGACGAGGGGCAAAACCAAAAGCGGAAGGAAATCAATCGGCGTGAGGTGAGTTTTCTTATTCACCGCATGAATGTCGCAGGCATTGGTAGTGCAAGTGCGATTGCGGGCAAGCCAGCGGTAGCCGGCGCGCATCAATGCGGGAAAAGGCGAAATGTGTCCCAGTGCGTAAGCGGGCCAGGCCCACCAATAGTGACGGGCAATTTCGATGAGAGCGTCCGCGCCGCCGTATTTTTTGTCATCGGGAAACAGCAGGCGCATTTCGGCGAGATAGCTGGTGTCGTCCAGTTCATTAAATCGTTCGCGGACCCAAGGGATTTGAAGAGGTAGGATGGCAAAGTCACGGCTGGCGAGCAGTTTTTCAAAACGGCGCGCAAAGCGGGTGCAATTGGGGCAATCCGCATCGTAAAGCACCCAGGCTTCGGGCGCGGGCACATCACTGGTCCCGGCACTCACCGCGCACACGGGGGCGGGAGTTTTGTCGGGATGGATGATGTTTTTCATAGGTGCTTGCTATTTGCCGATACCGACGAGCCTTAACATTTTGTCGCCGAGCTTTACGAATTTCACCACGGTGGTCATGGGCCAGTTGCGGATCTGTGTGTACCAGGCGGTGGTGTTCTCAAAAAATGTGTTCAGGTCGCGCAGCCGTTGCACGGTGTATTCATCGGTCTGTTTGTCTTTCTCGCTCTCGGCGATGCATTCGCGCAGGAGGTGCATGGTGGGGTCGATCTCGCGTTTCTTACGCTCATCCAGCACCACGCGGAACATCTCCCAGACGTCTTTCAGGCTCTCGAAATGGTCGCGTTGGTCGCCGAGAGCATGCACGCGCCGGACGATGCCCCAGCCGAGCAATTCCTTGAGGCTGGTGCTCACGTTCGAGCGGGCGACCCCGAGGGTCTCGACGATCTCCTCGGCATTGAGCGGTTTGGGCGAGATGAACAACAGGGCGTGGACCTGCGCCACGGTGCGGTTGATGCCCCAACTGGTGCCCATCTCGCCCCAATGGAGGATAAACTTTTGTTGGACTGGACTTAGTTTGCTCATATTTCAGTAATTTCTGTCTATTCAGAAATTAACAAAATTACGGAAGTTGTCAACCGGTTTTAGGCGGGGCCGTGGTCATAGGCCGCCACTACCAGGGGAAATTGCTTGGTCGGGTTGCCACGCGACTTTATAGTTGGCGCATGGTTCACGTTGGAATCGGGTATGATGTTCATCAATTGGTCGTTGGCCGGAAGCTCTTTCTCGGCGGCGTGGAGATTCCGCACACGAAAGGCCTGGACGGCCATTCGGATGCGGACGCCTTGATGCATGCCATCTGCGACGCGGTGCTGGGGGCATTGGGCGAGGAGGACATCGGCCATTTTTTTCCGAACACGGATCCGCGCTGGAAGGGCGTGCCGAGCAAAATCTTTTTGGAGGAGGCGGCGAAGCAGGTCGCCAAACGCAAAGGCAAGATCGTGAACGTGGATGCGACGGTCATCGCACAGGCACCGAAGATCTATCCGCACATCGCGGAGATGAAGAAACGCATCGCGGCGGCGCTGGGCGTGACGGAAAAACAGATCGGCGTAAAAGCGACGACGAACGAGCTGATGGGATTCATCGGGCGCGAAGAAGGCATCGCGGCGATGGCGGTCGCCTCGGTCGATTTATGAGCAATTTTTACAGGCACTGAACCATGGCTAAAGCTGAAGTAAGTTGGAAACGCGTGGCGGAAGACGGGCAGAAGATCCAGGTCTATGCGCATCACGTTAGCCAGCAGTGGCGGTTCTTCAAGCGAGTGAAGCGGTTTGACGAGTGGCAGAGGGTGCCCGAGCCGCCGTTGGAGGATTGGCTGGAATTGTTGGATGCGGTGCAACGCCTCATCTCGCGCCGCCGGTATCAACCGGACGACGAAGAGCGCCTGAAAAAAACCATCCTCGCGAAGTTTCCGGACGCCAAGATCTGAAACTCGCGCTGGCGTTCTAATTTATTTTGGAGCGCGGACTTCAACCGCTTCAACGACGGAATGCATTCAACCTTGAAGCGGTCCACGCCCAGGCGGGACCGCGCCCCTGAGACTTAATGGGCGTGCGGTTGGGCGTATTCGGTCATGCCGGAGATATCAATGACGACGACTGGTTCATTGCCGACGACCCACGCATCGTGACCGGGCGGCAGCAAGGAAACTTCACCCGGTCCAAATTCCTGTGCGCTGCCGTCATCCATGAGCACGTGCAACCGTCCGGAAACGTGATATTGCAGGTGCGCGGCTTCGCAGCTTTTGGTCTGGGCGATGGGTTTGACGCACGTGGACCATTTCCATCCGGGTTGGAGGGTGGCGCGGCCGAAGGAGACGCCGCCGAGTTTGACGAGTTCGACTTTGCCGTGGGCGAAACTGCGGACATTGTCGGGTTTCGAAAGATTTTTGCTCTGCATTTTGGCCATAAGATTCCTCGCTTTCTGTTTTGGGTTGACCAAGGCGAAATTAACCAGATGACGCGGACTGGCAAGCGATTTTTGAGTGTGGGATGCGCGGGAAAGCCCGGTTAATTCGGGGCGGGTTCCGGGACCAGAAAGACATTCAACGAACAGCCGTTCAAATCGTGCAATCCATCAATCACGCACCGTGCATTTAAATCTGCGCCGTTGGGACTAAAATGAGTGGTGTCCTGGGTCGTGTAATACGTGGTCCGGATCTCTTCAGGTTTGAGGCCGATGAAATGATTTAAGACGAGATGATTCAGGTTGATGAAATAGGTGTGCTCGTTCCGGGCAATTTCTTCTGACCATTCAACGTAGGCGGTCGACTCCGCAAAATCAGCAGTGACGGCAGCCCGTGGCAAGCGTGGCACGGGTGAGCAGATGATAGGGGTCATGCCTTTGGCGCGGGCATCGGTGACGTACTTGCGCAGGTACCAGCCGTAGGTGTGGACCGTTTCCGGCGTTCGCCTCACGGGATTATAAACATTGGTCGTCTCTTCGCCGAGGCCGCGCAGGGTGCCGCGGGCGCGATTGGTATCGGCGATGGGGCTCTCGTCATTATGGCCCATCTGGATCAACACAAAGTCGCCGGGCCGGGCCGCGGCGAGGATGTTGGTCCACCAGCCTTGCGTCTGAAACGTGCGACTGCTGCGTCCGGGCCGGGCGTGATTCTCGACGATGATTTTATTCGTATCAAAGTAATGGCCGATGACATCGCCCCAACCGAGGAGGCCGGGCGCGGCGTTGTGGACGGTGGAATCGCCGACGATGAAGAGCGTGGGCATTTTGCGGTGCGGAAATTTCTTTGGCGCGGGCGGAGCGAGTTCATTGGCCTCGGCGACCGGGGCATTCGTCGCAGGGGCGGCGGCGGTGATTTTTTCAGGTGCGGATTTGCACCCTGTCAAAATCCCAAGGACGAGCAGCACAAGCAGGACTGGCTTCATCCGTGAAGCTTGTCAATTGTTGGGCGGCAAATCAATTCGCGCCGACAAATTGTTCGCGGTCAAAGATCATGATTGAGGAGCCAAATCAATCGCCAGACTGCGGCGACAAAAATGGCTACCCCGACGCCCCAGGCGGCCATGATGCAGATGAGCCCCCACCATCCGCCGGTCAGCGCTCCCATGCTGAGCATCCGCAAGGCCCTTTCATGTCTTTTTTCATTGCGCGGATTATACCGGGAAAACTGAAAATCGAGCAGGGCGGTCATCAATTCTTCACCCGATTGATAGCGCCGGTTCACATCGGCGCGGCAGGCGTCCCAGACAATCTTGCTGAACTGGATCAAGTCCCGGTCTTCGGCATTGTTCTCAAGTGGCGAGGGCAGGGCCGGATAGTCGAACCTATCCCTGCCGGTGCACATCTCGTAGAGGACTTTTCCCAATGAATAAATATCTGCCTGCGGTGTGCCCGCGCCTTCGGGAGGAATAAAGCCATCGGTGCCGATGCGGACGTAAGGTTCGGATGAATCGGTGGTCAACCCAATGTCCGCGACCTTGGGAAAGCCGTTCACAAAAATGATGTTGGCAGGCTTGATGTCGCGATGCACCAGGCCTTTACGGTGCAGGAAACCAATGGCCGAAGCAACCGCGGCGCCCAGGCGGATACATTCACTGATGGGCACGCGCTGGTGATTGGAGAGTTCATGCGCGAGCGTTCGCGGTACGTAAGAATCAGGATCGATGAGCTGGCCGGTATCCAGGTCGTCGCTGAGTTCCATGACGTAGTAAAAATATCCGGCCACGTCATTACGTCCTACTTGCAGGATATCCACCAGTCCGTCATGCAGGCGGGAAACGGGTTCGATATTGCGGACACCATTGAACTCGCGGTCATAAGGCCGGCGATGTTGGAAGGTTTTTTCGTAGACGACTTTGACGGCACGGTAAGTCCCCAGGGCGTTGCGGGCGAGCCACACGTCGCCGCTGCTGCCACTGCCAATTTGGCGGACCAGTTCATGGTCGGGAACGATGGGAATCTCCCCGGACACGGGCGGCACAGCCTGGCCTGACGTATTCAAAATTTGAAAAGGGATGATGTCAGTTCAACGCCATTTTTCTTCGAGCAGGCGCACTTCTTTTTTTATCAGGGTCGCCACCCTGAATTTGGCGAGATAAATCTGGCCAATATTGACTCCGAGTATTTGAGCGACCATCTTCACCGGCATCTGCTGGATGACATAGAGGTCAAAAATCTGAAAGTGTTCCTCATTGATGCGGTTTTTTACCCGGTCGATGGCTGCCGAGAGGAGATTGGCCTGCCATTCGCTTTCCCATTTTGCTTCGAGGTCATCGGGCGCGGAATCCGGAACCTCCGCCAGATCCAGGGGATTGATGCCATCCCCGGGGGCGGCGGAAGTCTCGAGGCGGCCGCGTTTGCGGAACTGGTCGGCGATGCGCCAGCGGGTGAGATTGCGCAACCAGCCTTTGAAGGAGCCGAGCTTCCGGTCGTGTTTGAATTTATCGAGGTCTTTGGCGACGGAAATGATGGTTTCCTGGACAACATCCTGCGCTTCGGATTCGGTGAGGCCGGATTTGAGGGCGACAGAATAGATCAGCCGCCAGTAGGTATCGAAAAAATCCTTCCAACTGTCCTGGTCATCCCAGGACTGGAGCCTGCTCAGGAGGCTGTAACGCGTTGGAATCTGATCTTCTACGCGCAAGGTCATCACCAGATTCATATACAAATTCCTCGGGGGAAGCGACGGCTTTCTTTCAAAAAACTTTTTCCCGCGGGGTCTTCGTGGTTTAATTCCGGGAATGTTCTCTTCGGAAATCAAATCGGTACACTTCGTGGGTATCGGCGGCACGGCGATGGCCAGTGCGGCGGCGGCGATGGTGGAAAAGGGTTTTACGGTCACGGGCTCGGACCAAAATGTGTATGAGCCGATGGCCTCGTTCCTGGCCGGGAAAAAGATCGCGGTGATGAACGGGTACGCGGAACGGAACCTGGGGCACCAACCCGACCTGGTGGTCATCGGCAACGCCATCTCGCGGGGCAACCCGGAAGCGGAGTATGTGCTGGACCATAAATTGCGTTATTGCTCGTTGCCGGCGTTGCTGGCGGAATTTTTCATTCGCGGGAAACGGTCGTTGGTGGTCAGCGGCACGCATGGCAAGACGACGACCACGTCGTTGCTGGCGTGGGTATTCGAACATAGTGGGCTGAACCCGTCGTTTTTGATCGGTGGCATCCCGACGAACCTGGGGCAGGGCGCGCGGTTCACGGACAGTGAATGGTTCATCATCGAGGGCGATGAGTATGACACAGCGTTCTTCGACAAGCGCAGCAAGTTCATCCATTACCAGCCGGAGGTGGCAATCATCAACAACCTGGAATTCGACCACGCGGATATTTTTGAAAACCTGGCGGCGGTGAAAAAAACGTTCTCGCATTTCATCCGGCTCGTGCCGCGCAACGGATTATTGCTGGGCAATGGTGACGAGGCGAATCTCGCGCCATTGCTGGAGGTGACGCATTGCCCGGTGAAACGTTTTGGGTTGGGCGAGCATAACGCGATCCGCGCCACGAATCTGCGGCTGGGGCCGACGGCGAGCGAGTTTGAGATTCCGAGCGCGAAGTTTCACATCAACCTGGTGGGCGAGTTGAACGTGCGCAACGCGCTGGCGGTGGTGGCGGCGGCGAAACATTGCGGGCTCTCGAACAAACAGATCCAGTCGGCGTTCGATACGTTCAAGGGCATCCGGCGGCGCATGGAGATCCGCGGCATCGCGGGCGGGGTGACGGTGATCGATGATTTTGGGCATCATCCCACGGCGATCCGGGAGACGTTGCGCGCGTTGCGCATCAAATATCCGCGCGAAAAGATCTGGGCGGTGTTTGAGCCGCGCAGCAACACGACCCGGCGGAACGTGTTCCAGGGCGAACTGGCCACGGCCTTTGCGGATGCGGATGCGGTGGTGGTATCGCAGGTGGCGAGATTGGAGCAACTGGTCGAGGGCGAGCGATTGGACCCGGCCAGGCTCATGGCGGACATAAAGAATTCAGGCAAGGAGGCGAGTTATCTGGCGGATGCGGATTCCATCGTGGCGCACCTGGGGCATCACGCGTTAGGCGGGGACATTGTGTGTGTGTTCAGCAACGGCGGGTTTGACGGGATACATGGGAAACTGCTGGCGCGATTGGGAAAGGGGTAACAACTGGAGAAAGATATGGCCGACAAGGAGAACTTACCGGTGGGCGAAAACAATGACCTGTCAGCCGCCAATATTCTCATGCGCATTGCCGTGGCCTTTTTTGTATTTTGGGCGCTTTTTGCGATTCTGTCGTATCGGTGCCTCTACGCCGATGGCAGCCACGACTTCGTCCGGGTGTTGCAAGACCGGAATTTTATCCCGTTAATGTGGTCGCGTCAGTTCTCCGTTCACCTTTTCCAGTTGCCGATGGTGTTGGCCATCAAGCTGGGAGTGGTTGATCTGCGCTGGTTGCGATACGCCTTTGGTTTGGGCTGTTTTCTTCCCTGGGTCGTGACGTTAGCCGTTTGCCGTTGGCTTTCGCCAAAGAATTTTTGGCTCGTCGTCGTGGGTTGCGCCGCGGGTTATCTGAACGCGGCTTACATGGCGATGGGCGAACACATCATGGCCCACGCGCTTTTCTGGCCGGCGTTATATGTGGTCTTGTTTGCGCGCCCGCTAAAACCCATGGCGGCAATCGTATTGCTGGCCACGGCCACCGGCCTGCTGTTCAGTTATGAGTCGCAATTGTTTCTTTCCTCCACGTTGGCGGCGTTAACTGTCAGGCGATTATTTGAAGAAGACCGGCAAGCTCGCTCCACGTCAAAATCGGGAGCCTTCCCCAAATTGGTCTTTCTGGCCGCTATCATACTGTTCCTCATCAGCGTCGGCGTCGCTCTGTATTCCTTGAGGTATCCGGAATTGCCGGGGCAATATGAGGGGTTCCTCAGTCGTCTCGAGCGGGTCGTTTCCCACGCCGGATGGACGTTGACCTGGACCGCAGTGTGGGCTGGATTGACCCTGGCGGCTTGCTGGTCGGATAAATTCTGGGAATTGTTGCGCCGGCCCATCCTGATGATTCCCGGGGTTCTGGCGCTCGCGCTTTGGGGGCTATGGCCGTGTCTGGCGCCGGACGCATTGGACACCGCTGTGCAATATGAAAACCGGATTCTGGATTTGCTGGTCCCCCTTGCGTTAGTGCCAGTGGCTTTGACCCTGCATTACCGCCCCCAATGGATCCAATTCAAAATCAGCCGGCTGGTTTGTATGGCGGCAGCGTTGTTGCTGGCGCAATCCCTATGGCAAATCTGCGCCACCATTCGTTGGCAGGCTGATACCGCAAAACTGAAGACAATTCTAAGCGAAAGAAACGGGGTCGTGCCCCTCCACAAAAGCCCGCTCGACAAAACTTCAATCCAAGGACACGAATATATTTTCGACTGGACCTGGCCTTGTTTAAGCATCGCGCTCGCACCCGACCCGAACATCCATTCCCTGGTCGTGTCGGAATGGTTCCTGAATCCGGATTACAAAAACATCGGATACTGGGAACCATTTAGTCCCATAGAAGCCGACCAATTGCCCGACCTGAGCTACTTTGGAATCAATTTTACCAATTATGTCTTCTATTTCCGGCAGCAGCAAGGGCAGCCAGCCCGCTAGTCCTGCATTTCACCACACCAGGAATCTGTTGCGACGCCTTGCTGATTCATGATTCAGTCAGACCCAAAATGGTAGAGAAAGCGAAGTGGAAGGAGGCGGATTGAACGTAAGCGTCATCCGGGGAGCGGAGAGGAAGCGGAAGATAGCTATGCTTTGAACAAATCGCAGCCAATGACGGGCAGGGTCATTGTGTAAGAGTCATCAGGGCGGCGGCTGGATGGTTTTGCTGCCGGGGGCGTCGAACAGGTTGGTGCTGAGGTTGACCAGGGCGTTGGAGCGCGCCTCGTCCTGGAGGTGGTTCAGATTTTTTTGCAGGCGGGTCTTGATCTGGTCGTAGATTTCGTTGGTGATGGCGTTGAGGTGGGCCTGCGCCTGGGCATAATAGCTCGCATAGATCTTCACGCGCGCGAGATGGATGTAGACGCCTTCGCGCTCGACTTCGCTTTGCGCGATTTTCAACGCATTGGTCCAGGCAACGAGCGCGTCATTCGTGCGCATGGGGCGGATGCCGTAATAGGATTGGGCGAGGTCGGTGGCGAGGGAGAAGTTTGTGGGGTCGAGTTTCAAGGCCTTCGCGTAAAGCTCGAGGGAGCGGTCGAATACCTGGGGTTCGGTGATGTGATAAAAATTCATGGCATCGAGACGATACAAATAAATGGTCGTGGCGAAGTTCCAGTAATAGACGGGCTCGGTGGGGTCGAGTTCGCTGGCGCGGGTGTAATAAGCGAAGGCATTGGTCAGTTCGCCGTTGTGACCGTAATAATTCGCCAATTGATTCCAGGCGGCGGGGTTTTTGGGGTCGAGATCGCGCGCCCGTTCCAATTGCTCGGCCTGCGGTTCTTCCTCGCCCATGCCATCGAGGTAACTGGCGTAAGCGATGCGGGCGGGGGCGTTGGAGGGATATTGTTTGATGAAAGCCAAATATTCGTCGCGGATGGGTTGCAGGCGATGGAGGATGCGCTGGTTCAATTCAGCCGGCGGGATGGCCGCGCCTTTGGCGGCAAATTCCTGGTTCTCGCGGATCCAGGCATCGACATCGGCGTGCGCAGCATCGTCGTTGGACAGGACCTGGTCCAGTTCGGCATCGGCATTGGTGCCGGAAAAAATAAAGGTGATAGGCGCGGCGAAGGAATTGGAGGGCCACGCGGACTGACCCGAATTGGTCGGCCCTGCGGGTTGGTTGCTGGACAACGTCGCGCTGAGGAGGCCGATCACCAGATTAGTCATGGCGAAAGGCTAGCACCCGGATAGGAGATTGTCGCAGGAATTTTTTGTCAGTGGAAATGCAAAACATCCAACATCGAACATCCAACAACCAACATCCAATGGAGGAAAAGTGGCGGGTTAGTGGAGTTGCCAGAGGGGGTTGGTGTTGTTAGGCTGATTGCGCTGTAAACCTATGAGCACGCGCCTGGACGTCAAAAAAACCTACAAGTTGTATATCGGGGGAAAATTTCCGCGCAGCGAAAGCGGCCGTTATCTGCCGGCAAAATCCGCCAGTGGCGAACATCTCGATAATTTTTCCCATGCCTCCCGCAAGGATTTTCGCGATGCGGTGGTCGCGGCGCGTTCGGCGTTCGATGGCTGGGCGAAGGCGACCGCGTATAATCGCGGGCAGATTTTGTATCGCGCGGCAGAGATGTTGCAGAACCGCGCGGGCGAACTGGTGAACGAACTGGCGCGCTCCACGGGTGTGAGCGCGGGCAAGGCGAGGCGCGAGGTGACGCTGGCCATCGACCGATTGGTGCATTTTGCGGGCTGGACGGACAAATACCCACAGGTGTTTGGCAGCGTGAATCCGGTGGCATCGTCGCATTTCAATTTTACGACGCCGGAACCGACGGGCGTGGTGGTGGCGCTCGCGCCGGATGAGCCGTCGTTGCTGGCGCTGGTGTCGTTGATCGCGCCGGTGATTTTGAGCGGCAATGCGGTTATCCTCGTGGCTTCGGAAAAATTTCCGCTGCCGGCGGTGACGTTTGCGGAGATTCTGGCGACGAGCGATCTGCCGGGTGGCGTGGTGAACCTGCTCACGGGCAAGCGCGCGGAACTGGCGCCGCATATCGCGAGTCACATGGATGTGAATTCCATCGTGGACGGGTCCGGCGATGCGGAAACGGGCACGAAATTACAGGCCGGCACGGCCATCAATCTCAAGCGGTATGCGAAGCGGTCGCTGGCGGCGGAGGATTGGTTCTCGGACAAGGTGGAAGACCCGTATTGGATTTTGGACACGGTGGAATTCAAGACAGCCTGGCATCCGATCGGGTTGTGAACACGCGCGTAACTATCCAGACCCGTACATTTATTTTACTGCTGATTGTTTTAGTGGTATCACTTTTCGGTGGATGTTCCAAAAACGACCCGGATCCCCTCGTCAATGTCCCGGACGATGATGTAGAGATGAATACGGCCATCGCGAAGGCACGTGCGTCGCTTCCGGAATTCTGGCAGCACTTTGAGCGTCCGCGGACCGGTGAAACTAGTTTCAGTCTCAAGGTGAAAATCTCGGAAGGCAAGGAAACCGAGCATTTCTGGACGGATCACATCGAGCAGAAGGACGGGAAGGTCTTCGGAATCATCGGCAACGACGCGGAATCCGTACATAATGTCAAGTTGGGTGACCGGGTTGAGATTTTGGAACCGAATATCTCCGATTGGATGTACCTGCGTAACGACAAAATCGTGGGCAATTATACCATGCGGCCTCTATTCAAGCACATGTCAGCGAAGGATGTTGAGAAATATAAAGGCATGCTGGCCAACCCGGATGCAGACCATTAAGAACCCTCAGTTCTTGCAATAATGCCCCTCAATTAATGTATGAGCAAAGCACCTATTCGGGTTGCGGAGACTTTCGCGGAGACCAGGTGGCATCCGATCGGGTTGTGAAAATTAATTTTGGCGGTCGGGCAGGGAAGCCGGCGGCTAATTCTCGTAAACCTTGTAGAGCGTACCGCTGAATTTGATTTTGTTTTCGCCGGCTTTTACCTGGATCGTTGGGGTTACCTCCTTGGTCATGCCGTCAAAATAGATCTCATAGTCCTGGGGCGATTGAGAATCGCCTTCGGCGGTCAACAGGTCGTGACTATCGATATGCAGGTTCAGTTTGATTTTGACGGGGTCGCTTTTCTCACTTTGCCGAAAGGTTCCCTCCAAAACTGCGCCATCGGGCTGGGAGACTATCCCGGAAACCTTGGTTTCGTATAACAACACCTGCTCCCACCTGAAATGGGGTGAGCCTTTGGGATTGATGTACACTTCCAGTTTGATCCGGAAGGGTTTTGGCGAACACCCGGACATTAAGACAGAGGCTAGAAGGAGCATGGTCCAGAAAAATTTCATTCGATTTATCAAGGATGGCGGAGGAATATTTTCAGTAAAGGGCGAAAAAATGCGTGCCAGTGACATACTTATTTGTGGATGAAATTTAAAAGGAAGCACGACAATGAGAGGAACTCATTGTCGTGCTTGCCCGGAAAGTAAACGGCTCAACCGGCGCCGCTTCACTTAAACTGATTTTTCAGCCCAGAAGATCCAATCCCCGGGTGGTGGTCTTGGCGGCTGGTAGTTGCGCGCTCTTGGGGTCGTTGGCTGATTGCTGGGCGGCGAGTTTGCGCACGGCTTGCTGGTCGCCTTTGGCGGCTTCGGCTTTGGTCTGGGCGGCGGTTTCCATTGCTTCCTTAGCTGCGCTGCTGCCGGATGTTGTGCTTCCTACGAACATGATTTTTGCCTGGGGTTATTTGTTTTAAACGGTGATCTTAATCGTTACACCCCGTTATCGGCGGAATGCGAAGCAAGTTGAGGGGATTACATAATTGTAATCAGGATGCCTCGTGTTTCGGGGGCTTGCCTCCCGTTGTTTCACTCGTCATACTGTTGTCCCATTTAAATTATGAGCAAAGCACCTATTCGTGTGGCGGTCACCGGCGCGGCCGGCCAAATCGGTTATTCACTTTTGTTCCGCATCGCGTCGGGCTCGATGTTCGGTCCGGACCAACCGGTGATTTTGCACCTGATCGAGATCGAACCGGCATTGCCGACGTTGCAGGGCGTGGTGATGGAGCTGGATGATTGCGCGTTTCCGCTGCTGAAAGGCATCGTGCCGACCTCGAGTCTGGATGACGGATTCAAGAACGTGAACTGGGCGTTGCTGGTGGGCAGTGTGCCGCGCAAGGCCGGAATGGAACGCAAGGATCTGCTGGGCATCAACGGGAAGATTTTCATCGGGCAGGGACAGGCCATCCAACGCAATGCCTCGCGCGATATCCGTGTGCTGGTGGTGGGGAACCCGTGCAATACGAATTGTCTCATCGCGATGAACAACGCGAAGGAAATTCCGCAGAACCGGTTTTTTGCGATGACGCGCTTGGATGAGAATCGCGCCAAGGCGCAACTGGCCAAGAAGGCGGGCGTGGAATTCACGGCGGTGACGAATCTCGCGGTGTGGGGCAACCATTCGGCGACGCAATATCCGGATTTTTATAACGCGAAGATCAGCGGTCGCGCGGCGACGGATGTCATCAAGGACGAGGCGTGGCTGAAGGGCGAATTCATCACGACGGTGCAACAACGCGGCGCGGCGATCATCAAGGCGCGCGGTTCTTCGAGCGCGGCGAGCGCGGCGAACGCGGTGGTGGATACGGTGCATTCGCTCGTGACCCCGACGCCGAAGGGCGATTGGAACAGCGTGTGCATTCCGTCCGATGGCAGTTACGGCATCGAGAAGGGTTTGATTTGCTCGTTCCCTGTCCGGGCTGACCTTGACGGCTATAGCATCGTGCAGGGTCTGCCGGTGAATGACTTCAGCAAGGGCAAGATCGAGGCAACGGTGAACGAGCTCAAGGAAGAGAAATCGATGGTGAGCGAGTTGTTGCCGAAGTAAGACTGTTAAATTTATCAGACGCCGCTGGTGGAACGCCGGCGGCGTGAGGAATAGAAGGTTGAAGGTTCCCAGTGGCAGGTGGTCCGCCGACGTTCCGCTTTTCTCCAGTTTCCAGGCGTTCTATCGAGTTGTGGTTTAGGGGGTTGCATTTACTTTATTTCTTAATTTGACAAATTTTTAATTGTGTAATATTATACAAATAGTTCTTTGAAAATATAATTAAAAATGCATCCTTTCCTCGCTAAAGGCCAAGTGGATGGGATGGAGTGCGAGCGGAAATGACTTAAAACTGGTAAATTTCCAAGAGGCAGCCAAGCTCAAGTTTAGGTAAATTTAACCAAATTGAGGTGCTTTTTTATTAAGGGCAAAGGGTCAGTGGCGAGTGGGAATCCAAGTGAATCCTGCCTTATCCTACCACTTTTTTATCCCGGACTCCGCTCAGGATACAGTGCGGCAAACTTGGGATTTGAGCCGAGAACTGGAAAGTCCCCAGAACCCGCAGGCTGGAACGCCTTGCGCTACCGGGAATCTCACTGAATCCGACTGATTAAGATATTTTAAGGAATAATTTTTCCATCTGCTCTCAAAAACCGGATTCAAAACCAGATGAACCCGATAAACGCAGTCGGGAAAAGCGCCGGGGAAAATCTTTTTTGACCGATGTCCCCACAAAACGTAGGGTAATGACATGGAAGGTGGAAAGCTCACGGGGGTTTTTGAATCTCACACGCAAATTTTCAGGCGTGCGCCTTTGCCTAAATCGTATACGGAAATGATGGCCCGCAAGGTTTTTCGTTTCATTCTCACGGTTCAAGGGTTGGGGGCGTTCACGCTGATAACGCTGGGGGTCATCCTAAAAAAATTCTATTTCGCCCGGCGGGTGATGCGTCCGTTGATACGCCGGGAGATGGTGCGGGCGGGGTTGAAGTTGATGCCGATGTTCGCTTTTTTGGCGGGGGCGCTGGGGTTCCTGGTGGTAGGAGAAGCGGTGGCATGGCTAACGCGGCTGGGGGCTTTTGGATACCTGGGAACGATTATGGTGGTGACGGTGGTGCGTGAACTGGGTCCGTTGCTGGCGGCGGTGCTGGTCCTGGCGCGGGTGGGGACGGCCAATGTCATCGAGCTGGCGACGGCGCGGGCGCTGGGAGAAGTGGAAGCGCTGGAGGTACTGGGAATCGATCCGGTGCATTACCTGGTGGTGCCACGGGTGATCGGGCTGGCGCTAGGAACTTTTTCGCTGACAGTCTTTTTCATTTTGGGCGTGCTGGCGAGCGGTTATTTGTGGGCGTTTCTCCAGGATGTGCCGGTGACGCCGGGCGATTATTTCCAGCAACTGGCCGGTGCGTTGAGCGGATTAGATTTCGCGCTGCTGGCGTTGAAAACGGTCATCTTCGGTTTCACCATCGCGGTGGTCACGTGTTATCACGGACTGGCGCAGCCATTGCGGCTGGATGAAATTTCACGCGCGACGGTGCGGGCAGTAGCGCAAAGCATCATGATCTTTGCGGTGCTCGATGTGTTGTTCATCATGGTTTATCTGCTGACATGAATGCCACGGCCGACATCAAGAGCGAGCTGGTGATTGAAATGACCGGCGTCACGGGCGGAACGATACGCGACCCCGCGGCGGAGATCGTGCGGGACGTGAACTGGAGGGTGACGGCGGGCGATTTCTGGGTGGTGTCCGGATTGCAGGGCGTAGGCAAGGGCGACCTGCTGATGCTGACGGCGGGGTTGTTGCCGCCATCGCACGGAACGCTCCGCTTGTTCGGGGAAGAATTGCCGGACTTTGACGAAGGCCGGATGGAGCAACGCCTGAAGCTGGGATTTGTTTTTGATGACGGCCGGTTGTTCCACACCCTGACGGTGGCGGAAAACATCGCGCTGCCGATGCAGTATCATTGCGATTTTACTGACGATGAAATCCTGGAGCGGACCATCCGGCTGTTGGAATTTGCGGAGCTGATGCCGTACGCGAACGTGATGGCGGGCGCGCCCGGGCGCAACTGGCAAAAGCGGGCCGGGCTGGCGCGGGCGCTGGCGTTGCAACCAGAACTGTTGTTGGTGGACAATCCGGTGAGCGGCGCTGACCCGCGTCACGCGGAGTGGTGGGTAAAAGTTCTGGCGGAACTTTCGCTGGGCCATGATTGGATGCCGGAAAAGCGTCCGACGACGGTGGTGGTGACGGCGGATGACGCGCGTTCGTGGCACGGCGTGGCGAAACAGTTCGCAGTGTTGAGCGATGGAAGATTGGAGATCATTGGTCCTAAAAATTAAACACGTAACGAACAGATATCATGGCATTACAGGATTTGACCCCACAGTTACGAACGCGCTTGAGCCGGGTGGAGCGTTTAGTGGGCTGGTTTGTATTTCTGGCGACGGCGCTGCTGGTCTTTGGATTTGGCTTTTACATCTACAAAACGGCGCAGCGCAAAGGGTGGTTCACGGAAAAATTCAAATATCAAACCTCACTCAACAACGCCGCCGGTATCAAAGTGGGCGACCCGGTGAAATTAATGGGCAATCCGGTAGGCTCGGTCACTAAAATCACCCCAAATGAGCCGGATGCGTATTTCGGCATCACGGTGGATTTCGAGGTGCTGAAGCCGTACTACGGTTATATCTGGGATGATTCGAAGGTGGTGATTTCGTCAGACCTGCTGGGCAATCGTTTTCTGGAGATCACCAAGGGCAGAGCAGGGGTGCCGACCATCCTGGAAGACACGAACAAGGTAGCCCTGAAGATGTTGCGCTCGCGAGAGGTGCGGAGAGTGAGAAAAGCGGTGCAAAACGATATTCTGGCGGCCAATCCGCAATTGCAGACGACTAATCTAAATGTATTCAACTGGACGCTTCGTGAGCAATTGGCAAAGCGAGTCGAGTCCGATAATGGATTGTACACGAACCTGACTGCAGAATATTGGATATCGCCGGATGAAGCGCCGACCTGGAATGACCAGTTGCAGAAAGTGGCGACGCAGTTGGAGCAGGCACTACCCAACATCCTAAGCCTAACCAATAAGATCGCTGAGGCGCTGGACAATACTATCCTGCTCACGTCCAACCTGAATGCCGTAGCGGTGGCCGCGCAGCCGGTGCTGACCAACTTCAATGGAGTGGCGGCGCAATTGCAGGGACCGGGCACATTGGGCGAATGGCTGTTGTCGTCCAACATGAACACGCAACTGGAAGGTATTTTGACGACCGCGAATACGAATCTGCCCGCGATGTTTGACGGGATCACCGATTCATTGACCAACCTCGCGGCGATGACTGGAAACCTGAGGACACAGGTAGAGGAGAACACAAATATGTTGGGTAGTGTCTCGAAGATGGTGATTGATACGGATGACTTTGTGCAGGGCTTGAAGCGGCATTGGCTGTTGCGGTCGGCGTTCAAGGCGAAGCCGACAAATGCGCCGGCGCCACCGACCACGGCGCCGAAGGTGAAGCCATGAAAAAAATCTCAAATCCAAATGGAGCGCGGGCTTTAGCCCGCATCACTTCGCTAAACATTTCAACATGGAAGCGGCATAAATGCCGCGCTCCTCGATGCGTTACGTTGACACTGTAGCCCACGCTGTTTAGCTTCCGCCCATGTCTCGATTGCCGTTTGAACTGCTCCTGGCGCTGCGTTATCTGCGGCCCAAACGGACTTTCGTCTCCATCATCACGCTCATCTCCATCTTCGGGGTGATGCTCGGCGTGGCGGTGCTCATCATCGTGATCAGTGTGATGAACGGGTTCGACAAGGAATTGCGCGAGAAAGTGCTCGGCTTCACGGCGCACCTGAAAGTCATACAGCCGGACACTTCGATTAAGAATTACGCGGACGTGATGAACATCGTCCGGTCGAACAAGAACGTGATTGGGGTGGCGCCATACATCATCGGTCCGGTGCTGGTGAAAACGGAACCAGAATCCGGGCAATCGCTGGCAGGCGCGCCGTACATCCGGGGAGTTGATATTGAATTGGAGACCAACGTGAGTATTTTGCCGACGTCCATCGTGGAGGGTGAGGGGAAATTCGATTTGAGCGGTCACGGTGTCGTCATCGGCAGTGCGTTCGCCGAAAACATGCATCTGCGTGTGGGTGATAAGATCGCGATGTACGGTCAGCGGCAATTGCAACGATTTGAAAAGAACAAGGGCAAGGACATCGAAACCATTGGTTTACCAGATGAATATGAAGTTCGCGGAATCTTTGACGTGGGTTATTACGAATACAATGTGTCCATGGTGGCCGTCTCGCTGGAGAACGCGCAGGACCTATACGATATCGATGACTCGGTGCATGGATTGTTCGTGAAGATCACCGACCCGATCCAGGCGACCGCGGTGGCGGAGCAATTGGAATCGGCGTTGGGGCCGGATTATGAAGTGCGGACGTGGCTGCAGGACAGCACGACGATGCAGGCGGTGCTCGTGGAAAAGAACGTGATGCTCTACATCATGTTTTTCATCGTGCTGGTGGCGGCGTTCGGTATCACGTGCACGCTGATAACGTTCATCGTGCTGAAGACGAGCGACATCGGGTTGATGAAGGCAATCGGAGCGACGAACTGGCAGGTGATGTGGGTCTTTCTTTCACAGAGCCTGGTCGTGAGTTTCTTTGGAGTGGGGATGGGATTTGGTTTGGGGATCCTGGCACTGGCGTATCGAAATCAATTTCTGGAATTCATGCGGCACTGGACGGGGATGCAGTTATTTCCGGCAGATATTTATGGGTTCACGCAATTGCCATCGCTGATCGTTGGGAGTGATTTGTGGATCATTTGCGGCGGGTCCTTGTTGATCTGCTTGGTGGCGGCGGCGTTTCCGGCGTGGTATGCGAGCCGGCTGAATCCGGTGGAGGCGCTAAGGCATGAGTGAAATCCTTGTATCAGCGCGAATGCTTTCGAAGACTTATACTATGGGTCGGCGGACGCTGGAGGTTTTGCGCGGGGTGAACCTGGACGTGGGCAAAGGCGATTTTCTGGCGTTGCGCGGTGCATCCGGCGCAGGCAAAAGCACATTGCTGCATCTGTTGGGCGGATTGGATTCGCCGGACAGGGGAGAAGTTCGCATCGGCGACCGGAACCTATCGGTGCTCACGAAAACGGAGCTGGCGAAAGTGCGCAATGCACGGGTGGGATTTATTTTTCAATCCTATCATCTCTTTCCGGAACTGGATGCTTTGGAGAATGTGTGTTTGCCGGCGAGGATCGGGCGGGGCTCCGCGACCACAGCGGAGGAGCGTGGGCGTTATCTGCTGCAACGGGTGGGGTTGAAAGAGCGCGTGGAGCACCGGCCTTACGAACTTTCCGGCGGCGAACAACAGCGAGTGGCCATTGCGCGGGCGCTCATGAATGAGCCGGACCTGATCCTGGCAGATGAGCCGACGGGGAACCTGGATTCGCACACGGGCGGAGAGATCATCGACCTGCTGTGTTCGTTGCGCGAAGAAAGAGATGCGACGTTGCTGATAGCCACGCACGATGAACGGGTTGCCTCGCGCGCGCCGAAAGTCATCGAGCTGGTGGACGGACAGATCAAGGCGTGATGAGCGACTGGGAACAGCGATATCAGACCGGTGATATGCCGTGGGAGAAAGGCGCGCCTTCGCCCGGGTTGGTGGATTTTTTGGCGGCGCATCCGAATCTGATGCGCGGAACGGTGGCGGTGCCAGGCTGCGGAACGGGACATGATGCCCGGGAATTTGCGCGGTCGGGTTTTGAGACATACGGCTTTGATATTGCGCCCAGCGCGATAAAATTAGCCAACGAACGCACGATAGCTGCGGGGTTGAAAGCGACTTATGAGCAGCGCGATTTTCTTCACGATAAGCCGCCGTTGCAATTTGACTGGCTCTTCGAGCACACGCTATTTTGCGCCATCGATCGGGCTGACCGCGACGCTTATGTGCAAGCGGTCTTGCAATGGGTGAAGCCGGAGGGAAATTATCTGGCGGTGAATTATTTGATCCCCAACATCGACGGGCCGCCCTTCGGCACTACGCGTGAGGAATTGTGGCAGCGATTCTCGCCGTACTTCGAACTCGTGGAGGAATACGTACCGCGCTCGTATCCGAATCGTACGGCAAAAGAATTGCTGCTGTGGTGGCGCAAGAAGGTGAAAGACTGATATGCCTGAACTGCCGGAAGTAGAAGTGCTGGCGCGGCATCTGGCGCCATTGATTCGCGGAAAGACGATCCGCGATGTGACGGTACGGCGCGAGAGGGTGCTGCGGCCTACAAGCCTCCGCGAATTGGGTCTGAAATTAACCGGGGCAAAATTTCTTCAACTGCGCCGGCGCGGGAAATATCTACTCTTCACCCTGCGGGTACCGAAACAAAAAGCGCCGCTCCGGTTGCTCGGTCACCTGGGCATGACGGGAAAGATGTATCTATTGGCGGCGGATGCGCCTTTGCCAAAACACGCTGCGGTCGTGTTGGGGTTCGGGAAGACCAAATTTGTTTTTGAAGATACGCGCTACTTCGGCCGGTTCACACTGGATACGAGCGCAGTTGAAAAGCTGGGGCCCGAGCCGTTGGAAAAGGAATTCACAGTGGCGGTTTTTGCGGCGGCGCTAAAAAAATCATCGCAGGCGATCAAAGTGAAGTTGCTGGATCAGGAACTGGTGGCTGGCGTAGGAAACATTTATGCGAGTGAGGCATTGTTCCGGGCGGGAATTTCACCAAAACGACCAGCGCGGACGTTGAAGCTGGGAGAGGTCAAGCGATTGCGGCAGTCGATTCGCGCGGTGCTGGCCGAGGCGATACGTTGCGGCAGCACGGTGCCGCTCAACTTTATGGGCATTGGTGAGCGCGATGGGTTATTCTATTTTGGCAGCGCGGTGGGAGCGCCGGATTTCTACACAGAACGGCTGCGGATCTACGACCGGGCGGGCAAACCGTGCAGCAAATGCGGGGTGGTCGTAAGGCGGATCGTGCAGGCGGCACGGAGTACTTTCTATTGCCCAAAGTGTCAGAGTCGCTGAAAGTCGGGCAAATTTATTGACGCTGCGGGTGTGGGGGGTTAGATTTCGCGTCCTTTGAGTTCCCTAAAAGGGTGCAAAAAGCTTTGGATTCCAGAGTAGCTCAATGGTAGAGCACGCGGCTGTTAACCGTGTGGTTGTAGGTTCGAGCCCTACCTCTGGAGCCATTATCGAGGGATTTGTCGGGGCGTAGCGTAGCCTGGTAGCGCGCTTGTTTCGGGTACAAGAGGTCGTGAGTTCGAATCTCACCGCCCCGACCATTTTCCCTTAAGTCGGCAAATCCCTGCCGGTTGTGGTGACGGTCAGCTTTCCATGTTTCACGCCTTTGGCGGCGATGAGCGCATCGGCAATCCCGCGGATCAACCTGGCTTTGCCTTTAACCAGCAGAACTTCCAGACAGTTGTGGTGATCCAGATGCACGTGAACGGTTGAAAGGATCACGTCATGATGATCGTGCTGGATGTCCGTGAGCGTTTCCTGGACGTGCATCTTGTGATGGTCATAGACCAGAGTGATGGTGCCAGCAATCTCTTCGTTGCCAAATTTTTGGCGGTGCTCGACCAGTTGCGCGCGAATCATATCGGCAATAGCCAGGGAGCGGTTTTCGTAACTTTTCTCCCGCGTCATTTCATCGAGTTGCTCAAGTAAAGATGGAGGCAGGGATATGCTGAAGCGAGAGACGGTGTCCTTTTTCATACGCGCCGCCATCGTAGACCCGCTGGTTGCAGTGTCAACCAGTGGACGGTTAGTAAATGGTTAAACAATGCCAAAAAACATCCAGATAATTTGGGGATCGCCACTTGATAAGGCCTTAAACGGTGTTACGCTTTTGTCATAACGTGTTACCGGTAAGACCGGTGGGCGCAATCAGTAAAGAATAACGAAGTTTATTGGCGGAAAATTATGGACGTTTCTGAGGGATTAGTTGATCGGGAAACGGCAGTGTGCACTGCGTCTGTTGCGGCCGGCCGGGCCACTTTAAAGAGCCGGATAGTGGCGATGTACGCGTTGCTTATTGGGGTTAACATCGGGGCGTGGCTTTGGGCGCTGATTGCGTTTCGCCATCATCCGGTTTTACTTGGGATGGCCTTTCTGGCTTACTCGTTCGGACTGCGTCACGCGGTGGATGCTGATCATATTGCGGCGATAGATAATGTGACGCGCAAATTGATGCAGCAGGGCAAAAGGCCAGTGGCCGTCGGTTTCTTTTTTTCCCTCGGTCATTCGACCATCGTTTTCGGCTTGTCACTCGTCATCGCTTTGACTTCCGTGGCAATAAAATCACGTTTTGAATCATTCCAAGCCATCGGGGGAATTATTGGAACATCTGTTTCTGCATTTTTTCTCCTGACGCTCGGCATCGCCAATCTACTGATCCTCATTTCGATATACCGCACTTTCCAGCACGTGAAACGGGGTGGCCAGTACGTGGATGAAGACCTCAATCTGACCCTTGCCAGGCGCGGTTTTTTCGGGCGTATCTTCCGGAATCTGTTCCGGTTGGTGGAGCATAGCTGGCAGATGTACCCAGTCGGTTTTCTTTTTGGCCTGGGTTTCGATACCGCCACGGAGGTGGGGTTGCTCGGCATCTCTGCGACGGAAGCCACCAAAGGTCTCCCGGTCTGGTCGATCCTTATATTCCCCACCCTATTCACGGCGGGCATGGCGCTGGTGGATACGACCGACAGCATTCTAATGCTTTTTGCGTATGGCTGGGCGTTCGTCAAACCGGTTCGAAAACTTTATTACAACATGACGATCACGTTTGTTTCGGTCCTGGTAGCGGTGTTAGTTGGCGGAATCGAAGTGCTCGGCCTGATCGGTAATCATTTCAAAATACGAGGCGCTATCTGGGACATGATCAGTTCCTTAACCAATAATTTTGGAGCCATTGGTTTTGCGATCATAGGCGTCTTTATTTTAAGTTGGATCGTTTCGCTAATCATATACCGACTAAAGCGTTATGATGAAATTGAAGTAAGTTCGGCAACTGCGGACTGATAGGCGCGGGAATTTCATCGTTCATGTCCAATGGCAGACATCCTTGTCAGCCAATTGTTTACGGCAATATTGCTCGACTCATTTTAATGGTTTTCCCGGTCAGTCTTTCCTAAAGAATCCGGCTTTTTTGCCGATAAATCCCTGCTGGGGTTTTGATGTATTTCTTCGAAATCCTGTGCATGGATATGAATAAAAGCACTTGGGTCACCGGGATAGACAGGAATTTTTCCCGGTTAGTTGGAACATCGTCTAACAGGATGAATTTTGCCCAGACGGAATTTGTACGACGTGAGCAATTTTTGGTTAGTCCGTTCCTTCACAACGAACACCCTGGATTTACAGAATCATTTGGAAATTATTTGCAACAAAATCCAAAAAATGGACACGCCCAGTGCGTGATTTCAGTGAAATTCCCCGACAACTGCTTAAGTGCGGAAATTGCTATACAAAACGAAAGATTCGCACGTTCGAGGAATCGGTCTTTATGAATGCATCACGGACACTAATCAAGGCAACGGTGGCGCTCATTTTTTTGAACGTGATTTTCACCAGCGAGGCTCAATACACGCGCACCAATATCGCCGAGTTGAGCATCGAGGATCTGGTCAACCTGCAGATCACGTCGGTTTCCAAACGGCAAACGCCTTTGGCACAATCACCAGCAGCGGTGGCAGTGCTGACAGCAGACGACATCCGCCGCATCGGCGCGACGAGCATTCCTGAAGCATTGCGTGCCATTCCCGGGTTGGACGTGGCGCGGGTGAGCGCCAATCGCTGGGCGGTTTCATCGCGTGGATTTAACGACGAATACTCCAATAAGCTGCTTGTGCTGGTGGACGGCCGCTCGGTCTATACTCCCACATTTGGCGGAGTTTATTGGAACTCCGAGGATGTGGTGCTCGAGGATTTGGATCGTATTGAAGTCATTCGTGGACCAGGGGCGACGCTTTGGGGTGCGAATGCGGTGGATGGAGTGATCAATATCATCACCAAAAGCGCCAAGGAAACGCAAGGCGGACTCTTGTCTACCCAATACGGCACGGAGGACCAGCCGGAAGTGACGGCCCGTTACGGCGGCCAGATTTCTACCAACCTGTTTTACCGCGTCTATGTGAAGTATTTCAACCGGAACGGCTTTGACGATGCGCATGGAAATGACATGTCGGATAACTGGCAAGTGGCGCGGGGAGGATTTCGGATGGATTGGGAGCCGGACGAGGAGAACACCTTTACTTTGCTCGGCGATTATTACGGTGGCAGTTATGGCGAGCAGGTGGGTAAGACCTCGGTCATTCCTGCGACCAATGCCATCCTTGGACTTCAAGCGCCGATTTCAGGCGGTGACCTGCTAGGGCGCTGGACGCACCAGATTTCTGAAGAATCGGACCTGAAGGTGCAGGTCTATTACGATCATTATGAACGGGGTCATCCCTACGGTGGCGGAGTTATCATGGCGTCCCCGAATGAATTTGTGAGCAGCCAGAATATCATGCACGAAGTCCGCGATACGTGGGACTTGGATATCCAACATCGGTTTCCGCTTGGCCATCGCAATGACATCGTGTGGGGTGTGGGTTATCGCCATACCCAGGACCAAATCGATTCCCACGGCGTACAAATCACCTGGAAAATCAATCGCGATGCGGATGACCTTTTCAGCACATTTGTGCAGGATGAAATCACCGTAGTCGAAGACCGACTGCACTTCACCATCGGCTCTAAATTTGAGCATAATGGCGACACTGGTTTTGAATTTGAACCATCGGGACGGATCGCGTGGACGCCGACTGAACATCAAACAGTTTGGGGCTCCATCGCGCGTGCGGTGCGCACACCTACACGGTTGGAGCGGGATGCTCGAGTGGATATCATGAGTTTTCCCACCATGATGGGGCCGGGGATCGCTTCGTCGCTCGGCAATCCGAATCTGGGGTCCGAAGAAGTTCTTGCGTATGAGTTAGGTTACCGTTTTGAGCCGATGCGAAAATTGTCTTTCGATATAACGGGATTTTATAATGATTACAATCTGGCGTCTTCGGTCCCGGGAACACCGGGTCTTGATCCCAACCTCAACCCATTCCCGCACCTGCTGCTGCCTTATAATGAAACCAATGGCATTACCGGTTCGACATACGGTGTCGAACTACTCGCCCAATGGCAGGTGACGACGCAGTGGCGGCTGAGCGCCAGTTACAGTTGGTTGCAAACGGCTTTCGGCGGCAATCTGCTCACGGCCCAAACCAGCCCGGAACACCAGTTCAATGTGCGTTCCAGCCTGGACCTGGGGCGTGGCTGGGAATTCGACAGCGCGCTTTACTATGTGGACCAGATCAAATCGCAGTCACAAAATGTGACCGGTTCATTCACCACCATTCCGGCGTATGTACGCCTTGACCTTGGGCTGACATGGCGGCCGAACGATCGTCTTGAATTCTCGGTCTGGGGACAGAACCTGCTGGATGGCGGGCACCCGGAGTTTGCGAGCTACAAAACGCCAAACGTGGCTGAGATCCCACGTTCGATCTTTGGCAAAATCACATGGCGATTTTAAAGCAAATCAAGCCAGGCCTTTGGTGGCATGAAACGCCCGGATTTTTGTTCGCGGCGTGTTTTTGCTTTTTTAGTTTGCTGGCGAGTCCGGCGGTTGCAGACGAGCCCATGGCTTCGGAGTACCAGGTCAAAGCCGCGTTTCTCGTCAACTTTCCCAAGTACGTGGAATGGCCGGAGGGGGCGTTTGTGAAGAATGACAGCCCAATCGTCATCGGCGTGCTCGGCGAGACGAAAGTGGCTGATGAATTGCAGAAAATCATCGCTGACCGAACGGTCAACGGCAGGAAATTTATCCTGAAACGCCTGGACACAGTTGAAGAGTCAAACGTGTGCCTCATCCTGTTCATTTCAGCGGAGAAACAATACCATTCGCCCGATCTCCTTTTGAAACTCAAGAACCTGAGTGTTCTGACTGTCGGTGAGAGTGACGATTTCCTGGAGAGCGGTGGCATCATCAATCTGGCACGCCGGGAGCGGAAGATCGCGCTGGAGGTGAACCTGGATGCGGCGGCTAATGCACGGATCAAAATCAGTTCTAAACTGCTGAACGTGGCCGGCGTTGTGAAGGGAAAATCAAATTAAACCGGTTATGTTAAGATTGAAAAACATTTCCATCCGCCGCAAACAGATGTTCATCATCATGCTGACGAGCATGGTGGTGTTGTTGCTCGCCTGTGCTGCTTTTCTGACCTATGACGTGCTGAGTTTCCGCGCGAACATGGTGGAAAACGTATCTACCACCGCCGATATCATTGGCAACAACTGCGCGGCGGCGCTGGATTTCAATGACCCCAAGGCGGCGGGAGAAATCCTGGCTTCCTTGAAGGGCGAGCCAAATATCGTTACCGCATGCATCTACAATAACGAGGGCGACCTGTTCGCGGTCTATCAGCGGGACGGCACCAATATCCAACCGGTGCTCACCGCCGCAAAATCCTCGGAACACACGTTCACCAGCCGGGAATTGCAATTATTCAAGCCAATCGTCGTGCGTGGTGAAACGATGGGCACGATTTATCTCGTGCACGATCTGCGGCAATTAAACCACCGGCTGCAAAACTACCTCGGCATTGCGGCGTTGGTGCTGGCTCTGTCGTTGCTGGTGGCTTTTGGTCTCTCCAGCCGGCTGCAACGGGTCATTTCTGAACCGATTCTGCAATTATCGAAGATGACGCGGAGAGTTGCTGTGGAGAAAAACTATTCTTTGCGCGCCTCCAAAACAAGCGAGGACGAACTCGGCCAGCTGGTTGATGGCTTCAATGAAATGCTTACGCAGATCCAGGCGCGCGACCTCGAATTGCAGAACGCACGCGACACCTTGGAGCGCCGGGTGACAGAGCGGACCGCGCGCATCGAGGAATCGGTCTCGGTGATCAATGCGATCCTGGAATCGACGACTGATGGAATCCTGGCGGTGGATCTTTCGGGGCGTGTCGTTTCATACAATTCAAAATTTGCGGCGACCTGGCAGATCCCTGCGGAAATCATCGAACGCAGAAATTATTTTGAGATGGCGAAGTTTTCTTCGGAACTCGTCAGCGACCGGGAAAAGTTTATTGCCCTGACCGAAAGAGTGCGCACGTCGCCGGAAACGGCATCGTTCGATGTGATTGAATTCAAGAACGGGCGGATTTTTGAGCGTCACGCGCTGCCGCAACGGGTCAAGAATAAATGCATTGGCGTGGTCATCAACTGGCACGATATTACTGAACGCCAGCGCGCGGATGCCGCTGTCCGCCAAACACAGGCGCTTTACCTCTCCCTGGTGAATCAAATACCGGCGGGTATTTATCGCAAAGATGAAGGGGGACGGTATGTGTTTGTGAATCGTTGGTTCTGTAACACGTTTGGACTGAATCCGGAAGATTGTCTGGGCAAGACGCCAATGGAAGTCGCTGCAGGTGACCTGGCGAATCCCAAAAAGACGCATTTGAAAGAGGCGGAGCTGAAAGAAGAGGCACGCGGGGCCATTGATCAGCATACACTTATCATGCAGAGCGGAAAACCGATGGAAATGGAGGAAAAACACGTTCTTTCTGATGGTGCTGTGCAGTATCTGCAGGTGGTCAAGACGCCGGTGTTTGACCCGACGGGAAAGATTGTTGGCAGCCAGGGGATTCAATTCGAAGTCACCGAGCAAAAAGAGGCGCAGATGGAACTGGCCTATGAACGCGACCTGTTGAGAGCATTGATGGATAACGCGCCCGACCACATATATTTCAAAGACCTTCAATCCCGCTTTATCAAATCCAGTCATGCCCAGGCGCAGCAGTTTGGGGTAGCGTCTTCGGACGAATTAGTGGGCAAGACAGACTTTGATTTCTTCAGCGATGAACATGCCCGGCCTGCTTTTGAAGCCGAACAAGAAATTATCCGCACCGGCAAGCCCTTGATAGGAATTGTGGAACGGGAGAGTTGGAAAGATGGCCGGAAGGAATCCTGGGTGCTGACAACAAAAATGCCGTTTTGCGATAAAGACGGCAAGATCATCGGCACCTTTGGTGTTTCTAAAGACATCACGGTGCTCAAGGATGCCGAAGCCAAATTGGAACTGGTTCATAAAGAACTGCTCATAGCCTCCCGTCAGGCGGGGATGGCGGAAGTGGCGAGCAACGTCCTGCACAATGTGGGGAACGTGCTGAACAGCGTGAATGTGTCGGCGACGCTGGCAGCGGACCTGGCGCGCAAGTCCAAGATCAGCAGCCTGGGGAAGGTGGTGGAGCTGTTGG
>Ga0265338_10001409_pt1 | contig 39150 bp, 21 predicted proteins | sample 42126metaG_FD_193579 | JGI IMG/M metagenome (GOLD analysis project Ga0265338, IMG submission 193579) | Rhizosphere microbial communities from Carex aquatilis grown in University of Washington, Seatle, WA, United States - 4-21-26 metaG | ecosystem: Host-associated > Plants > Roots > Rhizosphere... | reverse complement strand
TTTTGGTTGTACGATAAATCTATCGATTGTAAAAAATTACAATGAGTTTTAATAATTGCATCTTTGTTTGGAAGTATAACTTTTCCCATAAGACGCATTTCGGTAAGCGATAATTGTAACGGTAACGGTTCGGAAAAAGAAATTGATTTAGCAGGTATAAGTAACATACCATTACGTCCACCAATCAATAAATGACCATCTTTTGTTTTTGTGATACAGGTTATATCATACCCTTTGAAATACGATGAAAAATAGGAATATTCTACTTTTCCTGTTTTTTTATGATATATATAAACGGTATTATTTGCAGCAATCCATAGATTTTGGTTAGTATCTTGATAGATATCATTTATTTTATATTTCATAAATGACGATTGACCTACAAAATCTTCATAACGCAATTTCTTTTTATTAAATTTCCGTAAACCGTTGTTCGTACCTATCCATAAACAATCTCCATCGTTTACAATACAATTTACGGTTTCATTTGTCGAAATAGATTTGTTCTTTTTACTTGTAAATAAACCTAAGCCACAGCTTACACTACCGGTCCAAACCTGTCCTTCAGGATCGGTAAGTAAGGCAGAAATACAATCGCATTCTATACCTCCATTTTCTTTTGTTGCATTAGTCCATGAATTGGTCTTTTTATCAAAAATGCTTAAAGATTCACAAAAAGAACTTACTAATAATCTCTTATTTTTATCTTCAGTAATACACCATGCAGTATTCTTCAAAAGACCATTTTTATGTGATTCCTGATAATAATAATTTATAAATCTTTCCCTTGCATAATTATAACAACTCAAACCTCCATTATACGTTCCAATCCAAAGGTTTTCACCATTTTTCTCTTCATACAAACGTACAATCATATTACTACCCGGAGCATTTGAATGTTCATTATCATGTATATATGGAGTAAATTGATTTGTTGTCATTGAGAAACGATATAATCCTCCCCCATCACTTGCAACCCAAATGATTCCGTGCGAATCTTCTAAAATTTGTGTAATAGCAGAAGATTGTAATCCATTATGCGAACGTATATCGAGAAATTGAATGCCCGAATTATCGGGTTTTACCAAACATACACCTTCGTTGCCGCATACCCATAACGATTTATCATCTTTACTATATAGTTTTCTTATTGCATTTGAGGTAAAACCAAAGGATTTATTTTTTTCATTTCGAAGAATTGAGGTGATCTTTTTTGTATTGGTATTAAGGAGAATAACTCCCTGCCAATCAAAACTCACATAGATGGTACTATCGGTACATGCTGCAATATCAGTGCAAATTTGATCTTTTAATGTACAATAAGAATCGAGTGTTGTAACCCGTTGTATGGGTTGATCGTTATATTTAGTATAAACACCAAAATCCGATTCAAGCCATAATACGTTCTTTTTATCGATATAACTATCATACATATGGATGGAATGTGATAATGCCCCACAATCGAAAGGCTTAATTGTTTGTTTCAAATAATCAATCTCATAATAGTATCGATTTTGTTCTATGACTATTGAAGAATGTAAACCCTGAAAAATATAGCGTAAATCACTGGAATTGAAAAATGCACGTATTTTACCCGTTGCATTTTGAACGGTATTTTTTTTACTATCGTAAACAAGTAATCCTTTCGAATTCGTAGTTCCAATAAGATATAAACTAGTATTTATGGGACAGATCTTTACGGCTTCATATTGCGATGAATCTTTTCCAATAGCTAACCAACGCAACTGACCGGTTTGGTATGAATAAACGAGTAATCCTATTGATGTTGCAAATAAGATATTTCCATCGTTTAATGCTTTTTGGTCGGTAACATAGTAATGAGCCGTTTTTAATCGACTTGGACAGACTAAAGGGAATGATCGAAACACATATCCATCAAATTGTTGCAAACCATGTTCCGATCCAAACCAATAAAAACCATGTGTATCGCTACAAACATTTAAATATCGATTTGCAAGCAATCCATCTTGCATGGTATATTGCTTTACAAAATAAGAGGTTTGAGAATATCCTCCAATTTGTAGATTGAGAAATAATGTAAGAAATAACATGTTTGATATTCCTTTTACCATCATAGTATAGTATAATACTCGTTGCACATTTAGAAAAAGAAATAATTATTAATGAATATCCTTAATTGTACTTAAATTTATTTTTAATCGGAATACATTCAAAAGTATAGCAAACACCTTTCATTACTGTTGTTTTTTCAATTACCCCGATGTAAGTAGGGTCTGCTGAATAACTCAATGTCAATGAGAATCGTTTTTTTATTTTAAATTTTCCTCTGCCTTACTTTTTTCTTGGCAAAAAAGTAACAAAAAGTCAAGCCAAAAAAACGCTTGTTACCTCATTGTGTTAACTAATCACTCGTCGCACGCTTTTTTGGCGGGCACTCGTATCATCTCTTGCATTCCAAGATGCACAATAATGTAACGATATTTCAAATATTCCTTGCACTTTATTCCAATTATATTTCTATATATTTCTTATATTTAGGAGCTTAATCGTTTTTCAGTAGACCCTAAGTAATGGTAAAAATATAATGTCGCAGATTAAACTCTTAGCTTGCGCGGACTTGTAGTCCGTGCATTCAAATAGTATAACGAACGGACTGCAAGTCCGCTCGAGCCTTACCGAGACTTAAATACGACAATAATTCATTCTCATAACTTAAAACAGACTGTGTGAAAGCTGTGGTAACTAAAAACCACCATCAATGATTCGAAATTGCTATAGAATTGAATTATTCTATAGTGAGATATTGTCTTTTTACAATCCATATATTCACTAAGGTAAAGTAAAGGATATTCTTATAATTATTTATTGAATTTGGAATACAAATTCATGATTGTATTGATTTCAATTATGTAAAGGAATAAAAAAATATCGTGCAAGTTATAAAAAGATTTTAGAATAGTTAAATCTACAACAGGAAGTATTACATTAAAACAAAGCAATGAGGGTCTGTTCGATAAACGGTGTCAGAGGCATTATTATTTATTCTACGACAATCTTTTTTCTAACCACCATATCCTTTGTGCAGATAGATATAAAATAGGTACCGGGATTAATGGTACAAATATCAGAAAGTCTGATGCTGACATTCATAGTTGTTTGTTCAATAACTCCTGAACAGATTTGTCGTCCGGTTGCATCAATAATTGAAAGTGTAGCATTGTCTGTTGATAGACTCTTTATCATGATTGTTATAGCTTCCAATTTCCCCGGATTGGGATATACCATAAAATCGACATTATTGTTATTCAATTCAACGCTTTCTATTGGGCTATAGGTAAATGCCCCATCAATATCGGTTTGTTTAAGGCGGTAGTAATTTATTCCTTCCGAAGGATTATAATCGATATATGAATAGTAATGTTCGTTGGTACTTGTACCTGCTCCCTCGCAACTGAATATAATATTCCATTGTTCACCATTGATGCTATGTTCAAGGGTAAAGAAATCGTTGTTGATTTCGGTAGCTGTTTGCCAATTAATCATTACCGTTTTGTTTTTGGCATGTGCGGTAAAATCGGTTAATGTAATGGGTAAGCTTTGATTTACTGCATCCGATGCCGTCCAATCGGAAAATGTGCTGATTCCTGTTAATGTTGCTTTATTATTCGCAACATCGATCGAACTATTTTGAACAGTCCAATGACTGCGATTATCAATTGATTTGTATATTTTAATATTCGCTTCGGTATGTCCGGTAATTTCGTTATCGAAATAATGAAAAACCATGGTACCATTTAACCCGGCATCTGTTGTTGGAGTTATGGTAAAATATCGTTTGATTCCCGTTTTTGTACCGAAGTTACCAATACAAGCGGTTCCGGTAACCCGGGTTACAAGGGTAGAGTTATTATCCAAATTAGCATCGGTCAATTCTATTCCCAAGCCTCCAAAGGTATTATTGACATTTTGCATTAACGATCGAGTAGCTTTTACGGTACCTGTAACATACGATGTTGGAGCAGTAACAGTTGGCGTTGCTTCAACAATGCTACCCGAAACACCCAGATCAATTGCAAAAGCTCCGGTGGTAAGAATTCCAGAAGTTAAAGTCACTGTGCCATTTATTGCGATATTTCCAGCTAAAGAAGCACCGGTAGCATTATTTACTGTCATATTATTGAATGTAACGGCAGGAATAACTTGTGCACTACTTCCAAGAAAGTTGACGGTGCTTGTATTTGCTGTAAATGTTGCACTGTTGGTAAAATTACCCGTTACATTGATTGTTGAAGCACCTGCCGCCAATGTTCCAGCCGTTAATGCCAGATTATGAACCGAAACGGTATTATTGGTAAAAACGAGAGAAGCTGTTCCAGCCTTGGTCAGATCTTGATTGTTCGAAATAGTTCCCGAAAGGGTTATTTGATTATCAGCGGTAATAGTTGAGGCACTTGCTAAAGTTATGTTACCCGAATAAGATGCTGAACCTCCGCTATTAATCAAAGCACCACCATTCGAAATGCCTGAACCATTTAAGGTTAATGCTTTGCTAATACCAAGCGTATATCCAGCTAAATCTAATACGGCACCAGAGCTCACAGAAATGCCGGCGCCGGCAGCTCCCAAGGGAGTATTTGTAGCATCGCCTGTTGCACCAAGTTGAAGGATTCCGGCACTTACTGTTATTGCTCCCGTATAGCTATTGCTACCGGTTAGCGTTAGGGTACCTGTGTTTGTTTTGGTCAAATAACTTGCTTGTGGAACATAACTATCATCTCTACCATCTATTATTGGAGAAGTAATAAGCAAAGTAGCACCCGAAGCAACATCAAAGGTTGTTCCCGTTGATGCTGTACCATCGCCTAATTGAATTCCCGACCATGTTCCCGATGCCGAAATAGTTGAGCTAGCTGTTACTAGTACCGTTCCTTTGAGTGCCCACGATGGCCACCAGGAACAACAGCCTCCGGTAGAAGTAAGCGTTCCACCATTAAGTGTGAGTGGTCCAAGTGCATTAATGTTCGATCCGCAAGTAACGATGCCACCAGCATTAATTACAATAGGAGTTAATTGTGTTGCCGAATGAACACCAAAAACATCGGCTGTACCGAAATACAAAGTACCGGTATTGTTTACGGTAATAGTATTTGTAGATGAGTTATTGATTTTACCTGTTAGTAAAATGGTACCGCCATTGATTGTTGTAGTACCCGTGTATGTATTTATTCCTGCAAGCGTTTGTGTTCCTGAGCCTACTTTTACGAAATTACCTACAGCAAGATCATCAGTTAGTATTCCCGTAAAAGAGCCTGTTCCATTATCAACGCCAAAGGTGAAATTTGTATAACCTGATCCAGAATAACCCGACGAAATAGTACCCGCACCACTTAATGCATCAACTCGAACATTAGCCTCAACACCACCGAATTGAGCACCCGATTCAACATTTAAATCGGAATAATTATTTGTCCATACTTCATTACCCCATGATCCCCCCAGGAAAACACCTCCTTCAACATCAATTAATGCACCAGAACTAAAGCCAAAAGTAGCAGTCGATGTACCCCAAAGAATCTTTCCTGCTCCCGTTTTCTTAAGTGTTCCTGCTCCGGTAAATGAGGTATTGGTTGTATAATCTAAATCGGAAGTTCTGTTTAATTCTAATATTGCACCCGACGAAATAGCAAACGACGGACTCGTATATTGATCTTGTAAAACTAAACTTCCGCCCGTTATTGATGTTGCACCGGTATAGCTAATAGGATTTGCAAGTGTCCACGTTCCTGTTCCCGCTTTTACCAATGTTGTAAGGGTAGATGTTGCTCCATCAACAATAGCACCATCAATTTCGCCACTACCAGTTGTACTTCCTTGTAACGTAAGTATTTTTGCACCTGTGCCTGTTGCTGTAAACGGATTTGAGAATTTTAACAGTCCCGTTCCCGATTGATCTAATACAGCCCCTCCCGTTGTTCCTGCTAAATTAATTACACGGTTGGTTGTTTGAGCTGTGCCGGTATAGATAAGCGTTCCTGTTGAGGTTGTGCTTCCTATTGAAATAGTTCCATTTCCTGTTAAAGGATTACCAATAGAACTTGCTCCAGCGGCAACGTCTTTTATCGTGTTTATACTTAAATTATCACCTTGAATTGTTGTTGGACCAGTATAGGTATTCAGACCACTAAGTATTTGTGTTCCTGCTCCAACATAGTTATTCCCTCTTAAGGTTATTGAACCACCACCAGAAATGATTCCTGAAAAATCGCTTACACTACCTGCAATTCCTAAGTCTAAAGTTATACCTCCAATATTTGAAATCGTTCCAGATCCGACAATCGAAGCTACTGCATCACTATTATTATTCATATTCCAAGTACCACCACTATTTACTGTCATTACAGCGAAATTTGTTAATATATTACTAGACGATTGAAATAATGTTGCTCCCGAATTGACTGTCCATGAAGTTGATTTGTACCAATCACTACTGCCTTGCGTACCAAGATTAAAAGTTCCTCCATTTATAGTTGTTGGACCAGTCCAATTATCGGCTGCAATTGCACCTAAAGTCATTGTTCCCGATCCATTCTTCGTTAATCCACCTGTACCTGTAATTGTACCTCCGACGGTAAGGGTTGAAGCTGAAGTTGTAATGGTTCGTAATGATGTTCCCATAGTTACCGTTCCCGTACCTAGATTTAAAGCATTCGATCCGGTAAAGGTAAAATCACCATTCCAAGTCATCGCTTTATTGGTTGTAAGAGATATTGATCCTCCCGAAGTATTATCTATGATTGTTCCATTTGCAATGGTAAAGGTTCCAGTTGTTGCTCCTAATGCTGTAGCATTATTTATATTGATGGTACCTGCATTTAAGGTTACGCCACCATCAATGGTATTTGCTCCCGAAAGGGTTACCGTTCCTGCACCTGCTTTTATGAATGCCGTTTCGGTAAGTGAAGCTGATTTCCATAAGGTTCCCGAAATAGTAAGATCACTGGCTGCTGTACCATCGGCAACAGTAAACGTTACCCCCCCACTTTTAAGGAGATTAATATTGGTGGCACTTATTGTCGATGTAACATTACCCGTAACCGAAATATCATTTTGTAAGAGCCAGCTTCCAAGGGCTGCATCGGGAGTTCCACTGGCCAATGTTCCTCCGTTAAGCGTTATTACACCATAAATATTACAAGGAATAGCATTTTCGGTTGTTAATGTACCTCCTGCATTTATTGTTATGGGAACAGGATTATTAATATAAAATATTGAATTACCATTTGTAGCAACTAAAACGGTAGCTCCGGTATTTATAGTTAAACCACTTGATTTACCTAAAGCTCCCGGATCGGCATTCAATGACGTTGTTTTAAGGGTTCCACCATTAACGGTTGTTGATCCGGTAAAGGTATTAAGTGCCGACAACGTAAGTACTCCGGCATCCGATTTTATAAGAGAACCTGATGTTGTTCCTATAATACTAGCTATTGTAGTATTATGTGCACCCCCAATAGTTAGATTAAAGGTATTTCCGGTAATTGTTCCGGTATTTGAAATGCTAATATCGCCAGAACCGGCAATAATGCTGCTAGCACTTCCCAATGTAATGAGACCGGCAAATGTTGCAGTAGATGCACTACTATTTATGACTGCCCCAGCACTTGCAATACCGGTTCCATTTATTGTTAAAGCTTCGGTAGATGCATAGTTTTGTCCGTTTAAATCGAGCACAGCTCCCGATGTAATTGTTGTTGCACTGGCAGTAGTACCCAGAGCCGACGTACTTCCTAGTTTTAATGTACCGGCACTAATCGTCGTTACTCCAGTATAGCTATTTGTACCGGTAAACGTTTCTGTTCCCGAACCTTGTTTTGTTACAGCAACCGGATTACCCGCCGTTTCAGTTATAGTTCCGGTAAAGGTACCCGAACCATTATTAACCCCAATAATAATGGTGTTTGTAGAAGCGGAAATACTTCCTTTGGTTACCGTACCTGCACCGGTTAAAGCATCAACATATATGGTATTACCATCCCAAAGATCAATAACAGCTCCCGATGCTATATATAAACTTGATTTGTTATTACTCCAATAACCACCTTGCCAACCTCCATTTAAAATACTACCGGCTTCAATATCAATCAATCCACCTGTCATATTAATATAGACTTTATTAGAAGATGAACCTTGATTTCCTAACTGTAAATTCCAACCTCCTGTTTTTGTAAGCGTTCCTGTTCCGGTAATAACCGTTCCCGATACTGCTGTTGAACCCAAACTGATATTTTGACTATTTGCATTAAACTCTAACGTAGCACCCGTTGAAATATCAAAACTTGCCGGTGAAGATCCATTTGCCAAGGCATTACAATCAACCAATTTTAAGATACCTGCCGAAACAGATGTAGCTCCATCGTACGTTAGATTGTTTCCACCCGAAAGGGTCAATGTTCCGCTTCCTGTTTTAGTTATCGAAAGCGTTCCAGAGGTATTTTGAATAGTACCCGAGAATGTTGTTGTAGAATTATCGCCACCACAGGTTAACGTTGAAGTTCCTCCACCGGCAACATCATCGATTGTTCCGGCACCGGTAATAGAACCTACCGTTTCGCTATAAGAATTCAAATCAAGAGTTCCGGAAACGCTTACAGCACTTGTGTTAGGTATCTGATTTGATGTTCCTAATACTAATTTACAATTTGCACCAATCGTTGTTGCTCCCGAATAACTATTTGCTGTACCTGCATTTGCAAGGGTAACCGTAAGATTTCCAGTTAATGCATTAAGCACTACATCATGACTTCCGGTAATTTGCCCCGATAGAGTAACAGATGCTGCTGCATCGTTTCCATTAATCAAAAGATTATCTAAATTTACTGTTATTGCTCCCGATAAGGTATGACCTCCATTATCCAAACGAATAGATCCGGCAACATCAGTACCTCGTTTGGTATTTACTACAATAGCATTTGCAATAGTATTATTTGCATTGAAATCGATCAATATTTGAGCATAATCGCTTGCTGCCTCACCTATATATATAGTACCTGTTCCATAGGGGCTGCTCGTTATTGCTCCGGCAGAACCAACGGTTGTTATTACTGCAGTAACCCGCATTCGAGTTCCCCAACCGGGGCTATTTGCCAACGTTAAACCTCCCGAGAAGGTATTGGCGTTTGTTTCAGGGAACAATTGAAACCCTGCATTAAAATTAACTATTCTAAGAGCTATTTTACGGGGTGATCCATCTTTTATCAAGCAAGAAATAGTTGTATTCATCGCTGTTACATTAAGCGTAGTTGTACCTGCTGAACCCGAATTATCAGTTATAGTTGCAGTATTTACACTACTTGTAATATCGGTTATAGAATTGTTGTATCCATTTAAATCGAGTATAGCCGTACCCGATAAACTCAATGCATACCCTGCTAAGGCTGTTGCGTTTCCTAGTTTTAGGGTACCACCAGTAATGATTGTACCACCGGTAAAGGTATTTGCTCCGTTTAAGGTCACTGTTTGTAATGCACTGGTATTTGCTTCATCAATAGTTAAGACTCCCGTTCCACTAATAACACCATTTATAGCCATTTGATTCCATGATGTACCTGCAACTCCTATTTCACTATTGCCATTAAGAGTAATCGTTCCGTTAAGAGTTACCAATCCAGCACCACCATCATGGCATATTGTAGGATAATCGGTATTTCCACTACTACCGCTGAGAATAAAATTATTAGAAACGGTTAATGCAGAAGGAGCCCAGAACCAAGCTATTCCTCCTGTATTAATGGTAACCGTTCCTGAACCAAATCCGGTAGTATGGTCAATTAAAACACGTCCATTTGAAATTGTTGTTCCTCCCGAATAGCTATTTGCACCCCATAGTTCAGTTGATCCTGTTCCTGTTTTCGTTAATTGTATATTATTTGTTAATATTCCGTCGTAACTGGTTGTTGTATTATCACTTCCTACCGTGAGTGTCCTTGTGGCTCCGGCATTATTTATTACAGCACTTCCTGCAGCTATTAAACTTCCTACCGTAAGATTATGAGCAGCCATTTGAATCGTTCCTGTTCCTTGAAGTGTCAAAGATGCGGAAGTTGTATAATCGCCATCCATTGTAACAGTAACAGCATCGGGAATAACTATATCATCCGATCCTCCCGGTACTCCGGCAGGACTCCAAGTTAGCGTACTCCATGTACCTGTTGAAGCTGTTTTGGTTGTAGCATACACAGAATCACAACTTACAATAAGTAAAAAGGTAGATATTATTAAGAGTGGTGTATGTTTTGTAAAATTCCTCATAGCAATAGTAAAACATAGTATATCAGGATACTTCTCAACAGCAGTCTTGTTATTACGTATTTAATTCTTTTTGTGTTACGGGAAAACCGGAAAAAGCACAAAGGAATGAGAAGTTAATGAGCGTTCACTTTATGAATGAATGCTTTAAGATTGTAAATAAAATCAAATAAATATTAGTCACTATAGACCTCACAAGATTATAATCAAATATAAGAAAATATTTTCTCTTTTACTTTGATTACTAGATATATTTTCAAAACCAATCATAACTAAGTCCTCGCAATTTTAGAATATTGAACGTCTAATTAAGATAACTTTGTTTTATGTTAATTGAAACAGGCATTAATAACAATTGGATATTGAACCCTATTCAGGGTTCGGAATCGTTGTCATAATTCTACCACAGGTTTCACCCGTGGCTAATCACATTTAATTCAGGATTTTGCTTTGTTAACCACGAAGTGGTTTAATTTCAATAGCCCCGTATGAAATACGGGGTGTGAGAATAGATGAACGATACTAAATGAAACGTCAATTCTATATTTAATCATTAAATTGAGCAAATTCGTAATCTATTTCGATGTGGGTTTCATAATTCATAATTCACCATTTACCATTCACCATTATTTTAAAACTACATCGTATGGATTCCAGAAATTGCCTGTTGCAAGGAGTTTATATAACAAACCGGTGCAAGAGTCATAATAGCCACTCCCTTTTAGTGTTACAAACTCGGTCATACTAGCATCAACATCAGCCTGGCTTGACGACATTGATGCTAGTGCAAACGAACCGACAAAGGGACTGGAATGATTTCGACCGGCATCGCCTTGATCGGAACCAATGCGACGCAATCCGTTTTGATAATAGCCATCAATCACATTTCGTATACCTCCGGCACCATACCATTCATTACCCGTTTTATCTCGCTGAATTGATAATGGAGTATTCACAAAACGAGTAATTTTTTGCAACCAGCTCTCGGCTTCTTTGTTGCCCCACCAAAGAAAATCCATTGCTATCCGCCATGGTGTTCTGCATGCATCGTATTGATAGGTGTTAAAAGCTCCCGATCCTTTTACTTCGTAATAACAATCAGATGGATTGCCTCCCTCGCTATTTGTCCAGGCATAAACCAATCCGGTATTAGGATTTGCATTTTTAAGCAATGGTATATATGCATCGTTTGCTGCTTTATTCCAAAATACGATAGACTGCTTTTTAGAATGTTCTTCGGCATATTTTGCAAACACTCTATAATAAGCCGGTGAAAAATACGAAGGATTGGTACAAGTACATCCGCCGAAATAATCGCCCGGTTTTTGAACGATGATACCATTACATTCGGTAAAATAATATTTCTGAATGCTATCAATAAGATTCGTTGCTTCATGTTCATAACGTTTATCGGCAGGCCATTGTTTGTATGCAACGACCAACGATATTGCTATATCAAGATCGCCGTCGGCTGCACCATTCTTTTTATTATCGCCGGTACTGCAATCTTCGTAGTGCCAATTCATCAAACCATGACTATTGCGACGAGCCAGGGTATAATTGAGCAGCTTATCGAATAAGTCTTTATCGGCCATATAAACAACTATAGCCATGCCATAACCCAAACCTTCCGAAAGGCTTACTTCTTTATCGTTATGTACATTGTAAACCCTTGCCTCGTTCTTACCACAACCTTTTATAAATCGTTCCTTCCATGTTTGATATTCATATTTAACATCGAGATACGATATCTTGGGCGACATGTAACCATATCTATACACTACATTCTGTGGAAAGGGATAGTTTTGCGATTTAGCATCGGGTACTAGTAAGAACAAACAAGAAAGACTAAGAGTAAATAAAAGCTTCATCTGTTTTTGATATTTGGTTTTATATTTTTGTTTAGGTAAATATAGTGAACTATTACCGGCAACAAAATAGTATTGTTAAAATTGAACAATCTACCGTTATAATTTAAACAGAAAAGCTACTTGCATTTTTTTTATCCACTAATTGACACTGATTAATTGCACTGATTTGCACTGATGATATTAAGAAGGTTGTTTCAATAAAATAGAAAAGCCACTCAAACGTATCTGAGTGGCTTATCGAATATTATAAGACTATTGGTTTATTCCAATTCTATTTTTTGAAATACAACTTTAAACTCTACCCTACGGTTTTTAGCTTTTCCTGCTGGTGTTGCATTATCAGCAACCGGCACTGTAGAACCGAATCCGGTTGACTTTATTCTTGCTGCATCAACGGTTTTATCGGTTAAATACTTCTTAACTGCATCGGCACGTTTTTGCGATAACACCATATTCTTTTGTGCATCACCTACATTATCGGTATGTCCATTGATTTCCAAATTATATGATGGATTTTCGATCATTGCCTTAACTACTTCGTCTAGTATTGAATTCGATGTTTTTTTAATCACATCTTTTCCTGTTTCAAATTGAATGCCGGTTAATGCTTTTTCAAAGATTTTCAATACTTCTTTCTTAACGGCAGGACAACCGAAATTAATTGCCAATCCGGCTACTTGAGGACATTTATCATCAATATCGGGAATTCCGTCACCATCGGTATCAGGACAGCCTTTAAATTGTGCTAAACCTTTTACTTTCGGACATCGATCTCTTTTATCAGGTATTCCATCACCATCGGTATCGGGACAGCCGCTAAATTCGGCTATACCTTTTTCATCTTTACAACTATCTTTACTATCTTCGATGCCATCGCCATCGGTATCGGGACAGCCATTAAATTGAGCAAGACCTTTTACATTGGGACATTTATCTTCACTATCTTGAATACCATCGCCATCGGTATCGGGACAGCCACTAAATTGAACCAATCCTGGTGTATTCGGACATTTATCAAGGTAATCGGCTATTCCGTCTTTATCTTTATCGGTTGGACAACCGTCTTGGTCAACACTAACGCCCATTGGTGTATCAGGACATTTATCTGTTTTATCGGGAACGCCATCATGGTCGGAATCTTTCGGTCCTCTAAAATGATAGGTAATTCCTAACGATATATAATCGTACATATCGTGTTTAGCCTTTCCTACGGTAGCATCCAACTTATCGGAATTGACTACTCGTCGTGAATAATCGATATTCATGCTTATATTGTAATTCACCTTATAATCGGCTCCAATACCAAACGGCACAACACCTTCCGATGTTCCTTTAGTTAATGTTCCTTGACTGTTATAGCCATACGCAGCTATCATTTCATTTGAAGGCGAACTGAATTTCTTTGTTCTAAAATAAATCATACCAACACCTGCATAAGCATAATAGGTCATTATTCTTTGATCTTCGGGTTTAAAGAGTTCCGAAATATCAAGCTTAAAGTTTAAGTTATAATCTAAAAACCCGGCTGTAAAATATTGATGCATCGACAACTTTGTTCCGGCAACATAGCCTGCTAATACCTGAGCACGTAAATCCAAGAATGGAAATAATTGTTTTGCTACGATAAGACCTCCAGCCTCTTGCATCTCATTATTGTACGACGACCATAACGGAACGATTCTATATTGTTTTATATCACCATAAAATAGTGTCGGTCCAAAGTTGGCATTAATACTCCAACCTTCATTATTGCCTTCATATTTTTCGTATTGTTGAGCAAACATATGAAATGGTAACAATAGAATTGATGCTAATAGTAGTTTCTTGAATTTTCTCATAGTAAATCTTTATTTATTACTTTAACCAGTTACTCGAAACAAAAATAGTTTTTTTTTGTTAATGACCAACATTTATCACATAAATTGCATGCTCATACAATATAGCATACTGTAATGGCTTTATCATTACGAAGTATTAAAACAGCAATAGCTTGAACAAAGTCAACCTACTTTCGTTTTTTATATTGGCTAATTATATTATTACCAGCTTCCTCCGGCTCCACCACCACCAAAACTTCCTCCGCCAAATCCATCGAATCCTCCCGAACCCGACGAGAAATCATCCCAGCCTCCTCCCGATCGACGTCCGCCACCCATTCCGCCCATCATCATCATGGCTGCAAAAAAGGGAAGATTAGAACCGGTAGAACCAATAGTTGTGGCATTTGAAGATCGTCGTGTGCCTGCAAATACAAATAATACTATTATTCCTAATACAATAAACAATGCAACATAACTACCTTCTTGTGCTTTCTTTTCGTAGGTTTTGAATGAATATTCTTTTTTAGCCAATGCCATCAAAACCGTTATTGCCCGGTCAACTCCTCTATCGAACTGTCGTTGTTTAAACTCGGGCAGAACTTCATTGTCGATGATATGTTTGGCTGTTGCATCGGGAATGATTCCTTCCAAGCCATAACCAACTGCTATATATGTTTTGCGTTCGCCTTGACCTCCGGTAGGTTTTATTAGGAATACTATGCCATTGTTAAATTTCTTTTGACCTACACCCCATTTCCGTCCTACTTCCAGAGCATATTCCGATGGTTCCATACCATTTAAATCGGCAACAACAAGAACAACAATCTGGTTGGATGTTGAATCGCTGAAACGATCGAGTTTTTGTTCCAATGCGTTTTTATATTCGTCGCTCAAAAATCCAATCTGATCGTTTACCAAACGCATTGGCTTGGGACATTCGGGTACTCCGGCTGTTTGTGCAAACAGGCCTAAACAGACAAACTGAAGTATTATTATTGGTATATATTTTTTCAAGAGAGTATATGTATTACAATGTTATTATTTTGATCTTTATTATTAAGACAGGTTACAAGTTCTGTCTTAATAAAACAGCCTTATTTTCCAAACGAAATATCATCAGGCAATTCGTTAATATCATCAGCTTGATGTACAAAATGTGTTTTCAATTGTTCGCCTGCTTTTAGTATTCCGTGAACGAGTCCTTGAGTATAATCGCCTGTTTTAAAATAGCCTAACATAACTTCTTTGGTACTGTCCCAAAATCCCGATTCAACCACTTTATTAATACCACTATCGCCAATGATTGCAAAACTGCGTGTTTCTATTGCCAAATAGAGCAACACCCCATTACGGAGCACTGTTTTATGCATTTCGAGTTTTGCAAAAACCTGAGCGGCACGGTCAAGTACATCGCCTTTACATTGCGATTCGATGTGAACACGAATCTCACCTGAAGTATTATTTTCAGCCTCTTTTATAGCATCAACGATTTGTTTTTTTTGCGATTCGTTGAAAAAGTCTACTGCTTTTGCCATTGTCTTAGAATTTTACTTCGGGAGCTTTTTCTGTTCCTGCTGCTGCCTGAAACATTTCTTTGCGTGCAAACTCGCCCGACGACCCCATCATTCCTATTGCCATTTTCCTAAAGAAACCACGGATTAGAGTATTGTAGCCCATTACTGCTTCGTTATAATCTCTTCGTGATACTTGAATTCTATTTTCTGTACCTTCAAGTTGTGCTTGCAGTTCTTGGAAGTTTTCTGTTGATCGTATTTGCGGATATGCTTCAAACGCCAAATTGATAGCCGTATTGATTTTCTTTCCCATCATTTCAACATCGTTTGGTGTTTTTGCATTTACTATTCCGGCACGGGCCTGGGTAACTTCAGTTAATATGCCACGTTCGTTGGCTGCTGCTCCTTTAACGGTTGCAACTAACTGAGGTACTAAATCGGCACGACGTTGATAATTGGTAAGCACATCGCCCCATGTTCTATTTACATTTTCTTGAAGTATAATAGCATTATTATAAACGCCATTAGCCCATGAAAAGAATATTACGACGATAAGAACAATTCCACCTATTATACTAACAGGGATAATCCATTTATTTTTCATTTTTTCTGTTTTTAATTTAACTATTCAAATATAGACATTTCATTTATTATTCAAAACAATACGGTGTTTAACATTCCGTCTTTAATTGAGAGATGGTATCACGGTCGATTACAACCCTCTTTCAAAAATCTTTTCGCACCCTGCACCTTTTTAGTTTTTAGTTATTAATTTTTAGTTTTTAGTTAATTCTTCAACATCTTCTTCTTAGCATTGATCTCATCAGCCAACTTTTGTTGTTTATATTTTAAGACCTTTTCTATAATCATATCTAATATTCTTGAGCTTCGTGCTTCGTATTCTGCATTAAAATGACGGAAACGAGGTTCGACCGAAGTATAGTATTCAAGTTCGTTAAGACAATCTTCAGCATAGGCTTTTAATAGTTTGTTTCCTTTTTCAATATTTCCAGCCAGATAATACAACTCTCCTGTTTCAACCGTAAAATAATCGTATGGCACTTTTGCATGTGGCATTATTTGTTGACTTCTGTCGAGAGCTTTGGTAGCCGAATCCTTTTTATTTTCAGTGATCAATGCAACAGCCAACTGATTAAACATTTGACGTAGACCTACTATTCGTATTGTTCGAACATTAAACTCATCGAGATATACATTCTTATCGCCTAGTCCCCGCCATTGATATTTATTCATCACATTATCGTACATCACTTTGGTATCGACGTATTGTGTGAGATTAGGATTATTGTTTTTTACCGGCACAAAACGCGATACAAATCCATCGTTACGCATATACGCTTTCAACCCCATTGTTTCTTCAGCATCGTACGAGGTATAATACATCGGGCGTGTCCAATCGTTACTATTTAACATCGATAGAATAGCCAATCCGTTTTTCATGACATATCCTCCGGGTAGAACGAATTTTATTTCCTTTTCAATTAGCGACGAATCTTTAGTGGCAACAACTCCTTGAGCCAATACTTGTTTTTTGTTTATTGGCAAAATAATATGTTTACCGGGGAAATAATTATAGAATTTACCGTCGCCATATTCGGCTTTCGTTGCAGGGTCTTCGCTTAACACGAAATCCATAACCTGATTCAGCGGCATATAATCTTTAAAATTATCGGTAATTTCGAGATAGTCGCGGGTACCTTGGAGGTATTTATCGCGTGTTAGCGATATTGGCAAAGGAGCCGAACCATATGCCCGCCGTTTTACTTGATCGATATACCAATCGGTATTGAATAATGGTAAACACACTACCCGTACATCGGTTCTTATTCCTTCAACTTCCTGACAAAACCAAAGAGGGAATGTATCGTTATCGCCACTGGTAAAGAGTACTGCATTTTTATCACAACTTTCGAGATAATTCTTTGCAAAATCGTGAGCCAAATAACGTCCGGAACGATCATGATCGTCCCAGTTTTCAACAGCCATTATCACCGGCGAAATAGTGCTGAATGCCAACACCAAAGCCAAACGTATGTTTTCGTTTTTTAATTTTCGAAGTAAGGAGAATAATCCTATGACACCCATTCCAACCCATATTGCAAAAGCATAGAACGAACCGGTATAAGCGTAATCACGTTCGCGGGGTTGATAGGGTGTTTGATTCAAATACAACACAATAGCCAGTCCGGTAAAGAAGAATAACAACATCACCACCAAAAAATCGTGTTTCTTATATAAAGCCATATATACCAATCCGATGATTCCAAGAATAAGCGGAAGGAAATAATAGACGTTTCGCGAAGGAGTGTTCTTTTCCCAGGTGGTAAGCTTATCTTGATTACCAAGGAATATGGCATCCAAGGGTTTTATACCGCTTATCCAGTTTCCATTCATTATTCCGCCGTGACCTTGCGAATCGTTTTGCCGTCCCACAAAATTCCACATGAAATAGCGGAAATACATTTGTCCGACTTGATAGGTAATGAAGAATTTAAGATTTTCGACAAAGGTAGGTTTATTGATCGTTTTCGTATTTCCCCGCGCATCGGTATACTGAATATCGGTTCCGGTAATATCGCCCCACTCTTTGTATGCTTCGATGTGCGATGGACTCGTACTGAACATTCTGGGGAAAAAAGTCATAAAGCGACTATCGTAATTATATTCTATCGACTCTTCGGTAACAATATATTTGCCATTTACTGCCGAATAGCTTTTATGTCCCGGTGTATATGGATTTTGTGCATCTTGAGGCGAATTAAAATAAGGTCCATAGAACAACGGACGATCGCCATATTGCTCACGATTAAGATATGATAATAGTCCGAACGGGTTTTCAGGATTGTTCTCGTCGAGCGGTGTATTGGCAAGCGAACGGATAACAATTAATGCATACGAACTGTAACCGATAACAAATACGGCAATAATTACTGCTGCTATATTTACCATTTGAATCCGGTATTTTGCCAGATAATATATTCCTACTGCCAATGCAATAATGAGGATCAAGCTGATTATTGTTGAACCCGTCATAAAAGGAATACCAACTAAGGATGCTGCTAAGGTTAACAGCACGGTATTTATGATAGTTTTATTTTCTTTCATTGAAAAATATATACTCAAGACCAAAACTACCAGTAGCAATATCAGGTAAATCATTAAACCGGCATTATATGGAAGTCCAACCGAATTGATAAAAAACAATTCGAACCACGATGCCACTTTTACCGATCCCTGAATGATGCCATACATGGCAAATGCCAAGATCGCTATTGAAGCTATTGCAGCAATGATAACACCATTACGGGTAGGTTTATATTTTCTGAAATAGATAACAAACACAATGGCAGGTATAGCTAACAGATTCAACAAATGCACGCCAATTGACATGCCCATTAATATTCCAATAAGTACAATCCATCGATTCGATTGAGGTTCGTCGGCCACTTCTTCCCATTTAAGAATAGCCCAAAATACAGCAGCAGTAAAGAGCGATGACATGGCATAAACCTCACCTTCGACAGCCGAGAACCAAAAGGAATCGGAATAGGTATATACCATTGCTCCGATTATTCCACTAAACTGGATCAATATAATAGACACCGCAGATAATTCGCCTTTTACAAAACACTTCCGGGCTAAATGGGTGATTGTCCAAAATAGGAATAAAATGGTAAATGCACTGGCTAATGCCGACATTGAATTTATCATTATCGATATCATCTCTTTGTGCGAACCTGCCAGAAGGGCAAATAAACGCGAAATCATTAAAAACAATGGGGCTCCCGGTGGATGACCTACTTCCAAACCTGTTGAACATGCAATAAATTCGCCACAATCCCAAAGGCTGGCACTCGATTCTATAGTAAGTAAATAGGTAATTGCTGCTATAATGAACATTGCCCAACCGGTAATGTTATTGATGAGTTTGTAATTCTTGTTCATATGTTATTTGTTATACAAATCTTATTTTCGGTCAAAAATACGCAAAGCAATGGTATTCATCATTGTTTTTTTATTTTTTTATTAGCTATGATGTTAACCGATATAAGGGAATTGTTCTATATTTTTTGCAATGATTCTTTCGTGTGATAATTATTGAAGCCCTTTACGAAGTCAATTATCCACTGATTTACACTGATGAATAACACTGATATACACAGATGATGTTTAATTAATAATGGTAAATTATAAATGGTGAATGGCTGTTCAATTCATAATTCATAATTCACCATTCACCATTATTAATTCACCATTATTCTAATCGTCCAGATGTCCGACTACCCTGAATGCTTGTCCTTGATCGGTAAAAACCCTTTGAAACAATGTACTGTTAAAATGATAATACATTTGACCGTTAAGGGTAACAATTTCAGCATCCATCGGTAAATCGTATACTAAAGCACCAACTGGGGGATCAACAATTTGATAGCCATCGTTAACGGCTGAATAGAATAAGCCAGCAGAATAGAAAAAGGTTCCAGCAGCAGCAATAACTTGTCTAAATCCTTCGGGCAATATTCTAACATGCATCCCAACAGGAGGAACAACACCAATATAGCGGCGATTATTATAATCATAGTAACTACCTCCATGATAATAATAATCTCGGTTATTATGATGGTATGTTGAATAACCTTCTGGTAAATCACGTCGCGTTATTACGTTTGGTGGAGCACTTCTAAAAACAACATCCCTGCGCGATGCCCTTATGAAATCGTGTTGTTCTTCACGCCCTTCAGGTCTGTTTTGAAATTGTTGCGGTTGTTGATTTCTTTCGTCATTATGGTGTTCGTCGCGTTGCGAGAAACATGATAAGCTGCTTCCTATTACCATTGATAAGGTAACTACTACAATTTTAGCTTTCATTCTAATTATACATTTTAAGGTTTAAATACATGAAATAAATATACAAACTATTATTACAAATAATATTCCACAATCATTATTTTAATAAAAAAACTAATCTCTCTCAATGTTTGTGAGACAAATTAGTTTTTAGTTTTTGTTAAACCCTCGCTTAAACTAGAGCAATTAACTTTTTAGAAAACGTTGCCATTCACCATTCATAATTCACCATTATATTTTCCTATTTATTAACAACAACCGTCTTAGTCACAACGTCATTCCCAGAGGTTATTTTAATTATATAAACACCGCTCGAAAACGAAGAAGCATTTATTGATACCTTATTAGACAAATTGTATGCTCTATAATAAACTTGTCCGAGCAGATCCACAATTTCAATGGTTTGCAATTGTTTATTATCGTTCTGTATGGTTACGTTAATAATACCTGATGTAGGATTAGGATATACAATAACTGAACTAAGAGCATCTTGCGACAATATTGTCAATTCGCTTTCGGCCATATTCGATAACGATTGTGAAAAAGGTCCCGAATCGGCTTTTTGGTGAGTTGGATCTATCGACTTGATCATATTTACTGCAACATAATATTGCAATTTCACACCTGCTAAAGGAAGCGTATCGGTATAATGGGTCACATTTGCAGGAACGCTGTCGATAGCTACCGAATTTCTATAAATAATATATTGGTTAAAATTATCGCCTTCAAACCCATCCCAAGCTAAAGAGAACATTTTCTTAACTTCTTTTATTTTAAGATTTATGGTTTTATGTTCGGCACGTATTGCACTTAAAGGCGATTCGTTTCCACAATAATCTGTTGCCGACAAACGATACCTCCACGATTGACTGCCTGTATTAGCCAAAGAATCTTTTAACACACTAAGGTTTTGATAAGGAATTTGTAGTAAAGGAGTAAATGAATTTGAACCGGTTTCCCTATAGATGGTATAATAATTAATTGCCGTAGTTGAATCTTTTAACCAAACCACAAGATTATCGTTTGATATTTTACTCACCGTTACCAAAGCTATTTCGGGCTGTTTAAAACCTACCGCCGGAACATACAATTCGATTGTTTTTTTACAATTTACCGAATCGGTTGTTGTAAGACTATAAAAGCCTGCCGCCAGTGCAATTCTATTTTTTGTTGTCTTACCATCATTCCATAGATAAGTATAAGGTTTAGTTCCACGAATAGTTGTGAGTGCTATTCTGCCATTATCAGGATGACAAGTTGAAGAAATAATTGTATCGACCAGAATTGTAGGTGCATTGGCATTATTTAAAGCAAAGGCTTTTGATGAAATACATCCTGCACTATCGGTCACGGTGACGTGATACATTCCGGCATTTTTGTTCGAAAGAATATTAGTTTTGGTTCCTTCGTTCCAAACGTAGGTATAGGGACTAATACCTCCGGTAACATTGAGGGTTATTTCGCCATTTGTATTACCGCAGTCGGGTTTAGAAACAGTATCTTTAATCGAAAGTTTTGAAGGTTCGGAAATACTAAAGGTCTTAACTGTTGCACATGAGTTTGAATCGAGAATCAAAACAGAATAATCGCCGGCAGGCATGTCAACAAGTTTATTATCGGTTCTATTATTTTGCCACTTGTAAGTAAAGGGTGCAGCAGATCCGGTAACATTCAAAATAATCAATCCGTCATAACTGCCGGCACACGATGCATTTTTTATTGTACTTGTTATGTTTATGGAACCACAACCTATTGTTGTTGGTTTTATAACAGTAACCGAAAACGATTGGCTTATCGTTGCTCCTTTAGCTGTTGTAGCTGTAACAGTTATTTTGGCATTGCCTTCGCTAATTGCAATTAGACCAAAGCCTAAAGCAGTGTTCGAGACCTCAACAACAGAATTATTATCAGAAGTTACTGCGAAGTGAATACCGAGACCGGTAAAATAGTTAGCAAGATTATAACTTTCAATCGTTTTGCCAACAATTACCGTTACATCGGAAAATGGTTTTACATTTGAAATTACATCAGGAACTTCAACGATAACAGAAACCGAATCTTGAATATTTGCATTTATTATTGAAATAGCCCTTATCGTTGCTTTACCTGCATTTATTGCAGTAACCTTACCAATAGTATCAACCGTTGCAATGCTTATATCAGACGAAACCCATTTATAACCTTGGTTATCGGCATTCAATGGTGCAACAATTGCCGAAAGAAGTGTTGTACTTCCTTTACTCATTGTTGGGATGGCATGAGGAGTAATGGCAATTCCTGTAAGCAACACTTCAGAAACGGTAAAGGTTATAGTATAATTTTTAATTGTTTTACCATCTTGAGCAGTAACTTTGATTGTTGTGGTACCTGGAATAGCGGTTGCACGAATAACGGTATCCTTTGCTGCAGCAAAATTAGTTATTGCAGTTATGGTTGGAACATCAACTGTACCTGCAGGCATTTCGACAGAATAGTTTGCTACCGATGGATTAAACACCTGATTGAGCGATCCCGAACTTACCGTTACTGCTTGTAATGTAGCATCGGTCGAAGGATTCATTTCAACAATATTGACAAATGCTTTCCATTGATCGGCAGTAGCATATGCAGCTTTAGCTCCATAAGGTACATGTAAAACACAGTTAACGGTATCAAAAGCTACAAAAATGGCAGTACCAATAGTAATATCTTTAGGATTGCTTGTATTTAGGCTAATAGATTTTAATCCGTTACAAGCGATAAAAGCATTGTTACCAATAGATGTTATTGATGGAGGAAATGTAATTGCAGAAATAGCTGCACCATCAAATGCATCGCTATTAATTGTAGTTACAGTAGAAGGAATGGTATAATTTCCAGTTAGTATATTTGGGAAAGCAATTAAAGTAGTTTTTAATTTATCGAACAAAACACCTCCGACACTTGAATAATTGAGGTTATCGGTAAAAACTGAAATTAAACCTCCAAAATTGAGAAACGCAGAAGTTCCGATCGAGGCTACTTTTGCTGGAATATTTATTGTACCTATTCTTTTACAATTTGAAAATGCAAATGTTTCTATTGAAGTAACCGTAGGAGGAATTGTAATAGAGGTTAGAGTGGTACTGCTATAAAAAGCATTTTGCGGAATTGCATTATCTGCATAGCTAATGTTGCTTGAAGTTGATGTGCCTTGGGTGCCGGTATAACCTACTATAGTTGCAGTACTTAAATCGATTACCGACAATTGCGGCATGCTATCTCTCATAAGTTCAAAGTCGCGGGCATCGATTGTTCCGGTAAGAATCAAGGTATCTAATATACCTTTTTCTTGAGTCGATAATAAATTTGTTACATTTCCCGCCGTACATACTAACGATCGTGAAGCAGGCATTTCTACAATATGGGTAAAAGCTTTCCATTGATCCGCAGTTTTATAAACAGTCGCCTTAGTAAAGGGTACATATAAAATGCATTTCGTTGTATCTATGTTTGAAAAGATTGTATTATCTATAGTAGGAACAGTATTCGATAAAGCATAAATTGATGTTAAGCCTGAATACGCAAAAGCATCAGCCCCAATCGATGTTACTGAAGAAGGTATAATTATTGAGGTCAATTTTGAACAATAATAAAAAGCTTCAACAGCAATTGATGTAACCGATGAAGGAATAGAATAGCTACCTGTTAGAGTTTGAGGATATATTAGAATGGTTGATTTTGATTTATTAAAGAGAATACCATTGATACTGGAATAAGCAGTATTATTCGGATCAACATTAATCAAAGTGGAAGTAAATGCTAGTCCGCCTATCGATGTAACTGATGCCGGAATTGAAACAAGTGTTAAATTCGTACATCCATAAAATGCCTCAGTAGCGATTGATACTAATGAATTTGGAAGCAAAATAGACGTTAACCCTTTACAATAAGCAAATGCTAATAATCCGATATTAATTATTGACGAAGGCATAATAATCGAAGTATATCTAGCATCACTACTCAAATTGCTTGTATTATGAAAAGCAAATTGAGGTATTGTATTTGCAGGATAATCGGTACTGGTTGTTCCATACGTTCCGAATGTTCCTTTATAATCGACAATTGTAGCAGCACTTAAATCAATAACTGTCAATAATGGCATACTATCTCGCATAGTAACGAAATCGCGTGCATCTATTGTACCACTTACCGTGAGATTAGTTAGAGTGCTTTTTTCAGTTGGAGTAAGAGTGTTTGATAAGTTTCCGGCGGCAGTTTGAGTTATCTTTGTTGTACCTTGTGCTTGTAGCATTATTGAAATGCAAAGACCGACTATTACGATTATTAGTTTTTTCATAATACATTAGTTTTAATGAATATTTATTTCTCAAAACATATCTGGCTTTAACGAACTCAATTATGTAAGGTTTCTAATATTGTCAATAATTTGTGAGCAGACACTTACATTTAATTTAGAAACCTATTAAATACAATTCTTATAATATAAGTCGAAAATATAGGAAGAAATGAACATATGGAATATATACAAATTATCGGAAGATGATTATTCCATTGAGTAGAAAAAGAAGATTAAAATAAACCGTTAAATAGTTGCATTTCCTTTTTTCAATCACTATCTTCGTGTTGTCATAGTGTAAGGTTAAGTTTAAGGTTTATTATTATGTTTAGACCTGCCAAATAGGGGTGTTTGGCAGGTTTTTTATTGCCTGTTGTAGAACAAAATATAGATCATGACGAAAACTTGGATATTAATATATCAATTTTATTGGTCGAAGCTTCATTTATTTACGAAAATAAATACCTTTGTCATGCAATTAAATACAGCACCATGGATATCTCGGTAATCGTTCCATTATACAATGAAGAAGAATCACTTCCCGAATTAACGTCGTGGATAAAGAATGTAATGACTGCCAACAACTTCAGTTATGAAGTTATATTGATTAACGACGGCAGTACCGACCTCTCGTGGAATGTTATAAAAGTATTGAGTTTAACAGATCCTGCCATTAAAGGCATTCAGTTTCAACGCAATTATGGCAAATCGGCTGCACTTCAAAAAGGTTTCGAAGCATGTTCCGGTTCGGTAGTTATTACCATGGATGCCGATCTTCAAGACAGTCCCGATGAAATTCCTGAATTGTACGACATGATTACCAATCAAGGATTCGACCTCGTTTCGGGATGGAAAAAGAAACGCTACGACCCTCTTTCCAAAACCATACCAACAAAACTCTACAACGGCACCGTTCGCATGATGACCGGCATTAAACTGCACGACATGAATTGCGGTCTCAAAGCCTACAAAAAAGCTGTTGTAAAAAGCATTGAAGTTTATGGAGAAATGCACCGCTATATCCCGGTAATTGCTTCAAGAAACGGTTTTCGTAAAATAGGAGAGAAAGTGGTTTCGCATCAAAAACGCAAATTCGGAATTACTAAATTCGGTTTGGAACGATTTATTAACGGACCGCTCGACTTATTATCAATACTATTTATTTCTAAATTCGGCAAACGCCCCATGCACTTTTTCGGTTCTATGGGAGTGCTTATTTTTATGCTCGGATTTATTGCTGCCGGATTTCTAGGAGCAGAAAAGCTTTATTTTGTATTCAATAATGTTAAAGCAAAATTAATAACTCAAAGTCCTTATTTCTATCTTGCTCTAACCTGTATGGTAATGGGAACACAACTCTTTCTGGCAGGTTTTTTGGGCGAACTGATATCGCGCAATTCACAAGACAGAAATACCTATTTGGTAGACGATAAAATCAATTTATAAACCTACCATGGGGTTGCTTTTACATCTATTGTCTTTCAAAAGCATTCTAAACATATTGTATCAACTAACATGAAGAGTATCCTAATAGGTCCGGCATTCCCATTACGTGGGGGAATAGCAAATTTTAACGAAGCTTTACATCTGCAATATTTGCGTCAAGGCGATGATTCTCAAATCATTTCTTATTCGTTACAATATCCCGGTTTCTTATTCCCGGGTAAAACTCAATTTGCTACAGATGCACCTACAGAAACCTACAATATAGCTACAAGACTCAATTCCATTAATCCATTTTCATGGATTGCCGTAGGCAGGGAAATTAAAAAAGCGGCTCCCGATGTTTTAATTATTCATTATTGGATGCCTTTTTTTGCACCGGCTCTTGGAACGATTTGCCGTATTGTAAGAAGAAATAAATCAACTAAAATAATAGTTATCTGTCATAACGTCAAACCACACGAGTCAAGAATTGGCGATACCTTTTTAGCTAAATATTTTCTTAAGAAATGTCATGGTTTCGTAGCAATGTCGAACAGCACGCTCGACGATCTTTCGTTATATACCGATAACCCTAATAAAACATTTATTCCCCACCCTATTTACGATAGTTTCGGAACTCCGGTAACCAAAGCCGAAGCCCGTGCAAAATTGCAATTAAAAGCCGACGATAAATACCTTTTATTCTTTGGTGTTGTTAGAAAATACAAAGGATTGGATTTATTATTAAAAGCAATGGGTGATGCTAAAATGCCTCACGACGTTAAACTTATTATTGCAGGCGAATTCTATGAAGATCCCAAGATATATCAGGATTTAATTGATGTGTACGATCTAAAAGACAGGGTTATTATCAAGAATGAATTTATAGCATCAAGCGATGTGAAATATTATTTTTGTGCCAGCGATATGGTGGCACAAACCTATCATACAGCAACACAAAGTGGCGTTTCTCAAATTGCATATCATTTCGAAATACCGATGTTAGTTACCGATGTTGGAGGTTTAGCCGAAATTGTTCCTCACGAAAAAGTCGGCTATGTTGCCCAATGCGACCCTTCGGATATTGCCTCACATATTTTTGATTATTTCAATCATAAACGTGAAGCGGAATTCATTGAAAACATTAAAGTAGAGAAATTACGTTTCAGTTGGGCAAACCTAACAGAAGGAATAGGTCGATTAATGGAGAATGGTGAATTATGAATTATGAATTATGAATTATGAATTATGAATTATGAATTATGAATTATGAATTATGAATTGAACAGCCATTTACCATTCATAATTCATAATTCACCATTCTCTATTAATTCTACAGCGAACCGAAAGTCCAACTGATTTGTGATTCAAAATGGTATCGACAACAGCCGAATAAGAGTTAATGCTGTGATAGTATGCAAATCCATAATTAAACTCGGTAGACGACCACCAATTTAATTATGAATTATGAATGGTGAATTATGAATTGAACAGCCATTTACCATTCATAATTCATAATTTACCATTCTCCATTTACCATTCTCAATTAATTCTTCACACAGCGAACAGAAAGTCCAACCGATTTGTGATTCAAAACAGTATCGACAACAGCCGAATAAGAGTTAATGCTGTGATAGTATGCAAATCCGTAATTCAACTCGGTAGACGACCACCAATACGCATTATTTCCAATAGAGACAAATGTTCCGTCTTCATTTTTCTGTCCACCGGCCGTTGCAGAAAAACCTGATTTGTTATTAGATCCTTGGTTATTCCCTACTTCGCCCGCTTGTGTTGATGTTTGCCAGCCTGAAGTGCTTGCAATCGATTTAGCTATTTTTTCGCCTGTTCCTCCATAACCATAACCATTATCCATTAGATATTTTGTAACGGTTACCCATTCCGTTTCAGAAGGAATGTGCCAACCCAACGGACAGAGTTTACCTGAATTTACAGCATACCAATTATATAACCTTCCGAATCGTTTGATACTGTCGCCATTACTCGTATTGGAATAGGTACAAGTTGCAGCAGTTATAAGGTTATTCCATGTTGTATCGACCGCTATAACAGGAATTGTCGTATTATCATTATAGGATAGTGATCTTAGATTATCGGCCATCCATGTTTGTGTGCCGATTACAACTGTTTTGTATGAGTTCCCGTTTTGATCGGTTACAGTTCCATAATTAACCGAAGCAACAATATTAGGTTTGGTTGTAACGGTAAAACTTGAGATTGTAGTAAATCCAATATTATCGGAAACGGTAATTTTATATGTTTCAACTCCTGCAATCGCTTTATATGGAAAACTGAATTTCTTAACCAAAATAGTAGCACTATCGAATGTTTCGATTGCAGTACCAATAGTATTAGTAATTACTACCGAAGTTAACGTATATGATGCTTCGACGGTAAATTCAATTTTTGCCGAATCGCCGGCAGTCAATATTGTTCCATCACTAACACTTTTCGATGTTAAGGTTATTGTTGGCATTTTATTTCCTTTATCTTTTTTACATCCAGAAATAATTCCGAACACACTAACGATAAGAATCGAAGGTACAATCAAAAAACGAGCATTAATCATTATATCAAATTTAAATAGGTTATAAACTCCAGTAAAGCTTATTTATTGCCCAAAGGTAGTATCTTTTGATGAGAGAATTCTTTAAGCCGGTCACAATTTATTTCGCCGAAAGGCAATTACCGTTACCAATCGATTGGCATATAGTCTTTCAGGAATTGTCCGCACCAATGTTTTCCAGTATTTATTCCATCTATAAATGGATCACAAACCCGTGCTGCACCATCAACAATATCAAGCGGAGGTTGGAAATCGTGAACATCTTGTTTCAATTTTGAAAGTTGAACCGGATCTTCGTCGGTTACCCAACCCGTATCAACGGCATTCATGAAGATACCATATTTTGCTAAATCGCTCGCAGCGGTATGAGTCATCATATTGAGTGCCGCCTTTGCCATATTGGTATGTGGATGTCGGTCTATTTTATTGAATCGATGAAACTTACCTTCCATTGCCGAAACATTAACAATATGTTTCTGACCGGTATTATCGCGTTTCATCAGACTTATCAATCTATTACAAAGAACAAACGGAGCAACGGAATTTACCAATTGCACTTCCAACATTTCGGGAGTTTGAATTTCGCCCAAACGGAGTCGCCAGCTATTGGTTGTTCGTAAATCAACCTGTTGTAAATCGGCATCCAGTTTTCCCGATGGAAACACCTCTTCGGCTACCAACGAATTATCGAAACTATATGGTATTTGCGATAATTGTGCCGACGAACGAATTCCTATCCCGGGAACATGACCATGCCAAGCTACCGGAAGTGCCGGTTCGGACGACGACGATTTTGTATCGAATTCGAAAAGTTGTTTTTTACAATCTTCATAATGACCTAATAACAGTTGAGTATCGGGAGCTAAACTTTCGAAAGGCAAATTCTCTGTATCCATCAAATGGGCATAAAAACCTGCAGGACGGCGAACAGTTTGAGCTGCATTGTTGATTAATATATCGAGTCGATCGTAATGATGTTCAATATAACTTGCAAAAATCTCGACACTGGGAATATGTCGCAGATCGAGACCATATATATGAAGACGATCTTTCCAATCGGCAAAATCATCTTCCTGAGCAAATCTGTTTGCCGAATCAACAGGGAAACGCGTTGTTGCAATAACCCGGGCACCCGAACGAAGCAGCATTAACGATGTATGATACCCTATTTTAAGTCTTGAACCGGTCATCAAAGCAATTTTTCCGTGCAAATCGGTTCTTTGAAATCGTTTATGATAATTAAAATCACCACAATCGGGACACATTGCATCGTAGAAAAAATGTAAACTTGTATATTCCTTTTTACAAACATAACAGTTGCGAGGCGAATGTAAGTGTTTGGTTTCTTGAAGAGCTTCGGGAGGAAGTTGTAATTGAGCCGGAGCTTTAAAAACGGTATCTATTCTTGCACTTCGAATACCGGTATCAGCTCTCGACTGCCTGTCTTTATTCGAAATATCTTGTTTACGTAGTGCCTTACCGGCTTTTTGACGTTTTCGATCGTCATCTCTATTGGGTCGCGATAATTTACCCGATGCAATCAACAAAGCTATACGTTGTTCTTCAGGCAATTGAGCTACTATTTCAGGATGATCTATCAGATGTTGAAGTGTTGAAAGACATTCGTCGATTGCAACCGATGTATTTTTGTTATTCAATGGAATCATTGTTATTTATACAATTAAGCTACAAAGATAGTTATTTTGTATGCATACTTACGAGTTAAAGAATCGTGAAATTATAAACAAAAAAGAACGTCAATTTCTTTATGTAACTTTTTTACCTTAGCTTTGAATAATATTTAAAACATTAAAACATATCAGGCAATGCAAAAACTGTTCTTCACCCTTTTACCGATAGCATTCTTTTTTTTAGCATGTAATAAAATAAACAATAATACAACAGTAGCTCCCGATGTAGCTTCCGGGTATACTGTTATTAATAATGGTAATGCCGCAGTTTCAAAAATAGATACAACCGACAAAATAGCACTTTCGATCGATCAAGCAATACCGGCAGTTTCAAATCAAAGCTATTACTCAAATACCCCAATTATTTTCTTTCTCAACGATAAGATCTTATTAAGTTCAATCTACGATAACATTGTTGTTATGCAAGATCAAGTTAAAGTTAAAGGAACCATTTATGTTAATGAATCATACAATGGCAATGCAATTATAACCTTTACTCCCACCGATGCATTTGCAACCGGTTCAACAATCAGTATTGTTTTGAAAAAAGATATTCAAGGTCAGAGTGGTAATAAATTATTAGGCGATTATGTTATTTCATACAAAACCTTAGCCCCAAGTTTAACCAGTTTTGATGACAATAAAGATTTTGAAAGAGCAACTCCAACGAGTATAACAGGTGTGGCTTTTAGTGGAGATGGAGGACTGATTTCAGGCAAATTCGGTTCGGAAAAACCATTTCAAAAATCTCGTTATGTAGCAATATCGACAGGTTCGGCTATTGTTTCGGCAAATACTGCGATTGGAAATATTTCGAGTATGATGTATTTAGGGCCTATAAATAGTGATATTTCTTCCTTTTCATTTGAATATGACTTTATTTCATGTGAATTCAATGAATATGTAGGTAAAAGAACCGATGATGCTGCCATAGTAACTATTTATGGACCAAAAGGTAGTTATACGGAACTTGTAACCAGTGTAAATCAAGTAGGTGTTGCCGGAAATACAGCAGACTCTATTCCTAAACTTCCTGATGGAGGCGATAATTATGTTGGCCATACCGGTTGGCTTAGAAAAAGCATTTCGTTCAAAAACGTTGGAACTCCGGCTTTTATTATTTTTACTGTAACCAACGTTGCCGACAAACAATTAACATCTATTTTGGCTATTGATAGTCTTGCATATTAGTTTAATTAAATAATTGGCACGTTAAAACGAATCCTTATGAAAAAGCCTAACTGGTTTCCCCTCTTTTCAATGAATTTTCTTACCGTATTTAACGATAATTTATTGAAATGGCTGGTTTGTTTTATAAGTATCAAATGGATTACAACAGTCAGCGAATCAACAATTATTGCCATAGCATCGGCAATGCTTGTGTTACCTTTTATTTTTCTATCGCCGTTAGCTGGAAAATTTTCAGTGAAATACGAGAAGAAGAAAGTAATGACAATTGGTAAAATAGTTGAAATTCCTATTATGTTGCTTGCGGCTTGTGGGTTTGTGTTTCAATCGATATATATGGTAATGGCTGCGGTTTTATTACTCGGTATTCAAAGTTCATTATTTTCGCCTTCAAAGTACGGATTGATTCGAGATGTTGGCGGCGACGACGGTATATCGTTCGGAACGGGAACAATGGAGATGCTTACCTTTTTCGGCGTACTTTTAGGAACATTTCTAGCTTCATTAATTTCCGATCATTACAGCTTGACATTAATTATTTTTCTATTAATATCGGTTGCAATCTTAGGATTAATAAGTACCTTAACGCTCAAAGCAAACGAAAGCGAACCTAATAAAAACTATAACGAAAGCGTAAATCCAATTACATTCATTCGCGAATCTTTCAGAAAAGCACAAGGTATCCCGGGTTTGAATTATGTCATCCTCGGATTATCGTTCTTCTGGCTGGTTGGTGCATTATTGCAAATGGACTTGAAAGTATATTGTCCGAATGTATTGCATCTATCAAATATCGAAACTGGGATTGTAATGGTTGTTGCTGCGGTTGGTATTGGCTTGGGATGTTTTATTACAGGCGTTATTTCTAAAAACACTGTTAAGATAGCATTAGTACCAATTGGAGCAGTTGGTATGATCGTGTTTTTCTCCTTAATATATTTTATCCATGCAGGAGTCATTACCTTTTGTGTGTTTGTTTTCTCTACTGCCTTTTTCTCGGGAATGTTTAAAGTGCCACTTAACGCTTGGATACAATCGAATGTAAAAGGACGTATGTTGGGCGATATTCTTGCTTACGAAAACATCTGTGAGTTTGGCTTTATCCTTATTTCATCATTACTTTTCTATCTATTCGATCCACAAACAATTTTCATCGTTTTATTTGCGTTAACCCTTTTTATCGGCATTATTCTATGTATTAAGATACCCGGAATGAAGACTGTATTTAAAAGTAAATAAATTAAACATATTGAATATAAACACATTATTGCATTAATAATTCAATGTTAATATATTTGTAAGGATACATAGTAACGTACGACACAATAAACATTAAAAAGATGAGTTTACTACCTATCCTATCTTATCAATAGGATAATGATTACAAAATAATTTATAAAGAAGAATATGCTTAGATTTAATAGATTAAAAATCCTCAGTGGTATTGCTATACTCAGTCTGGGCTCTTGCACCCACAAGACTGATTTGACCAATGTCCGCAGTGTAAGTTTTAAAACCGAAGTTCTACCGATCTTTCAAACCAATTGCAGCGAATGCCATGCAGGATCAGACCATGGAGGAGGTAAAAACTTTACAAATTACGAAGGTATAATGAAAGATATCACTGCGGGGAATGCCAATAAGAGTAAAATTTATTCGGTAATCACGTCTTCCATTTCGCGTATGCCACCAAGTTCGCACAATGCGTTAAACCAAGATCAACGATCGTTGATTTATGTGTGGATTGAACAAGGGGCATTAAACAATTAACCGACTAAAAACATTAAATCTATAATCGAAATGAGAAATACTTTTTTAATCATACTTCTGGCAATCATTGTAAGTTCGTGCTATAACGATAGACGCGAAAATCTTAACCCACAATTACCATCGAACGATACAACGTCTATTTGCGACACTATCGGAGTTACCTATATAAAAGATATCCAACCGATTTTAAGTTTTAGCTGTACAGGATGCCATTCAAGTAATAGTGCTTCCGGTGGATACTCGTTTGATTCTGAAATTCCTGTAAAAAATAGTATATCTAAAATAATTACGGCAATATCAAATGGTACTATGCCACAAAATTCGGCTTCTCTAAGCACTTGCAAGATCAACAAGTTTATAGCTTGGAAAAATCAAGGATACAAATAATCGTTAATGAAAAGAAATCACGTTACATTCAAATTTATTACAATGAAGCATATAGCAAATATTATAGCCGTTTTATTATTGTCACTTCCTTTATTATCGATAGCACAAAAAGATGATGATATCTTTGGAATGCTCGATTCGTTAGCTAAACCTCAGACCGATTACGCTACCGCCACCTTCAAATCGTCGAGAGTTATTACCGGACAATCGGTCGAACAAATGAAAGAAGGTCAATTTGAGTTTAGAATCGAACATCGATTTGGTGCGGTTAATTCCGGATTTTATCAGTTTTACGGACTCAATACCGGAACAATATTTCTTAGTACCGAATATGGTGTTAAAGACTGGATGATGGTTGGGTTAGGTCATGCAAGCCTTGGAAACACCTTTAACGGCTTTGTAAAACTAAATCTGATGCGTCAATCAAAAGGAATGAAAAACAATCCGTTTACCATTACATATTATGGGGCGATGACAGCCGACGGAACAAAAGCCGATCCAACGCTAACAAACTACTTTGCTGATCGTTTGGGTTTTGTCAATCAATTCCTAATAGCACGTAAGGTAACCAATGAGTTATCGTTACAAATCAGTCCTATACTTATTCATCGAAATATTGTGCCGGCAGCATTCGACCAAAATAACATTTATTCGGTGGGATTTGCCGGTCGATACAAAATAACAAACCGAATGGCTCTATCGGCCGAATATTATGCAGTATACCGTTCGAAAGATAATAGTGTGAAATATTACAATCCTCTTTCCGTTGGAGTTGATATAGAAACGGGAGGTCATGTCTTTTCATTTATGCTCACCAATTCGGTCGGAATGTTAGAAAATCAATATATTGCTCAAAACACCGGACGTTGGAGTAAAGGAGACATACATCTTGGATTCAATATTACACGTTCGTTTACGTTCTATGGTAAAAAATAAAAGCTAGTCCTAACATACAAATAATAAAGAAGAATATGAAAAGAATCATCGCAAGTACCGTGATACTAATGACAATGTCGTTAGCCGGTTTCAGTCAGCCAAAGTATTTAAGTCGTGCCGGACATATCTGGTTTTATTCGAAAACACCGATGGAAACCATCGAAGCACACAATAATCAAGTAGCATGTTTCTTAGATGCATCGAAAGGTACAATAGCCTTTGAAGTATTAAACAAATCGTTCAAATTTGAAAGGGCTTTAATGGAAGAGCATTTCAACGAGAACTATGTGGAATCGGCTAAATTCCCCAAAGCAACCTTTAAAGGTCAAATTACAAACCTAAAAGACATCAACTTTACCAAAGATGGCATTTACAATGCAATTATTGAAGGCGATTTATCTATTCATGGCGTTACAAAACATATTACACAAAAAGGAACGATAGAAGTAGCAAAAGGTAAAATTATAGCAAAGGCAAAATTTGGAGTGAAACCCGAAGATTACAATATTATCATCCCTGCCTTGGTAAAAGAAAAAATTGCCAATCCGCTTGATGTTAGTGTTGATATCACGTTTGATCCGATGAAATAATTACATAGTAATCATGAAAAAGAAACTTTTAATAATCACCGGGGTTATTGTTGCATTAGCAGTAATTGGAGCTGGAATAGGGTTATACTTATTCTTCAAACCTACTAAAGATTTTGCCAAGTCGAAAGCCGATTTTACGGTAACTGCCCAACAGTTGTTTACCGAGTTTTCGAAAAACGAAACAGCATCGTCAGCTAAATATGTCAGCAACGATAAAACAATCGAATTAACAGGAATTGTTCAATCGGTTACAGACAATAGCGACAGTACAAAAACAATTATTCTTGCAGTTGGTACCCCCGATGGTGACATTAGCTGTACGTTGACAAAAGAACAATCGGCAACGGCTAAGATAACCGAAAACAAAACTATTACCCTTAAAGGTCAATGCACCGGCTTACAAGAATTAATTGCAAAAGAAGTGATATTGATACGTTGTGCAATTGCTCAAGAATAAGTTATAAGTTACAAGAATGAATGTTTTATAGCATAGCAAACTATTGATATATCTCTCTTACTTTTGTAACTTAAGTAATGGTAAAAATATAATGTCGCAGATTAAACTCTTAGCTTGAGCGGACTTGCAGTCCGTGCATTCAAATAGTATAACGAACGGACTGCAAGTCCGCTCGAGCCTTACCAAGTCTTAAACACGACAATAATTCATTCTCATAACGTATAACTAAATTAACCCACTATCAAACCCCTACTATGCATGTCAGTACTACTAGCATTATTCCGATTCTTTCTATCGCTCCGATACAAAGTTGAAATAAAAGGACTCGAAGTCCTTGATCATAAAGGAGCCAATCTTATTCTACCCAATCATCAGGCATTGGTCGATCCTCAGATCTTATCGTCACAGCTCTGGAAAAAGATAGCAATAGTACCGGTAATAACCGAAGGAATGTATTCTATTCCGGTTTTACATTCACTCTTTAAAGCCATGAATGCAGTGCCGGTAAGCGATCTATCGACCGGAAGTAAAGATACCGATGTATTAAAAAACATCACATCGAACATTAGCAAAAGTCTTAAAACAGGTCACAGTGTGCTGTTATATCCATCAGGACAAATAACGGGACAAGGATTCGAAAAGATATTCAATAAAAAGAGTGCCCACATACTGGTAAACGAACTACCCGAAAATACCAGAGTAATTGGTGTTCGTATTCGTGGGTTATGGGGAAGTATGTGGTCGCGGGCATGGTATGGCAAATCGCCAAATTTAATTCAAACCTACCTCAAAGCTATCTGGTATATCGTGGCAAATATTGTGTTTCTATGTCCCCGCCGAAAGGTATATATCGAATTAGAAGATATTACCGATTATGCCAAAGCTTTGGCAGGAGTCGATAAGCAGGCATTCAACGAAGGGCTTGAACGGTTTTATAATAAGTATGGCGAAGAACAAGTTCAGTATCTTAAACATTATTTCTATTCACCAAAACTGAAACGGCAATTACCTGCAAAAATCGAAGGATCGGTTGCCGATATCCAAACACTCGCATCCGATCAAACAACCGTTATCGCTCCTGAGCTTTTAGACGAGATACTTTCGATACTTTCCGATGAATTATCAATCAATGTAACAGGATTTACCGTAAATTCCAATTTTACCCTCGATTTAGGGATAGATTCGGTTACCATGGTTGCAATAATTACCGAAATAGAATCGCATTTTAAGGTTCTAGCTCCCGATATTTCAACAATTAAAACCCTACGCGATTTATGCTTGGTTGCAATGGGAAAATCGAATGTTACAATCAGCTTGAAAGATTCGCATTTCGGATCATCGAAACTCCCTTTACAGAAAATTCGGGTTGACGGCAGTAAAACAATCCATCAACTATTTGTTACAACCTTCACGACCTATAAAGACGAAATATTTGTGTGGGACAATATGTTGGGAAGCACCAGTCGCAAAGATTTCTATCTTAAAACAATGGTTGTTGCCGAAATAATCAAGAAAGAAGTACCTGGCTCCTATGTAGGCATAATGCTACCGGCATTACAAAGTACCACCCTGATTGTTGCTGCCAGCTATATGGCTGGCAAGATACCGGTAATGCTCAATTGGACAGTAGGACCGCAGGTTTTGCAACATTGTGTCGATACGGTTCACATCACCCATATCATCACCGCAGGAACATTCTTCGACCGTGTTCGCGACAAGCTCTCTGACGATGTGAAATCGAAATGTATCATGTTCGATATAAAAGTGCGTGAAGCAACTATTACACTTAAATTGAAAGGACTATTACGTTCAAAGACAAAACCGCTGTTTACTGCAAAACCCGATGACATTGCCGTAATACTCTTTACCTCGGGAAGCGAATCGTTGCCCAAGGCGGTTCCATTAACGCACAAGAACATACTTCGCGATATGGAAAGTTCATTTAATCATCTTGACATCAATAATAGTACGATATTTTTGAGTTTCCTACCGCCCTTCCATAGTTTCGGATTTACCGTATTAACAGTCACCCCTCTGGTAACAGGTATGAAAGTAGCATATACCCCCGACCCTACCGCAACACGCGATATTGTTGATATAATTAAACACACCGGTGCCGATACCTTGCTTGCAACACCAACGTTCTTGAAAATGATTCTCACTATTTCGTCGAAACAAGATTTAAAAAACATCAGACTTGTTGTAACGGGTGCTGAGAGTCTGCAACCTTCGATAATTGACGAGTTCAAGAAAAAAGCCGACAATACAGCCGAAATAGTCGAAGGATACGGCATAACCGAATGTTCTCCGGCTTTAACCCTTAATCCCAGCGGAAAACAAAAACTAAAAAGCGTCGGAACCTTTATTTCTATCGTTGAACATCTGATTGTCGACCTGCAAAAAGGTGAACCGTTGGAACAAGGTAAAGAAGGAATGATACTCGTACGGGGCGATAATGTATTCGGAGGTTATCTTGACAAAGATGTTGCATCGCCATTTGTTACCGTAAACGGTAAAGAATATTATAAAACAGGCGATCTCGGTTATGTTGACAGCGAAGGTTATTTATTTATAACCGGACGATTGAAACGCTTTATTAAAATAGCCGGCGAAATGATCAGCCTACCGGCAATCGAGCAACGATTGCTCGATAAGTATGGATCGAGCGAAGAAGTTGTGCTGGCAGTAGAAGGATCGGACAGCTTGGAACAACCCAAAATAGTGTTGTTCTCGAAAATAGCAATCGACATTTCAGAAGCTAACAAGTACTTACGAAGCACCGGCTTTTCAAATCTTATAAAGGTTCATTCATTGGTACTACTAGATGAAATACCTTTACTTGGAACCGGCAAAACCGACTATAAGATTTTAAAGGGAATGATACGATAATAAATACCCTATTCCACCAGCATTGTCCCCCGATATTATGTTCTTATCAATTGAATTTACTTGTGGTATATAAAAATTATGAATGGTGAATGGTGAATGGCTGTTCTATCTCGTAAATTACTTCGTAGATGGCTTCATAATTCACCATTCATAATTCACCATTCACCATTCTGCTTTTCCAATTTTAGATTACAATTTTAACTACCGGAGCAATAAAATCGGTAACACCATCAGGAGTAACGGCTGCCATACGGAAATAGTAGATAGTTCCGGGCGTTAAACCTGTTATGGTAAAAGTAGCTTGGGTACTGAAACCGGCATTGATCCAAGCTTTAGGATCGCCGGCATTCGCTTTTTCGACCCATTGCCAAATATACGATCCGGCACGATCGACTGCTTTAGCTACCAAAGTTACACTGCCCGAATTCGGACCATCCAATACATTCAAAAGAGCTTTCTGAAGTATCGAAGGTTGATTACTTGGGTCGTAACCTCCCAATAAAATTTTAGCTGCGTCGCCATCGGCTATCCGATCGACATAATGTGCCAGT
>Ga0265338_10001408_pt1 | contig 39154 bp, 40 predicted proteins | sample 42126metaG_FD_193579 | JGI IMG/M metagenome (GOLD analysis project Ga0265338, IMG submission 193579) | Rhizosphere microbial communities from Carex aquatilis grown in University of Washington, Seatle, WA, United States - 4-21-26 metaG | ecosystem: Host-associated > Plants > Roots > Rhizosphere... | reverse complement strand
GGCTGCGCCGCCTGGCGCGTGCCTGCCCTCGGCTGGCCCGGCCGGCCGGGCGGCCGGCGTGGACCCGGCCGTGCCGGAGTTGCCGGAGTTGCCGGAGATGGCGCTGGCGACGGACCTGGCGACTTCGTCCTCCAGGGATCCGCGGGCCGCCTCGCCCGCCACCAGGTTGGTGACCACGTCGCGCACCTCGGTGAGCCGCCGGAGGGTCTCCGTGTGCCGGGCCACCAGCAGGTTGAGGCGACGCTCCGCCCCGTCGTGGATCGCGGTCGCCCGGGCCGTGGCCTCATCCAGCATCTGCTTGGCCTGCGCCTTGGCCGCGGCGACGGCGCTCTCGGACTTCTTCTGTGCCTCGCTGAGGGTGTGGTCGGCTTCGCTGCGCGCACTGGTGCGCGTCTTGTCCGCCTCCGCCCGCGCGCTGGCGATGGCGTTCTCAGCCTGCTCCTGGGCCGCGGCGAGCATGCGCTCGGTCTGCTCGCGAGCCTCCGCCTTGAACCGGTCCGTCTCCTGCTTGGCGTCGGCGCGCAGCTTCGCGATCTCGTCGAGAGCGCGGGCCTTCCCGGCCTTGGCCTCGTCATCGGCCAGCTTGAGGATCTGGCCCATCCGCTCGCTGACCTCTTCATAGGCGGGCTTGGTGTCCTCCGCCTTCTGCCGGCTAGCGGACAGCTCCAGCTTGAGCCGCTCCATCTCGTCCAGCGAGCGGGACAGCCGCTCCTCGAGGTCGCGGGTCTGGCTGCGGGAGCGGGCGACGAATTCGTTCACCTGGCGGCGGCTGTAGCCACGCATCTGTACTTCGAACGCGTCTTCAGAGTCGAGGTCAGGGATGAGATCAGTGTGCTCTGTCATGGTGTCACCCGAGAGTGGGTCAGGCAGGCAACCGCCACCGCCCACCAGGGGCGCGGTCGGGCTCCCTGAGGTGGGGGCGGGGTCGTTGCGTAGCTAGATGGTCCGGAAGTGCAGGTACAACGGGCTCGACTCTTGTCCTGAACAGCCTCGGGCGCAACCGAAACGAACGAGTGTCCCGTTTTGCCCCGATTGTGCGCCATCCCGTGATGAGCTGTTGGCTGAGCATACCCGGGATCAGGGCGGCTTCAGCGGGGTTACCGGCGGAACGCCATGATGCGGGAAATGCGCGGAATGTCAGCCGCCGGGGAGGCGCCGATGACGACGGGCCTGATCGGGTCGATCGATGGCATCGCCCCGTCGATTCACCCGGAAGCGTGGATCGCCCCCGGGGCGGTGCTGGTCGGCCGGGTCACCCTGGGCCGGTCGGCCAGTGTCTGGTACGGGTCGGTGCTCCGGGCCGACGACGAGGACATCGTGGTCGGTGCGGAATGCAATATCCAGGATCTGTGCTGCCTGCACGTGGATCCGGGTGAGCCGGTGATCCTGGAGGAACGGGTGTCGATCGGGCATGCGGCCACGGTGCACGGGGCCTATGTCGGAGCCGGGGCGCTCATCGGGATCGGCGCGGTCCTGCTGGGCCGGTCGCGGATCGGCGCTGGCTCACTGGTGGCGGCGGGCACGGTGCTGCGGCCGGGCCAGCAGGTCCCGGCCGGAGTCCTGGTGGCCGGCGTGCCAGGCCGGATCGTGCGCGACCTGACCGATGAGGACCGCGACTCGTTCGCCAATACAGCCGCCCGTTACGTGACCCGCGCCGGGCGGCACCGGGCCGCAGTCTGGCGCGAACTCGCAGGTTAATCGGCTGTGGAAGGCGATGGGCGCTTTACCGCATCCGGTTTCCCGACGCGCGCAACTTCTTGGAATTGTTACTGGCGCACTGGGTAAAATCCCTCTCGAGGGTGGTCCAGTAAATGACCCTGATGGGTCATGCGGGGGCGTGCGGCCACGTCGTAGCCTGGTGGCCAAGGGTTCCGCGAGTCCGCTCGGCGATGGAGGTGGGCGCGGGTGCGGGAGCATCTCGATCTTCGCGTCCCCGACCGTGTCGCGCTCGATGAGATCGAGCTCTACACGGAGGTGCTCAGCGCGGTGGCGGTAAGCGATAAGCCGCTCACCGCGGATGAGCTGGACGCGGTTCTGGGGATTGTGTCGGTGGCTGGCGTTTCCCGCGTCGGGGATTGAGTTTCCTCCCGGCCCGGCAGGCCAGGCCATCTTGTTGCGCTGCGTAATCGGGTATTACTTAAAGTATTCGCATGTTCGTGGTCCGGGCTGGATGCGCCTGATCAGATCCTTTACGCGTGCCGGAACATGACGTCCGTATCCCAGTGCGTGAAACCCAGCGATTCATACAGCCGGATCGCCGCGGTATTCGCCTCATCCACATACAGCATGACTTCGGGCAGGCCGCGCGACCGGAGGTGTCGCAGGCCGGTCAGGGTGAGCGCACGGCCCAGGCCGCTGCCCTGCTCACCGGGGTCGACCCCGACCACGTAGACCTCGCCGATCGCCTCATGGCCGTGCGGGGGAGCCCCGGGATGGCTGCCGTGGACCTTGGTCCAGTGAAATCCCACCAGCCGTCCCCCCCGCTCGGCGAGGAAGAACCCGTCCGGGTCGAACCAGGGCTCCCGCTCCCGCAGTTCGAGGTCGGTACGGGTCCAGGAGCCCTGCTCGGGGTGACTGGCGAAGGCCACCGCGTTGATCGCGATCCAGGCGTCCTCGTCCTGGCCGACCCGGAAGGTGCGGACCGTGACGCCCTCGGCGAGCTGAGGTGCGGCCAGCGGGGCCTGCAGGGGGCGCCGCATGGTCCAGAGCGCGCGCACCCGCTCGAACCCCATGGCGCGGGCCAGCGCCGCGGCCGCAGGCAGATCGCCGTGCGCCCAGAGCCGGAGCGAACGGCTGCCCGCCTCGGCCAGCAGCGCCTGGGTGAGGGCCCGGCCGAACCCGTGACCGCGGTAGGCCGGGTGGATGACCAGTTCCCCGCTCGGCCCCTCGACCGGGTCGGTCGGGTCCAGGTGCGCGTACCCAGCGAGTTCCCCGCGGACGGTCAGCACCAGGTTGCGGGCCGCGGGATCCCCGCCGTACCGCAGGTGCAGCAGGACGTGCTCAGAGAGCGGGCTGACGTTGTCCTGGTCCGTGGCCGCGGCGACCAGGCGGGTGACCTCGCCCGTCCGGGACTCGCTGATCCGGCCCGCCGCGCTGATCTCGGCTGGCCCGGGCGGCGCGTCACCGTTCGGCGGACGCAGCGCTGGCCTCCCTCTGGCCGTCCACAGCGGCGGCGGAGTCGTCCTCGGCCGGGCGGGCACTATGCGGCCCCCGGCCGTCGTCGCCGCTCTTGGCGGGCACGAAACGGTACCCAACGTTGCGCACGGTCCCGATCAGGGCCTCGTGCTCCACCCCGAGCTTCGCCCGGAGCCTGCGCACATGCACGTCGACCGTCCGGGTGCCGCCGAAGTAGTCGTACCCCCACACCTCTTGCAGCAGGTGGGCCCGGGTGAAGACCCGTCCCGGGTGCTGGGCCAGGAACTTGAGCAGCTCGAATTCCTTGAAGGTCAGGTCGAGGGCCCGGCCGCGCAGGCGGGCGGTATACGTTGCCTCGTCGATCGCGAGGTCACCCGAGCGGATCTCGTCGGGCGTCGCGGGAACCTGGCTCGCCTGGCGGCCGATGGCCAGCCGCAGCCTCGCCTCCACCTCAGCAGGTCCCGCCGTGTGCAGGATCACGTCGTCGGCGCCCCACTCCGCGGTCAGCGCGGTGAGGCCACCCTCAGTCACGATGACCAGCAGCGGCCCGTCCAGGCTGGTGGTGCGCAGCAGGTGGCACAGCACCTTGGCCTGAGCGAGGTCACGCCGCGCGTCCACCAGCACCGCGTCGGCGGGCGGCGAGTCGGCGAGTGAGGGCGCCTCAGCAGGTGCGACGCGGACTGTATGCAGCAGCAGGCCGAGCGAGGGCAGGATTTCCCCGGCCGGCTCCGCAGCGCTGGTCAGCAAGAGCAGGTCACTCACGCGCTGCCACCTCCGCCCTGCGGTGCTCTATGCGGGAAACTACGCTTGGACACACACAAGGACCCGAGGGCAGCTTTGCCCGGATCCGATGTGAGCGAGGATAGCCGACATGGGCATGGTTACGGTGCGCTACTGGGCGGCGGCGAAGCAGGCCGCCGGTGTCGCCGAGGAAAAAGTAAGCGCTGGCACGCTGGCCGAGGCACTTGCCGCGGCGATGACAGCGCGCAGGTCCGGGCCTGCCTCAGGCGCCTTCGCCGCAGTGCTGGCCAGGTCATCGTTCCTTGTCGACGGCGCACCGGTGGGCTCCCGCGCACCTGGCTCGGTCGCACTGGCGGACGCCGCCGTCATCGAGGTGCTGCCGCCCTTCGCGGGCGGCTAGCACGACGACGGAGTCCTGAGACGTCGCGCGCCGCGGGTGCCGGCGACGAGGTGTGCCCTAAGGGGGCTAGAGGCACCCGCCGGCCTGCGGGTGCCTGCGCGCCCCGGTGCCCGGGTCAGAAGAAGCGGAAGTCGGGATGGCTGTCGTGCCACAGGAGCATGACGACCCGGCCGATGATGCTTGAGCCTTTGATCGGGCCCCAGAAGCGGCTGTCGCAGGAGATCGCCCGGTTGTCGCCCATCATGTAGAACTCCCCGCGCGGGACGTGGAATGGGTCTTGCCTGGTGGCACCGGGTATCGGAGGCCCGAGCGGGTCATCTGGCGGCAGGTATGGCTCGCGGAGCCGCCTGCCGTCGACGTAGAGGATGCCGCCTGCCGAGTAGATGGTCTGGCCCGGCAGCGCGATGACGCGCTTGACGAGGTCGGTCGTGGCCGGCCCGCCGCAGCGGTCACGCGGCGGGTGGGTGAATACGACGATGTCGCCCGCGCGCAACTGGTGCCAGTTGAAGAACGCTTTCTGCACCAGGATCCGGTCATAGACATCAAGTGCCGGCACCATGGAGGTGCTGGGGATCGAGAAGGGCTGGACCACGAATGTCCGGATGCCGAACGCCAGCAGCAGCGCCAGCGCGAGCCAGCTGGCCCATCCGGCGAGGGTGCGGCGCCGCGAGGGCGGCGCCTTGCGCGCGGCGACCGGGCCGCCCGCCGCGCGCCCGGGAGTCCTGCCCAGGTCATCGGGGGCGCCGCCGAAGTCAGCAGTGGTCATGCTGGTCACAGCCGTCCGGTGCGCCGCGCCCTCCGGCATAGCGGGGATCGGCGGGCCGTGAGTCGCCGTTGCGCGGATGGGCGGAGTGCGGATGGGCGGAGTGCGGATGGGCGGAGTGCGGATGGGCGGAGTGCGGATGGGCGGTGCGTGAGTGGGCCACGCTCGCCGCGTTGGCCGGTGCCGACGTGGACAGCAGCGCCACCGGGACGCCGAGAGAGCCGGCCAGCAGCAGCGCGCCCACCGCCGCACCGAGGCGCCGCCGTGGCTCGATCACCAGCCGCATGCGGGCCGCGCCTATGAGGTAGCTCCACGCGACCGAATGCGCGGGAGTCCCGTCCCTGATGAGCATGCTGGCGATCTCGGCCGCTTCGTCGCCATGACGGCTGCGCCATCGCTGCGGGTAGCAGCGCAGTGCGGACTCCACCAGGCGCATGGACCGCGGACCAGGCATCAGATTCCTCCCAGTCCAAGCCGCAGCCGCCCGACGCTGCTGACCCGCTCGATCGAGTCGAGGTGGTCGCGCAGCGCCACCACCCCCGCCGCCGTGATGCGGTAGGGCTGGCGCCGGTCCTCGGCAGGCAGGGCCTCGATCAGGCCCAGGCGCTCGAGGCGGTCGAGCGCGCCATAGAGCGTCCCGGGCCCCAATTGCAGCCCCGCGAACCCCCTGATGTCCTGGATCAGCGCGTAACCGTGTTTGGAGCCGTCGGCCAGGCTCGTGAGGATCAGGACCGATGCGTCGCCAGCCCGGCGCAGCACGTCCTGGCCGCCGGTGTCGTCCCGTTCGCGAGCTGCCATCGCGCCTCCTAGTACGCTGACCAATATATCAGTCAACGTACTAGTGTCCAGCAGTCGTTACCACCAGCGCTCTAGGATTGGCTCCCGTTCGGCGGGCGTAGTGCGACATGCGGGCGGCGGCCTGCCGGCCGTGTCACTGCGCCGGCCAGGCCGGGTGGCCCGCGGGTATGTTAGTCGGCGATGCGGAAGTTGACGGCGGTCCTGCTCGTCGTGGCCATCATCTGCGTCATCGCGGACCGGCTGGCGGTGGCCGTGGCCCAGCGCCAGATCGGCAGCCGGGTCGCGCAGGCCTATGAGCTTCGGGCCAGGCCCGGGGTCCGGATCCGTGGCTTCCCGTTCCTGACCCAGGTGGTGGCCGGCCACTATGGCGCGGTGGACGTCTGGATGAACAGCGTTGTCGCGGGCGGCGTGACGCTGTCCCGGCTGGACGCCCGGTTCACCGGCGTGCGCGCTCCGCTGAACCAGGTGCTGGGCCAGGGTGCGGCCACGGTGACGGCGGACCACGCCACGGCCACCGCGCTGGTGCCACTGGCCGCCCTGCGGCAGCGGCTGCCGCACGGCCTGGCGCTGCACCAGGACGGGCCGCGCCTCCGGCTGTCGGGCACCGTCGGCTACGCGGGCGTCCGCCTGCCCGTGGCGGCGACTGTCACGGCCACGGCCAGCCCGTCCGGGATCACCTTGCGGCCGCGGGACATCACGGTGGGCGGCGGCGTCACCATCCCGCTGTCCACCGTCGCCGGGCGGCTCGGGTTCGCCGTCCCGCTCGGCGCGCTACCGCTGCACCTGAGGGTCACTTCGGTCAGCGTGGGCCCGGCCGGACTGCGGATCACCGCCGCCCAGAGCGATGTCCACTTTGCGAGCCGGTGAACCAGTTGGCGCCTGCTTTCGTTACACAGATTGTGGCGCGGCACCGAGAGACCGACGGCAGGGGATCCAAGAGCAAGGTCTCCGACGAGGCACTAGTGCGCGCCCTGTACGCCGAACACGCTGGGCCACTGCTGCGCTACGCATTGCGCCTGACGACCGGCGATAGGCAGCGTGCGGAGGACATTGTGCAGGAAACGCTGCTCCGGGCATGGCTGCATCCCGAGGCGATCGCGCAGCGCCCGGCTCGCCCCTGGCTGTTCGCAGTGGCCAGGAACCTGGCCGTGGACGCCCACCGGGCGAGAAGCGCGCGGCCGCGCGAGGTTGGAGAGGCGGCGCTGGAGCTCGTGCCCGTCGCGGATGAGGCCGATCGGGCCCTGGAGTCGTGGGCGGTGGCCGACGCGCTCCGCGCGCTGCGGCCAGAGCACCGGAAGGTCCTGGTCGAGACGTACTACCTGGGCCGCTCGGTGGCTGAGGCCGCGGCCAGCCTCGGCATTCCGGGTGGCACCGTGAAATCCCGGACGTTCTATGCGCTCAAGGCGCTGAAGCTCGCTCTCGAGGAACGGGGGCTCGCGCCATGACAGGTTCCACGGACTGCCGTGACATCCGGCAGGCGCTCGGCGTGTACGTGCTGGGCGCCATCGATCCGGCTGAGCGCGGGCTGGTGGATGCGCACCTGAGCACCTGCCCGGAGTGCCGGGAGGAACTCGCGGGCCTGGCCGGCCTGCCCGCCCTGCTGCGCAGGGTTCCCGTCAATGAGGCGGAGGGGCTGGCGCACGACGAACTCGACGAGGTGCCCGCGGACCCGATCGCGGACGACCAGATGCTGCGGTCGCTGCTGGCGAAGACGGCCAGCCGCCGCCGCGAGCGGACGTGGCGCGGCCTGGCCGCCGCCGCCGGCATCGTCCTGGTGGCCGGGTCAGCCGGGGCAGCCGGCTGGAACCTGCTGCAGCCAGCGCCGGGCGGCGGCCAGCAGCAGGTCGCGGCCGCGCACTGGCGTACCGTGTCCGGCACTGACCGGGCCACCTTGACCAGCGTCAAGGTCAAGTTCGCGCCCCGGACCTGGGGGACCAGCATGGATGTGCAGGTCCGCGGGGTCCCGGTGGGAACCGACTGCCAGTTCCAGGTCACCGACTCGTCCGGGCACCGTTCCATCGTGGGCGGCTGGACCGCGACATACGGGGACAGCTCGTTCTGGTACCCGGGGGCAACGTCGATCCCGGTCCAGAACATGCGCAGCTTCCAGATCACATCAGGCGGGAAGGTGCTTGTCAGCGTCCCCGCTCAGTGACTCGCGGGACGAATTCGCGGTGCGCGGCGGGAATGGGATGCTGACCGGCTGCGCTGTACGGTGACGTGACCCCCGGGGTGCTCGTGGTAATGGTCGTGCTGATCGGCGCGACCGCTTTCGGGCTTTCCCGCCGCCGCCGGGACGGGCGGCTGCGCGCGGCCCGCGAGCAGCGGCCCGCGGACCGGGCCGGGGCCGGGCAGGATCGCCGGCTCACCGAGGCTGACCTGGGCCATCCCCTCGGGGAACGGGCCACCCTGTTGCAGTTTTCCTCATCATTCTGCGCGCCGTGCCGGGTCACCAGGCAGGTGCTCGCGGAGGTGGCCCGGGTGGCTGACGGCGTCGCGCATGTCGAGATCGATGTCGCTGACCGGGTGGACCTGGTGCGCGTCCTGGACGTCCGCCGGACGCCGACCACGTTCCTGCTGGGCCCCGATGGCCGGGTTTCCTCGCGGGCCAGCGGCCCGCCCCGCAAGGCAGATGTGCTCGCGGCGCTTGGCGAGGTGGCGTGAGCAGCGCTAATATCCTACCGGGTAGGTCGGAAGTGCCAGTAACCCGGGCCGCGCACGACATCGTGCGCGCACAGGTGCCCGGTACCAAGGGTGGTCGCATGGCGGAGCAGGGAGCGATGCGACCCGTGCTGGTGCGCACCATGCGATCAATGCGGCCCGGAGCGATGCGGCCGCTGCTGACCCGGCGGCGTGCGGTGGACTACTGCCGGGTGGCCACGGCACAGTGTCCGGCCATGCCGCGCCAGGGCGTCCCCGCCTGAAGCTTTCCGGTGCGCAGGCCAGCCCGGAGAGGTCAGGCCATCCGCCGGGCGCGTCCCAGGAGCGGGAGCCCAGACGCAGGATCTGGGCCAGCCAGTACCGCGGGAAAGGCACAAAGAATGAAAGTTGACCCCCGAGGGCAGCGCTTCAGCGCGGCGCTGTCCGCTATCGTGCTGGCGCTCGTGCTTATCACCGGACGCTGGTGGCTGCTGGCCGCGCAGGCGGTCGTGTTTGGCATCGGGGCGGTAGCCGGCCTGCGCTACGCGCCGTACGGGCTGATCTACCGCTGGCTGGTCAGGCCCCGGCTGGGCCCGCCCCGGGAACTGGAGGCCGCGGCGCCACCGCGGTTCTCCCAGGGTGTTGGCTTGGTGGTGAGCTTGATCGGGGTCGCCGGTTATGCGTCCGGCCTGACCCCGCTCGGCATTGTCGGCGCCGGGCTGGCCCTCGCCGCCGCTTTCCTCAACGCAGCCTTCGGCTACTGCCTGGGCTGCGAGATGTACGTACTTATCCGCAGAATCTGGCCTGGTCACCATGGAGTGGTGCGGCCAGAGTCCGACAAGGAGGTTGCTGCATGAGCCGTCCTGACGTCCTCGTGGACGCAGAGTGGGTAGAAGCACATCAGTCTGACCCTGGAGTGGTCCTCGTGGAGGTGGACGAGGACACCAGCGCATACGACACGGGCCACATCGCGGGCGCGGTCAAGATCGACTGGAAGAAGGACTTGCAGGACCCGGTCCGCCGCGACTTCGTGGACAAGGCCGGTTTCGAGGCCCTGCTTTCCGAGCGGGGTATCTCGAACGACGACACCGTGGTTCTCTACGGCGGGAACAACAACTGGTTCGCGGCGTACGCCTACTGGTACTTCCGGCTGTACGGGCACCAGAATGTGCGGCTGCTCGATGGCGGCCGCAAGAAGTGGGAGCTCGACTCCCGCGAGCTGGTCAAGGATGTCCCCGAGCGGGCGGCCACCTCATACGTGGCCAGCGATCAGGACTCGGCGATCAGGGCCTTCCGCGACGAGGTGGTAGCCGCGATCGGCAAGCGCAACCTGGTCGACGTCCGGTCGCCGGACGAGTTCGCCGGCCGGCTGCTGGCTCCCGCGCACCTGCCGCAGGAGGCAGCTCAGCGCGGCGGGCACATCCCGACCGCGAAGAACGTCCCCTGGTCCAAGGCGGCCAACGACGACGGCACGTTCAAGTCCGATGACCAGCTGCGCACGCTGTACGGCGATGAGGCGGGAGTGGACTTCAGCAAGGACACGATCGCTTACTGCCGGATCGGCGAGCGTTCCGCGCACACCTGGTTCGTGCTGCACGAACTGCTCGACCAGCCGAACGTCAAGAACTACGACGGGTCGTGGACCGAGTACGGGTCACTGGTCGGGGTGCCGATCGAGCTGGGGGACGCAGGATGAGCAACGAAGGCTGCGGGGCTCCGGCAGGCGGCGTGCCCATCCCGCAGGACACAGCGGGCCAGGCGATCGTCGAGGGCCACGTCACCCGCAGCGGCGTCGCCGTGCCCACCGGTTACGCGCGGCTGCTCGACGGCGGCGGGGAGTTCGTGGCTGAGGTACCGCTCGGCCAGGACGGCGGATTCCGGTTCTTCGCCGCCCCGGGGACCTGGACGGTGCGCGTGCTCGTTCCCGGCGGCGTCCGCGCCGAGCAGACGGTCACGGCGGCCTACGATCACGTCACGGCGGTGCAGGTCAGCGTCTGAGGCGCAGGTTGCTTATCGGCAGTTGAGGGGCGGGTGACTGCGGTCATCCGCCCCTCAGCGTTGAGGGCTCTGGTCCCGTTGCTGGCGAATTCCCCGCCTTGTTCATCTGCCTGTCACGTTTCATTCACCCAAACGTTCACCTGCGTGTCATCTCGCTCCCTATGAATGAGGGGTGGCCAGGCAGGTGGTTGACGCATCCTGGGCCGCGACCATCTCAGCGACGAGGGCGGGCCTCACTAGTGTCTCTTCAGGCTGATCCGGCGGACCCATGTCACAGCAGCAATCCCGAAGTCAGGCGGCCGTGACCTGCTCGGCGGGTCACTGCGCGCTGGGTCCGCGGCGGTATCGGCGGTGCCGTGCTGCGCGGCTTGGGCTGTGCCTGGGGTGAGACCAGCACGGTGGCCATGACCTGCGCGTCCACGCTCGGCGCGATTCCCGGCAGCAGCTTCGGCGCGATGAGCACGATCGTCAACGAACCCGGCTCTGCGTTCGGTGACCCAAGCCTGTTCGGCGTCCGCGCGGCCAGCATCCGCACCGGCCCCCATCCGAGCACGGCGTCCCAGGATCTGTCCCACGACGCATACTCCCGGCGGAATGCGGGATGACCGACGTCCGCGGGGAGAGGTCCGGCCAGGCACTGGCGCCCGGCCGTTCTCGCTCCGCGAGCCTGCTCGCGGAGCGGATGGCGGCTGCGTTGCTGCACCACGAGCCGGGCTGGCGGCTGCCCCGGCACAGCGCACTGGCCCGCCGCTACAACGTGACCACCGCCGAGATCGACGCCGCGATCGAACTCCTGGCCGCGCGGCACCTGCTTACCCGGCTGCCTGACGGCCAGGTGTTCCGGGCCAGCCCGGCCGAGTACCGGCTCGCCCTGGAGGGCCTGCCCGGTTTCGCCACGCAGGTCGACCCGATGGGTGGCGAGATGGTCTGCAAGAGCCGGAAGGTTTCCCGGCGGCGGCCCGCGGAAGACATCGCGCGGGCGCTCGGCGTGCCCCCCGGCCTTGAACTGCTTACCCTCCGCTGCCTGTGGACGGTGGGTGGCGAGCCCGCCGCATATTCGGCCAGCTACCTGCCACCGCAGATGGAAGGACTGGCCGGGGAGTTCGCCGACGCGTCATCGCCTGCCGGGCCCGCAGCGCGGCATAGCCGCCCCTGTGCCTTCCAGGTGGACTTCCAGCCGCCCGCCCCGTCGGTGGGCCGCAGCCTGCGGCTGGCCGCTGGCGAGCCCGCCGTCACGCTCACTGTCAGGCTTGAGGACACCGCGCAGCCTGGGGTGATCGCGCTGACCGTGGCGGTTCTACGGCCGGATCTGTTCCGCATCGTCGTGGAGTCACCGGGCATCCCGGCCCCCGCGGTCGGCCCGGATGGTCCGCCGGGCGGCTGGACACGGGCCCTGGAGGGCTGGGAATCTTGACTGGAGATGCGTGCCTCAGCGACGAATGCCGCGGAGCGCGAGCCGTGGCGAGCCCGCCACCTCATTTTTGGGACACCCCGCAACGCGGTGACTTCGTCGCTGCCCAGCCCTGCTTGGGGCGCTCTCGTGGACTCAGGAGGCGTTGAACATGGTTGAGCATCGGCAGGAATTTCAGGTTGCGCTGGAGGCCATCGAAACCAAGGTCATCGAGCTGTTCGCCCTGGTCGCCGGGGACCTGGCGGGTGCGACCGATGCCCTCCTGACCGGCAACAACGAGATAGTCAAAGTGCTGCTCGAACGCGAACAAGTTATCGACGCCCTCTACCCGGAGATCGAGGAACTGGTCAACCGGGAGATCGCGCTGCAGGCGCCCGTCGCCTCAGACCTGCGCTTCCTGCTCTCGGTGCTCCGGATCGTGCCCGAACTCGAGCGCTCCCATGACCTCCTGGTAGACATTGCCCGCCGGGCCGACCACGTTATCGGCGAGAACCTCTCGTCACGCAGCCGAGGGCTCATCAAGCGAATGGGAGACCTCGTATCCGACATGTGGCGCCAGACAGCGGACTCGTGGTACCAGCGCGACCGTTCTGCCGCGGCCGTGCTAGCCGAACGTGATGACGAGATGGACGAGCTGCACGCCAGCTTGATGGCCGAGCTTGCCTCAGGACAGCTGGCACTGCCGGTGACGATGGAGATGACGCTGGTGGCGCGCTGCTACGAGCGTCTCGCCGCTCACGCCGTCAACATCGCCCGCCGGGTGGTCTATCTCGCGGGATCCCTGCCGCCCGAGTAGTTCTCACCGCCGGGCAATTGCGCCGCGCGCTGGCCCCGCGCGGCCGGGACGCCCGCTTTCACTGTGTGTCCTCACATTGTTCACCTCTTGGCCCTCCTCCATTAACTCGCTCGTACGGGCGGCACGACAGACTCACGGCGTTGCCATGTCTGGCAGGCTGACCAGCTGGCACGGGGGGCCGGGTGCTCCGCGTGCCCGAGGAATTGACCGGGGAATACCGGAGAATGGGGTATTAAAAATGCAACGTCGGCGCATCCAGCGCGCAACGACGGTGGGGCTCGCCACCGCCGCGATGGTTTCCTTTGCCGCCGCCTGCGGATCCTCGGGCGGCGGATCCTCGTCGAGCACTAGTTCCTCGTCGAGTAGCAGCGCCGCCCTCTCGGGCACGCTCAACGCGAGCGGATCGACGTTCCAGCTCACCTTCCAGCAGGCTGCCATCCAGAGCTTCAAGACGGCCCAGTCCGGCGTGACGGTCAACTACGGCGGCGGCGGCTCGGGTAAGGGGCGCACGGACCTGGCTTCGGGGACCGTCAACTTCGCGGGCTCGGACTCGCCGATCCCGCCCGAGGAGACGGCGGGCTTCAAGGGCAAGAAGGTGCTGTATTTCCCCATCCTGATCGGCCCGATTACCGTCTCGTACAACCTGTCAGGCGTCAGCAGCCTGAAGCTGTCGCCGGCGACCATCGCGGGCATCTTCGATGGCAAGATCACGAAGTGGAACGACCCGGCGATCAAGGCGGACAACTCCGGTGTCACGCTGCCCAGCACCTCGATCACCATCGCCCGCCGCTCGGACTCCTCGGGCACCACGGCCAACTTCTCCCTGTTCCTCATGGACGCCGCGCCCAGCGTGTGGAAGCTCGGCAGCAGCTCGACCATCAACTGGCCGGCCAGCAGCCGGGGCGGCGACGGCAACGGCGGGGTGGCACAGATCGTCAAGTCCACTCCCGGGGCCATCGGGTACGTGGACTTCGCCGACGCCAAGGCGTCCGGGCTGACCTTCGCTTCCGTCAAGAACAAGGCCGGCGACTACATCGCGCCGTCGCCGACGGCGGCCTCCGCGGCCGCAGCCGGGGCCACCGTCGCGTCCGACCTGACGTTCCACGCGGTCTGGTCAGGCGACGCCACCGCGTACCCGATCACCTATCAGACGTGGGACCTGGTCTACCAGAAGCAGTCGAGCGCGACCACGGCAAAGCTGCTCCAGGCGTACCTCGGCTACCTGCTCGGAGCCGGTCAGCAACTGCTCCCCAGCCTGGGCTACGCGCCGCTGCCCGCCAGCCTCGACCAGAAGGCCAAAGCGCAGCTCAGCATGATCGGCTCATGATGACTGACCCCATCATCGAGCCGACGTGAGCACCGTGACGCAACCCGATCAGATTGGCTCGTTGGCGTGAGCATTGTGACGAAGGTGGATCCGGCCGGCCCGGCCGGATCCACCCGTCCCTTGGCCGAGCGGCGGCCACTCGGCGATCGCGCCTTCCAGGTCATCGCGCTCGGGTCCGGCCTGCTGGTGCTGGTGATCCTCATCCTGATCGCCATCTCGACCAGCCAGCAGGCCTCGTCGTGGTTCAGCGCCGAGGGCCTGAAGATCTTCTCGACCACCTGGAACCCCACGACCCACCAATTCGGCGCGCTGGCCTTCATTTACGGCACGGCCATCACGGCGGTGATCGCGCTCGTGATCGCTGTCCCGGTCAGCGTGGGCGTCGCCCTGCTGCTGACCGAGGTCGTGCCGCGCCGGTGGGCGCGCCCGATTGTGTACGTGATCGACCTCCTGGCGGTGGTCCCCTCCGTGGTCTGGGGCCTGTGGGGGATCCTGGTGTTCGCGCCCTGGGTCCAGCACATCTACGGCTCGATCGGCTCAGGCGTCAACGGCATCCCGGTGCTGGATTCCCTGTTCGGGCCGCCCACGAGCGGGGCCTCGTTCTTTACCGCCGGCATCATCCTGGCCTTCATGATCACGCCGATCGTGACCTCGCTGTCGCGCGAGGTCATCGCGACGGTGCCGGTGATCGACAGGGAGGGCGCGTACGCGCTGGGCGCCACCCGCCTGGAGATGATCCGCGGCGCCGTCTGGCCGCACAGCCAGGGCGGCATCGTCGGGGCGGTGCTGCTCGGGCTGGGCCGGGCGATGGGCGAGACGATCGCGGCGGCGCTGGTCATCGGCTCGTCGGCCACGATCACCTCGCACCTGTTCGCCCCTGGCTACAACATGCCCTCGGTCATCGCGAACGAGTTCGGCGAGGCCACTGGCGTGTTCCGGGCCGGGCTGATGGGACTCGGCGTCCTCCTGTTCGCCTTCACGATCATCATTAACGTCCTGGCCCGCGCGGTCGTGGAGCGTTCCACCCGACGGCAGAGGGGGGCGTGATGGCTGTCACCGCCGGTCAGCAGGATGTCGACCTGCGAGAACCGGCATCCTGGCGGCGCACCAAGAACCGCATCGCGACCGCCCTGATGGTGCTCGCGTTCGTGCTCGTGATCATCCCGCTGGGCTTCGTCCTGTACACCGTGATCGCCAAGGGCGCCTCGGTCATCAGCTGGTCCTTCCTGACCAGCGGGATCCCGGTGAATGTGTCGCCCGCCAACGTGGGCGGGATGGGACCGGCGATAGTCGGCACGCTCGAGATCACGGCCCTGGCCACGGTCGTAGCCGTGCCGCTCGGCATCCTGGGCGCGGTCTACCTCAACGAGTACGGCGGCAAGGGCCTGCTGGCGCGGCTCATCGGGTTCATGTCCGACGTGATGACGGGCGTGCCCTCGATCGTGATGGGGCTTTTCATCTTCTCGCTCTGGGTCCTGCACTTCGGCTACTCAGGCCTGGCCGGCGCGCTCGCCCTGGGCTGCCTGATGCTGCCGATCGTGATCCGCTCCACCTACGAGATGCTGAGGCTGGTGCCGAACTCGCTGCGTGAGGCGAGCTACGCTCTCGGTGCCTCCAAGGCCCGCGTGACGGTGACGGTGGTGTTGCCGACGGCGATCGGCGGGATTGTCAGCGGCGCCCTGCTCGCGGTCGCCCGGGCCGCGGGTGAGACGGCCCCGCTGCTGTTCACCATCCTCACGGTGACCACCGTGAACCGGAACGTGTTCAGCGGCGCCAACACCTCGCTTCCCTCGCAGATCTTCGCGAACGCATCATCGCCGTATGTCGGCGCCCAGGCCCGCGGCTGGGGCGCGGCCCTGACGCTCATCGCGCTTGCCTTTATCCTGATGATAATTGCCCGCTTTGTCACCGCACGATTCACAAGATCTCTGCGCTAGGAACGTCATGGAAAATCCTGACCAGAACCTTGTTGCCACTCAGCAACCCGAGCCAGCAGCCGAGGTGCAGCCGCAGGTGCAGCCGCAGCCGCAGGTGCGGCCGGTGACGGAAGCGCCGGTATTCGAAGCGAAAAACGTCTCGATTTACTACAGCGCCTTCCGGGCCGTCACGGACGTCTCGCTGTCGGTGCACCAGCACGAGATCACGGCGTTCATCGGCCCGTCCGGGTGCGGCAAGACGACGGTGCTGCGGACGCTGAACCGGATGAACGACCTCGTGCCCGGCGCTCGCGTCGAAGGTGAGGTGCACTACCACGGGATGTCGCTGTACGGCAGGGATGTCTCCGCGACGGCCGTGCGCCGGCGCATCGGCATGGTCTTCCAGAAGCCAAACCCGTTCCCGAAGTCGATCTACGACAACGTCGCCTACGGGCCGCGCATCAACGGCCAGCGCAACCGCGGCCGCCTGGACGAGATCGTCGAGCGCTCGCTGCGCCAGGGCGCGCTGTGGGACGAGGTGAAGGACCGCCTGAAGGCGTCGGCCCTGGGCCTGTCCGGCGGGCAGCAGCAGCGGCTGTGCATCGCCCGCACGCTCGCCGTCGAGCCGGATGTCGTGCTGATGGACGAGCCCTGCTCGGCGCTCGACCCGATCGCGACCGCCGCCATCGAGGACCTGATGCATGAGATCAAGTCGCAGTACACCATCGTCATCGTCACGCACAACATGCAGCAGGCCACCCGGGTAAGTGACCGCACCGCCTTCTTCTCGGTGCTCCGCAATGAGGAAAGCGATACCCGCACGGGCGTGCTCGTCGAGTACGGCCAGACCGACCAGATCTTCCAGGATCCGGTCGACAGCCGCACCAGGGCCTATGTGACCGGCCGGATGGGCTGAGCCGGGAACCGCCGGGCGAGTCCGAGAGATGACCGCAACAGGGCAGGCTGCCGTCACCAGCCTGCCCTGGGGGTTTCCCCGCTCCCCGCGGCGCTCGTGCTGCCGGTGATCTCGATTCCCGACATGACCAAGGCCACCGGGCGGGCGCTCGCTCCGGAACGGGCCCGGTCCTCGGGCGTGCTCGCGGACCGGATCGCCGCCGCGCTATTGCACCACGAGCCGGGTTGGCGGCTGCCCCGCCATACGGCCCTGGCCCGCCGCTACAACGTGAGCCCGTCCGAGATCGAGGCGGCCATCGACGAGCTGACCGGCCGGAATCTGCTGCGCAGACGGCCGGATGGCCAGGTGTACCGGGCCAGTCCGGCCGAGTGCCGGCTGTCCATTGAGGGCATGTCCGGGGTCAGCTCGCGCGTCGACCCCATGGGCGGCGAACTGGCGGTCAGGACGCGGCATGTGTCCAAGCGCCGCGCGCCCGAAGAGATCGGGCGGGTGCTTGGCCTGGCTCCCGGCGAGACCGTGCTCGTGCTCCGGTGCCTGTGGACAGTGGGCGGCGAGCCGGGCGCCCTCTCCGGCACCTACCTGCCCGAGCGCCTGGCCGGGCTGCTGCCGGAATTCGCCGCCGCGGCCTCTCCTGAGCGGGCCTCCCGGCGCGCGGGACATGCGCGCGCCCTGCAGATGGAGATGCAGCCGCCATCGCCTTCGGTGGCCCGGAGCCTGCGGCTGGCCGTCGGCCAGCCCGCCACCACGGTCACCATCAGGTTCGAGGGCGATCCGGCCGGTCGGCCGGTCGCGCTCATCGTGGCCGTGCTCCGTCCTGATCTGTTCCGCATCGTGGTGGAGTCGCAACCGTGCGCACTTCCCTCATTAAGCGCAGACGCTTCGCCAGTCTCCTGGACATGCGCCGCGGCGGACTGGGAACCTTGACCCGATATGCCTGCCGCCCCGCTGGCCGTGGCGGCGCGCGAACCGCGGCGCGCCCGCTACCTCATCTCGAGGGACCTCCCACGACGCGGTGAGTTCATCGCTGCGCTCACCGGGCTGGTGTTCCTCGCCCACTTATTGTTCGCCCAGCTCACGATGGTGCTGGCGATCTTTTTCCAGATCATCAGCCGGGTCAGCCGGTGGCGGCCGCAGTGGCTGGCGGCGCCCGCGCTGGCGGGCCTCATCTGGGCCCTGGCTATCGGGCCCGCGGCCGCGCTGGGCGGCTTCGCCGACGGCCCCCGCCGGATCGCGGGCTACCTGGCGAAGACCGCGCACCACCCCACCAACCTCGTCCACCTGGGCGCGGTCTTCGGTGGGCTGGGCCACTGGCTGCCACGGCAACTGCCGCTCGCCCTGATCGCGGCCGCCGGCGAGGCTGCGGTCGCCTGGTGGCTGCGCTGGCTGCACACCGACGAGCAGGAGCTTCCGCCACCGCGCCCCGGGCTGGTGATCCTGGCCGGCCGGCAGTTGCGGGCTGGTTCCGTGCGGGCGGGTGGGGTTGTTACCCGGGACGGGGCCTGCCTGGGCATCGTGCCCAGAACCGGCCAGCGGGTGGCGATTTCCTGGGCCGAGGCGGAGCGCGGCATGCTCTGCACCGGAACCTCGGCGACGGCGGTCGGGGCGACGAGCTTCCAGGTGCTGCACGCCGCGATCCGGCGCCGCAAACCGGTCATCGCGGTGGACCTGGCCGGCACCCCGGGGCTGGCCGGGTCGCTGGCCGCCGTGTGCGAGTCCGCCGCGGCGCCGCTGCGGATCTTCGGTGCCAACGGGCCTGGCTACTACGAGCCGCTGCGCGGCGGCGATCCGGCCCGTAAAGCCGCGCTCGTGATGGGCATGATCGACTGGGGCAGCACGGCGGACTATGCCAGGCGCACCTGCGGCGGCTACCTGAACGACCTGTTCGCGGTCGCGGCGGCGGCGCCAGGTGATCCGGCTGTCCCGGTCATCGACGATGTCGTCCGCCTGCTCAGCCCGGACGCCCTGCGGGCCCGGGCGGACCAGGTGCCCGCGTATCACCCGCGCCGCGGCCCGCTGGCCGAGCGGGTCAGGGTGTCCGCGAGCCTGCTGCAGGCCGATCCGGCCCCTGCCGCGATCCTCGCTGAGCAGTTGACCGGGCTGCGCGCGTCCCCGCTGGGCCGGTGGCTGCGCCCCGAGCCGCCGTCGGGCCGGTCCGCGGGGTCCGGCCGGGTCACCCTGAGCGGGATCGTCAGGGACCGGGCCGTGCTGCTGTTCTCGCTGGACCAGCCGGCGCACGGCCGGGCCGCTGCGATGATCGCGAACCTGGTCGCGCTGGACGCCACGGCGGTCTTCGCGCGATCGCACCGGCTTGACGTCGGCGGCGACGGGCTCGCCTGGTTCGGCCACTGCGACGCGGTCGACCAGTCGGCGCTCACCGGGCTGATCGCCGCCGGCCCGCAGGTCGGGCTCGCCTCGCTGCTCGACACGGTGGCGCCGGAAACCGCGGGGTGGCTCGCCGGGCTGGTGAATGTCCTGGTCATCCACCGGCTGGACGATCCCGGGCTGGCCGCCCGGCTGGCCCCGCTGACCAGCACCGCGCTGCGCCCTGGCGCGCCCGGTGTGGTCCCGGCCGGCGGCCAGGTCGGCTACGGGACCCCGGCTGCCCCGGGTGGCGGGCTAGCTGGTCCGGGCAGCCATGACGGCCCAGCGGTCCGGCCGGCCGTCCAGGTCGCCGCTACCGGGCCCGCACCCGGCCCGGGTTCCTGGGAGATGGGCCCGGCGGCTGGCCCGGCCGGGCCAGTCCTGGCCGGGCCGGCCGTCTCCGCGGCCACTCTCGGTCGGCTCCGCGCTGACGAGTTCACCCTGGCCGTCAAAGGGCCGGTCCGGCGGGTCGTGCCGGCCGGCCGGTTCATCCCAGGAGGGCTGCGGTGATGCCACCGTTCCGGGCCGACCGGGTCTACCTGGGCTGGCAGCACGCACTGGTGCACCCGGATCCCGGGCCGCCGCCGCGCCGCCCGGTCCCGCCCGAGCAGGAGCAGCTCAACCAGGGCTGGGTGGCCGCGCAGCGCCGGGAGGAGAACCGGCTCAGCCGGCCGCTGAAGCTGACGGCCGGCGGCTGCGTCGCCGGGGCGGCCCTGGTCGTCGCGCTGCTGCTGGCGGGCATCCTGAACACGGCGCTGACCAGCCTCATGCTGGCCGCGGCGCTGATCCTGGCCGGGATCTGCGGGCGCGGCATCTGGCGGGGTGAGCAGGACCTGCGCGGCCGGGTCGAGCGGGAGAAGCAACGGGTGGCCAGGGCGCGCGGCGCGGCGGAGAGCCAGTTGTTCGGCTGGCAGGAGGAGCACGCCAGGCGGTTCCGTGACTGGCAGGCCCGCGAGCGCGCGTTCGGCGGGCAGCTGCAGTGGTACGCGGTGGCGCTGCCCGACGAGATCGACCGGGTGGACGTGGCCGGCGGCACCCTGTCCGGCTGGTCCGCGATGCTGACGATGATCGCTGGTCCCAGGCTGGCCGCCGGGGGCGAGGTGACCGTGCTCGACCTGTCCGAGGGTGCGGTCGCCGGCGATCTGCTGGCCGTCGCCCGCGGATCGGGCCTCGACCCGCTGGTCTGGGTGCTGCCCGCCGACCTGCCCGGCTTCGATCTCGGGGTAGGCCTGCCCCGCGCGGCGCTGGCTGACGTGCTGGCGATGAGCGCGGCGACCGGCGGCGGCCGGCCTGGGCCGGCCGATCCGGCCCAGGACCACGCGATTCTGGACCGGATTGTCGAGGCGATCGGCGGTGAGCCGAGCATCGCCCAGGTCACGGCCGGGTTGCGGGCCCTGGCCCAGGTGGGCGATCCGCGCCAGGACATCGGCCGGGGGCTGCTCACCGCCGGGCAGCTCACGGAGATCATGGCGCTGTACGGCCGTGGCGCCGCCGACCGGGTCGTCATCGAGCGCGCCTGGGCGCTGGAGGCCAGGCTGCGCACGCTGGAGACCCTGGGGTCGGCCCCGGTTTCCCTGCCGCGCAGCAGGCTGCGGGTGGTCGCCATGGACCGGGCTGCGGGCGGCCCGGGCGCCGCAGTGCTGGGCAGCTATGTCACCGTGGCGCTGACCCAGGTGCTCCGCCAGGCGCCGCCGGGCCTGCCCTGGCAGCACACGATCTGCCTGACCGGCGCGGAGAAACTCGGCGGCGAGGTGCTTGACCGGCTCTGCGACGGGTGCGAGGCGACAAAGACCGGGCTGGTCCTCGCGTACCGGTCGCTGCCGGGCCACGTCAGGGAGCGGCTCGGCCGGGGTAACGCGGCCATTGCCTTCATGCGGCTCGGCAACGCCGAGGATGCCAAGGCCGCCAGCGAGCAGATCGGGACGGCGCACCGTTTCGTGCTCACCCAGCTCACCGACACTGTGGGCAGCTCGGTCACGGACACCGCCGGGGATTCCTACACCAGCACCGTCGCCGCGGCCGACTCCGTCTCGCTGTCCATCACGGACAGCGAGACGACCGGCCGGAGCCGGGGCCGCGGCCACGCCACGGCCGGGTTCGGCCCGTTCGGCTCGCACACCGGGTCCGCCAGCCGGGACAGCAGCCGGTCCTGGGGCAGTAGCGACACCGCGTCGATCACCGAGGGGATCACCCTGAGCACCGCGTGGGGGGTGAGCACGTCGAGGGCGATCGGCGCCAACTCCTCGCTGGCGCGCACCACCGCGCGGTCTCGTGAGTTCCTGGTCGAGCAGCATGAGCTCCAGCAGCTTCCGCCGAGCGCCATGATCGTCAGCTACGCCTCGCGGCAGGGCCGCCGCGTCCTGATGGCCGATGCCAACCCCGGCATCCTGGCCCTGCCGGCCGCTACCCTGCACAGCCTGGAGGAACTGCGCGAATCCGCGCCGATGGCGGCCGGGCCGGCGGTCGGCAGGCCCGCCGGCCCGGGCCCGGGCCGGCCGCCTGGCCCAGCCGGTGCTGACGGTAACGGCGCTGCCGCTGGCCGCGGCGCCGAGGGACCAGCCGGGCCAGGGCCGGTGCCAGCGACTGACCGGGATCCGGCCGCAGCCCCGGTGAGCTGGCGGGACGCGGAAGGCAAGCTCCCACCCAACCTCGGCCCGCCTCCTGAGCCGCTGGACTGGCGTAAGCACCGGCGATGAGCACCCGTATCGCGGCCGGCCACCCTGGCGAGCGGTCACCCGCGGCACCGGCCCTGGTCACGGGGGGCAGCGCGGACCAACCGGGACGATGTAGGCAGGGGGGTCAACGGAGCGCCAGCGGATAAGTTCATCGCGTAGTCGCGACTGGCTGCGCGCGAGTCATGGGACTGGTATGCACACAAGCGTGGGGACGATCGCAGGTCTCGGGGGGGACTGCGCTGGGCCCTGGTACCGGGTCCTGGCAGTCACGGCGCCCTGGCGGCCGAATTCGGCGGAACAAGACTTCATCGCGATCCTGCCCGCGGTCCTCACCGCGGCCCGGCGCGGCAGCCCACTCGTGACCTGCTGGCTGTCACGTGGCGGCGGCGCGCCGCTTGAGCTGATCACCAACGCCGGGCCGCTGGCCGCGAGCGAGGGCGGCGAGCGGGCCGGCCAGCCCGTGGAACTGCTCTTTCCCGCCGGGGCCCGCGGCGTGCCGGCCGCGGACAACTGGCTGCCCGCGGTGCACGGCATGGTGTGGGCGGCCTGCCCCGGCAGGCAGGCGCCGCCGCTGGCCGCAGTGGACGCACGGGACTCCCAGCCGGCCAGTCCGCCCGCCACCCCGTTCGAGTCGACGCTGCTGACCCTGATGGGACGGCCGTTCGGCTGGCTGCTGGTGGCCGAGCCGACCGATGCCATGGACACGGAAGTCGCCGAGCTGCGGACCCAGCTCACCGTGCTCCGGCCGCACGATGAGGAACAGTCCCGGTTCGACGTCGAGCGGGCCCAGCGCCGCCTCGCCGAGCTGGACAGGTTCCGCGAGGCAGGCCTGTGGAATGTGCGGGTGCTCGCCGGGGCGGCCAGCGAAGATGACCTGGGCCTGCTGGCGCCGGTGCTCGTTGGCTCCATGGACCTCGGCAGCCATCCCTACCGGCTGCGCAGCACCGGCCGGCCGCAGCGCCTGGCGGACGCCCTGACGGCGGAGGTCCAGGACGGGCGGGACGGGGCGCACGTGCCGTTCGCGGCGACCGCTGGGACGCTGTCGGCGCTCGCCGGATTGCCGCGCCGCGAGGTACCCGGGCTGCGGGTGCTCGATGTGGGGTACTTCGACGTGACCAGTGAGACAGAGCGCCCCGGCCGCGCGATGATCGAACTCGGCGCGATCCTGGACGGCCAGGACCGGCCGGTGGGTGCCTTCCGGGTACCGCTGGCCACACTGAACCGGCACGCCTTCGTGACCGGGGCCACTGGCTCGGGGAAGTCGCAGACCGTGCGGCACATGCTGGAGCAGCTGACCAGGTCCGGGCTGCCCTGGCTGGCGATCGAGCCGGTCAAGTCTGAGTACGCCGCCATGGCCGGGCGGATCGCTGGCCTGGGCCAGGCGGGCCAGATCACCGTGATCAACCCGTCGGACCCGGCGGCCGTGCCACTGTCGGTTAACCCGCTGGCCCCCGAGCCCGGATACCCGGTCCAGGCGCACATCGACATGGTGCGGGCGCTCTTCATGGCCGCCTTCGACGCGGAGGAGCCGTTCCCGCAGATCATGTCCCAGGCGCTGCAGCGGGTCTACGAAGCCAGCGGCTGGGACGTGGTCACCGGGGGTGGTGTCCCCGGCGCGCTGACGCCGCCCGCCGTGCCGACCCTGGCCCAGTTGCAGCGGGCCGCGCTGGCCGTGATCGAGGACGTCGGGTACGGCAGTGAGCTGCAGGCTGATGTCCGGGGCTTCGTCGACGTGCGGCTCCGTTCCCTTCGCATCGGGTCAGCTGGCCGGTTCTTCGAGGGCGGCCACCCGGCTGACATCGGGGCCTTGCTGCGCCGCAATGTGGTGCTGGCCATCGAGGACGTCGCGAACGACGAGGACAAGGCATTCCTGATGGGCACGCTGATCATCAGGATCGTCGAGCACTTGCGGTTGCGTGCCCGCCGCGGCAGGCGGGACGGGCTGCAGCATGTCATCGTCATCGAGGAAGCCCACCGGCTGCTGCGGGCGGGCCGGGAAGGACGGGCCAGCGCGCACGCCGTCGAGTTGTTCGCGAGCATGCTCGCGGAGATCCGCGCGTATGGCGAGGGGATCGTGATCGCCGAGCAGATTCCCGCCAAGCTTGTTCCCGACGTAGTGAAGAACACCGCGCTCAAGGTCATCCACCGGCTGCCTGCCCGCGATGACCGCGACGTCGTCGGGGCGGCCATGAACCTCGACGACGCGCAGTCCAGGCAGGTGGTCTCGCTGGAGCCAGGGATGGCCGCGGTGTTCGCGGACGGCATGGACCGGCCGCTGCGGATCAGGGTGCCGTTCGGTGGCCCGCGGGAGGAAATCCTGGCCAGTGCCCCGCCGCCGGTCCTCGGCCGGCGCAGCGCGGCCTGCGGTCCGCTGTGCGCGGACGAGCGCGCCTGCACGCTTCTTGAGGTCCGCCGGGCCGACCTGCTCGCGGGGCCCGGGTCCCCGGACGACGCCTGGCTCCGGGTGTGGACGGAGTCGCTCGCCCTGGCCTTCCTCACCTGCCGGGGTTTCCCCGCGGTGCCGGCCCGGCTGCAGCGCAGGTGGGCGGCGCTGGACGAGCGCCTGCGTGAGTGCCTGCTGGCGACAGTGATCGACCGGGTGACCGGGAGCCGCGCCCTGGCCGTGCGGGCCAGCTACGATCCGCAGCGGCTGGCGGCCAGTGTGGCCATGGTCGCGCTGCGGATGCTTGGGCCTGGGGCCGGTCCCGGCGGCGGGGCCGGCACGCGAGCGGGCCCGAGCTGGGTCATCCCGCAGGTCCGCTGGCTGCACGAGATCGAGCGGGTATGCCCGCTGGCGGGCCGGGCACCGGACGCCCTGGACCGCGCCCCGCCCCTCGACTTCGACCTGCCCGGTATCGCCGACTGGCCAGACATGCGGGTCGGTCACCGGCTCCGGGCGCTGCGCCGGCACCCGCTGTCCATGGGGCTCGCCCGCAACAGGACGGCCGCCTGGAGTGTCCTGCTCGGCGAGGATGACCAGCGCGGCTTCACCGATGATCTGGCCAGCGCGCTCATCGGCGTCGGGATGCGCGCGCAACTGCGCCAGGCCGCCGACGCCATGGCGATCGCGGGGTGGCTCGAAGTCGTGCTGTCCTGGCCGCGCAGGTTCATCGCCGATCACGAGCAGTGGGCCGCCGGGCCGGGCGAGAGCGAGCCTGACGCCGCGACGCGCTAGGCCGCGTCGCCCTAGCGCCTGGTTCAGACCCGGTTCGATCCGGGAGCTTTGGAACAGGCTCTTCGCGGGCCGGATAGCATCGGCGGGCATGGGCAAGCTTCCGATCCGTGCGCGACTCGCGACCACCATCGGCGGCGCCGCGGGCAAGATGTCACGGCTCGCAGGTCGCGGCGATGGGTCGGTGATCGGCGGGGTCATCGGCTTGCGGGTGGAACCCGAGCTGCTCTCTCTGCTGGCGGCCGATCGCCAGGTGGTGCTGGTCACCGGGACGAACGGCAAGACCACGACAACCCGGCTGATCACCTCCGCGCTCGGCGCGCTCGGCGCGGATGTGGCGTCCAACGCATTTGGCGCCAACATGGAGGCTGGGCTCGCGGCCGCGCTGGGCCAGGCCCCTGACGCGCCGTTCGCCGTGCTGGAGGTGGACGAGGCATACATGCCCGCCGTCCTGGCCGCGACCAAGGCCCGGGTGGTGGTGCTGCTGAACCTGAGCCGCGACCAGATGGACCGGGCGGCCGAAATCTGGATGCTGGCGCGGCGCTGGCGGGACGCGCTCGCCGTGGCGGCCGACTGCCGGGTGGTCGCCAATGCCGATGACCCGCTGATCGCCTGGGCGGCCAGCGCGGCCCCGCAGGTGACCTGGGTGGCGGCGGGCCAGCGGTGGCACGAGGACTCGTGGTGCTGCCCGGTGTGCGGTTCTCATCTGCGCCGGGACGATTCCGGCTGGCGCTGCGGGGAGTGCGATTTCAGCCGGCCGCCGGCCCGGTGGGTCCTTGACGGCGACACCGTCATCGACTCGGTCGGCCAGGTAACCGAGCTGTCCCTCACGCTGCCGGGGCGCGCCAACCGGGCCAACGCGGTCGTCGCGCTGGCGGTCGCCGAGATCTTCGGCGTCAGCCCTGGGCAGGCGCTGCCGAGGCTCCGCCAGGTGGCCTCGGTGGCCGGCCGGTACACCCAGGTCGACCGGCGCGGCCGTCAGGTCCGCCTGCTGCTGGCCAAGAATCCCGCGGGCTGGCTGGAGGCGTTCGACGTCCTAGACCCGCCCGCCGTGCCTGTCGTGCTGTCCGTCAACGCCCAGGAGCCCGACGGCAAGGACACCTCCTGGCTGTGGGATGTTGACTATCGTGTGCTCCGTGGCCGCCGTGTCTTCGTGACCGGCGAGCGCAGGCTCGACCTCGCGGTCCGGCTCGAGGCGGATGAGGTGACCTTTGAGCTGACCGATGGGATTGACGAGGCGGTGGACCAGGTCCCCGCCGGCAGTATCGACGTGATCGCCAACTACACGGCGTTCCAGCAGATCCGGACGGTTCTGGGCCGGGCAGCCTGAAGGTGGTGAGTGGATGGGAACGCACCGGCGCGCGGACTCGCGCGGGCCAGCGGGCCTGCGGCTGATCTGGGTCTACCCGGACCTGCTCAGCACCTACGGCGATCGGGGCAACCTGCTGGTCCTTGAGCGCCGCGCCCGGCTGCGGGGCATCGACGTGGAGTCCGTTCTGGTGAACTCAGACCAGCCGGTGCCCCGCGAGGGGGACATGTACCTGCTGGGCGGAGGGGAGGACCTGCCGCAGGTTCTCGCCGCCCGCCGGTTGCGCGCCGACGGTGGCCTGGCCGCCGCCGCCCGCCGGGGCGCGGTGATCTTCGCTGTCTGCGCCGGCTACCAGCTGGTCGGGGCCGAGTTCGGCGGTGAGGACGGCCAGCCTCTGCCGGGCCTGGAGATCCTCGATGTCCGCAGCGGGCGGGGGCAGCGGCGCGGGGTCGGTGAGATCCTGGCCGACGTCGATCCCGCGCTCGGCGTGCCCCGGCTCAGCGGATTCGAGAATCACCAGGGGGTGACCACGCTCGGTGCTGGTGCCGTGCCGCTGGCCCGTGTGCTGGTGGGCGTGGGCAACGGGGACGGGACGGAGGGCGCCTACGCCGGCCGGATCCTCGGCACGTACCTGCACGGGCCCGCGCTGGTCCGGAACCCGGGCCTGGCTGATCTCCTGCTGCGCTGGGTGGCCGGCCCGCTGAAGCCGCTGGAGCCGGCCGACGAGGACTGGACCCTCCAGTTGCGTGCGCAGCGCCTCGCGGCAGTTCCCGGGTAACCGCCGGGCGGCTCAGTAGACCAGCGCCTGGGTGCTGTCCGCGCAGATCTCGGCGACGAACGTCGTCGCTCCGGCGATCCGCACCCCCTCGATGACATCCTCCGGGGTGATGTCCCGGCGTGCGGCGCACTGCGTGCACAGTGTCACCGTGCCGTCCGCCAGGATGCCCTTGAGCAGGTCCGCCAGCGGAGCCGCATGCGGGAGCGTGAAGTCGTCGGCGCGGCCGGGCAGGGAGAACCAGGCGGCCTCGCCGGTCAGCCAGAGCGAGGTGCGGACACCGCTCGCCACGGCGGTGGCGGCGACGGTGAACGCCTGATTGCAGCGCTCCGGATCGTCTTTGCCCGCCGTGACCTTGATGACGAGACTGTGCGCGGTCATGAAGGCACTGTAACTCGGCGGGCGGGGCGTCGGCATGGCGGGCGCGGCGCCCGGGGATCGGTCCGTACACTGCCGTTCATGGAAGGAACGGTCAGCGGCGTACTCCTCGTCGCGGCTTTCGCCGCGGTGACAGTTTCGGCCGTTTTCCTGGCGGTGCGGCTGCTCCGCGCCACCCGCCGCGATAGCTCCCATTGGTCATCCGGTGCCTAGCCCCGCGGGCGGCCCGGGCCAGTCCGGCGAGCCGGACCAGTCCGGCGGCCCGGACCAGGCATCCGGCCCGGGGCCGGCCGCAGGGCTGGACGGCGACCCGCCGCCGCACCCGGATCTGGCCCCGCTGCTCTTCCTGCTGGGCCGCTGGGAGGGGGCTGGCGTCGGCGGCTACCCCACGATCGAAAGCTTCCACTTCGGCCAGGAAGTCACGTTCAGCCACAACGGCAAGCCGTTCCTGATCTACACGAGCCGGAGCTGGCTGCTGGACGCGGACGGAAAGCCGGTCCGCCCGCTGGCCACCGAGACCGGGTACTGGCGGCCACGGCCGGACGGCCAGGTGGAGGTGGTGCTCGCCCACCCGACCGGGATCACCGAGATCTATCTCGGTGAGGTGACCGGTACCAAGATCGAGCTGAGCACCGACGTGGTGGCGCGCACCTCCTCGGCCAAGGAGGTGACCGCCGGGCACCGGCTGTACGGGCTGGTGGGCGGTGACCTGGCCTGGGCCTACGACATGGCGGCTGTCGGCGAGCCGCTGCAGCCGCACCTGTCCGCGCAGCTCAAGCGCACGGGTTAGGCGTGTCGGCCTAATTCTCGCGGAACCAGTAATTGTCGAAGGCGGTGCCCTGGAACAGGGAGGTTGGCTGTCCCACCACGCCGTTGCTGGTCCCGCCGATCTCGATGATCTGGTAGGTATTCCACCACTTCGAGTTCAAGGTCGCCCGGTGGCCGAGCGAGTCCGTGACGGCGATATCGGAGAAGCTGGCCGCGCGGTAGTCAGCGAGCGGGAGGGCTGCTCCTGAGCTGTCGGCAGGTGACTCGCTGATTACCTCGGCGGACGAGCGGGGGCAGGCGCTGGCCGCGCATTTCAGGGAGCGGGTGAAATGCTGCCCGGTCGTGGTGTCGGCGAGCGTAAGCACGAACATGTCGGTCCGCTTGTTGTAGAACGTGCTCGCGACGATCGAGTTGCCCGGCTTGACAAAGAAGACCGACGATTCATTCCCCGGGTACATTTCATACCACGCGTAGTATTCCGGGCTTGAGCCAGCGCAGCCGGCCTCTATGCCCAGTTGCTCGACACTCCGGCTATTGAGTCCATCGAGGCCGACCCAGTGGGAGGAGAAGGCGTTCGGGGTGCTCGCGCAATCCAGGTAGGGCACGAAGAATGTCGCCTGCACGTACCGCAGCTCGGTACCCGGGTGGGCCGCCGCGTATCCCGCCCAGTTGGTGGAGCTGATCCTGCTGGCGTCGCGTCCGGAATTGATCGCCGCGGAGGGATTGCCGCTGGCCAGCACCATCGGCTGGCCGGGCTCGACGGCCGGTGCCCGGTCGGGGCGGCCGGCCGCGTCACCGGCGGTCCGCGATGCGAAGGCGCCGGCCGTGAGCACGAGGCTCAACGCCGCGACCGCGACCCCGGCGACGTGGAACTTCCTCATCTGGCGTCCTTTCATGCCAACGAGGCTACGCGGCGGCGAAAGGGATTGGAGTCAAATTACGCAAGGATTCAGCGTTGATGCCGAAAGAATTATAATCGGGCATAGGAGCAACCATTTCATTTCACGATTGCGTGCCCGTGAACGGTTATATGCCAACTCGTTCCATGACCAGGAGCACTTTCAGCCGCTAAGACTGAAAGATTACCGTGATCATGGAAGGCGGCTGGGGGAGGAGCGGCCGGGGGAGACAGGAAACCGGCCGGAGGAGGCAGGAAAGCGCCGGGAGGGACGGAGCGGCCGGGCAAGTAAAGCGGGCGAGGCAAGTAAAAGCCCCCGGGCGGCTCCCGTGCGGCCCGTCCGGCGCGGTCAGCCGTCCCGCCACGGCGATGTACGCCGCAACGGGCACAGCCACTCCGCGAGACCGGAGGGTGAGCCACACGGGGACCGGCTGGACGGACCGGTCAGCCCGGGGGTTCGGTGTCTGCCGAGTACTCGCCGGCCGCCACGGGACGCGCACCGGGCGCCTTGCGGCGCCAGTCCACGCCCGGACCGATGATTCGCGCTGCGCGGCTTGCGCCCCTGCAGTGCGTCGGCGGGACGGCGGCTAGCGGACAGCCACCTCGCGAGTCCTACTGCTATGCATGCTGTTGGACCACCTCCTTTCCCGCGTTGGCGGCAGGTTACGTCAGGCCCGGCCCGGACGGCAAGTGGGTTACCGGCACGCGGAGAGCTGGGGTTAGTCTCAGGCGCATGGCGCAGGCGTGGGACGAGGAGCTACGGGCCCGCGGGTACCGGGTCACCCCGCAGCGCCAGCTGGTCCTGGAAGCCGTGACCAAGCTGGAGCACGGCACCCCTGAGGAGATCTGCGCGGACGTCCAGCAGACCGCCCGGGGCGTGAACATTTCGACCATCTACCGCACGCTGGAGCTCCTCGAACAGCTCGGCCTCGTCACCCACACGCACCTCGGGCACGGTGCCCCCCGGTACCATCTGGCGGCCGAAGCGGAGCACATCCACCTCGTCTGCTCCGAGTGCGGCCGGGTGACCCAGGTCGGGCCCGGCGCCGTGGATGCGCTTGTCGCCGCGCTCGACGAGACGCAGGGCTTCGAGACGGATGTCGGCCATCTCACCGTGTTCGGCAGGTGCGCGCAGTGCCGTGCCGCCGCGCCGGGGGCCGCCCGGCCCGGTGTCACCGCGCCGGGAGTGGCCGCGCCGGACGGGTGACCGGGCGCCGATCGCATAGCCTGGCTGGCATGGAAAGCCCGCTGCCCCCGAGCCCGCTGCTGGAGACCCAGGGCGCTGTCCCCGCCGAAGGCCAGGACACCGGCGTCGCCGCGCACTATGGCGATCCCTACGCGGAGCAGCGCGCTCTCGCGCAGTCCGCCGGCCTGGTGGACCGCTCCCACCGGGGCGTGCTGCGCATCACCGGCCAGGACCGGCTGTCCTGGCTGCACAGCCTCACCACCCAGGACCTGGAGCACCTCGCGCCGGGCAGCGCCGCCGAGGCGCTCGTCCTGTCCCCGAACGGGCACGTGGAGCATCACCTGACCCTGGCCGATGACGGCACGGCCGTCTGGCTGCACGTGGAGCCCGGCACGGCACCGGCGTTGCTGGAATTCCTTGAGTCGATGCGGTTCATGCTCCGTGTCGAACCCGCTGACGTCACGGCGCAGTACGCGGTGCTCACCCTGATGGGCCCGGATTCCGGGGACAGCCCGCCGGACGCCGCCGCAGCCGCGGTGCGAAGCGCGTTCGGCATGGATGTGATCGTTGACCGCGGCCAGCTCGCCGCGGTCGCGGCAGGCCTGCGGGAGCGCGGGGTGACGCTGGCGGGCATGCAGGCCTACGAGGCGTTGCGGATCGCCGCGCGGCGGCCACGGTTCGGGCTGGACACCGACCACCGGACGATCCCGCACGAGGTCGGCTGGATCGAGACCGCGGTCCACCTCAGCAAGGGCTGCTACCGCGGCCAGGAGACGGTGGCGCGGGTGCACAACCTTGGCCACCCGCCACGGCGGCTGGTCTTCCTGCACCTGGACGGCAGCGAGGACGAACTGCCGGCCCACGGCGACCCGGTCGCCGTCGGGGATGCCACCGTCGGCTTCGTCGGGTCGGCGGCGCGCCACTACGAGCTCGGTCCTATCGGGCTCGCGCTCATCAAGCGGACCGTGCCGGTGGACGCGGCGCTGACCGCCGGGGGCCTCGCCGCGGCGCAGGAGGTCGTGGTGCCGCCGGACGCCGGGGCAAACGTGAAGATAACTCTGGTCAGGCCGCGCGGCCTGGTGGGCAGGCGGCCCAGGTAACGTGGTGCCGGAGGCGCCCCCAGGCACTCCATGGGCACCGTGGGGCGTCCACGGGCACCGTGGGGCGTCAGCAGACGGCCGCCGAGCGCGACGGCCACCGGACCGCGACCACGGGAGGTCGTTCACGGTGCTCCGCCGCACGCTGTTGGCCGCCTCGGGCAGTGACCGGGCGCGTCGGCTGATCACATCGGCCCCGTACGCGCGCGGCATCGTCTCCCGCTACGTAGCGGGAGACGATGCGGCCGAGGCGGTGCAGGTCACCAGGCGGTTGCTGGCCAGTGGCCTGCGGGTGAGCCTCGACTACCTCGGCGAGGACACCGCCGACCCGGAGCAGGCGGCGGCGGTGGCCGGTGAGTACATCCGGTTGCTCGGCATGCTCGGCGCGGCCGGGTTGTCAGCGGGCGGCCGGGCCGAGGTATCCGTGAAACCCACCGCGGTGGGCGTCGGCCTGGCTGAGCACGGTGAGAAGACCGCGGCGGAGAACATCAGCCGGATCTGCGCGGCGGCCCGCGATGCGGGCACCACGGTGACGCTGGACATGGAGGACCACACCTGGGTCGAGCCCACCTTGCGGCTCGTCGCGCAACTGCGCGGGGAATTTCCCGACCTCGGTTGCGTGATCCAGTCCGGGCTGCGGCGGAGCGTGCCGGACTGCGCGGACCTGGCCCGCCCGGGATCGCGGGTGCGGCTGTGCAAGGGCGCCTACCGCGCTCCCGACAGCGTCGCCTTCCGTGCCCAGCGGGAGGTGGACCGCAGCTACGTCCGGTGCCTGCGGGTCCTGCTCGACGGCCCTGGCTACCCGATGGTGGCGACCCATGACCCACGTCTGATCAGCATCGCCGCGGCCCAGGTCAGGCTGGCTGGCCGGCCCGCGGACAGCTTCGAGTATCAGATGCTCTTCGGCGTCCGGGCCAACGAGCAGCAGCGCCTCGCGGCCGGCGGCGCCGCCGTCCGCGTCTACCTGCCGTACGGCCGGGACTGGTACAGCTACCTGGTCCGCCGGCTCGCCGAGCGCCCGGCCAACCTCATGTTCTTCCTGCGCTCGCTGGCGACGAGGAGCTAATGATCCGGCGCGCCGCGATAGGCTCCGATGAGTGATCGGAATCCTCGGTGCGGGCAAGATGGGCGAGGCGCTCATCTCTGGACTGCTGCGGGCGGGCCGCGCGCCGTCCGGAGTGGTCGCCGTCGTACGGCGGCCGGAACGCGCCGCACAGCTACGTGACAGCTACGGGATCGGCGTGCTCAGCGCCGCTGAGGCGGCGAAGGTCGCTGAGACGCTCATCCTCACGGTCAAGCCCCAGGACATGCCCACGCTGCTGGACGAGATCGCCCCGCACCGGCCGGCCGACAATCTGGTGATCTCCGTGGCGGCCGGCATCACCACCGCGCTGATCGAGCGTCGGCTGGGCGTGGACGCCCCCGTGGTCCGGGTCATGTCCAACACGCCGGTCCTGGTGGATGAGGCGATGAGCGTCATCTCACCGGGCGCGCACGCCCGCCGCGAGCATCTGGAGCGGGCTGAGGAACTGCTCCGCCCGGTGGGCAAGGTGCTGCGGATCCCGGAATCGCAGCAGGACGCCGCCACGGCCCTGTCCGGCAGCGGCCCGGCCTACGTGTATTTCCTCGTCGAGGCCATGGTGGACGCCGGGATCCTGCTGGGCATGCCGCGCGGCACCGCGCTGGAGATGGTCATCCAGGCGGTGTACGGGGCGGCGACCATGCTGCGTGAGACCGGCGAGCACCCGGTGATCCTGCGTGAGGCGGTGACGTCCCCCGGCGGGACGACCATCTCCGCCATCCGTGAACTGGAGCGGCACGGGGTCCGCGCGGCGGTCCTGGCCGCCATCGAGGCCGCCCGTGATCGCGGCGCCGAACTGGGCGGCGCGGAGAGGGGCGCCTGATCCGGCGCCCCTGACATGACGAGCCGGGCGTGACGAGCCTGGGGCTGGGAGGGGGCACCGTGGCCTGCTCACTGCATGTTGCGTGGGACGACCGGCTCACCGGGTACGACTTCGGGCCCGAGCATCCCCTGGCCCCCGTGCGGGTGGAGCTCACGATCGAGCTGGCCCGGGCCTTCGGCTTGTTTACCGCCGAAGGCGTCACCACGGCCGTACCTGAGCCAGCCACGCAGGGCGAGCTGGAGTTGGTGCACGACCCGGAGTACATCGAGGCCGTGCGGCTCGGTGCGGCCAACCTGGGTTTCGGCCTGGGCACCCCCGACAATCCGATCTTCTCCGGCATGCACGACGCTTCGGCGCTGGTCGCCGGGGCCACCTTGGCCGCGGCGCGGGCCGTCTGGACGTCGCAGGCCGACCACGCGGTGAGCATCGCCGGCGGCCTGCACCATGCCATGCGCCGGTCCGCCAGCGGCTTCTGCGTGTACAACGACCCGGCCATCGCGATCGCCTGGCTGCTGCGGCAGGGCGCGGAACGGGTCGCCTACGTCGACATCGACGTCCACCACGGCGATGGGGTGCAAGCGGCTTTCTATGACGACCCGCGGGTGCTGACGGTCAGCCTGCACGAGCATCCGAGGAGCCTCTTCCCCGGGACCGGCCTGCCAGGTGACGTGGGCGGCCCCGGTGCCGAGGGGATGGCGGTCAATGTGGCGCTGCCCGCGGGGACCGGCGACGGCGGGTGGCTGCGCGCCTTCGACGCGGTCGTGCCGCCGCTGCTGCGGTCGTTCCGCCCGCAAGTGCTGGTCAGCCAGCACGGCTGCGACAGTCACTGGCTTGATCCCCTCGCCCACCTGGAGCTGAGTATCGACGGGCAGCGCAGTGCACACGCGGCGCTGCACCGGCTGGCCCACGAAACTGCAGGTGGCAGATGGGTGCTCACCGGCGGCGGCGGATATGAGCTGGTTCTCGTGGTACCGAGGACCTGGACCCACCTGATGACCGAGGCGGCCGGGCGCCCGCTCGACCCGCAGCTGGAGACGCCGCCGGAATGGCGCGAGTTTGTCCGCGGCCGGACGGACTCCAAGGCGCCGGAACGGATGACCGATGGTGCCGAGGCCGCCTTCGCCCCGTTCTCGTCCGGCTACGATCCGGCCGATGCGGTGGACCGGGCGATCATGGCCACCCGCAGCGCGGTCTTCCCTTCGCACGGATTGTTTCCCGCTCCGTAAGGGCTTCGTCACTGCTACGGCCCTGTGTCCAATCACCTGTGTCGTGGATGATGCCCGATGAGGGGGGGTTGCCCTTTTCCGTACAGGACTTACGCTGGTGACAGAGGTGACTGGTGCGCCGAAAATCCGGCTGAGGCGCACCAGCCCCCGCGCGGAGGTAGGGAATTCATGACTGCAGGTGAGACTCCCCTAAGCGATGTCAGGTTCCTGACCGTGGCCGAAGTGGCCACGATCATGCGCGTGTCGAAGATGACGGTCTACCGTCTGGTTCACTCGGGTGAACTGGAGGCGATCCGGGTAGGCAGGTCGTTCCGCGTGCCCGAGCAGGCCGTCAACCGGTACCTGAGAGAGTCGTTCGTCGCGGCGAGCTGACCGCGCCTGGCGCAGGCGGCTTCGCCGATCAGGCCAGCGGGGAGGTACCCTGTGGCGTTGGCGTGTGCCCAGCCGGTCGGCGTCGGGCCTGCGCGTTGCATGCCTGATTTCCAGTGCGTCGAGCGAGGGTGGGTGTCGTGGGTTCCGTCATCAAAAAGCGTCGTAAGAGAATGGCCAAGAAAAAGCACCGCAAGCTGCTCCGGAAGACTCGCGTCCAGCGGCGGAACAAGAAGTAACGTCGCGCTGGCGCGCTCAGGCCGGTCACGGGCCGGCCGCCTGAGCGATCGCCCGCGCGGGGCGCCCGGCCGGGAGAGCCGTAGCTGTAGAGCGGCACTTGGGCCAGTATCTGGACGGCTTGGCGGGCCGTGGGAGGGGGATCACCGTGGGGCAGCCTTCAGCGCTGGCCGTCAGCAGGCTGCACGGTACGCCGGGGCGAGTGCCGGACGGCATCGTGGCTGGCGGCGCCGTGCCCAGCGATAACGGGGAGTACCGCCCCGCCAAGACCGGCCGCCTTCCGCGGAACGGTTCCCGGGAGCAGCTGAACTGCCCTTCCGGCGGAGACCAGGCGGCCGATCGTGATCAGGTCACCGGGGACCGCCCGGCGCGGGCCGCTGACTGGCGCGGGCGGATCGCTGGGGCCGTGGAGTTCGCCTGCCGCCAGATGGTCGGCGAAAGCGACATTGACGAGTTCGGCTTCGACCCCGAGTTCAACTCGCGGGTGTTGATGCCGGCCGCGCGTGCGCTCTACCAGCATTGGTTCCAGGTTCAGATGAAAGGCCTGGCGCATGTGCCCGGCCAGGGGGCGGCCCTGGTTGTGGCGAACCATTCCGGGGTGCTCCCGGTCGATGCGATCATGCTGCAGTCGGGGCTGCACGACGAGCATCCCAGCCACCGGAACCTGCGCCTGCTCGGCGCGGATCTGGTGTATGAGCTGCCGGTCCTGTCCGTGCTGGCCCGCAAGGCCGGGCACACCCCGGCCGGCCCGGCCGGCGCGCACCAGTTGCTGCAGTCCGGCGAGCTGGTCGGGGTCTTCCCCGAGGGGTTCCGGGGGATCGGCAAGCCATTCGGCCAGCGGTACCAGCTGCAGCGCTTCGGCCGCGGCGGGTTCGCGGTGTCCGCGATCCGGGCGCGGGTTCCGATCATCCCCTGCGCCATCGTCGGGGCTGAGGAGATCTTCCCGATGATCGGGAACGCGAAGCCGCTGGCCCGGCTGCTCGGGCTGCCCTACTTCCCGATCACGCCATTGTTCCCCTGGCTCGGCCCGGTGGGCGCGATCCCGCTGCCGTCCCAATGGATCATCGAGTTCTGCCCGCCGGTGCCCACCAGCGGCTATCCAGCGGGCGCGGAGGATGACCCGGCGGTTATCGCGGAGCTGACTGACGCGGTCCGCGGCACGGTCCAGCGCAAGCTTGACGAACTGCTCGCGGAGCGTGGCCCAGCCTTCGGCTGACTCCCGGTGCCGTGGCCGGCCGGCCACGGCCTGGTGCGGTGGCGGGTCAGCCGCGGGCCCGGCGCCGGCGCAGCGCGGCGGCGGCCGCGACCCCGCCGACGACCGCACCTGCCCCGGCCGCAGCCGGCAGCGCGATCAGCGTGGCCCGGCGGCCGGAACGGAAGTCGTGCACCGGCCAGTCCCTGATCCTCGCCTCGGCCCGCAGCTCGGCATCCGGGTTGACCACGTTGGGGTAGCCAACAAGCTCCAGCATGGGCAGGTCATTGGCGGAGTCGCTGTACGCGGAGCAGCGGGCCAGGTCGAGCCCTTCGCGGTCGGCGAGCGCCTGGACCGCCGCGGCCTTGGCGTCACCGTGCAGCAGCCCGCCGACGAGCCGTCCCGTGTACTGGCCGTCGACTGACTCGGCGACCGTGCCAAGGGCGCCGGTCAGGCCGAGCCGGCGGGAGATGATGCTGGCCAGTTCCACCGGCGTGGCGGTGACGAGCCAGACCCGCTGTCCGGCCTCGAGGTGCCGCTGGGCGAGCGCTCTCGTGCCTTCCCAGATCCGGTCGGCCATGCTCTCGTCGTAGATCTCCTCGGACAGCCCGATGATGTCGGCCACCTTGTGCCCCATCACGAAGGCGAGCGCGGCCTCGCGCGCCGCGTCGATGTGCCCGGAGTTCTCGGCGCCGCGCACCCGGAACGACAGTTGGCCCCAGGCCATCCGGGCCAGGTCCCGCGGCCCGAACATCTTGCGGGCGGCCAGGCCCCGGGCGAAATAGTAGATCGATGCGCCGCGCATGAGCGTGTTGTCAACGTCAAAGAAAGCGCCCGCGGTGGGATCAGGTTCTGGGGGGTGCCGATGCACGGCGGCCGCCGCCGCGGAGGCCGCCCCGGCCAGGGCGGCCCGGTTCTTGCGAAGCTGTCTGGGCTTGCCGCCGCGCTGGTCGGGGTGGGCGAGATCGGAGCCGGCTGCGCGAGTCCCACGGCCTGGCACGGGGAGCCGTCCTGGCAGCTGCCTCATGGTGTCATAGCTTACCGAGCTAGGACGGCCGCCTTACCTGGTCATCCATCTGGTCGCATCCAGGGCGTGCGTCAGGCACTATAGGCTGCAATGTCTATTTCGCTCGTGGTAGCGCTGGTCGGCACGCTGGCGGCGGCCGCCGGGACCGCCGTTCTCGTGGCGCGGTGCGCCCGCACGCCCCGGGCTGACGTGATCGCCTGGGCGATCGCGACGGCCGGGCTCACTGTCGCGCTGGCCGCCCAGGTGCTGGGCTACCGGAAGGGCTTCGCTCCGATCACGTTCCGCGCCCTGCACGTGGGTGCGCAGATGATCGCCCCGGTGGCCCTCGCCTGGGGGGTCGTCGAGGTGGCCGCGCGGAGCACGGCGGCCAGGTTCGCGGGGCGGCTGGCTTTTTCCGCGCTGGCCGTGGTCGCCGGGGTGATCCTGGGCATCGACCCGCTGAATCCGCAGGCCTTCGGCCGGTCCTGGCCCTCCGCCTCCGTGTTCTACGGCCCCCTCCCGAACCTGCTGCTGCTCGTCGTCGTCGGGGTCACCGTGATCACCGCGCTGGTGGCGGCGATCGTCGCTGGTGCGCGGTCACGTGGCGGTCCCGCCGGGCAGGCCGGGTTCGTCTCGGCCGGCGTGGCTGGCTTGGCCATCCTCGCGACGGCGGGGATTTCGGTCCGCCTGCCGGCGAACTCGGGCTACCCGGTGCTCTGCGTGCTTGCCGCCGGCCTGGCGATCCTCGCGGGGCTGCTGGCCGGCCGGTTCCAGCTGGCTGCGCTGCGCGCGGCGCGCGGTGCGGGCGACGACACTGGGTGGGGTCCGGCGGTCCCGGCCAATGGCTGGGGCTCCGGGCAGTACGGCGGCGATGATTCGCTCGGCCTGTACGCCAGCGGCGACCGCGGCGCTGACGATTCGCTCAACCTCTACCGGGACAGCGGCCGCGGCGGGTATCCCGCGTCGTCCGGCGGCTACGGCGACACCGGTGGTTTCGCACAGTACGGGGACACCAGGTACGGCGAGCCGGACGCAAGCTACGACGGGCCGGTTACCGGTGCGTTCGAGGGGCCGGTCACCGGCGCGTTCGAAAAGCCGGTCACCGGTGCCTTCGGCGGCCCCGCCACCGGCGGATTCAGCGGGCCGGATACCGGTGGTTTCGACGGGCCGGTCACCGGCGCGTTCGATCCTCTTTACCGGCCGAACGGCCTTCCCGGCCGGGACCGCGATGGCGAGTACGACAGGCGCGGCGCGGACACGGGCCTGGCGGCCGGGGATCGCGGAGCCCCGGATCTGGGCGCGTACGACATCGGGCTGCTGTACGGCCAGATCGCTATCTACACGCTGCTCGATCACGGCTCGGCGGAGTTTGACCGACTGGCTGACCAGGTCGTTGAGCAGGTGCGGGGGCACGAACCTGGCACCCTTGTCTATGTGGTGCATGGTGTCCCGTCCGCTCCGCTGCAGCGGATTCTCTACGAGGTCTACCGCGATCGGGCGGCGTACGACGAGCACACCCAGCAGTCCTACATCAAGGATTTCGAGGCTGGCCGCAGCCCGCTGGTGCTGGCGACCAACGTGATCGAACTCGGTGTGCGGCAGGCCAAGGTCTCGCCGATCGGGCAGCAAGGGGGAGCGCCGGCGGTGCGCCGGCCGCCGGCCGGCCAGGCACCGGCCGGGACGCAATCCGGGACGCCGCCGCAGGGCCGCCCGCCGTTCGGTCCGGCGTCGGGGACGCCGCCGCAGGGCCGGCCGCCGTT
>Ga0265338_10001407_pt1 | contig 39188 bp, 53 predicted proteins | sample 42126metaG_FD_193579 | JGI IMG/M metagenome (GOLD analysis project Ga0265338, IMG submission 193579) | Rhizosphere microbial communities from Carex aquatilis grown in University of Washington, Seatle, WA, United States - 4-21-26 metaG | ecosystem: Host-associated > Plants > Roots > Rhizosphere... | reverse complement strand
TCACCACGTTCTACACGTCAATAATACTCATGGAAAAAGACTTCTGCGACGAATATCTGGGCAACTACATGTCGCGATTTAGAAATGGACTCGAAGATATGTGCAAAACTATAGAAGAACCCGCAGAAGAAGTTAAGATTATGCACACGATTATCAGAGGTTTTGTCCAAACGGTTGATGCTATCATCGCTGACGAAAACTACGTCTGTAAAACCATGAACGACTTCTTGCATTTCGTTTTTATAAGATTCTGCCGAAAAAACTTCGTGCATTATTTGATGGAAACTCTTTAACGCAGAGGAAACACCCCTTGAAGTTCTTAATGCGCGACTCTGACAGACTCCTGTATCTATTTCCGTGGAACCCGATGAAAACCAAAAAATTAGTCTTTCCGCTTAAAACGGGAGAAGATTCCTGGAGTGTGTGCATAAGACTCCCAGAAAACATGAGAATAGAAGACCAAGAAGACGACTGGCCAGACTTCTGCGTGGATATAGAACCTCACTCACTAAAAATAATAAGATTAGTATCCATATGGTAAGAGTCGTCATAGACATGTGCACGCTGCCAGTCCCTTATGACCTCAACATTGTCTCTAAGTCGGGCGGAGGAAATAGGATCTTTAACAGCAACTACAAGTTCAAGAGCTACATGCGTGATGCTTTAAAAAACGCCTACAAGGGCAGTCCTATTCCACTGGGATCACAAGTGAGCTTAGAGTTTTATGTGCTCTTCCCTCGGCATATAAAGGTAACCAGCAAGCCAGATCTATCCAACATGCTAAAGACTATAGAAGATGCCGCATCTGGGATAGTCTATGATGATGACGCTCAGCTAACTAAAGAATTGCTAATTGCCAAACAGGGGACTAGCTCGGAATGGAAGTTCAGGGTAGTATATCAAACATGGGATTTTGATGAAACTCTATGGCCAAGTGATCTAAAGGACTAACTATGGAATGTAAAACAGTCTGTCGATGGCTCAGGTGTATAGGGTATGTCGACATTATCTTTCATGCTGATGGGCACAAAGAGATCTCCCCCCTACACATGGAAAGGATCTATAAGTTTAGGGAGAAATACCCCAACGAGGTTGTAAACATAAAAGAATTCTTATCAAGACAAAAGCTGATAGGGGACTAGTAAACAGATGGGGGGATAGGGCACAGGTTTAAGTTAAGGGCAAAAGACTTTAAGGATAAGCCTAAGTAGTTGGGGACTGATGACAACAGAAGAGATGCGACAGTTTATCATAGACAACCTAGAAGATGAATCCTTTAAAGAGCGACTAGCTGTAACCCCCATAGAAGATATACATATTACCTACCGCCCAATTGGGTACGCAGCTTGTTTTCCAGACATCTATATTCCACCAGTGACAATTAAATCTGTGGATCACCAAAACGCGAATGTTTGGAGTATAGACTTGCCGCAAGGCCATCCCATAACAAAAAAGATTGAGGAAGATCGTAATAGGAATAACGATTGAAAAGCACCTTTGATCGGATGCAGGACATCATTAAGGCTAAGAAGGAGGCTCTTGCACAACAGCTAGCTGACGAGGAGCTTGAACGGAAAAATCTCGACAAAAAGGCCTGGAAAAAGGCATGGTATCAGAAGAACAGAGATAGGTTTTGCCAGGAGGCTAGAGAGCGTTATCACAAAACAAAAGCTTATCTGACTGCCGAGCAAAAAGAAAGAATTAGTAGGCGAGTTAAAACATACTGGCAAAAAAACAAAGATCACATCAACAAGAAGAGGGCCGAGCTGCGAAAAAGACGGCGTTCTTTGTGTGAGTAGGTCAACAAAAAATAGGGCAGTGCATTGAAGAAAATCACTGGGCATCCAAAGCTTTGTGTACACTAAAACGCCCAGCAGTGTACTCTAGGAGGATATAGTACACTAGAGTGTATACAAATCGCACAAGAAATGCCTCTTTCGTGTGGACATGTTGGCGAAGTGCACAAGAATTAATACAATCCCTTGTAGATGATCGTGCTGAGACTGCCTGATCCGAGCCCTCCTAGGAGCCCGTTCGTAATATTGTAGGTAAGCGGGATGCCGCTATAGGTGGTGTAGGCTGCATACATTGTGTTCCCAGCCGCCAAGATAAACTCTGCCTCCATATTCAATTGCATGACTCCAGGGTAAGCCGAGCTTTGTGGTGAGGTAGCGGCACTTCCACTAAACTGTGACGAGGAATTCGCCCCGTTAATGATCAGCTTCGAATAGGCAGTTACAGCCGTCGATCCACTGTTGGTCATGTTATAAAGAAGGAATCCGAGAGAAATCAAGTATCTTCCAGCGGTCACAAAGGTTATGAGCCCTGTAGTGGTATTGTAGCTGATATAGGGCGACGCGTTCTGTATTGTGTCCCAGACGTAGGTGTATGTTAAGGGCGAAGCTCCAGCGAAAGTAGCTGTGCCGCTGTTAGCCCGATACATGGAGAAATAATAATTGCCAGACGATCCAACCTGTGGTGCCCCAGCTATTGTACCGACTATTGTTGCACTCACGTCATCACCCGTAAAAGTTTATAGAAGAATAGCTATTGTTGCTGAACCCACCAATGCCGAAGGTCGCCCCACCGTTGGTGTTGGATACCTGAACCGCCATGGTCGTCCCAGCGACAGTGTTGTTTATCATAAAGTTTAGTGGCCAGTAGAGGTAAATGCCTTGATAGCTGTTGCCCACGACCATATTCATAGGGGTCACCCAGGTCTGACCATTAATCTCCACGTTGGCCATTAATCCTCCCAAAGCTGTGTTTATTAGGAACGATACATTTAATCGGCAGACATAGGTGCCAACATTGTTAAGCGTGAATATCCCCGTTTGTGAATTATGGATCACGAAGGGCGATTGTTGGAGTATAGTGTCCCAAGAATATGTGTAGGGCGTAGACCAATTGATCGACGAGACGGTTATATTCTTCTCGAATAGGAGTGCCGACCCTGCTACGTTTAGAGCTGTTCCTACAATACCTGGGCTTGTGGCTATATAAGTTGTCAAGGCTATCCCTCCTGAGTGCAGAGGCAGTGGAAGTACGAGTATCCCTGGAGACCGCTGATGGTAACTGGAGAACCTGGAGCAAAGCCCACATAAAACGTCTGTCCCGCGATTAGCCTAATGGGCTTGTTTATGGGGAATGTCATATACCCACTTAGAGCGGCCCCGTAGTTCCAGAAGGACGACTGATGCGTTTGCGTGCCGTTGACAAACAGAATAATTGAGCATCCTATGTTGCTGGTAAATCCCGTTAACGTCACGTTGGCCATGATCTCGTAGAGGCCAGTCACCAGTGCTGTAAATTGGTACGTGGATGCATTGTACGACAAATAGGGAACCGCAGCACCAGCAGGCCAGGGTATTGGAGCAGAAGAAGATATGGGCACCGTTAGGGCGGTGATGCTAGTTGTATAGGCTGGCCACGTGTTTATGCACCCACCGCTTATGTTTAGAGGGACATATGTGCAAGTGGCAAAGGTGCTAAACTGTGAGGGTGATCCGTTAACAAGAAGGCTAGCTCCATTCAGGTTGGGATAAAAGGTAGTCCCTGGATTTAATACCTGGCTGCCGAATACCCATGTGCTTATGGTGTTGCCGTTGTAATAGGTGCTGGTGTTTTTTCCGTTAAATCCCTGTTGAACTACCTCGGTTCCGTTCACATAGAGGCCCATCTCATAGTTAACGGTTGAGCTTATGGGTAACGAGGAATAGGCTTTGATTATGTAGCGACCATACGAGTTGGCTGTCCAGGTGCCAAATGTCGCGCCAGATGTCGAGTAGCTTATCTGTGGACAAGAGCTGGCAATAGTGTCGTACTGAAGCCCACCAGAAGCAGGCAGAGTCCTTGATGTTGATAGGTATACCATTGTCTGCGCGGTCATAGCAGGGTCACTCCCATGTTACAGTAGACGGTGCCAGCAATAAATGTGGTTGTGGAAATGCCTGCTAGGATTATGTCGAAAAAGATCACGTCACCGATGTTAAACTGATCGTCGATTGTGCACCAGACACCACAGAAATTAGGAGCCCCATTAGGGCCTACCAGGCCGCTTTGTGTTGACCCCTGAACCTTATTGACCCCGTTTATACTTAGTGATCCCTGAAGCCCGATGGTGGCAGAATTTCCCGCATTGGTGGTCACGTATACATTGACAGTGTAAACGCCTTTTACATTGATGGTAAACAAGCCGTTAGTGGTGTTATAGGAGCATGCTGGGGTGCCAGAAGCAATCAGTCCTGGGTAGGAGACAGTGTTAAAAATTACAGGGTTACCGCTGCTGTACGTGTAGGAGGTCGTTAAACTGGCTATTGTATCGGTGCCTATTGCTGTCATCTTGTTTTCACCCTATGAACCTGATGCTATTTAGATTATTGGCAGATCCTAGGACGGGTATTGTGCCTCCGCCAAGTATGGTTAGAGAAAAGGAAAATGTATTCCCTGGGAACAGGTAAAGGTCGACAATAAAGGGGCACAGGTAGGCATTTGATGTTGGGAAGCTAGCTCCAGGCCCTATTATGCCCATGGCGAGTGTCGGAGTCATGCTGCTCGACGTTATAACAGACTGCACCGAATGGGATCCAAGGGTCACGAGAGCAAACATCTTGATCAGATACGTACCTGTGGAGGCAGCAGTAAACGTCCCTGCGCTATAGGTTATGGATGGGTCGGTAAGCACGAGGGTGTCCCAGGTCAGAGGGCTGCCAGACGTGTAAGTGTATCCCGTGTTGAGACGATATTGAGAAAGGCCCCCAGACTCTGGGATTACTGTGTAGCCGCCACTAAATCCAATAGAATTAACCAATGCCGTCATAAACTTATTATTTTCCGCATAAACTTATTATTTTCCGCTCTTTCCCTTAGATTTCCCTTTTTTCATCTTCATGGCATATGCAATTGCAACTGCCTGCTTCTGGGTTTTCCCTGCATGGATCTCTGTCTCTATGTTTTCCTTAAACGCCTTCTTGCTCTTGGACTTATTGAGAGGCATACTTCTCCTTGTAGGTGACTGTTGGGGTTACATGGAACAGATTGCTTATAACTCGTGCAGATTGCGCAGCTGATCCTCCTGGTGCTTGCCAGACATTTGTCTCTCTAGCTAATCCTTGGCTAATCAGAGAGTCGACCATTAAACCGTGCCCCATTGATTCAAGGTCGTCTCTGCTCTTGCCAAAAAGTTCTAGAGATAGCGCATTCATAAAGGTTCGCTCTTCATCAGTCACTAGTTATACATTTCTGTTGTGAAGGTTTTAGAGGCGTTGCTTGTCCCTTTTCCATGAGAGAGCATGTGGCTATTTTCTTTGCTCTTTTTTACGTTCTTTTTAATACTCTTTTTTATGTTTTTTTTCATGGTGGTGCTCTTTGGCATGGTGTTTCTCCTTGTGATGTTCTTTGGCGTGATGCTTTTCAGCGTGTCTCTCTACTTTGTGCATGGCTTTGCCTTCTGCCTTGTGTAGTTTTCCCTCTTTGTCGTGCGCTTTTTCCATCATGTGGACTGCTTTTTTGATGGCTTCTATATGTTTGTGCATGGCGATCCTGTTAATTAGTGGTGAATATGAAGTTGAATAAGAATGTCTGTGAGTTAATGCCCACGCCATATATTTCTATCGCTTGTGTTGCTGTGTTGGCAAGGATATACATATAGGGGGGGACGGCTGAAGTGAGGATGGTTGTCAAATAATAGTTGCCTCCAGAGAAAGAGACATTCCCACTTCCTCGAACCCCCACAACAGAGAATCTCCCTCCGTTTCCATTGGAGTCTGTGGCTGTATTAAAGGCGGTAAATTGCCCCTGAATGCTAATAGATGAATTAACTGGCACAGGAAAGCTTAGACACAGTGTAGCAGCCCCAGAAGAGACCACGACGCTGGTGGGAGACACGGGATAGGCCGACTGCTCGATCAGGACAATGTAATCGTTGTCGTATATGCACAGGGGGACGTTTGTGGTCAGGCCTCTATAGGCACAAAAAGTCATTATCGTCGTTGCAGGCCAGCTGTTAGCTATCTGTACTGCCGCTGCACCTTGACACAGAAGGCCAGAGCTGGTGTTAAAGTCTCCAACATACGCGCTCATTATCGGAGGGCCAGAAGGGGTCTGATACCCGCAAAAGGCGACAGCATTTGTTGTCACAGCAGGCAGCGTCAGGTTAACACTCATATTAAACAAACAATAGATTGTACTGTTCGCGTATAGAGGCGTTATTGTAGCTGCACTTACTTTTGCAGAGCCATTGTAGCTTGTTGTCGTGCCACCAGACTGCGTGACGCTCAGCCCTTGTCCTGCGAATGCTGATGCCTGGAATAGGTTATATTGAATGACACCGCCTTGGCCTAATGCTACATAAGAAGAGTTGTAAGCAAAAGCGTTGGGAGCTGTACTCTGGAATATTTGGCCAGAAGCTGTTGGTGCTACTCCAGAGAAATGTCCAGTGTTGCTTAGGGCTGTTGTCCCTGCCGATACCTGAGAAATTACGTTGGAATGGGTCATGTTACCACCTGATAGGATTCCTGGCCGATGAACGTTGATCCATTGATTCCGTTAAAATAAATATTTACACCGCCAACTGCTGGAGTGAAAGTCAAAGACGTTGATGCGTTTAAAGCGTTCACGATGACTGCCCCGTTAGCAATTGTAGGAGCGACACCTAATGATGACCCCTGTTGCATTACGAAGGAATACCCGAACTCATTGCTGTTAACGTTAGCATTGTCGGCTGCCCAAATGGTTCCTGTTACCTGAGTAGAGGTGTTTATTGTCGTCGAGGGGATCTTCACAACAAGAACTGGAGTCGCGCTGGGAGAATAAAAAACTGGCAGCATAGAGTTTATAACGCCACTATTTATCTCGAGCACCGTGAACCCATCGTTAGCAGCAAGGCCCGTGCTAGAAGAGGTTGTCATGCTCTTAAAGAAGCAGAAGTTTACAGTGAAGGGTGTTAGTGCCCCCGTTTGGAAGCCAAGAGATGATCCGCCCGTCTGCTGGGTGAACTGGTTGGTGCCAGATCCATCATTAACCTGGTTTGTGACAATAGCCGTACCTGTGGCGTTAAGGAACCCTGAGACGGTTAATATTATTCCTCCGGTAGTTGGAACCATGTTCATGGTGGCAGAGAAAAGGGCATAGAACGTGGATGTCGTGTAGGTCGGAGTGACTGTCAGAACCAGAAATTGGGCAGCACTGTTATAGGCGTACGTTGTCGTATAGGTCGGCGTGACACCTGTCGACGGGGGGTTTGCCACGACAAGATTAGCCAAGCAACCGCTGCTCGACGCTCCTATTGGGCCAGTGCATGAATAGGTGTTAGCTCCCGTGCTAATCAGTCCTTGCCCAGATGAAGTAGCAGGGATTCCATAAAAGCCTCCAGCGGATCTCTGCGCTACAACGCCAGGAACCATTGTTCCAAGATTGGTTGAATAGGTCATATACCCCCCTGAAGGAAAGTATAGTTATAGCTGCCAGTGAAGCTTTGGCCAGCAATTCCCACCCCATAGACCGAGACAACGTTGCCCACGACAGTATACTGGAGGGACGGTGCTGCTGCGGTTGCTGACGATGGGCCAACCGTACAGGTTGTTGTGGCACCGTTATACTGCACGAGAAACTGGAAGTTAGGGATTGTCACACTGATAAGATTGGCTACGTCAGCAAACAGCACGCTGCCGCTAATATAGAGCGATTGAGGGGCACTAGATCCACTAGCATTGAAGGTGGTTATCAGCGTCGGGGTTGCTCCAGAAAGGCTAAATGTCACTGTGTATGGAGGCAGTGGTGTCGATTGCGCAAATTCCGTTACCATCACGAAGTCAGAGGGATTACCAGCCGTGCAGGTGCCAATGCCGCTCTTAAACATGCATATTGACACGGGAATAACATCCACAAAGGCTATATCTGGAAAATGTAAACTTGCTTGACACTTTCCCGCCGTATTTCCTGTCTGATAATTGGTGTCCCCAGTTGACGCAAAGGGTGTCAAAACGCCTTGTGCACCAAAGAAATATATGTTCGCAAATGCAAAAGTCTGGCTGTTCTGCATGCTAAACGAATAGTTGATTTGGATTTGACTTGTCGGGCTGTGCGGAACAAAATTAAAGGACATCACCTCGGCAGCGGCACTATAGTTGCTCGTGGCACTTCCAGTTTGAGTGACTGTTAGAGACGGAAAAGCAGCACCGCCGAGATTAAACAGGGCGATTTGTAAAGCACCAGTTGAGTAAGATGGCGACGGCAAGTTCTGTTCAGGAAGAAACACATACGAGCCCGCACCAGAGCTAACGAGAACTTCATTAGCAGCAGATGCAGCAATCCCATGGAAAGCCCCAGAGGTGTCCATATAGGTCACTCCAGGAGCTACCGTTCCAATCCCTGTAGAAAACGACGTCGCCATTTAACAATCTCATAAGATATTAGGCTAGCGTGAACGATCCACCAGTCAAGTTTGTCAAGATGAATGTCAAGTTAGCAACCAAGCACACTGTTGACGCAAATTGGTATTGAGCCGTTGAAGAGAAAGACCCTGCTACCGAAGAGGCTGTTCCAACGGTAAAGATTTGCTGAAGTGCGTTCAACTGAACTTTGAATCCACCTGCGCCGAAAGCAGCGTATTGGTTAATAGATCCAAAGGGGACGGTAGTAGGCATTGTCAGTGTTACCAGACCAGCGTTATTTGCTGAGTACCCTTCGTTAATGATCATCGTCGCAGTAGTCGACGTAACGTTGTTATAGGGCAATGCTAGTGTGGCAGGGGGCAACCATGAAGGCGTTGTATTAGCTCCTGTAGATGTCCAGATAGATCCTGCTGCACCTGTAGCTACGCCTGTGAATGCGCCTGTTCCGCTGTTGTAGATAGTACCGATTCCTGCGGCGATTGAGTTGGTCGTTGTCATTTGAGAAATTCCCTGTTAAGTGAAGTTGAAATTACCGTTATTGGCGTTTAAGATGTCCCAAGTCAGATTTGCTGTTACGCAAACAAGCTCTAGAGATGCCCCCTGGAGGATTGTTGAAATGCTTCCAGGTTGACCTATCGTTGTGTATTGGGTTGGCAAAGATAGTATTTGTTGTCCTGAGTTTTGTGCGATAGTGAACCCAGGGTATGTAGGATTTCCGCCAGCAGTATAGACAACAGCCAGGACGACTATCTTGTCTCCCACAACACTGGTGACTGGAAGCGTTAACGTTATTGGGGCTGCTTCTCCAAAGACTAGATAGCCATAATTAGAGGCCATGCTTTGAGAGGCCCCAACGGTTACCCAGGTTAGAGGTTGATTGCCAGAGCCGCCAGCTTGTAAGCTTAAGAATTGCCCGTCGCCCACATACATGTACACTTGCTGAGTTGATGGGATTACCCATAGACGGCCAATGGCCATGTTCTGCGTGTATAGCGCACCGTTAATAGGAGGAGCTGTCGCAACAGTCGTTCCAGATGACGTTAATGCGTTGGCAGAGAATATGTTGGGGGCTGTAGACGTTAGCGCAAGGTTAGAGGTCATTATTTGTCTATTGCGGAGCTATATATGTGACAGAGCAAAACCCACTGGTTGGAAGAGCTGCATTAGCCTGGAATCCAACAGATGTAGAGCCACTGCCTGGAACTTTGTTGGACTTCATATTCAGCACGAGAACCTGGCCAGCAGATAAGTGTCCTTGGGTTGAAACGCCTCCAGACAGGGTGTAGTCAACCATCTCGTTCGTGTAGTTACTTAACACCAATATGGCACTCGTGGCTATAAGCGTCTTAAAGGTGGTGTATGATGCAGTTATCGATCCGAAGGGAACATCTATTGCTGGAACATAAACAGCCGTTGTCGGATCTGGGTAATTTCCCTTGCCGCTATTAACTGGAGCGGACATCTAGCGCATTCTGCTTTTTTGGATGTCTCGAATACCTTCTTCCTGACGCTTGTCGATTTCTGCGGGATGATCAGGGTACATCGGCCCTGGGCCCATAGATTTGTTGGTTCCCTGTTTGCTCTTGTAAACTCCCTGGGGGATTGTCTCCTTGGGATCCCAGTGGGGCTTGTACGGAAGGTCGATTTTGGCCATATAGTTTCTCAATCTCGTCTAGATTAGATGCAGAACTGTTGTCTTCGTTCAAAAGTAATATTAACTCTTTAACCTTATCGATTCCATATCTTTCTATGAGAGGAACTAACTTTAATAATGACTCCGTATTGTTTTTATTAGCAGTGGATTCGTTCTTGGCAACTTCTGCATTTCGCTCGTGTTCAAGTCCTTCGTAAGACCCTGCTCGAGCATTGTGAGATTTTGCTAGGTTCATCTGCTCTAGGGCTTGAGCATTGAGCTTCTTGATTTCAGCTTCAACAAGTGCAAGCTCTAGGGCTAGTTTCTGGCTCTCTGCTTCTCTGGTTGACTCCTGCTCTTTCTGTAGGGCCTCTATAAGCTCTTCTACGCCCGTGATGGGTGCAAGTCTCAGTCCTAAGTCTATGGGCAATTTGACCCCTAGCATCGCGCATATCTCGGACGTGGTTACAAACTGGTTGCGCTTCTGAGCTGTGGAGTAGGCCGCATCTTCTATGACGAATCGGTAGTCCGTGGGCTCTATTCTAAGGAACTCTTCGCAGGTCTTGTAGTCAGGCACATTGAGGATCTCTGCCACTTTTGCTGCTGACCAGTTGGCTGAGATGATCTTTGATTCTAACATAGCCATGCGATGTCTCGTTTCGTCTGTGTTAGCCCAATATTTCTGGAGTGGTTCATCAGAAGCATCTTGTCGCAACATGTCCATGATTCCAGAGGTCGATCCCTTGTCTGATCCGTCAACGATTGGCTTGACTGACGAGGCCATTTCTGCCGATTGCATCAGGTAGTCGATGAGCATGAAGTTGCTTTGGGGAATGGTTACTGGAGAAAGCTGCCCTACTTCTGGGGAACCCTGTTTTCTGACTATATTTAATGCTTCTCCTGTTCGTGAGGCCATATCTTCGTCTACAAGCTGGTCTTCTTCGAACTGAAGGCCCGAGTTTATGGACGATTCTAATATGTTGTGATTCTTTAATATCGCGTGATTGACCAACATCTGCTGTGAGAACATAGCATCGGGATATCCGCGAACTCTAAACTGTGGCACTGGATTTTCAGGGTTATAGTCCCAGATGAAGGAGATGAGTGGGCAGTCGTCGATGCCGAGGTAGTTATCGTATTCTTGCACTAGAACTTCATTGACGACTATAGACAGCCGCCAGCGCGTAGAGGGAATGGTGACAACTTGAAACTTTAATCTCGGGTCGTTGAGAATGTCTTCAGGGAGCTGGCCCTCTTCAAAGGATTTTCCCTGTATGGGGGACGGTTCAGTGCTGATATATACATTCTTGTTGTAGGGCACTTGATGCCAAAAACGGCTGACAGCCACGGTACCTAATTGTCTGTTGGTCTGGGCTTCGGGCATGAAAGAGAAGATGCTATTGCTATAGGAAGCTGTTGACATGTTGGCAATCTTATCTGCTGCTTCTGGGTAATATTTCATGGCCACATGCTTGTCGAGATACTTGAGGAGCCAGACATATTTGCAGTCGGTGAAGTTGATGATGTCTCGACAAGTGTAGTCGTAGATTATGGCGTTGTATTCGTTGATAGCGATATCTATCTCTCCGTTGACGAAGTCTTTTGTACGATTCAAGAAGAGCTCGCCTATGGCCAATCCAGTGATCATTCCGTGTTGGAAGCCTCGAGAGAACTTAGAGCTTAATCCAGACCTGTTATCTGCGTAACTCAACATCTTGGTGTAGGCGGTGGCAATTCTGTCGTAGGCGGGTGAGTTAGCAATACATGTCATGCTCTTTCTGTTTTTTACCTCTCGACCAGAGATGGCGTTGCATTTAGAGTTGACGATGTTAAAGCTGTAGCCGTTCTGTGCGTTTGTTTGAGCATTAAAGACAAAGCCACCAGAGCCCTGCATCTGCATGTAAGAGGTTGCCCCGCAATACATAGCGAGAGAGCCACTAGCTCTTATCCAGCGTTGCTGTGTGACACCTATGTCTTGATTGCGAATTCGGCTCATTATAGATACAGCGTCGCTGCTGCCGTAAGCCCCTATCAGAAGTGAAGTTGTGCCTTGGATTATAGGACTTGGAGGGTTAAACGACATAGCCAAACTCCAGAGTTATGAAGGCTTTATACGAAGACCAGTTAGAAGTTGTGGTTTGTATGGACACGGCCGCTGTTGATAAAGTGAAAAATATTCCTATGCTGTCTGCTGGGTTGGACACATTTATGTACGGAATGGGAATGGATATCGATCCGTTAGTGGCTATACCAGAAATAGATGTTACGATCAGGTTAGGCGAAGGCTGTATGGTGCTAGCGATTGTCGTGGTGCCTATCAACAGGGACGGGGCATACAGGATTATTCGACTGGTTTGAGTGCCATTGAAGGTGTTACCAGTGATAGAGGCCTGATTGGAGTGCAGCCCGATTGTCCGAGAGTTAACAGCGGAGGCCACGTCATTGCTAAACTTGTTTAGAGCACGCAACAGGATCTCTGGCGAGTTACTAACGTTAATATCAGAGAATGATCGTGTTTGTTGAAGAAATGGTGAAGTCATAATACATGTTAACATTTGATGAATGTCTTTGCAAATTAATGCGTCAGATGTTAGATGTTTAGTGTAACTTAACCCCAATAGCAGGAGCTCTATGTTTGATGAGGAAGCTTTAAAATGGTTTTTCGAGATGAGAGAAAGAGTGTTGGCGATTAATATCGTTCTTGGGCCAGAGACGATTCAAGAGATTCTTTACGGAAGGCAAGAGAAAGAAAGTTATTACGACAGAAACAGGGAAAGATGCCTCAGAGAAGCCAAAGAAAGGCGAGATAGGTTAAAAGCTCAGTTGGGTTAAAACAAAGAGTTAGAAGATTTGACATCCTCCCCGCATTAAAAGACGGGGATTCCATACGACGGATAGTGCACGCCTAAGCGAACACTAACTCGTTTCTACGGGTTCCTGCTTCACAGCTCGACGCTATGTTGCCGCTTCAGTTTTACGGCGATGCCTTGCGACATCCCAACTCTATACTACGGCAGCAGAGCATAGTCTTATGTCAAGCTCCACAGGCTTTTGACGGGTCGCCCCTCCGCCTATAAGTGACATTTAATCACAGCACTTATCGTATCGAGGCTGTGTATTTAATCCTATAAAAATAAAAAATCCCCAGGCCTTTTACAGCTTGAGGATAAACGTTGTATTGTTCTATAGTGTAGTAAAAATACTTGCTGGTCAAATCTCTTGTTGTTTATCAGACGGCGGGCGACTTGACGCAGCAATACAAACACATCCAAGCCCAAAAGGAAGGCCCCTGATGTCAATGAACAGTCAAGCCCAAAAGGAAAGCACCTGATGTCATCAATGAACAATCAAGCCCAAAAGGAAAGCACCTGATGTCATCAATGAACAGTCAAGCCCAAAAGGAAGGCGCCTGATGTCATCGATGAACAGACTAACACCAAATCACATTTATCCGAAGAAAAAAAAGCAAAAACAATACGCTTGCTCAAAAAAACTTTCTTCTCTTGATCTAACTGTCTACAGGCATCTTAAGTTTTGGAAGAAACTCAACATCCGAAACGGAACAGGCACGGTCAAGGACACAAACGCCACGCATCCTAAGGTCTACACCTTCCAAACGCTCAAGACGATGGTGTCCTATCTAAAGCACAAGACTCCCAGCGCAAACAAAGACAATGTGCACAGGGCTCTCAAGAAACTAGAACTTCTGGGGTATATTGAGTCGGGATTCTTCGCGCCTAAACGACACTATTCCGCAGCACAGATAAGACGATGCAAGCTAAAACGTCCCTCAAAAGCGCCTGGAGACCTTGACAAATTCCAAAACCGCACCAAGAGCTACACTACGACTGGAAAATACGAAAAAACACTTCGTCGGATGAAAAGTGCGAAATGCATTATAGAAGGTAATAAGAATCCATATAAGACTCATAAGATGTCACCCTCGAAGCTCCTCTTCCCCACAAGAAATTTGAAAGAGAGCTTGCGAAGCACCTATACATCTAACAAAACTAACCGAACTAACGGAACTGACCAGGTTTCTAGCCAGAAAAGCTCTCTTTCAAAACCCAACAGGGGAACTGGCAGAACTGGCCCACCGAGAGTTCCATTAGTTAAAACAAAGTTTACTTCAGCAGCAGAAGTTAAGGCTATTGAAGATAGTGTTCTCCGCGGGGATGCCGTCAAAAAAGAAGAGCTGCGCCACTGGTTCTTTTACCGACTGGCCCGAATTCCGCTTGCCGAGAGGAGATCTCTATGGGACGAGTACGTGCTCACCAACGCAAGGCTAATCGGGTCTGGCAAATTAGCGATAAAAAACCCTGTTGCTTGGGCCAACTTCAAGTACTACGATGTTAAGCCTGCTAACGAAACGCTTGAAAAACAGAATCTCTATGTTAGCGAGCAACTCAGGCTGCATGAAAAGCGGAAGAAGCAGCCATCAATGCTTGCAGAAGAAAGGCCTTTGAAGAAGATCTCTAGTGAATCAGACCTTGACGCTTTGAATTCCTTTCTTAGGTCTATGGGAGGACAAGAGCTATGCATACAGGACGTGTTGCCAGAAATTAATCACGATAAAGTTCTTGCCTCACAGGGATATGTTTGTGAAGATAGGTTTGCGCATCTTTTTTAACCAACACATCGAGATAGGAGAAAAAATGGATATAACGCGTTGTAGCTGGTGCGGAGCTTGTGACTTTGAGAAAGGAGAGCCACCATTTCATCTTCCTGGTGATAGGTCTGTTTGGATACTGTGTAGAAAGTGTGGGCTTAACGACTTGGTATCACAGCGTGTTACTTCGACTCCAACTCTAGCAGAGGGAGACTAGATATGGAATACCATCAAGTCGATGCAGGGCTATTTCGAGGCAAAACTTGCCCTTGTGGAACCGATGAGTGGCGTTCCTTTGGCTACAAGAGGCATGATCCCGAGACACATGTTGGTTATGTTGATGCTAGGGAGTTGAGGTTGGAAAACGGAAATCTTCCTGGTGATTATATCTATGAAATGCTGTGTGTCTCGTGCAAAAAAAGTCTATTTAGGATGAAGACTCGTCTTTCGGGAAAAACGCTAACTAGCATTTCTTATTAGATGACCTGTCCCCGCTCAGTCATGTTCATTAGGAGTGCCGCTAACACCACAGGGCTTTGGCAGTAATTAGTAGTCTGCATCTGTGTGTCTGACAGGAATAGCGATAGCTGTAGCGTCTGCCCTGTATTAAGAACTGGCATTCGATGCCATATGAAGCTTTGTTGGTATTGCAGTCCCGATAGACCTAGGTTGGTGTCTGGTGATGTGCCGATGATGTTTTGTAGGATTACCGCATCGCCGATTGTATTGTCGGTTGAAAAGGGGATGAAGTCTTGAGATACATATCCCGATATCTGACCGAAGGGTGTTGTGCCGAATAAAAGTCGTAGTGTTGACAGTTCGGCTCCTTGGCCTATTTGCCAGTTGGGGTTGAACTGCTTTGTCTGAATTAAAAAGTTGTCAGTGACCGCAGCGACACCTAGTCCACCATAAACCCCTGTTGTTAGAGCCGCTACCTGAATGTTATTGTTGTCGATGACCTGCACGACAAGGGTGCTAATGCCATTTAAAGAGGTCGTCCCCAGGCAGTTTTCTATAAATATATATTGGCCTTGCAGGAGGTTGTGGTTGTTGATTTGAAGGGCTGTGTAGGAACTCTCAGGGGTCACCGACTGGATAATCATGTAGGGCTGGTTATAGGTGGCATTTCCCTTGAGAAGGACAGCTCCTGTGGGTGTTCCCCCTGCTACTTGTGTTGTCCCTGTGGCACCGCTCAAATCACCCCAGTAGGGAACTGCTGCCCAGGTCTCTTGAGTGTTCCATGTTAAAGAGTCTTTTTGTTCTAGGTACTGTCCGTAGCAGGTAAATGTCTCTTGGTAGAAGCTCCAGTTATTCTCTATGTGATTAAGGACTATGGTCTGGGACGGGTAGATGAGCGGGTCTACGGGGAAAGTAAAGTATATTAGCTGCTGTAGATAATCTCTGATGCAGCAGACCCTTAGCAGTCCGTTGTTGTCTCTGGAAATGTTTTGTGTCGCATCAGGAATGGTCATTGCGTCTATGCGCTGAACGTCGTTGGTGGTTGCTAGTGTTATGCCAACAGTGTTTATGCCTAAGACCGCGTTGTCAAGCAGAACTGATGAGAATGGGCATATAGAGCCATAGACGTTGCTGATTGTATCGCTGACAAAAGGCTGCAGGAAACTGCTAGTGGCAACGACTTTTACGTACGAGAAAGACATCCCTAGGATTAGCTGCCCGTAAGAGACTTCTGCTGAGACTATTGCCTGGTTGCCTGCAATATTGATGAATCCACCTGTTCCGATGGGTGTTTCCCACCAGGCACTGGGATCTTCCGTGTATAGAGCTTGGTTTATTTGGCTGTATCTTATCGTGCTAGTCTCTTGGATGACATTCCCAGCAGCAGAAGTTAGCGTTGTGCCTAACATAAGAAGTCTGTTACCGTACTGAAGGATCAACTTGGCTCCCGTGATGTAATATACGGTCTGTCCGAGGCCCGAAGGGATTATTGGGGGAGCAAAGTTCTGAAAGCCTGAGTAGGAGGGTGTCTCGAGATATATTCTTATGCCATTAGCCGTTGGATTGGCTGCGCTTGAGGTCAGGTATTGACAGATGCCCCCGGATGTGTAGGCAGATAATGTCACTGTTGGGCCCGATAGAGTGGCGGTGAAAGTTGGATTTCCTGCTATTGTCACTGTTCCTACAAGTCCGTTTATCTCAGTCATCCCCGCAACCTCATAGAAGAAAACCTGATCCCCTACTACTAGATCGTTGTTGACGATGGATACAGTCACGAGATTGGGGCCGATAGAGGTTATGTTGGTTACAAACTTAGCATTAATGGCAGACTGGCCGTTAGTCACAAAGAGCACGTCTTGATAATTTTCAAAGTCGAACTGCTGGTAGTCGGCTCCGAACCACTGAACAGGATTGGGGGGCACAGCACTCATGGCATAATAAGAGGCGTTAAAAAAAGATCTTGTCGTGTAGTTAAATGTGTATGCGTAGCTAGTGTCGAAGACGAGCAAGAAGAAGTTGGTGTTGAACGTAGCACTTTGGAAAGTTCCTATGCCCATCACGGGGAGTCCTGGATAGTATCCTATGGAAACAGATACAGTAGTACTTGGGGAGACGTTGAAGAGAGTGAGCTCCCCTGTGGCGTAATTTAAGGTACCGTAGACCGTGTCACCCAGAACGACTGATCCGAGTCCATTATCGGTGTAGATCGTCGATCCTACAGTCACCATGAGAGACACTGGGGAGAATGCTGAGAAAGGAGTCGCCGTGACGGTTATCGTTGCTGAAAAGGTGCCTGATATGGTCGTTGTTCCGATATCTTCGGGGCCGTATTCTAATTCTAGTTGACCTAGTGTTGATGTGCCTAATTTCTTAGAGACGACTCCCCTACGCGTTGTGGCATTGATAAGATTGGCGAATTCGTCGTCTTGAATAGCAAATGCGGGTAGATATTGGTTGACGCCCTTAGAGAATCCTTCGAGTAGCATAAATCCCTATTGACCGATTGCTATGTAACAATAGGCTCCTTGACCAGCGGTATTAAGCCTGAATCCGTTGACGGTAACTCCAGTTACATTATATGCCCCAGGATTAGCCGTCCCCGCTGGCATACAAGAAAACAAGGATATTACCGACGGGAATGGCGTGTTAAAGGTTACTTGGAAGCTAGCACCGTTGTTTGGGTTGGAGATGGCTCCGATCTTTATTATCTGTGAGTTTAACAAGAAGCTGAACTCGGTAATGGAAGCCCCGCCAGACGAAGTGTTGTTTGGAACGGCTATAGTGGTCAACTGGATAGGATTAGCCGCAACGGCAGTGGGATATTGCAAGAATAACTGAGGAATAGTAGCAACCAGAGCAGAGAAAAGTCTCGCATTGACAGGATCGGCAGCGGGTGTTGTTCCTTGTACAATGTAGGTGCTCTGAATGTGCTGGCCTACGTCTGTGGTCGACCCTAGGGCATTGTGCTCTTGAGAGAAGCCGTCTCCAATGGTGTTAAAGTTCGTGTTTATCTTCGGAGCAGAGACTATGAGTGCTTCGTTGATAGTGGCAGGTGTGTTGGGACTCCAGGTCGTTGAAGCTGACGAAGCCATCAGTTGTTGTATGGACGTAGATCTGAGCTGAAGGTATCGGGGAGCTGTGGCGTGGACTCTCATTATTGTTGTTGTCCTAGTTGCTGCTAGTTGCTGTAGGGAACCTGAGAGCCAAAGACAGCCCCCGAGAATCCTGAATTAAAGATGGTCGGGCTTCGGGACTGAAAACGTTGCCTAGTGGAAATCCTGAGTAACATGCGTTCTTGCTCTTTGAACAGGCCGTCTAATATTTGGAGTTGGCTAAGGTCTTTAAGTTCTAGTAGCATGTATCGGGCTGTTCCATAGGCAAAATATTTAAACATATTGTTAATGATAACAGGCTGAGAAGTGTTCGCATAAGCCACGGGGTTGACATAAGCCCCAACGCCGACAACATAAGATCTATCGGGAACGGTTCTCATGGTAAATGTTTGGTTGTAAAAAAGACAAGCACTGGGCTGCCCCTTCTGATAGGTTTGCGTGTTGGCATAGATAGTCGTTCCCGAGGGCACAGGATTTGGGAAGGTTACCGTTGCAGCTCCAGTCAAATAATTAATTGTCCCGCATGGTTCAGAAGAACTGTTCAGGAGGATTCCTAATCCGTTATCAGAGACAACCATGTTTGTGTATTGATCACTAGCGGCAGAAATATACAAGCCAGGGTATACGGTTCCTAGAAAGTCTGTGTAACCCCTAACAGATGGGAAAGGGATCATTATGGAGTATGTGGAAGCCCCAGAGCCCATCCCTGCTGTTGTCGTGAAGTTATTGAGCACCCAGTCTAAAGCGAACCTGTCAGGGTCTTGATAGGTGGTGACGGGGATACCAATGACATAGACGTTGCCGAAGATGCCTGTGTACTGGTTCTGTGGAAATACATACTTATCGACATTTTCAAGGGTGATAAACCGATACCAGGTCTTATAGCTTAACATCTGAATGTTCTGAGGCATGTCCTGAGTAACAAAGATGTTTATATAGTTTAGGATCGTGTCGTCGGTGTACTGGTAGGCGTTAGTCCCCTTTATGTTGATACGCACTTCGTCTATTAACTGTGCTACAGTTGCAGTAGCGGTCATGGTTATCCAGCCAGTCTAGCAACAGGAGAGGGTGTTGCTGTGAAGTAGTACTGAGGGCGAGTAGCCTTTGTCTTGAAATACCTACCTGATTCGCTATAGTGTTCTTGGTGCATGTTGCTTGCTATCTGCTCTGGTGTCAGGGCTTTGCAACTTAATACGCAGGGCGTGCAGGTCTTGTTGATCCATAGAATGACGTGTCGGGGAACAGATATCTTTGTTGAGTGTGGGATGTGCCAAAACTCCATGTTGCTCCAAATGGTTGGGTTGTAGCAAAAGGTTAATTCTGAAAAAGCCCCCTCTTGAGCAAGAGCAACGTTGCTGTGTAAATAGCACTCGACATAGTCGTGAAGCCAAACAAATTCTTTTCTGTCAGACTCCGTCATATCTCTTACCTTGCCACGTTGTAGAGGCACTGTTTGATAGGGAAAGATCTTTTTGGCTGGCTTCGAGCAAATCTCTGTGAATGTCCCAAAAATGTCTCTGTGCTTGTAAAGCTCTTCTTGGGGACTATCAGGAACAAAGTCCTCTATTGGAGAGCAGGGCTTGACTATCCCCATTTCTTTTGCCCGCGCCTTGGCTTCTTTAGCAAGTTCATGTATTTCTGACATAATTTTTCCTTGTGGTTGCTTAGCTAGGGATTTGAGGAGGATAGGTGGTGATAATGCCAGCTCCTTTCAACTCAGCAGAGATTGTTCCAGCACCTGTTCCGCAGACGTTAGCTCCTAGTCCTAGAATCCACTGGGGATTGAACAGCGACGCATTTTGATAGTTGTAGGGGGTCTGTCCAAAGGGCGTTGTTTGAGGCGGGGTTGGCTTGTTAGTAGACCAAACGGCCGCTGTTGGGAACGCAAAGGGCAGAACGCCAGAACTGTTAGCGTTGATGGTTATCGAGTTAGGAAGAACAGTGTTTATGGCCGTTATTGTCCATGGATTGGGGTTGCCATATTCTTGTCTGTTTAGGCCCTGGGCACCATATTCAGCAGGAATTGTCAAGTCTACCTGTCCACTACCTCCACCAGGAGCAAGACCAACAAAGTAGTTGTGAGTGACTGCAAGCTGTATCGTTGTGGTCAGGCCTGTTATTATCTTCGTGATTAAGTTATTCGCAGGGAAGGTTATTTGCGATAGCGGATACACAACCTGGGCGTGAAAAGATGTGGCTCCAGCAGCAAATCCCGATGCATCTAGATATGGAATCGTGAAGCTAGTGCCAGTGACGTTAGAAATCGTAAACAAGAATCCATTAAGCTGAGGGGCTCCCACGACATTGGTCAGGCGAACTGTCTGTCCATTAGAGAAGTTGGTACTAGCAGTCGGAATAGATGCCACAGCAGGGTTAGCGGCCGTTATGGTCGTTCCATTTGTTTGCACAGGAAAGATCGGGGGAGCTGCTTGGTTGTATAAGCTAATACCTCCACTTGTGGCTACGACGCTTTGAACGGCTGCGGTGGAACTTACGTTCTCCAGGATGAGTGCTGTTCCTTGAGCCATATAGTTGTTCCAGTAAGCTTCTATCATAGCTGGTGTTCCTGGAGAGGTTCCGTAGGCCGTGTTGTTATATAACTTGATGCTCGTGTATGGGCCTGTCAAAGGAATCGATAGAGGACTTCCAGTCGTGGTGATAATTAATGTATCGCCTTGTGGTTGCACGATGCCGTTCATGATCGAGGATGTAGGAGGGATTGACATGTTTTTACTTGTTTAGTTTGTGTTGATACTTTAATTACGTTACGAAAGTAGAAGTTGATCTAATGTTAATAACCCACAAATTTTGTGTTACACTAGTTCCAAAATATGATTTAGTAGAGATACTAATTTGTAATCCGGCCGCATTTGAATACTCAGGAGGCCTGTAGATAGTTTCTAGAGCATTTCCCCCTAGAGAAACACCGCAGTAGGGAAGACCTCCACCAACGAATGTATTCAGGACTGTATTTCCTTGCGCAGAAGCGTTCAGCTCGACGGGAACGTTGGCAGATGTCCAGAAGCGGAATCCTGGAGGAGCAGAACCAAATTCGGCAGGCCCACGCTCGTTGTTTTGGATAGGGTAGCTCATGGTTTGCTGAAAGCCTGCAACACTCGTCAGCGATGGGATCAACTGATGGTTTGCTAGAGCAAAGTAACTGTTCTGGACTGGCTGCGTATTGAACTGAAGAGATCCCTCTTTACCTTGCATAGCAAAAGGACAAGCAGCAATCTTTAGGACGGTAAAGACGTTCATCAAGTCGGGGGCACTAATCTCTGTCGGAGAGTCAGAAGATGTTCCGTAACGACAGTTGTATGCAGAGGCATTGTTCTGTAGTGCTAGTCCGTACATGATGTCTTGACCAGTCCTGATGCTCACTGCTAGCCTAACCGCGGCTTCTGTAAGAATTGGAAGCTGATTCTGTTGGACAAAACGGGTGTCGATAAAGATCGATTGAGAGTATAAGTTTACAGCCGTTGGAAGAATCGTGTTTGTTAGCGTTACAACGTCGCCTGACGGAGAAGCTGGCTGGACTGGTTCTATAGCGGGAGGAAGCTGATTAAATCTTGTGACCAATATAACGTTTCCGCTTCGCTCTGGAAGGTCTAGTTGCCTGGCAAACATGGAAAAGTTCATGTCCTGAGTCGGAGTAGCCTCAACTACTGAGCTTAGGTAGACATTTATCGGATAGTTCTGGGTGTTGGTTGAAATTGTCATGTGCGTTGTCGTGGTTTCTGTTTAAGTTTCTTAATAAGACAAAGAGATTCCTGTTTTGGGCATCTTTGCGATCATTTCTCTGATTTGTTGTATGTTTTCTTTGGTTCCTCGGGGAGCCAGATTTTGCAGAGCTAGTTCTTGGGCTGCAATCTGATCGGTGACAGCTTCGGCGGTAGGATGGTAGTCGTTGTGCATGCGCATAGAGCTGCCGATCCGATCTTTAGCTTTTTTTACGCTCTCTTCCCGTTCTTTTATTCTTAGGCATTTTTTGTACAAGAATGAGGCTTTAGCCGCTGGGTCGTTCTCAAGCGCAGAAATGGCGATCATGATCTCGGGTTCTTCTTCTTGTAGTTTCTTTAGAGCTTCATCAGTGACGGTTTTCGAGAATTGCCCACCAGTTTCTGCCTGCATGTAGGTAAACATGTTCTTGGTTTGGTATTCGTTAAGAGCTTGCGATACGATCTGTTGCGTTTTCTCTTCTGTATGTCTGGTAACCGCTGCAATTAGTTCGGGGAGCTTGCTGGTTTCAACAAATGGCTCATCGTGATTAATGCCCGCTTCCTTAAGTAAAGAGGCAGATAGATCGTTCTGAGTTGCGCGCGCTCTTTGTTTTAGTGCTAGCCCTAGTTCCTGATTTTCCCTCTCCAGACGATCAGCTTTTTCCCTCAAGCGATTGAAGTTAAGCTCCTTGTCGGTCTGTGTTTGGGCAGAATCTAAGTCAACGTTTGTCGTCATGATGTTCTTCCTTTTAACGTCAGGATACGAAGTTTAGCGGGTGCGAATCCACTATTACGCATTAATTATATTAAAGGGCATAATACAATTATGTTGAAGCGGAATCTATATTAACTAATACTAAGCGTTATTAAATGTTATTTAAGGCTCAGATAGATAATTTAAGATATGTTCTTGAGAGCAACCATAAGATCTATCTTTGGGACGGCTCTGTTCGTAGCGGAAAGACGACTAACGTTGCGGCTTGTGTGCCCATAATGATGGAGCGAATTCCGAACGATGATTTTTGTATTGTCGGGGTGAGTCAGGCAACAATTGAGCGGAATGTTATAAGATCTTTTAGGCAGATGTTCGGTGATCACAATGTGATATATCGACAGGGGGACAAGCCCAAGGTGTTTGTTTGCGGCCGTACGTTTCACTGTATAGGGGCTAGCGATCTTAGATGTGAGAGCAAAATCAAAGGAGCCACGTTTTCAGGGTGCATAGTTGACGAGGTTTCTGAGATGCCACAAGAGGTCTTCTTAGCATTGATACAGCGTATAAGCCCGCCTGGTGCGTTCATGATGTGCACAACGAACCCTGACTCCCCTATGCATTGGCTAAAGACTGATTTCATCGACAGAGCAGAAGAAGTGGGGCTGAAGCATTTTATCATGAGGTTGGAGGACAATCCATCGTTGCCTGAAGATTATATTAGGACGTTGAAGGCCTCTAATACGGGCGTTTGGTATAAGAGGTTCGTGCTTGGAGAATGGGCAAAAAGTGAAGGCTTGGTATTCCCCTCTTTTGATGATAGCTGTGTTATAGAGAATGCTAAGCCGATAAGCCCTAAATACAGTTGTGCTGTTGACTTTGGAACCAAGAATCCCTGTGTATTCCTCTCTATAGCCCAAGATCTAGCTGGCTGGCCCCGCATTTGGGTTGATGAGGAGCGTTATTTTGATTCTAAGGCAGAGGGATATTACAAGACTGAGATGGAAAATGCTCTGGACTGTGTGGACTTTTGCTTAGAGAGAAACATAGGGGAAGTTGTCGTTGATCGCTCGGCGTTTTCGTTTATATTGACGGTTCGTAAAGAGGCCAAGAGACGCGGAGTCCATCTAAACGTCATGGCAGCCAACAACAATCAGGGGCCAGATAGGGTTCGAGGTTCTGTGCTGCAAGGGATATATAGTGTTGGCAATCTGTTTGGCACTGGAGACCTTAAGATTCGGCGCAGATGCAAAAATCTAATTAAAGAGATACATTCGTATTCGTGGAAAGATAATACGCAATATACAGAGAGTGAAGAGCCTATAAAGGTTAAGGATCATGCCGTAGACGCATTGCGATATTATGTTAGCACCATTGGCTTGAAGAGCGAGAGGAAGCCCAAGCATTTGTGTTACAATCACCTAACGGACTGTCCAGAGAGTTTCGAGATTAAAAGTAATAATTATAAGGTTCTTTTCTAATGAAAAACAAACTGCTATCGTCAATAGTGCTCACGGCAACAATGTTAGGGTGTTCCTCTTGTGAACATATAAATAGACATCTTGAGGCAGCTTCTGTGAAGTTCAGCGTTAATATCACTAATGATGTGCGACTGGAAGGCGAGGTCAAGGAGGGAGAGAAGGAGCCAGAGAATGTTAGGCCAGAGCCAAAGCCATCGGCGGAGACAGACGCTCAGCTTCGGGAGTATGGCAAGCATGCTTTTTCTAATATCAGAAGACATTTTCTAGAGCAACAAGCAGAGCGGGAAAGATTGCAAGCGGCTGGTTTGGTCGACGCAGAAGGTCAGCCTGTGCAAGAAAACACATCGCCTGAAAAACAGTGAACCACTCCCCTCTTCTGTTTGCATAACATGATTTCAGTTAGCACCACGTCAGTGCCTCGGCATAGGGAGAGGGGACTAAAGTGTTGGGTTTGTGGATGAAGAGGGGAGTGGTTTACGCTGCTCTAATGTTTTCAAATGTTTATCCACGTTTCTAGTTCGATGAGCTGTTTGAGGACTTTGCCGTCAGGACAGAACCAGGGCTCTTCACAGTTCTTCCAGTCGATCAAGTCTATTAGCTCTGACCATTGCTGCCAAGTTTGACATTCTTGAGCGAATTTGTCTTTAGCGTTAACGTCTTTGTACTTTTCGAAGATAGAGTCTAGGTTTGGCTTGCAGAAACACACGGCACTACCAGTCGAGAGGATCGGAATCGGTTTCTTTAGGCTTTGGCATGGGAATTTTCGCCTTGTCTTCTAGGGTGTAAGTGATCCTCCAGACTAATGTACAGAGTCGAATCAGGATCTTGTGAACTGTCTTGAGGATTGGGATTAGTGTTTTAAAAGTCATAGCCTATTTCGTATATCCACAGTGTTTTGTTTTCTCTAATGTATGCGTCTATTCTGAAGTGTACACAGTTGTTAGATTCTGGGGAATTGTAGTATAGGTAGGCTATTAGAATGTTAAGTATCGCTTTCTTTATCAACATGGTCGTCTATATACTTTAGTTCTTCATCAACGATGTCAAAGAGTTCGAGAGCTGCTGCTGACTTTGCCCTGAAGTAGTGGTTTCTAAGGATAGGGTCTTTAATGACTCGGCCAGCAAGGTCTTTGAGTGATATCGCTCCAGCAGTAGCGGCGGCAGGGACTATTCCTTTCGATGCTCCTGGGATGATGCCTAGTCCTGCAGCAAGACCCCACCATGGTTTTTCCTTGAGATGCTTTGCTAGTCGATTGGTGATGCCAGGATTATTAAACACTACGGATGCGGCGTGATCGGCAGCTCGGTTTAATTCTGCGAACTTCTGGGCTCCTGGAACGGCATAGGCAGCTTCTTTGAGGCCAGGACTAAGGTCAAATAGGATTTTATTTATGGAGTTTATTTCGTCTTTTGAGAATCCTGACATCGTCTTGACCTTGTTGGCAAGTTTGCTGATGTCTTTGGAAAAGTCTAAGACGTCTTCTATAGAATGCGATTGTTTTTTTGTTAGTAGAGCGGCCTTGTGATGCAATTCCCCCTTAAGAAATTTAGAGGCAGCGCGACTGTTTAGGTTTGAGGAGTCTTCGAGGGCTTTTCCAAGGGGCTCTAGTAAAGATCTTGTTTTAACTACTTTTCCAGCAGGACGTGCGGCTTTGGCCAGAGCATAGGCCTTGTTAGTAGCTGCCTTGAATCCCGAGGGGCCTGCTAGGTCTATTCCCAGAGCAATCTTAGGATAGCCAGCCTGATCTACAGCGTCAGCAACGAGTCCTGTGCCTATTACGTAAGGGTTGAAGCCAGAGAATACGGCTCTTTTTGCAGCATTAGGGATCGCTTTTTCTATATAATTCTCTAAGTAACCACCATACCCTTCTGCTCGAGTGTTGAAGTAGTCGGGGGCAATGGCATTCTCTATGTTCTTTTGGTGCTCTTTTGTTGATAGTTTTGTCTGGTCGTACTTGTCTTGATCGGGGACTTTGCCTGTTTTTGCGAATTTTGTGAGGAACTTGTCTTCGGGCTCTTCTTCTTCTAGGTGTGCGGAGCCAAGTTCGGCTGTTTCCCCAGCAAGATATGTGAGCCCACGATGCGCGCCTTTGCTAAATCCTGTAGCGATATCTTTTGCGTGGCCTAGAACACCTTTTTCTGTGGATTGCGTGGCTGAGTTGCGATCGACAGTAGTCTTGTGCTTAGCCCATTTATCTCTAAGTTCTTTGATTCGGGGGTCGAGAGATATTTCGGCATCTTCTGGAACTTCGGCCTGCTCGTCAAGCGGGTTGCGTAGCGGCTGTGCCAACGGGTTGCGTAGCGGTTGTTCTTCGGGTGTAGCGGCTGTGCCAACGGGTTGCGTAGATAGCGTAGCAGCGGTGTGCGTAGCGGATTTGTTACCCCACTTTTCGTTAAAGGCTTGGATCTTTTGTAGCTGTTCAGGGGTGTATTGTCGGGTCGCGCTCATTGAGAAAGTAGCTGTTGAAGTTCTAGCTGATCCCTCTCGAACTCTTTTAGGTCTTTATACTTGACGGAATGCTCTTCCCCGTCGAAGCCCTGAACATGAATCGTCTTGTTTCCGTTTTGCTTGAGGAATCTCTCTTCGGAAGCTTGAATCATGTGCTCGACGAGCAACGGGTCACCACGGCCATATTTTTTGACGAGGCGATCATAGTCATGGCCAGCTTCGATGGCATTTCGTCCGAGGTCTACAATTGACTGAATAAGCCTTTTGCGGGCATCTGCGCTGTTGACGTTCTGGACTAGCCCTTTACGCTGCTCGTTGACTTCTGCAAGAAGAATGCGGCCTGCGTAGCTGTTTCTGAGGTATGTGGGCAGAAGGTTGGATATCTCTTTTTGGAACTCCTGCTCGTCAGCATTGAGGAACGTTGTGGCATCCATATTGAAGTGCTCAGCAATTGCGTTTAGAGGGGCGTTGAGCTTTCCTTTGATGTTGCCTTTCTCGTTTATCTTTTGTAGTCGCAATCCTGCTGCTAATGTCTTCTGTCCGTCTTCGATTGCCTTGGCCGCTTGTTGACGAACGGGAGCGTTTTCTGTTTCGTAGTGACGCTCAAGGTCTTTTTGTTGTTTGACGCGTTCGTTATGCTCTTTTCGAGCCGTTTCGTTGATTTCGTGCTGAACTTTAGAGACACGGCTCCTTCGAAGGTCTTCGACTGTTGGTGCTGGTTTAAACTCTAGTTTGGGCTCGAAGATGGCACCGCTGTTGGGTAGTCCTTCGGGGGATGGTTGGCTCTCTGATTGGTCAAGTGGGTTGCCTTGTATAGGCATTTTGGTGGAAACCTCTGTGCCCTGTCTGGCTGCCATGCTATCACGGGGGCTAGTTGGGCCATTGCCTGTCTGATTATAGCTGTCTGCGTTGGGTCGAGCTTCGTAGGAGTGTGTGGTGTCGTAGCCTGGTGTGTTATGCTGCGCATACTGTGGTGCTGTGCCAACGGGGCTATTAGCGGGCACATAGGGGGCATTAGCGGCCTGTTCTTTAGATAGATTTTCTAGCAGGGAAACACCTACCTTCTCTGACATGGCCCCTGATCGAACGGCTTCAATGATGTTTCTGGGGTCTCTGAACGCCTCTGGATCGTTTTTTAGAAGCTGAGCCACCCTAGACTGTTGCTGTTGCTGTAATCGCTCCTGAGCACCCTGCTTGATTAAACGATAGGACTGGGATATCCCCTGCAAGGCGGAGGTTAGTGCTGTGGGACGATTGTTGGCAGGAAGTATAAACATGCCTGATTGTAACATGTTATTAGATTAATCGGTATCCTCCTCGTAGAGGGGTAGTGTCTCAGTTTGAACGGCCTACTTCTCGTTGACGCTGCGCATACTGATGTGTATAGAAGCGGATCGTGCAGACAAGGATCGTCGAATGACAGCAAAAAATTGATCTACCTGAACATTAGGGCCGCATCCAAAAAAATCCACAAAAGCTACGCCCTCTTCAGGATAAGTGTGCATGCTACAGTGAGACTCGCTTAAAAGCACAAGGATTGAAACTCCAGCATTTTCACTGGCAGGCCCAAATTTGTAAGATAGGCTTTCCAGAACAGTGGCCCCAGCTGCTGTAGAAGCTTCTATACATAAGCGATGAAGGAATGGCTTGTCAGACAACAAGTCAGCGTCACACCCACCTAAATCAGCCTGAAAATGAACTCCTTTGGGGAGACACTCGCAGGATGCGTAGCAGCAGGTATTCGCAGTGGTATTCGCCGGATGCACAGCAGGATCCGCAGCAGGTAGCGTAGCAGGTAGCGTAGCAGTTTGCAGGATGATAGCATGGAATATGATCACGGCTGCAAAACCGAAGACCAGCAGATAGGTAAGCCATAAGTCCCATAACAACGATGACTGTTTTGTCATTAATCTGGGTGATTGACCCATTGCGCTAAGTTAACATATGTGTTATTCTATATGTTAATAAGAGGTGCCTTTTGAAGAATATTACCATACAGCAATTTCTTGAGCAATTCCCCACTGACGATGCATGCTTGGATCACATCATGCGTGTTCGTTTTGGGTTTAACTGTAAATGCCCAAAATGCGAGCAGGACACTAAGTTCTATCGCGTAAGGGCAGAGCGTTCCTATGCCTGTCAGCGATGTGGATGGCATGTTTTTCCCTGCGCTGGCACTCCTTTCCAAGACTCTCGCACGAAACTAACTCTCTGGTTCTATGCGATATATCTGTTCTCAACAAGTCGTCATGGGGTGCCTGCAATGGAATTAAAGAGGCAATTGGGAGTCACCTACAAATGTGCATGGAGGATAGGACAACAGATTCGCAAATATATGGCAAAAGTTGATGGCAATCCAACATTAGGGACTCCTGACAAACCTGTGCAAGCTGATGAGACATACGAAGGTGGGAAAAAGAAAGGCAAGAGAGGTCGTGGAGCAGAAGGAAAAACCATCTTATTTGGCATGCTGGAGCAAGGTGGTGATATTGTGACTCGTGTGGTAGCAAGCGTGAGAAGAGTCTGCCTACTGCCAATCATCAAGGAAACCATTGCAGAAGGAACCACAATCCACAGCGACGAACTACGCTCTTATTCGACCATCAGCGAACATGGATATGCCCACAAGACTGTCAATCACAGCAAAGGGGAATATGCAACTAATGGAGTGCATGTCAATGCGTTAGAGGGATTTTGGGCTAGACTTAAACTATCGATCAGAGGAACCCACGTCCATGTCTCGTCTAAGCACCTTGCAAAGTATGCGGGGGAATTTGCTTACCGTTACAATCGTCGCCATCACCCTGAGAAGATGTGGGAGGAGCTACTGGCTTGTTTTTGACCATAGCTTCGAGTGTTCTGTTAAATACTTCTTTGTCAGCCTTTGGATGTTTGTTGCACTGATCGTTCATTGCGATTTTTTTGTGAACCAAATTTCGAAAGAGCAATCAGGAGGAATATTTGTAAGAACTATATTGGCTACACGAGAGTTAATGGACGAACATGTTTTAACTGGGCATAATGTGCTCTCTTTTGGAATAACTGACAACAAAAGACAACGATCTTCTATTGGGACATCAAATACAACAAAAAATATCGCCTGTTTAGGCTGACCATTAACATGCAAAGAAACCATCAAATCAGCAGGAGAATTCTGCACCATGTTAACTTGGACGCTTGGCTCTCCCCATATATTTGATTTGTCACACAAATTAATCCCTCCTTGGTTCACCTGATATTTAACATAAGTATCCTCGCTTGTTTGTTTTCTTGTTGATGTTATTTTTAGGCATATGCGAATTAAAACAAAAACCAACAACCCAACAATGCCATAAGAAAACGGCGCATATTGCTTTGCAGCATCTGTTAAATACGAAAGAACAATCATTAAAAAAGCTCCTGCCCCTGCATACCCATAATTTTCCAGCCACGCAAAAAATGCAGCTTTTCCCCAATAGCCAATGTGATTTCTGGACGACACGACAAGACCTCTTTTGCTAAGATTTTTAACACAAATTTCTTAGACAAATCTTATCTCTAATCACAACTTATGTCAAGGGGTCAATTGCCTTAATCTGCGTTACCCTTCTTAATAAACTCTACTATCGGGCCAATGATGCTTTGGGTGTTTGCCCAGTAGGCACTAATTGTCGCTAATGACTGATGTTTGACTTCAGAGAGCATAAGGTTCAGGTAGTCTTCTAGGGAAGGCAGTCGGTATCCTGCTATCGGGTTATCCGTTCCACCTGGGTCTTCGTACAGTTGCGACACAAGCATGTCTTCGCGGGTATTTAGGTCGGGAACCATATATTCTAGAAGCATTCTGCTAACTAACTCTATGGTTAAAACTCCAGTTTGCACGGTGATTAGATATCTATTCTCGTCGCCTATCGTGTGGTGTAGGACAGCGATCGTATAGAAGTCGTTATAGCTGTTTCCTGCGTTAACAATAGCGCATGTCGAAATGTCTTTAATGCTCGGATGTGGCCCAATGGTAAAGACAAACCCCTGGTCGGGGACAGCATCTATTTTTAGGGGAATGCCTCTAACGTGGAGTAGGACGAATAGAGTTTGGAAAGAGCTGTATTGCATGCGGGGAGGGTATACATCGAGGTGAAACCTGATTCCGCGCTCCAGATTGACCATGTCTCGTTTAGTTAGCTCAGATGGAATGTCGGGAATCATCAGTTACTCCTGTTTTTGGGTAAATATCCTTGGCCTTTTAGGAACTTTTGATACGAAAGGGGAGTGTCACCAACCCTCTTGCCGATGTGCCTGCCGAAGGTCAGTTTTGAGTCTAGTGTTAACATGTCAGAGGGCTCTTCTGGCGCTACGCAACCCGCTGCGCATACTGTGGCCTGGATATCGCTCGCTGCGCATACTAGCGTTTCTAATAAATCCTCGTCGGTTAAAACTCCAGATAAGGGTTGGTTATCTAAATCATAGCGACAGCGCATAGCCTCGCCAAATGCTACGCCCTCTTCTGATCGAGGTTGCTGCGCATACTGGCGCAAGTGACAGAGCGGGTTGCGTAGCTGTTCGTCCTGCTGCCTCTGCTGCGCATCCTGAGAGCTAGTATCCGACACAGTTTGCGTAGAAACCTCTATTGACTGCTGCGCATCCTGAAATTCTCCTCTTAGCCTGTTAAGGTCGATCAGAAAGAAGATCTGAAGGATGATAATTAATAGACCGAGTGACAGTAGAACATATAGTAGCACGGTGCCCCCCATGGAAACTGCTGGTTGGTGTTAGAGCTAGCTTAGTATATGCATTTTTTTTTAGCTAACTATATATTTGATAGATCTCGATAGGGAAAAGCAAGGTACCCCCGTCAAGCAAATCTTTTGAAAAAAGCAATCTTTATATCGAATTTATGGCAAAAAACAAGCAAATGATTTGTTTAAACGTTGAAATAGACGGGTGTCTAAGTCGTGATGATCCAGTTGTTGGTCGAGGAGTATACGTCAGGGCATATTGATGACTGTTGCCCTGAGAGACATGTGTGGGTGAATAACGATGCGCATTGCCTGATAATATCAAGTGAGGGCATTATGTTGTTGGCTCTTGGGCATGCTGTGGGGCGTTGGCTCTTGATATTATGCCCTGAGCGTGGTGTGTGCGGGCTACGGCAACAGGCGACCCTCGAACATCGGCGACTAACCTCGCCGCTCCTCTCGGGCCGCTGGCCTCCGCCCTAGGCGTAGCGGTGTGCGTGGCGTGGTGCCCGTTGGGCGTGGTGCTAAAAGCGTGGTTGCATCTAACACATCTAACCGAAGTCATAACCGAAGTCATAACCGAAGTCATAACCGAATATTTATTCTTGCCGATACGCAGATATACTTTGCCGCGGCGTTGACTAATATAATGCTGTGTGTTATCGTACATCTGTGGCTGCGCATACTTTCGTGAAAGATATATATATAGGAGTGCTCATGCATTGTTCAGGAAACAACCGATATATCGTTGATGGCGTTAATGATATCATTGCTGACGTGAGAGAGCTTGGTCGACGACGAGGCGTTAAATTGTCTTATGCTGATGTCTTTGACTGTATCTTTTTGCGTGATGGCTGGGATTACGTGGAGCGTCTTATTGATGACTACCGTGAAGATCCTGATGTCGTGAGTGTTCTCGTGATGTTTGTTATGGATGATATTAAATTAGGAGTTAAGTGTGGTTAGAAATAATTACGAACCGTTGATGGCGTTGATAAGAGAGAGCAGCAAGGAGCAATTGTGCTGGTTGGCTACGACCACTGAGGATCTGTCAACATTCTTTTACTATGACAAGCGTCGTACTCAGCATGCGGGTTTGAATCCAAGTGAGTTTCGCGATGTTGTTGACTTGATAAAGCTCAAATCGGGCATCACTTCGGACGTGGAGAGGGTTGTTGGATGTTTATTAATGATTTCTAAGGGTTGTCTTAAGCTAGCTGGTCTTAAAAAGTGGCAAGATTTATCGGGAGGGGTTTAATATGAGTCGTATTAGTTATACCAGGGTTTCTACTGAAGATCAGGATTTGGAGCGTCAGGTCGAGGCTATTAACTCCTATGGCAAGGTAGATGTAATGTATTGTGAGAAGCTTTCTGGCAAGGAGGGTGTTCAACGTCCTGTATTTGAGAAGATGTTGGCAACGCTTAAAGAGGGTGATGTCGTTGTCGTTCACACCATAGATAGGTTTGGTCGCAGCTTAGGGGATTTTATCTCCAACACCAACATCATCAAATCTAAGGGGGCTTCTTTAGAGATAGCTAGCATCGGGCTTGTGTTTGGAAATAACATTTACACAGATGCGATGTTCCAGATATTGATGGTCTTTGCTGAGCTAGAGAGGAACATAATCTCTGAGCGCGTTAAGGGTGGGTTAGCAATAGCCAGGAGAGCGGGTAAGTGCAAGGGGAGGAAGCCTAGTATCACTGCTGCTGAAATGGAGGCGATTTTGTTGATGAGAGCTGATGGGATGTCTTTTGCTAAGATAGGGGAAGAGTTCGATGTCAGTGCCTCGGCTATACAGAAGGCCATTAAGAGGCAGGAGATGGGGTTGTTGGAGATAAATAAAGAGTTCTGGGCAGGATCCGCAGCAGGTAGCGTAGCAGGATTCGAGGTAGCAATATGAGCTTAGTAACATTTATTTTCGTGGGATTAATGTTCTATTTTGTTTTGGAGCGTTACACGAAGCCCGAGGAGCCATGGGATATATAAGCCGTCTATATGATTTTCTTTTGGATAGAGTTGAAGAGTCTCCTCTATATAACACCATGTCCACCAAGCGTAAGTGGGAGTATGTTATGTCCACGGCTGAGATGGTGGTGCGGGCTTATTTCTTAACCGACGGTTTTAAGAAGCACTGGAAGAAAGGACGCTATGAGGAACTTTATGAGGAGTTGACAGTTCTTATTGGAGGCAAACAGTACATGCCTGAATTCATTAGATATCTTGCCCACATTTGCTATGAGGTCTTCGAAGGCCCAGATATGTAAAAAGAGGGATCTTGAGGGACTTTGGTTAGATGTGTTAGATGTTTTCTTACTCCCAGCCACACAGACACATTATATTTATTTATATTTCATTTTAGAAATGAGTATAAGAATATCTAACAGAACTAACCAAAGCCCCTCAAGATCTCTCCTTTTTTGTTAGCCCCTATTTCGCCTTAGCTAGAATATTGCTGTTTGTGCTATTTAGTTGTAGTGTAGCACAAAAAAAAGGGGGCGTGATGCCATCAAGGATATTTGATCTTACCATCACTGGGTACGAGCATGATCGTATAGGCTCTGTAAAAGTTATGTTTTCTTTTGAGCAGATGACTGGACACTGCGATTGCATTAAGGGAGACGGTGGTTTGGAGGTGGGCAGGGTTATTGTGTATGACGGCAATAGCCATTACGATCTTGTGTGCCGAGATATAGTACGCTACTTTTTCTGTAAAGATATTTTAGATTTTGCTGAAAAAGTTTTTAGCGATAGTCCATCCCCAACGCAGGAAGAATCATATCTTATCCATGCGGACATTTCGAAGTTCACAATACAATTTACAACTATTAACAGGGTTAAAGTGTATTGTGGAGGATTAAAACCTATCCTATCTTTTTACCGCAACGAAAGCTGCACTCCTTGGAGCGTTGGTGATCAAGACTTTAGACTACGATTAGGCTGGCTTCCTTGTGCCGCAGGTTTGATCAAAAAGTTAACAGAAGAAATAGACAAAAAACTGTCTGACAAAAAAAATCCTCCTGATGCCCCTTTTGCATGTTTAGAGCACTTGCTACTTAAAATCAAAAGAGGCGAAGTTTTAATTGGTGAAAATGATGGATCTGATGGTGTTAACGTATTAATTGGAGATTGGCAGCTTATCGTGTCGATAGATCCAAAAAATAAGGCCATTAGGAGCGTTAAAGAGGTGGGTGCATTTTTTTATCAGGGGCTGGACAGTTTAAGTGACTTAGAAGAATGGCTTGTTATTCGCGCCCTTCAGCCATTTTTTTCTAACAGCATCAGTACAAACATTGTTTTCTAAATATTGTGTTAGAATATATAACCACCACCAGGCAAACCGAAATCCCCGCCCATCTTTCTAATAGAGGTATCCTGTTGCCTCATGTTGGCACGAGAACCACGACTTCCACTCCCAAAGCCTTCGGCTATCTTAGCTGCCCAGTTGGAGGGCATAACATCCGATACAATAGAAGCGATAGAGGGCAGACCGTTGCGCATAAAGTTACTCCACCCTCCTTCAGGCTCTTGTAAGAATCCGTGCTGATAATCCTGAGTATTCATAAGCTGACCGTTGAGCCCTAGAAGCTGAGAGATTGCTGAGGATTGCATATCTTCACGTCTAGCTGCTAAGTTCTGCCCTAGACCCTGAGAGGCCGATGCTAGAGCGTTATTTAGACCAGAGCCTTTCTGACCGCCAAACCGCTGCATGATCCCAGGCAATATATCCTGGTTAAAACGATTCATCTGGTTCTGTTTATAGGCTTCCATATTGCCGTTGTCAGAGAATTGCGCCATCTGGGAGAGCGAGTTAATAGCTTTGTTGGTTATCGGGCTTAACTGCTGCATCTGATCACGCAAGGCTTGTCGTCCTAAGTCGTTGCCCACAGGCACTTGTACTGGCTGGTAGCCTTTTATCTTAGCTGTCATTTTTTACCATAGATTCGATTGCTATTTTTGAAATTCTTCGTTCTTTCTGCTCTGCTAATATTCTGTCACGGTTTTTTGTGTAGAACCTGTTGGCGCGGCGCGTGTTGCTGATTTGGTATTTGAGAAGAGATTGGCCGTCGAGAGTCTTCTTGCTCCTTCTGATAGCTAGGCCTGCTTCGAATTTAAAAGTCCTGATTATAGTCTCTATCTTTCTGACGACTGTCTTTAGATCCGTAGTATGCGCAGCAGTATGCACAGCACTAGTGAACTGGGATATTCTGTCGACTAAATCAGCCATTGTGAGCTGTGCTATCTGTTGCGTCATTCTGCGATACCTCTTGTGCTAGCTTTCTTATTGGAGCCATGAGCATACCCACGTCCAGATTTTCGTTTACATGTTCGCCGAAGAAGGTCTCGTTTACACATTTAAGAACGGCTAGGTTTGCTATGGCTGTCTTGGGATCTTCTAATAGATCTAACATCTGCTTATATCTAACCGACAAACCCTCGGCCTTAGCTAGATCTACCAACTGCGGGTCAAAGGCTGCTCCTAAATAGCTGCTTATAGACTTGGCTGTCACATAAGAAAACTTCTCGTCGTTACTTAACAAGACCCGAGGCCACCTTATGCTCCAAGAACCAGCAGGAAAACCGTCACATAGATGCAGTAGATAGAGATTAAAGACCATGTTTTCATGCAAGTGCCGAGTAAAGACCATAGTATGCGCAGCCTGGCATCCTCCGTATTTGCTGTTGCTTTGTATATAGCGTTATTATATATGTTAATCTATCACGATGTCCACCCATAAATTAGGTATTAGATGCACAACATTATCTCAGAACAAACCTTAGCTTATGCAGAATCAGCCTTCTCAACAGAGACAACATTCTCTAAAATTCTTAAGAACGAACCCTCGGTAATCTTTAGAATCGTCAGCGAAATCAAGATGGGCTATGAGTTCTGGAAAAAATCTAGTGCCACAGAAGGCGCCGAAGTTACAAAAGAAAAACATGTGTTCCGACCCGAAGACAAATCTAAAGCCATTAAGTTAAAAGAACCCCACGATGATAACATTGCTCCTTTTCTGTTTTTCTGCGCTTACCTCCCAGCTAAGAAAGTTCTGCAAATAATAACCGTCCAACAACGCGCTATATTCGAAGATATCTTAGCCACCTATAGGAAATTCCAGCCCGAAAATGTCTACGACTTCGCCACATGTCGCGTGCAAAAGAACATAATCAACGGACAAAACAGATATGCCTTTGACCTCATAACCACCATGGACAAAAACTTCACCACACAGGTAGCCAGGTCTGATCTTCCAGAAGAATGTATAGAGCTAATGAAGATAATGCCCTTCAATCTCGATAACATATACCTAAAACAAGATGCATTCTGTGCAATTTAACAACGAAGTAGACTGGCTATCATGGAGATCTAAGGGCATCGGAGCCTCTAGTGCAGCCACGCTATTCGACTCTAATCCTTTCGAAAGCAGGCTAGACCTGTGGAAAAAGCTCAGAGGCTCTACACACAAGAAGTTCGAGACGCACAGAATGGCCAAAGGAAAGGATCTAGAGGCCCTACTGTTCCCTGAATTGAGGCGAGTGTACAAAATAGACATAGAAGAGCAGATGTGCCTAGAACACCCTCAAATGCCCTACATACGCGCCACCCTAGACGGTATCAACACCGCACACGCCTGTCTTTGGGAAATGAAGTTCATCGGGGATTACGAGAAATACATGGACATGAGGTATATACCTAGGGCTCACCAACTGCAAATACAACAACAGCTACTCCTAGCAGAAGCCTGCTTTCCCACTAACGGAACGGGCCGAACCTGGAAAGCTTTCTATATCTATTCTAATGGCATTGGCCCGAAAGGTATCGACTGGAAGGTCATCGAAGAATCTCCAGATCAACAGCTACAACAAAAAATAATAGAAAAAATAAACTCCTTCTGGCAAACACATGTCATCGGCGGAATCCCTCCCGAAGCTTCTCCTGTTGACGCGATAGAACGCAACGACAAAGAATGCGCAGAGAGATGTAAACGCCTAAGATACCTAATGCCCCTAGTAGAAGAGGCAGAACAGATTAAGAACGAACTAAAAGAGCTAGGGGCAGACACTCCCTTTCGGTGCTCGGGTGTAAATTATTCTTTTAACACAAAGTTATCTACGGCCCGATACAAGACTATCTGTGAACATCCTGTGGTGCTAAAAGCCTTGGAAGACAATGGCATGTCGATAGACGATTTCAGAGATGCTCCGATAGTTCAAAAACGTATATGGATAGACAAATGACCACAGAAGAAGAATGACAACAACAATTAACCTAGTCCCTGGAGCTCTGGAGCAGAGTTTTTCAGCAATCACTAGCTGCTTGTTAAAGTGCGGAACCTTCTATGTTAAAGACAGCAGGCTGGTAAGGCTCATCACAGACCTCTATTACCTCAGAGAAGTCGACAGCATTTACTTAGCAACCTTTCTGTCACAAACGGTCAAGTTTACCAGGAAAGATAGGTCTAGCAAGATCCACCATGTCGACTGCCCCGAATCTCTATGCAGGTCTTATCTCTCTCTTGGCCAATGGCCACTTCCACATATATACGGTGTTATCACTGCGCCCACCATAAAGTCTAACGGCAAGCTTCTGACCACCGAAGGCTTTGATGAAGATTCGGGCCTATATCTTCACCTGGGCCCCGAGTTCGATGACTTTAACCTGCCAGAAACAGACTACGCAAACGGCGATGCCAGACAGGCTTTAGAAGAGCTATCCCGTCTAGTGAGTGACTTTCCATTTAGAGACAAGCCTAGCCTCTCTGTAGCCCTTTCTGCGGTGTTGACTGGCTTGGTGCGTAGATCGATACCTACAGCTCCGTTACACGCTTTTACAGCCCCTAAAATGGGCACAGGCAAGTCTTTGCTAGCGGCTGTCGTCTCTCTGATAGTAACGGGCCGAGAAACCTCTGTAATCTCCCAATCAACAAACGAAAGCGAAGAATCCAAACGCCTGTTAGCTGTGCTCCAAGATGGCGACCCGATCGTCTGTATCGACAATATAGAGAGACCCTTTGGATCTTCGACGTTGTGCTCTATACTCACAGAGACCACCTACAAAGGCCGAGTTCTTGGTAAGACACAAACAGCTATATACCCCACATCAATACTTTTCATAGCCACTGGCAACAATCTAATTTTCCAGGGGGACATCAGCACTCGTGTGGTTCTTAGCAGTCTAGATGCCGAAGTGCAAAAGCCTGAAGAACGTGTATTCGAAGTAAACCTGCACACTTACATCCCCGAAAACAGGAGCCGACTGGTTAGATGTGCATTGACAATACTACACGCCTACAATCAAGCAGGAAGACCCAAGCAAGCCTTTAAACCCTTTGGAAGATTCGAAGAGTGGAGCAACTGGATACGATCATCGCTAGTGTGGGCGGGGGCTGCTGATCCGTGTGCTAGCAGAAAACAACTCGAAGACGATGATCCCGTGAGAGTAACATTATCTAGAACATTAGATGCCTGGTGGAAGCTCGTGGGCTCTTTTGAATTCCGCATAAAAGATGTCTATAACAAAGCCATGCTGGAAGGCAACGATGCTATATTAGAATGCTTCTCAGAAATCTCTAATACGCCACTCAAAAACGGGAACATCTGCCTAAAGAGGATTGGACAATACTTAAGAGCCAACAACAGGCGCATAGAGGGCGGTTACAGGGCTATAAGGTGTGGCTCATACCAAAATGCAGATACCTGGAAAGTAGAGCAAGTCTAACAAAAGGATTACCAATGCTCGAGGAACTAGAAAAGTTAGCATCTCAAATAGAGAAAGAAGTCACCACGTTCTACACGTCAATAATACTCATGGAAAAAGACTTCTGCGACGAATATCTGGGCAACTACATGTCGCGATTTAGAAATGGACTCGAAGATATGTGCAAAACTATAGAAGAACCCGCAGA
>Ga0265338_10001406_pt1 | contig 39189 bp, 30 predicted proteins | sample 42126metaG_FD_193579 | JGI IMG/M metagenome (GOLD analysis project Ga0265338, IMG submission 193579) | Rhizosphere microbial communities from Carex aquatilis grown in University of Washington, Seatle, WA, United States - 4-21-26 metaG | ecosystem: Host-associated > Plants > Roots > Rhizosphere... | reverse complement strand
GCAGGCGATTGCGTTCAATGGCCGTTTGCGTCTCGTGAATCTGGTCCTGCAACAGGAGGTAGGCGCGCAAGGATTCGTTGGAACTGGAGTCCGGCGCCGGCGAGGTGCCGGCGGCGGAAACATTGCTGTCGGCGGCGCGGAGGTTCGCGAAGGAAAGCACGGATAAAAGGCAAAAAATTCCAAGCTTTTTAAGACTCAAAAAGCGCTGGTTTCTCATGTGCGGCAGAGTGAGGCGTCAAGCGCGGCTTGTCAAGAAAGGCGCGTGAAATTTGTTCACAAACGATTCACAAAGGCGTGGTGCGTGGTGCGTGAATATCGGTCGAGGCGTTTTGCCGAAATGACGCAACACGCATCCTGACATTGCAGCGGGGCTCCCGCCGTAATCGGAGTGCCGATCTTCCAATCCGGCGCGTTTCTCGATGGTTCCCGCTACTGGCCGAGCCGGGGCTCGGCGCTCCAGGGGAGGACGCGCAACCAGCAACTCGGGCCCAAGTCCCTCCGTTGACAGGGGGGCGACGGGTGTTTAGCTTCGGCGAATGTCTGGATTACCTTTCGAACTCCTGCTTGCGCTGCGCTACTTGCGGCCGAAACGGACGTTCGTTTCCGTCATCACGCTGATTTCCGTGGCGGGGGTCGCGCTGGGAGTGGCGGTGCTCATTATCGTGATCAGCGTGATGAGCGGATTCGACAAGCAATTGCGCGATACCATTCTGGGCTTCAACGCGCACGTCAAAATCATCGTGCCTGACGAAACCATGGGTAATTATCGCGAGCTCATGAGCCTGATTGCCTCAAACAAAAGTGTGAAAGGAGTGGCGCCCTATGTGGATACGCAGGTGCTCATGGAGACTACAACGAATTCACATACGCGAAAATCCTATGACTCGGCGCCATTCCTGCACGGGATTGATCCGGAAGCCGAAACCAATGTGAGCTCGTTGGCGACCAACATCGTGCGGGGCAAATTTGACGTCAGCGGGCACGGTATTTTGCTTGGCAGCGGGCTGGCGCGGGAATTTGGAATCCAAGTCGGCGACACGGTAAACATTTCCACCGCCGAAGATGTGCGGAGAATGCGCGAAGGTTACGAAAAGGGAAAACAGGTGGCGATACCGCCAATGGAGTACGAAGTGCGCGGCATTTTTGAAGTCGGGTTCAACGATTTCGACACGGCAGTCGTGGTTGTCTCACTCGCGAACGCGCAGGATATGTCCAACCTCGGCGACAATGTGCACGGACTGACGGCAACGCTGACCGATCCCTTTGCGGCGGACCGGGTGCAGCGTGAACTGAAGCAGGCGCTGGGGCCCAGCTACCAAGTGAACACGTGGATGGATAACAAATTGCTCGGCGCGGTGGCGGTGGAAAAGAACGTGATGTTCATCATCCTGTTCTGCGTGATGATCGTGGCGGCACTTTGCATTCTGAGCGCGCTGATCACGTTCGTGGTTCAGAAAACCCGCGAGATCGGGATGCTCAAGGCGCTGGGGGCGACCGATTTTCAGGTGGGCGGCTTGTTTCTCAGCCAAAGCGCTTTCATCGGCGTAGTGGGTGTGCTGACCGGGGTCGGGATTGGGTTTCTGGCGATTAAATATCGCAATGAGTTCTTATATTTCATGCGGCAAGTGACGGGGAAGCCGTTGTTCGACCCCGAGATCTATCAATTCAATAAACTGCCGGCGCTAATTGTTCCGGGCGACATTTTGCTGATTTGTGGCAGCGCCTTGGTGATCTGTGTTCTCGGCGGCGTGCTCCCGGCGTGGCGCGCGTGGCGGCTGAAACCGGTGGAGGCGCTGCGATATGAATGACAAGGGAAACAACGAACTCCGAACTCCGAACTCCGAACTCCGAAGGTCCGGAAACCTCGGAATTTCTTCGATGTTCAGCGTTCGGAGTTCGGCGTTCGATGTTAAGGGAGTTCTGCCATGAGCGCGCCTTTTCTTGCGGCGAAAAATGCGGGTAAGACTTACATGCTGGGCAAGCGCGCCCTGGAAGTGCTGCGCGGCATCAACGTGGAAATCAATCAAGGCGATTTCCTGGCGCTGCGCGGGGCGTCGGGCGCGGGAAAGAGCACGTTGCTCCACCTTTTCGGCGGGTTGGATTTTCCGGACCCGGGCGAAATTCATTCGCAGGGCCGCGCGCTGAATTCACTTTCGCGCGACGACCTGGCGCATTGGCGAAACCGGGAAGTCGGTTTTATTTTCCAGGCTTACTATTTACTGCCCGAACTTGACGCGCTGGAAAATGTCTGCCTGCCGGCGCGCATGGCCCGGACTCCCGCGAGCGAGGCCGCAGCGCGCGGGCGCGAATTGCTGGCGCGCGTGGGCCTGAAAGAGCGGATGGAACACAAGCCCTACGAACTTTCCGGCGGCGAACAGCAGCGCGTGGCCATCGCGCGGGCGTTAATCAATAAACCGGCATTGATTCTTGCCGATGAACCGACGGGCAATCTCGATTCGCATACGGGCCAGGAAATCATCGATTTGCTGTGCTCGCTGCGCGAAGAACGGCAGATGACGCTGGTGATGGCCACTCATGATCCGAACGTGGCGGCGCGCGCGGCGAAAACAATTCATTTGGTGGATGGACAGATTCAATGACGAATGACGAATGGCGCGGGTTCCATTCGTTATTCGTCATTTATCATTTTTGATATGAGTCAAAACTATTGGGAAAATCGATATCAATCGAAAGACATGCCCTGGGAAAAGGGCGAACCCTCGCCCGGGTTGGTGGATTTCCTGGCGGCGCATCCCGAGCTGCCACGCGGCACGGTGTGTATTCCCGGTTGCGGCACGGGTCATGATGTGCGCGAATGGGCGAAAGCCGGTTTCAGCGCATTCGGCTTCGACATCGCGCCGAGCGCGATTGAGCTTTCGAATGAGAAAACCAAAGCGGCGGGGCTCATGGCCACATTTCACCCGGGCGATTTCCTCCACGATGAGCCGCCGTTTCAATTCGATTGGATCTTCGAGCACACGCTGTTCTGCGCGATCAATCCGAGCGGACGCGACAATTACGAGCGCGCCGTATTGCGGTGGTTGAAACCCGGCGGGCAATATCTTGCGGTCAATTATCTCATCCCGGACACAGACGGGCCGCCGTTTGGCACCACGCGTGACGAGTTGTGGCGACGGTTTTCACCGCATTTCGAACTGGTGCGGGAATGGGTGCCGCGCTCGTATCCGAATCGCACGGGGTTGGAGCTGATGTTGTGGTGGAAAAGAAAAGGGTGATCCTGGCACGGAAGAGACGCCCCCGTGGGTCGCGTCCTAATTTGGAGTGCGGCGACAGGTCGCCACTTTTCGGCTGGCAGACATGTCTGCCAGTTTCAAAGCGCGGTCATGCCCGCGCAGTCCAAATCAGAACAGCGCCCGCCCGTCGCATTAGTTGAAAAAAGGGGGATTCACCCGTATTGTCCGGCGATGTTCCAGCAATACGATGACACTCAGCGACACACTCGAAGGTGGAGTTGGCCGGCCACCATGGTGTTGATCGTCCTCAATGTCATCGCTTTTTTCGTTCAGAAAGGTGCTCTTCCGCGGCAGATGGACGAGGATTATTTCGCGCTCAGCCTGCCCGGTTTGCAGCATGGGTATGTATGGCAACTGCTGACCTACCAGTTCATGCATGGGAACCTGCCGCACCTGTTGTTGAACTGCTGGGCGCTTTTCGTTTTTGGACGAGGTGTCGAATGGGCCGTGGGCAAGACGCGGTTTGTGATCGTCTATTTCACCAGCGGCATTATTGGGGGATTGTTGCAAGTGATGGCGTGCCTGCTTTGGCCTTATTACTTTTACGGCGGTGTGGTGGGCGCGTCGGCAGGCGTGTTCGGGGTGGTGGCCAGCTTCGCAATGCTTTTTCCGGAACAACCGTTGGTCATGCTCCTGTTCTTCATCATTCCGATAAAGATGCGGGCTAAATCGCTGATCGGCTTCACCTTGTTTTTAACGGGGTTGGGCATAGCGTTTCCGAAGTCCCGGCTGACGTTGCTTCTGGGTGGAAATGTGGCTCACTTTGCGCATTTGGGCGGCATCCTGACGGGTCTGGCGTTTGCCCGCTTTTATTTCTTAAAGAGACTCCGGACGCCGCCTCCCGTGAGCGATCCTTTTTAGCGGCATGATCTTACAGAATGGCGGCCGGCGCGAACAGTGTGTTCGACATTGCCCAGGCCTTTCCGCATTCGGAGCGCCGGTCTCAAATCCAGCAAGTTTCTCGATGATTCCCGCTATTTGCCGAGCAGGTGCTCGGCGTTCCGGGGGGGGCAAGCGTCAGAATGCGCCGCTCGAACAACTACTGCGTTGAAATGTCCCATTTTCACGATTACTATCATCCACGATGGGTTTAGCAGACCGACATTACATGCGGGAGCCGATGAGCAACTGGCGTTTCTCGGCGACGATCACGCTCATTATCCTGCTCGTCGTCGCCTTTTTGCTGCAGCACACAATTTCCCCGGATTTTGAAGCGAGATACCTGACGCTGAGTCTGCCGGGGATCCAGCACGGTTTCATTTGGCAGTTGCTTACATTTCAGTTTCTGCACAGCGGCCCGCTGCATCTGATTTTGAACTGTTGGACGCTCTACGTGTTCGGCCGGGAAGTCGAAGCAACGCTGGATAAACCTCGTTTCCTGACGCTTTATTTCCTCAGCGGAATCATTGGCGGACTGTTTCAGATTTTGCTCGCGTGGATAGCGCCGGTCTACTTCGGCGGTGGGGTCGTAGGAGCTTCGGCGGGTGTCTTCGGCGTGATTGCGGCTTTCGCGATGCTGGCGCCGGATCGCAATATCACCCTGATGCTGTTCTTCGTCCTCCCCGTCACCATGCGCGCGAAAATGCTGGCGTACGGGAGTCTGGTCATGGCCGTTTTGGGTATCGTCTTCTCCCAGAACCTCGGTGGCAATGTTGCGCACGGCGCGCATTTGGGCGGTATTCTGACGGGCATGGCGTTCATAAAGTTCAGCGGCAGATTGCCGGAACGATTGTGGAATCCGTTCCAAACGCAACGGCGCAAACGTGATTTGGTGAAGGCGGGGTCGATTAAAATTCCGCAGTGGCCGCAGGGACGAGATGAAAGTCCGGGGGAATTGTCGCGGGAAGATTTCATCAGCCGCGAGGTGGACCCCATTCTGGACAAAATTTCCCAGCATGGCATTCAAAGCCTCACGGAACGCGAGCGGAAGATTCTGGAGGCGGCACGGAATAAGATGGCCAAGCGGTAGAAAGCGTGTTGCGTGTTCCGTAGTGCGTGATGATTGGCTTAAGCGTTTTGACGAGATCACGCAATACGCACTACGGAAGACGTAATACGCCCCACGCTCGACAAATCCCCACCCCTTTCCTAAATTGCCCCCATGATTCAACGCTATTCCCGCCCGGAGATGCGGGCCATCTGGACCGACGAAAACAAGCTCAGGATTTGGCTGCAAATCGAGTTGCTCGCCAGCGAAGCGCTGGTGAAGGAAGGCGTCGTGCCAAAAAAGGATTTTGCGAAAATCAAAGTCGGCGCCGCTCAGTGGCAGGCCGACCCGAAAGGTTTTGTGGAGCGCGCGAAGGAGATTGAAAAACTCCGCAATCACGATGTGATTGCCTTCACCGAAGCCGTGGCGGAAAAAATCAACGACGCCGCCAGCCGCTGGTTTCATTTTGGCCTGACGAGCAGCGACATCGTGGACACCGCGTTTGCCGTGCAAATGGTCCAGAGCGCGGACATTCTCATTGGCGACGTTGAGAAACTGCTGCCGATCATTGCCCGCCGCGCGAAGGAACACAAAATGACGCCGTGCATTGGCCGCAGCCACGGCATTCACGGCGAGCCGACGACGTTCGGCTTGAAAATGGCGTTGATGCACGACGAATTTAAGCGCGCACTCGAACGCCTGAAACGCGCCCGCGAGGTGGTGGCGGTGGGCAAACTTTCCGGCGCGGTGGGCACCAACGCGCACCTGTCGCCTGCGGTTGAAGAGCAGGTTTGCCAAAAACTCGGCCTGCGATCCGCGCCGATCGCGACGCAAGTTGTCCAACGGGATTTGCACGCGGAATTCATGAATACGCTCGCGCTGGTGGCGGCGAGCATCGAGCGATGGGCGGTGGAATTTCGCCATTTGCAGCGGACGGAAGTTTTGGAGGCCGAAGAGCCGTTTACCAAGGGCCAGAAAGGCAGCAGCGCGATGCCGCACAAGCGCAATCCCATCACGTGGGAACGCCTCGCGGGCCTCGCGCGGGTGATTCGCGGCAATGCCCTCGCGGGGTTGGAGGATGTGGCGCTCTGGCACGAGCGCGACATCAGCCACAGCAGCGTGGAGCGGATTATTTTTCCCGATTCATGCACGTTGCTCGATTACATGTTCAGCCTGCTCACGCGCTTGATGGACGGGTTGAATGTGTATCCGGAAAACATGAAGAAGAATCTCGGCTTGAGCCTGGGCATGTGGAATTCGCAAACGGTGTTGCTGGCGTTGATCCGGAAAGGCCTGACGCGCGAGCAGGCGTACGACCTGGTCCAGCGCAACGCCATGAAGACGTGGGAAGTGAAACACGCCGGCCGAGACGACGCGGATTTTGTGGCGCAACTGAAGTCCGACCCGGAGGTGGCGGCGCATTTCAAGAACGGCGAACTGGAGAAATTGTGCTCGCTGGATTTCCATCTCAAGGAGGTGGGAAACCGGTTTAAGCGATTGGGGCTGGATTGATCTTATATAAAAGGAGAGTCCATGCGTTCTCAGCGATAAGGATGCACCCGAGGCAAAATCCTTTTCTTTGACCGGCGTCCGTTCCGCTTCCCGGGGCTTTCTACCCTGGCGCTGGTGGGACATCAATCCACTTGCCGAATTTGCCGGTTTAGTTTAACCAAAGTACGTGCTTCGCACAAATCGACGGCAATTGTTTGTCTTGCTTCTGGGCTGCATAAGTCCGCTCCTCGCCCATTCGCAAGTGGATCCCATGCAACGGGAACTGGTCCAGGTTGGATATAATGCGTCCTTTGAAGGGCACGCGCCACTGGCGGGTTACGCCTTCTATTATCGCAATCAACCCAATTTTCTGCACACCAATCTCACGTTGCGGTTGGCGATTGCACCGACTTACGTCGACTCCGAACTGGGCTTCAGTCATCTGCTGGGAGAGCAGACGGATTTGGGCGTAGGCATTGCCGGCGGGGGATTTGCGGACAGTTATTCGGAAATCAGGCAGGGTGTTTACCATCCAAACCAGTCGTTCGATGGTCACGGAGGCGAAGGGTCTGTCAGCATCTACCATTTGTTTAATCCGAACCAGGAAATCCCGCTGAACGGCGTGCTGCGCGGCGCGGCGCATTATACCACCTACGGGGCGAACGACAATACAGCCAAGGACTTCCAGGTCCCGGGCGACGGCACGACTTTTTCCGTGCGCACGGGGCTGCGTTGGGGTGGCAAGGAGCCGACCTTGTTTCCTTCGCTCGCGATGGAGCTTTCGGTGTGGTACGAAGGACTGTTCCGGATGAACCCGGACACTTATGGCATTGGTTCAGTGGAGGCTCCGCAGGGCGATCGGCGGATTGAACCCAGCTCTCATTTGTTTTGGGCAACCGCGCTGCTCGCATACACGATGACGAATTCCGGCCAGAGTTTTTACGTGAATCTAACGGCGGGCACGAGCGTGGATGCGGACCGGTTCAGCGCGTATCGGCTGGGCGCCCTGCTGCCACTCGTGTCGGAATTCCCGTTGTCGCTGCCTGGCTATTATTACCAGGAAATCAGCGCGCGACAGTTTGTCTTGCTCGGCGGCAATTATATCATCCCGATCGACAGAAAGAATCATTGGAATGTGAATTTCAACGCCGCCACGGCGGGCGTAGATTACCTGGATGGATTCAAACAACCGGGCGATTGGCTCAGCGGCGTGGGCGGCGGAATCCTGTATCAGTCGTCGTCGATCAAAATCATGGCCGGTTACGCCTACGGCATCGATGCCATTCGCACTGACGGCCGGGGCGCTCACAGCCTGGGAATCCTGATGCAATTCGATCTCGGGCACGCCAAACAGAACATCCTGTATCCCGGCGAATTTAATCGCTGGCGTGGATGGGGGCAGGTGGTTAATGGGATTTTCGGGCAGTAATATAACGGGCTCGCCGGGGAGAGAAACTTTCCCGCCTACTCTCACCTGCCGCCTCCGCAGCGAACCTATTTCATGACAAAAAGGGGCCGGCGTGAACCGGCCCCGCCCAATCCGACGACCATTCTTACCTATTGCGCTGGAGGAAACGCTGGAGAAACGGGTCGGAGAACGCCGACCAGGCCCTGGCTTTCACTGTTGGGTCCCGCCGTGAAGTAAAGGCGTTGCGCCTGGAATCCGCATTCATCGCCGGGCACTTCTTCCTTTTCAAAGGTCAGCCCCCACAGCCCGCTGATGAACAATTCGCTGCCATTGGGGCGCGTCAGGGCGCCGAGCCACTTGCCAGTGAGCAGGTCGAAGGCGTTGATCCGACCGTCGGCAAAATTGCCCACGAGCAAGGCGCGGCTGAATTTACCAAAATTGGGCGGCGCCACGACCATGCCCCAGGGCGAACTGAGTTGCCCACCCTGACCCACGACGCGGCGGAGCAGGGTCCCGTCCGCATCAAAAATATCCAGGACTCCCTGGCCCGGGCCGCCGGCGTCGTCTTTGGCTTCAGGCAGAGCTTGTTTGGCGAAGGTAACGAACAACCGTCCGCGAAGGTTTCGCACGTTAAACGCGCCGTAAGAATCGGGCAGGTTGCCATCCGTGAAGGACCGCACGTAATTGAAATGGCCGTCAAACTCATCGATCACTCCACCGGAAAAATTCGCGGCGTACAAATGCGGCACGCCGCTTTCATCCCGCAGGATTGCCAATCCTTTGTAGACCGCATGCGTGCTGGCGTTTCCGCCAGGAACCGGAACGGTGTTGGAGCTGGAATTATTCACAACAATGACCGTGTTGGAGCCAAGCAGAGGATTCCAGCCGACAATCAGGCCGTCTTCCGTGGCTATTAAATATGTGGCGGGCGCGGTTTTGGCACCGTTGCTCACGAGGAAGTTCGTGGTGTTGTTGAGAATCAACCCCGTGGGACTCCCGCCGGTGGCAGCCGTGGGTGATGGGATATTAACAATCGATTTGCCGGGCTTGCCGACGGGACTATAAGTCGTCAGGAGCCCGGTTTCATTGTCGTTGACCCAGATTGCTTTGGTTCCGGCCACGATGCCCCAGGCGTTGACCAGGTTTGGGTCAATGCGCATGGCATTTGTGTTTGCCCCGTCTGAGACGAGGTCGAGTTCCGTGTAACCGCCGTTGGTGTTGGAAACCGCCCGCGCGCCCCAGACAACGCCGAACGCCAATAGCCCCGTGAAAAAGGCTCGCTCTAAACGATAAAGTTCCGTTTTCATAATTTTTAAGATATTCCGTCCTCTATGAGAGGCGCGACTTGCACTTTGGTTCCATTCGTTCCGAACGCCTGTGTTCACGTGGTAGTCACAGACCCCAATTGCTTCCGGGGCGGGATGCCGCAAAATAGCGCCGCGTTAATGCGACTCCTTTTCGTTCATGACCGGTTGGGAGCAATGGCCGGCGCGGAAGTCAACCTGCAACTCACCGCCGCCGAGTTGAAAAATCGCGGTCACACGACCGGCCTGCTTCACGGGCCGGCAACCGGCAAAGCCGAAGGCGAGTGGCGCGATTTATTCCCGGACCGTTTCGCGCTCCCGGGAGAAAACAATGCCGACCTCACCCGCACGGCATTGGAGAGATTTCAGCCGGATGCGATTTACGTTCACAAAATGCCGGACGCGAGGGTTCTTAAAACGCTGGCGGAATCCGGAACACCGGTCGCGCGCATGGTTCACGATCACGATCTGTATTGCCTGCGGAGCTACAAATATTTCCCACTCACGCGAACGATTTGCACGCGCGGCGCGGGGTTGCACTGCATTTTCCCGTGCGGCGCAACGGTAGCCCGGAATCGAACCGGCCGCTGGCCGGTGAAATGGGTCAGTTACCTGGCGCGAAAAAAGGAAATCGCGCTGAACCGCCGTTTCAAGCGGATGATTGTGGCGACGGATTACATGAGGCTGGAATTGCTTCGCAACGGATTCGATCCGGGGCGAATCGAAATTCATGCGCCCGTGCCGCACGCGGACGAAAGCGCTCAGGCGGCATCGTTCAGCGAACGCAATTTAGTGATTTACTCGGGCCAGGTGATTCGAGGAAAGGGCGTGGACGTGCTGCTGGAGTCGCTCGCGCGCGTGCGCGTGCCTTTTGAATGCCTGATTTTCGGCGACGGCAATCACCGCGCCTATTGCGAAGACCTGAATCGCAAGCTAGGTTTGTCGGACCGCGTGCGGTTCCAGGGATATGTGGCCCCGGCGGAGTTGCAGAAATATTATGAGGACGCCAGCCTGGCGGTGGTGAGTTCGGTGTGGCCGGAACCGTTCGGGGCGGTTGGCTTGGAAGCGATGCGCCACGGCCTGCCAGTGGTGGCGTTTGCCGCCGGCGGCATCAATGAGTGGTTGTTCGACGGCCAGAACGGGTTCCTGGTCCCCTGGATGGATCGCGCGCAATTTGCGGAGCGAGTCGGGCAATTGTTGGACGACAAAGCGCTGGGGCGCGAACTTGGTGCACGCGGGCGGCAACTCTTGCGGGACAAATTCAATTTCAACGAATACATTTCCGGCCTAGAAGAAATGTTTTCGCGCCTCATCAACGAATCTGCCAAACGCGAAATGACCGAAATCGAGCATGGACAGGCACACGTCCAAGGGGTTGCAAAATTTGAATAAATATTCCATGAGCCTCAAGCCAAATCACGACCGCCAAAGCGAACCCCTGCTCGTGGCGATTGTCGGGGGAAGCGGCGCGGGGAAAACGTGGCTGGCGAAAAAGCTGATGGCAGCGCTCAGTCCGGACGCCGCGCATTTCTCGCTCGATGATTTTTATCGCGACTGCTCGCGCATCCATCCCGAACGACGGACGAAGATCAATTTCGACCATCCCCGCGCCATCGATTGGCTGGCGATGGAGAAAGTTCTGACCGATCTGCGCGCGGGCCGGGGCACGCGTTTGCCCCGTTATGATTTCAAAACGCACTGCCGGGTGCGCGCCCGGGACGTGCTCGCCCATAAACCAGTGGTGCTGGTGGACGGATTATGGCTGTTGCACCGGAGGTCGTTGAGGCGGATTTTCGGCTTGAAGATTTTCATCGATTGCCCGGGGCGGATGCGGCGGGGCCGGCGATTGCTGCGGGATTTGCGTTCACGCGGCCGCACGCGCGCTTCGATTTTGGAACAGTTAAAAAACACCGTTGAGCCCATGCACGAGCGATTTGTGGCTCCGCAACAAAAGTGGGCGGACGTGGTCCTGCGCCACAATTTCGGGACCGCCGAAGTTCGGCGGCTGGCGCGGGAGTTGCGCGAGCGATTGAACGTGCTACGCTCAACGCACGCGGGAGACGGAGCATGAAGATACAAAACGACGGGGACACTTTGCGCGCTTCGGCGATTGCCGAGTTAAGCGCTGCGAACGCCAATTCATTTCGCGACGAAGCGCGCCATGCCTTCGGGCAGCAGCAGCGGAATATTGAAATCGATCTCTCGCAAACAACGGCCCTGGACAGTTGCGGATTGGGCGCGCTGGTGGCGCTGCACAAGACCGCGTCGGCGCGCGGCGGGGTGCTGCGTTTGCGCAACCCCACACCGCCCGTGCAACAGATTCTTGAACTGACACGAATGCATCGCATTTTCGAGGTCGTCAAAGACTAGGCATCGAAATTTATTTGCCACAGTACTAACATGCCCGATATCTCCGGCGCATCCCGGCCCGCGCTGTTGCGGTTCGCGCTGCCCTGCGACCTGAACCAGGTGCGCCGGGCGGCGCAGACCGTCCACAGCTTCCTGATGGAGCAAGGTTGCGGTGAGGAAATCCTGACCGCGTGCGACCTGGCGCTGGTGGAAGCGTGCAACAACGCAGTCAAGTACGCTTCGGAAGCCGCGCGCGCGCGCCCGGTCGGCGTGGAAATCGCCTGCGACGCCCAGCAACTCGAATTACGGGTGACGGACCATACGGTTGGTTTCGACTGGCCGGAGCGGGCTGAATTGCCGCCGCCGGAAAATGAGAGCGGACGGGGAATTTTTTTGATCCAATCGTTGATGGACAGCGCCAGTTATCTTCGCGGGAAAGGCGAAAATATTTTGGTCCTGCGCAAATCGCGTCCGTCTTCCGGAACCAAAAACGGGAGCCCACCGGGCATACGCATCGAAAATGATCGGCTGATCGCCGGGCTGCTGGAGGAACTCAGTTCGTGTTACGAAAGCCTCTCAGCGATTTTTCGCTACAGCGCGGAACCGGGTAATGGCCGGGACGCGAAAAAATTTGCGCACCGGCTGCTTGCGGATTTGGCGGCCGTGGTCGGCGCGGAATGGTTTGTTTTCAGGAAGGTCCAAAACAAATCGCATCTCGATGTGCTCACCGCGTCGGAATCCGCCCTGGACGCGGGTTCGATTATTTTTCGCGGAGACAAGAGAGACGCGGGTTTTCTCGAAGCGGAGGCGGCGATTTCGCGGAAGCCGATTTGGTTCGATGAGCAGCCAGCGCTGGCCCCGGCGGATCCGCTGCGCCTGAAACCGCGTTCCCGCGGCGTGGTTTACCCGGTGTTCGTGGACGATGATTTGGTGGGAACACTGACGATGGGCAAGAGCGCAAAGGGCGCCGCGGACGGCTCGCGAGTTTTCAACACCAGCCAGGCGAACGCCATCGCGGCCTTTGCGCAATTTCTCGCGATTCAACTTGTAAATGCGCAGGCGCAGGAAGACCTGGCGGCGAGCCGGATCGTGGCGCACGAACTGGAAATCGCGGGCAGCATCCAGCGGTCGCTCCTATTGAAGGAATTGCCGCAATTGCCGGGCTTTGAATTGGCCGCGTTGTGCCGAAGCGCGCACCAGGTGGGCGGCGATTTTTTCGATATTCTCCGGCTCAGCGAGGACACGGCGCTGCTGGTGATTGCCGATGTGATGGGCAAAGGCGTGCTGGCGGCGATGTTCGCGGCGGTGTTTCGAGCGGTGCTGCGGGCGACGCCGGAATTGAACCGCGAACCCGCCGCCCTGCTCACGCGGGTGAACCAGCTTTTGTTTGATGAATTATCCAACGTGGACATGTTCATCACGGCGCAATTGGCGTTTGTGGACGTGAAGGCGCGCAAGTTGGTCGTGGGCAGCGCGGGCCATTGCCCGTTGCTGCTGGCGGACAGTTCCGGCGTGAAGAGCCTGTCGCCGGAGGGAATGCCGCTGGGCATTGTCGCCGACACGGTTTTCGCGAGTGAGACGGTTGATTTACCCAGAGATTGCCGGGTGTTGTTATACACGGACGGGGTTACCGAGGCGATGAACGCGGCGGGCGAACGTTTTGGGCCGGAGCGATTGGCGGAGTGGCTGCCGCTCGCCCGAAGCCGTTCGGCGAGCGAACTGCAGGACGAATTGGCCGAGAAACTGCGTGAATTTCAAACGAAAACCGGCTTGAACGACGACCAGACTTTCTTAATCATGACCGGATAGCCAGAGGCCATGACGACAAAACAAATTTTGGTGGTGGACGACGATCCCTTGATGCACCGGCTTTATCAGCATCATTTGGAACGGGCCGGCTACCAAATGGTCTCCGCGCGGAACGGCCGTGAAGCTCTCGATGCGGCCGCGCGGCAGCCGCCGCAACTGATCGTCATGGATATCATGATGCCGGACATGGACGGCCTGGAGGCGTTGCGGGAATTGAAAAAAAGCGACGCCACGAAAGCGATTCCGGTCATCATCATCACCGCGAACGGCCATCATATTGCGCGCAAGGAATCCGAGAGTTGCGGTGCGGCGGTGTTCCTCACCAAACCTTTTAGCCCGATGCAATTGCTGACGGAAATCAAGCGGTTCGTGCCGGCGGGAGAGTAGCGTCGCGGCACCCAAATCATTTTCCGATCGAGCCTCCCCGTTCTCTGATCGTCCTCCTCAAATTCGAATTCGCTGTCTCCGAGGACGAGAAGGACGACGAAGATGGTCGGAACCCTCGCCGATGTTTGACCCGCCCGATTGGGTACTATACCCGATTCAGTTTAGGCGGTATAAAATGGTGCAATGGCAAGGCTGATGAAAGCTGTATTGCCCTTATTTGTTTTCGTGGACGCCTGCGGATGGGAAATCATTAAGAACGATCCGTTCGCGAAGAATTTTGCGCCGAACCGCAAGCAGCTCAATTCGGTGTTTGGCTACAGCTCGGCGTGCGTGCCTTCGATTCTTTCGGGTCGCTGGCCAGACGAGCATCGCAACTGGTGTTACTTCGTTTACGATCCGGAAAATTCGCCGTTTAAATCGCTGCGCTGCCTGCGCTGGTTGCCGGCCAAAATCACCAGCCGTCGGATTTTCCGGCGATGGCTTTCCAAGTTCGTAAAGGCCCGACTCAGTTTCCGCGGTTATTTCGACCTCTACAACATTCCGTTCAAACACATCGCCGAATACGATTTTACCGAGAAAAAAAGCCCGCTTCAACCCGGCGGCATGAATGAAGGGCCGAATATTTTTGATTTCCTCGAGGAGCGGAAAATTTCCTATCACGTCAGCGCGCCGCAAAAAACCGAGGAGCAGAACCTAAACGCGTTGATGGGCGATATCCGCCGGGAAAATATTGATTTCGCTTTTCTGTACTGGCCGGCGCTGGACGGATTGCTGCACAGCGTCGGAAACCAATCGCCGCTGGTGCCCCAGAAATTGCGCGCCTATGAAAAATGGATTCGCGAACTGGTGACGGTGGCGGAAAAACATTACGCGGAAGTCCGGCTTTATATTTTCAGCGATCACGGCATGGCGAACTGCGATGTGCTGCTGGATTTAAAATCGAAAATTGAGCCGCTGCCGCTGCGCCTGGGGAAGGATTATGCCGTGGTATATGATTCCACCATGGCGCGCTTCTGGTTTTTCAACGAGCGCGCGCGCCGGGAAATCACGGCGGCTCTGCAAGCCGTGCCGCAAGGACGGATCCTTTCGGATTCTGAACTCAAAGAGCTGCGCGCGCATTTCCCGGATGGTTATTTCGGCGAACTGATTTTTTTGGCGGACGAAGGCGTGCTTATCGTGCCAAGCCATATGGGCGAGCGGCCGATTCGCGGCATGCACGGCTATCATCCATCGGCAAAACAGAGCTATGCGATGCTCTGCACCAATCAAACCGAAATTCCGGAGGACATCGCGGCGATCCCGGATATTTTCCGCCTGATGACGCGCGATGCGGAGGTTGCGGCCACGAAAAATCTGGCTGCGCCGCGGAAGGATTATGAGCAACCCAGCTTCGTTGGTTGAAAGCCGGGCTGTCGTCCAGCCCAAACGCCGTTCCACCGCCGACGAACCGCCCGTCAGCATCATCATGCGCTCCTACAATGAGGGCTGGGCGTTGCGCGAGACGTTGCCCGCGTTGATGGCGCAGGACTATAAAAACTGGGAATTGATTGTGATTGATTCGGGCTCGACGGACGGTTCGGTGGAATTGATTCACCAGGCCAGGCCGGCCCACTTCATTCAAATCAAGCACGAGGAATATAATCCTTCGCGCGTGATGAACCACGGGATGCGACTGGCCCAAACGGATTTTGGAATTTTTCTAAACGCCGACGCCACGCCGCAGGGAAATAATTGGCTGCGCCCGCTGGTGGCGGGGTTGCAGGACCAGAAAGTGGGAGCGGTGTTTGGAAGGCAAATTTCGCGACCGGATTGCCAGGCGGTTTTTGCGCACGATTATGAGCGCTGTTTCGGACCGAATCGGGAATCCACGCAATGGGACAATTTCTTCAGCATGGTGAGCAGCGGTTTGCGCCGGGATATTTGGAGCCGACGCGGGTTCCTGGAAAAAATGCAGTACTCCGAGGACGACGAATACACGCGCTGGTGCCGACAACAAGGTTATCAGATCGTGTATGTGCCGGATTCAGTGGTGATGCACTCGCACAATTACACGCCACGACAGGCTTACCAACGGAGTTTTGGCGAGGCCAAAGCACTCGCGGCGGTATGGCATGATGCGCCGACGCGAATCAATTTTCCAAATACCGTGCTGCTCGGCTGGACGAATGATGCGCGGCGCGATTTGCTCTTTTGTGTGCGACGGAAGCGCCTGCACGAGTGGCCGCACGCGGCGGGAATCCGTTGGCAGCAACGTCGAGCCAAACTCGCCGGGTTTAGAGAAGGATGGAAGTTTTATCGAAATGGGCAGGCGGTTGAACCAAACAAGTTGGGGCTCGACGGAGTCTCGCCCCACCTACCGAAACGTTTCACGATTGATGGCAGTGAGGCTTTGGAGAATCACCTCGCGAAGGTCTGCGAAAAAGTTCTCGCTAGCGTGCGGGCGATAATTCCGGAAAACAGATGGGAAGCGCTGGTGCTCGGTGGCGGTTACGGACGCGGGCAAGGCGGTGTTTTGAAAAGCAGTTCCGGCGATGCGCCTTACAACGATCTTGAGTTCTATGTGTTCATGCGCGGGAACCGTGTGCTCAATGAGCGGAGGTTCCATGCGCCGGTGGAGGAGTTGGGCGAACGCCTGTCGGCCGAAGCCGGCTTGCACGTGGAATTCAAAGTGGACTCTCTCGAGCGATTGCGTCGCGGGCCGATGTCGATGTTCAGTTATGATTTGGTTTCCGGGCATCGCGCGCTGCTGGGCGGCGAGGAAATTTTTGACGGATGCGAACATCATCGCGATGGGGCGGCCATTCCGCTCGCGGAAGCCACGCGGCTTTTGTTCAATCGTTGCACGGGGCTTCTGCTGGCGAAAGAGCGGCTGGCGAAGTGGGAACTGACCGACGACGACGCGGATTTTGTCGGGCGCAACCTGGCGAAGGCGCAACTCGCGCTCGGCGATGTGGTTCTCGTGACGGCGGGAAAATATCACTGGAGTTGCCTGGAGCGAAAACGCGCCCTGGACGAACTCACGCCAGAACCCGAGCAACCTTGGATCGAAGAAGTGCGGCGGCACCACACAGCGGGGATTGAATTCAAGCTGCATCCGCGCAGGATTTTAAAATCGCGGGCGGAATTTCAGGCGGAGCACCAGGAAATTTCTCGGCTTGCCAATCAGGTCTGGCTGTGGCTGGAGAGCCGGCGGTTGAGCCAGACATTTTCTTCCGGGCGCGATTACGCGTTCACGAGTGGCGAAAAATGCAATGGAACGCCGGTTTGGCGGAACCTGCTGTTAAACGTGAGAACTTTTGGAGCGCGGGGCCTGTTCAACCGCACCGCCGCGCGTTATCCCCGCGAACGGCTTTTGAATTCGTTGCCGTTTTTATTGTGGGAGGAGTCGCTAAACGATTTGAAGGTAAAATACTTTCTGCAAAAGGAGTTGCGGACTACGGCATCGGATTGGCAAGGTTTCGTCGCGGCTTACAAAGCCGTTTGGCCGAAATTTAGCTGAGTGGTCGCGACCACTGCGCATACTTGAATCCGCTCGCCGAAACAATCCTATGGCCGACCCGTTCGGACGCGCCGCCGCTCGCCGGGAATGAAATCCATGTGTGGGCGACCTCTCTAGGCGTGGCGCCCGGCATTTTGGAAAACATTTCCGCGACGCTCTCACCGGATGAAACGGCGCGCGCGAATAAATTCAAATTCGAAAAACACCGCAATCGATTTATCGCGGGACGCGGCGCGCTGCGGACGATCCTGGCACAATATCTAAAAGCGAGCCCGCCAAGTTTGCGCTTCAGCTATTCAGAAAACGGCAAGCCCGTGCTGGCGGAGGAATTTGCGGGCACGGCCATCCATTTCAACCTGGCGCACACGGGCGAGCTTGCTTTAGTCGCGGTGACACGCATCGGCGTCGTTGGTGTCGATGTCGAGAGTGTGCGTCCGGTGAAAGACGTGGATGCACTGGTCGCTCGGTTTTTTTCGCCGCGGGAGGATGAATTGTTTCAGAAAGTGCCCGAGGAGGAAAAATCCGCGGCATTTTTTAATCTGTGGACGCGCAAAGAGGCGCTCCTGAAAGCCACGGGTGAAGGGATCACGCGGTCGCTTAGCCTCGTGGAGGTGTCGTTTTTGCCGGGCGAACCGGCGCGGTTGCTGGGGATTTCAGGCGATGCGACTGCGGGCGCGCGATGGACGCTGCGGGAATTGAATCCGGCTATGGGATTCACGGGAGCGGTGGCCGTCGATCGGGGAACATCCAACATTCAAGCGGGAAATGGCGAAGAGCGTCAAAGGCTGGAGATCAGCGTCAAATGCTGGCGTTGGTAGGGACGGTGCGCTTGCGCCGTCCGCGCCGCGTTCAGCGGCGCAATTTAGGGCGTGATTTACGCCGTGGACGTAATTCTATCCGCCCGCCGCGGCGCGGCGTGCCTACCTTGCCTTTTTCATGTGGCGATGGACGAAAAAATAATAGAGACCACCGAGCACGATCATCGTGCCGGCGAGCCAAAGGGTAACGCGATGCAGTTCGCCTTTCATCAATTGTTCATCCTGGCCCATTTTGATTCCGACGTAGCAAAGGACCGCGCACCAAATCCCCGAACCGAGGATCGTGAAGAGCGAGAACAATCGATAATCCATGCGCACGATGCCGGCGGGAATTCCGATGAGATGCCGCACGACGGGCAGCAGCCGTGAAATGAAAATTCCCATGGAACCGTAATGCTTGGCCCAGTTTTCTGCGCCTTCGATTTTTTCCGGAGTGACGAGCACCAATTTGCCGTAGCGCATGAACAGCGGCCGTCCGGCCCAGCGGGCGGCCCAATACATGAGCGTCGCCCCCAGCCACGAACCAATGGTGCCGGCGATGACGATGCCGGTGACGCTGATCGGTATCTGGCCGGTGTGCGCGAGGTGGGCGGCGGGCGGGATGATGACTTCACTGGGCAACGGCACGATGGAGCTTTCCGCTGCCATGAGCAGCGCGATGAGCGGATAGCCGCCGCTCCCCAGGGCGTTCAGGTACCAGTCGATGATTTGCTTGAACATGCGCGGTGGTTATAGCGGAAAAGGCACGGAGCGCAATTACTTTGGCGGATTTTCGTAGAACTTCCGGATTTCTTCGACGGAGGCGGGCTGAGGCCAGACCCAGTCGCGGCCACGTTGCCATTGAATGGACTTGGTGCCTTCTGACGGAGTCGGATCGCCGCCATTATCCTTCCCATCATCGCCGATGGAATAAAGCAGGAATGTGCCGTCCGCGTTTAATCGATATCGCAGCGGCTGTCCGTCGATGGGATCGCGGGGGACTTCGGAAAGTAAGTCGGGAGTCAACGAGGCCAGATTCGGAGGAAATCCGCCGTGTTTGAGGTGATAACGTTTAAGAGCAATAGCGGCCACAACCATGCGCCGCGAGGTTTCAATTTTTGTGACTCTGCCAAAGGTTTTGGGGAGCAACTCGATTGATTGTGACAGTGCAAAATGCAAATTCACATTGCGGGGATCTGAGAACCAGAAATATGTGTCCTCATTGGTGGGTATCGAGAGTATGGTGACGTTTGATTGGAGTTCGCTTTGGATGGAAAAAAGCGCATCATTGGTTTGAGCGGCGCGCAAGGCTTCCAGCATCAGTTGACCGGCTTTGAGCAGACGGATTTCGTCCGGATACGACCACCAATATCGCCACCGGAATACGCGAGATTCTATCTTGAGGCGGTCTAAAGCGGAGAGTTCCGGCACAGAAGCCCACGTGATCCGCGACGAATCAAGCAATTGACGTGAAAATTCTGAATTCAGGCCGCGCCATTCATTGACTGTGATAAGCATCGAGGCGCGCTCCAACTCGAACGCGGATTCCATGGAGTTGAAAAACTCAAGGTTGGCCCAATCGTTCTGAAGCGCGGCCAATTGCTGGTCGGTGACCTGGGACGCTTGCAGAATTTCCCAAGTATCGGATAACGAGATCGCAACTAAGGCCAGACGCACCAATTCTGAGATTTCCAGACGTTCCGCGCCCGTTGCATTCGCGATTGCAATCATGGTCCGCAAGTTTTCAGTTGCGGCAGCCGCGTCGCCTTCATGCAAATCGCTCAACACGGCAGTTCCCAGGCGCATGACGACCGCCTTCGCACCGGCCAAATTAAGATTGGTATAATCCAAATTTCCGATGCCCTTCTCGTAGTGAACTCCAAAATCAAAATTTGGTTTTCTGATGATTTGATGCAGTAGCGCAAAAGCCTCTTTATTCTGACCGACGGCAACTTGAAATTCCCGCCATGAATTGGTTCCGGTATCATCTCGAAGGTCGGGTTGTCGCGTGATAGTCTCCGCTTCGCCAGGCGCAACCATCTTCATGCCGCCATAGGAATAGTTTGTGGTGAGAAGTGTCGGGTGGGTTTTGAAAAGCTCCGCGGCTTTACGGAAAGTCCCGGCGCTGTTTTGCTCCGGCGGCGTAGGTGATGGAACAATCATCGCGAGCTCGATCGGTTCGCCTTTGGCTTTCAACTCCGTGAGATAGGCGTTCCTGGCAGCGCGCAATTGGAAGTGATGAATGACAGGAACGATCGCGACGAGGATGATAAGGACGACGACTGTGATTAAAATTTTCCGGCGTCGTGTCATACTGTTAATTCACGCTATCAATTGCCCGAGTTTTCGATACTACAAAAAGACATTCGTTTTGTATAAATCGACGATCGCTCTTTAAAAGCACCGCTGATGAACGCCGAGATGGAGACAGGTGGGATGCCTGTCCCGCGATCTCACCCCTTCGTAAAGAAATTCCGCTGCTTTTCACTGATCGGCATCGCGAGTTTTTCCATGACCTGGAGCATGTCTTCCCAGACGCGGCGCTTTTCGCTGAGCGCCTGGTTACGCAGGAGGTACGCGGGATGATAGGTCGGCATGAGCGGAATGCCGCGGTAGGTTTGCCAATTGCCGCGCAGTTTCGTGATGCCCACGGTTTTGCCGAGCAAACCTTCGACGGCGGTTGCGCCGAGGGCAACGAGAACTTTCGGGCGGATCAAATCAATCTGCTCGTGCAAATAGGGAATGCACGTTTGCATTTCCTCGGAAGTAGGTTTGCGGTTGCCGGCGGATTGGCCAGGCGTGTCGGGCCGGCATTTCAAAATGTTCGCAATGTAAACGTCCCCGCGCTGGAGGCCCATGGTTTGAATAATCTTCGTGAGCAACTGACCGGCTTTGCCGACGAACGGCTCGCCTTGCTGGTCTTCATCCGCGCCCGGCGCCTCTCCCACAAACATCAATTGCGCATCGATGCTGCCGACGCCGAACACGACGTTTTGGCGCGAGGAAGCGAGGTGCGCGCATTTCACGCAGGCCATCACGCGCTGCTGCAATTCGGCGAACGCAGCCGCTTTGGCTTGCGGGCTCATCGGCTCTACGAGAGGAATTGTTTCCCCCGAAGCCCTGAGGGCCACCCCACCCCTGCCCTCTGCAACTTTTGGGGGGGCCAGGGAGACGGAATCGCGGTGTTCGTCGCGGTTTAGAGATTCAATACGCGCAACCGGCTTCGGGGAGTTCTCAACGGCTCTGTGAACGATCGTCGGAGCGGGTGGTATCTGCCTGGTCGCCACGGCGGGTACGGGTGCGCGCTGGATTACGGGCGCCGGGGCAGTTCTTGCGGCGGCGCGGGGAGTTTCGTTGAGCGCAGCCAGACCTTCCTGCGAAACCGGGATGAAACGCACGCCTTGCGTTTTCAATTCCTGCAACTGCTGAATCGCGGCATCCAGAAGCTCGTGATAGACATCGGACATCAGAAACAGCGTAGCGCTCGGAGGCTCGAAGCGTCAAGGCATGTAGATCGCTCGATAATAGCGTTGGGGGAAATTCGCGGCATTTGTATCCGTGAAATCGAATGGAGAGATATTGGTGGCGACGAAATCCCAATTCAAAAGATCAGTTGAGACCTGGACGGCATAGTTCAGTCCGGGCACGCCGACGAGAGTGAATTGCATTTGATTATTCGCGGAAAATGTCGGCGTCGCCATCGCGGGCGCGGGTGATAAGTAGACGGACAAGCTGGCGTTGCTGCTGGTCGTGAGTCCGTTCCCGTTCGCGACAAGCACTGAATAGTCGCCGGCTTGATCCATGATGACGTTGGTCAACGCCAGCGTGGAGTTGGTCGCGCCATCGATATTTGTTTGGTTAAACTGCCACTGCCAACTCATCGGCAGCTTGCCGGCGGCGGCGGCGGAGAACATAGCGTTCGAACCGGCCAATATCGCCAGGTTGACCGGCTGTTGCGTAAGCAGCGGCGGCGCGTTGGAAACAATCAGATTCAGAATAGTGGCGGTATTCGTTGAAGTCGCGTCGGAGACGGTCACTGTGTATATCGCGGAGGACTCGCTGGCGCGCAGATTGGATAAAGCGAGGGATTTGTTGGTGGCGCCGTCAATGTTTGTGCCATTGACCGCCCACTGATACGCCAACTGTCCGTAGCTTGCCGCCGACACGGCGAGCAGGAGGTCGTTGCTGCCAAACGGCTCAATTACCGTCTGTGGCGAAGTATAGATCAGCGGCGTGGCGGTCAAAACCGTCGGCATGCCCGGTGGCGCTTTTTCCGGATCCTCATATCGGCTGTCATGCGCATACAAGCGTGTGGGCGGCGAGTAGTAAAGTCCCGGATTTCCAAAGAAGTTTGTAGCGCGCGCGCTATTGTATAGACTGATTAATGCCGTATTCAGGACCAATACCCTGCCACTCCAGTTTTCCAACAGCCGCGGGAAATTATGAACCCCTCCACTAAAATGGGACGAGTCACTCCCCGTAGAAGGCACAATTCCGGAAAGGACGACTGCATTTACGGTCGTGGGGCTGGCCGCCCAACTTGATGAGCCTTGAGAATACGTCGTCGTCAGACTGTTGCGATCAGACCAATTTGTAGAGAGAATGGTGAACGCGTCGCAAAAAAACGCACAGAACGTCGCACTGGCGGTAGCGGTGTTCGTGGTGCCGAGGAAAGCGGGATTGGTGCAATTATAACTGCCCCACACGAAAAGCGGATTAGGCGTGGCGACGGAAAAACCGAGGCCGCCATTTACCGGCGGCGAGATTCCATTAGTCAGCCGGACAACGGCGAGTTGATAAGGACCGGTCTTCCGGTTATCGGCGACATAGAGAATGGTCGGGAAGTTTGTGTCACCGGAAACTGCGAAGAATTTTTCGCGAACGGGGCTCGCCGCATTGGTGAGCCACCTTTTATACAAACCCACGTCTATTTGAGTGGCGAAGTTTGTAGCGAATTCCCGGCGGTCAAAGAACCGATTCGTGAGCGACAGGAAGGGGAGATTGCTCGCCAGGATTCCTAGCGTTGCATTCGTGTAAATGATGACCATGGGCGCCGGGTCCAATCCCGGCACCTGCCCGTCGCCGGGAGACCTTTGCACTTTCAATGAAACGGTGAAGTTGGAGATGCTGGTCCCCAGATTGGTCACGGTCAAAACGATTTGTGCCTGATTGTAAAGCCGCGCGAATCCCGGGAAGGCGCCGGGGTCCTCGTCCGGCGGCGGTAGTTCGATAAGCACGCGCGGGTCCGCAGCTCCCAATGAGGTTTCAAGGACCGCTGCGTGGGTCGCTGACGCGGGATTGCCGTTAAACAACGTATTCCAACTCGAACTGTAATTCGTCGGATCGCCCCAGGACAAACCATTGTTCGGCGGAGCCAAAATACTGCCCGCCGCGCTGACAGTCTTGAGAAACGTCAGCGTTGCCGATGAGCCCACATAAATATTCGTGTTGCAGTGGACGAAGCCGTTAATATTCATCGTCGGAGACGTGCTAAACTCCAAAAGATTCTGGTAGAAGATTTCAAAATACGAGAGTGGTGTAAGTGGGGTCTGGTTGGTGGCCAGAATCTTGAACGGCATCAGTAACAAAATCGCGGGAAGGCAGACCTTCGCAAAAAACATTTTTCTTCGAACAAAAAAAGGTTGCACCATGGAGTCCTCGCTCGTCATTCAACGCTATTTCCAGCCATTTGCATGCCAGAAAATCGGATTGTCGGAGCGACGCTTTTCCGCGCTCATCCATCTAGGAAATAGGAACTTGAGGCGGTCGATAGCGGCATAGACTTTTCCTGAAACGCGACGGATTTGAAGCGCACGCAAATTTTACCGATGGTCGACCGAACAATCATCGTTTTGATCGATGACGTTACACTTAATTTTCGATTGCTCTTTTCACGGCACGCTACGGTAGCCTTCGAAGATGACAATCCGTGGAAAAGTGGCCATCGAACTTGGCATTATTGCACTGCTAACCACCGCCTTTCTGCTTGTTTTCCCGAAAAGAAATCCGTTGGTCGATGTGGCGCTGGCAGGATGCGCGTTGCTGGGTGTTGCGCTCTCGGCGAGGTATACAAAGAACGTCGTGTTGGCTGCGACACCGCCGCCCGTCCAAGAGGACCGTTCCAGGCGTTGCGTGTCGGTAATTTTCTGGGTGACAGCGCCCGTGGCGTTGTTGTTCCTGCTATTTGGCGGGATTGTGGCTTACCACAGCGGCGGATGGCCGGCGGTCGCGAATCGAGTTTGCAATTGGCGAATGCTGGCTGCGTTCGGATGCTATCTGCCCTGGGCCTTGATGCAACAGACGTTGCTTGAATTTTATTTCCTTGGCCGATTGCTGGCAATATTTCCAAAAACATATTTGTTCGTGCCGATGTTTATCACGGGAATATGTTTCGGATTGGTTCACCTACCGGACCTATGGACAGCTTCGGTAACGGTGCTGGCGGGACTGGTATGGAGTTGGATTTATTACCGCTATCGAATGTTGCTCCCGCTCGCAATATCGCACGCCACGCTTGGCACGGCATTTTATTATGGAATCATGGGTCACGACCTCGCCGCCGAATGGAAAGGGCTATTTCATTGAGCCCGATTGCACGAGGGATGCTGTTGCCCAGACCCCGGTGATCGTTTCACCGTTTGTCGCGCCAATCATCGACGACGATTTTTTTCGCCAATTTGTAGCTGGCGTGGCCATCGAAATAAAGAAGCACGCATCCTTTGCCGTGCCGGGCGAGGGCCACGCGACGATCGCCAAAGCTGTTGCCGGTGGCGGGGTTCAGGGTGTTCCCATTATAGGGAAGGTGAGAAACTTGCCAAACATCATAACGGTCCTGAATGCCACCCGGATCATACGCCGTAATTGCCTCCGTAATTGGGCCAAATTCCGTGCCATCTTCCCGGTCCGCCAGATATATAGTGTCCGCTGGGCGGCGGATGGAGGTCATCTTCGTCAGGCCGACAATCTGCCCGCCGGTCGGGTCGGTCGCCGAGGAAAATGTCCAGCCGTTCACGACAAAGCAGACCAGTTGGACCTGGCCGGGATATTTCGGATCGGGATTGGGATAGCTGGGGCAGGTGTAAATTTTAACCTGCGCGATGTTGGTGGCACTTCTGGCGCCGAGATTCGGAGCGAGCACTTGCCACCAACGGGGCACATCGGCGCGAGCGACCACGCCGTCATTGTCGTCGGCGTACATCATCAACCCGATTCCCATTTCATGGAGGTTATTTGTGCACTGCGCCTTTTTCGCGGAGTCCTTCGCCCTGGCCAAGGCCGGCAGCAGCATAGCCGCCAGAATGGCAATGATGGCAATGACAACCAGGAGTTCAATCAGGGTGAACCCGCCCTTGGGGACGCGCAGAGCTTGCTTTGGCATAAAACTCGGAGGTGGTGTCGGTCGGCTTGGGTTGGGTGTGGCGTCAACCTTAGCGCGGCGGGATTTTAGCACAATCTATTTTTTGAATCAAATTTGGCCTGCGGGCGTAAGGTGTTTATTCCGCCAGACCGGGGCGGACTGCTGATTGTTGGCTTTGCGGGTTAAAGGCACAAAGGGCGGGATGAAAAAGACCTGGCTGGTGACCGGCCTGCTCGTTGTTTCCTGCTTAATTCGCGCCATCGCCATAGACGCGATTAACCCGACCCTGCAAATCCCCCAACCCGGCGATAATGCGCTGCATATCCTTTCGCCCAATGTACTCGAATTGGTGCGCATTAACACCAAACAGCAGAGCGCGGCGGCGGTGGACAGTTGGGATTGGGTCGACGGCACCGGGAATTTCGCGCCGCCGGATATGTCCAGCGTGCGGGTGGTCATCGACGGCCAGACGAACATCGCCACCGTCGCGGGTTTCAAGCGGCGACCGCTTTACGCGCCGCAGGCAACCTGGGATCTGCGAATCGCCAATTATCTTTATCTGCAACTGAGCAATCGCATTTCGGACGGGCAATCAGCCCAGGTCATTAACGACGGAACGCTTTGGCCGACGAACATGACCTTTGCCGCGACGGCCGATCCCCTGCGGTACGGTCCGGCGGTGCACGTGAACCAGGAGGGGTATCTGCCGGGTTTTCCGAAAAAAGCGATCGTGGGCTATTACGCCGGGAGTCTGGGCGAGTTGCCGATTCTCACGAACCGTTTTTCGCTGGTGGACACACAGAGCGGCGCGACGGTGTTTCAAGGCACACTCGCGCTCCGCAGCGATGTGGGATACACCTATACACCGACGCCTTATCAGGTTGCTTACCAGGCGGACTTCAGCGGCTTCACGACGCCGGGCGCGTATCGCGTGGTGGTGCCGGGGATGGGCGGGTCGCTGCCGTTTCGAATCGATGAAGGCATCGGGATGGATTTCGCGCGGACTTATGCGCTGGGAATGTTCGAACAACGCAGCGCTTACAATGTGGCGATGCCGTTCACGCGATTCACCCACGCGGTGGATCACACGTCGCTCGCCTCGGTGCCCACGAATGCGGCCGTTCCGTTCGTGTTTACCTGGCAAACGATTTCGAATTACGCGAGCGGTGGGAGTTCGCAAATCGCGGCCACCTTGACCAACCCGGCGGCGCAATTGTATCCGTTCGTGAATCCGGGGCCGTTGGAGGTTTCCGGCGGGCATTTCGAAGCGGGCGATTACAACCGGGTGACTTACAATTCGGCGCAATTAATTCACGTGCTCGCGTTCGCGATGGATTCCCTGCCGGGCGTGGCGGGGCTCGACAACCTGGGAATTCCCGAGAGCGGCGACGGTATCAGCGATGTCTTGCAGGAAACGAAATGGGAGGCGGATTTCCTGGCCAAGATGCAGGATGCGGACGGAGGATTTTATTATTCCGTTTATCCCATTGACCGCGAATACGAATACGATGTCCTGCCCGAAAATGGCGATCCGCAAGTGGTGTGGCCCAAGAACACGGTGTCCACGGCGGCGGCCGTCGCGGCGCTGGCGCAATGCGCGTCGTCGCCGCATTTCAAACAAGCCTATCCACAGGCGGCGGCGGATTACCTGGCGAAGGCAAAACTCGGCTGGACATTCCTGACGAATGCCGTTGCGCAACACGGCGCCGGAGCGTACCAGGACATTCAACATTTCGGCGCTGACTTCACCGACCAGGACGAACTGGCGTGGGCCGCGTGCGAACTCTATCTCGCGACCGGCGATCCCCAGTATCAGCAGAAACTTTTCCAGCTGTTTCCCGATCCAACGGACCCGTCCACGATGATGTGGGGGTGGTGGCGGATGTTTGCGTGTTACGGAAACGCCATTCGCGATTACGCGACGGCGGTGAGCAGCGGACGCCTCGCAGCAGGCCAGATCGATTCCGGTTACCTGGCCAAATGCATCACTACAATCACGAATTGCGGGAACGATAATCTCTATTGGTCGCAACAAAGCGCTTATGGCAGCAGCCTGCCGGAAAACACCAAGCATGGACGCAGCGCCGGGTGGTATTTCTCGCCGGTGCAGGCGTTTGATCTGGTGGTGGCGCAGTTGTTCAATCCGAATACGAACTATGTCGACACCATTTTGATGAACTTGAATTATGAAGGCGGCTGCAATCCCATCAACACGACTTACCTCACGGGGCTGGGCTGGAAACGCCAGCGCGAAGTGGTGGATCAATATTCGGAGAACGACCGGCACGCGCTGCCGAAAACCGGTGTTCCCATCAGCAACATGCAGGAGGGATTTGTTTGGACGTGGACGTATGGCTGGGACCTCTCGCCGCTGTGCTTTCCCTCCGACGGCGCGCCAACCGCGCCGTATCCGATCTATGATCGTTGGGCCGATTTCTTCAACGTGACCACCGAAGCTTCGACCACGGATACCGCCCGAAGTTTCGCGGTAAGCGCATGGTTGGCAGCGCAAACCTCACTGGCCACCCAGCCTTGGCGTTCGACCAACGCGATCATCGTCACTCCGACAAACCCAAAGCTGCCCGGCCAATCGGCGACGGTTTCGCTGCAAGTGGCGGATACGAATTTGACGGGTGCGAAAATTGTTTGGGAAGGGCTGGCCCAGGATCCGGCGTTTGGCGGCTTGAGCTACACGTTTACGACGCCATCGCAGGAAGGTCCTTGCTGGGTGGAGGCGGAGGTGCAATGGCCGGATGGCCGCCGCGTGTTTGCGACCAACTCGGTAATCGTCAGCACCAATGCACCGCCGGAATTGAGCGCGCCAAATTCATCGAGCGCGGGATTTTCATTCATGCTGGCGGGCGCGCCGCTGGGAAAATATGCCATCCAGGCTTCCACAAATTTCTCCGACTGGCAATCGATCAGCACGAACATCGTGCTGGGAAACGGACTGATAGAAATCGCGGACCCCGGGATGGTTTCGCGGCGGTATTATCGAGCGATGAAAGTGCCTTGAAGGGCGATGCCTTTTTACCAGCGGCAGCGGAAACCGAAAAGGGATTGTCTACGTTTCTTCCGGCCCATTGCCGTAATGAAAACCGGTTTCGTCTTCATATCCAAGTGGCGCAAATGAATCATAGAAAGCGCGGCACGTAGCGACGATGCGGGATAATCCCCAGCCCTGTTCCGATGGATTCGTATCGGTTTCACGGCCCGATGGTGAAGACCATTTGCCGCCGTTCTGCGCGATTTGACGAAGGCTTGCCATGCGCCCATTCTGTCATTTCAGCCCGGGAAAGCTTACCGTCTTTTGCCAAGTGTTTTACGGAATTTGTCCTAACCTCTTGAACTGGAGAAAACTGAGGGAAGGCAGGCGCGCGCAAAAAAAGGCCAAGACCGCTTCAAGCTTTTGGCCGCGCCAAAGATTTCACGACGTCCGCATGGGCAATCACGACATCGGGGTCGCGTTGCAAGGCGTCGAAGTAATGGCGGGAAAATCCCTGCCCGGCTTCCGATGGCGAGAGCAGGAGGGTAGCCTGTTTAATGGCGGAATCCACGGTCGCATCCGTCAGCGGCTCCTTTGCATCGAGGGCTTCATCCATCGAGACGATCAGTTGCGAAAGCGGTTGCAACCAGGCGAACCATGGGTCGTTGGTGAGCAATTGCAGGAACTGGCTGGGCGAGCGAATGGCCCCGACGGTGGTCTCGTAGGTAACGCGCTCCGAATCGACCAGGGTTTTGTGCAAGGCCAGCAGCGCGTGCCTCACTTCTTCCAGGCGTTTTTTGCTAGGGACGGTCATGCTGGCAACAAGTTCGTTGCTTTTTTCCCTGAGTCAACCCCGCACAACAAATCGCACGCGACCGGTTTTGCCCAGCCGCGCGCGATATCGACGATCCGAAATTACTGAGCCACGTGGCCGGTCAGGCCGTTTTTCTGGAGGGCGACCAATGCATCCTTTTCATTGAAATCACCGGAGATGGTGAAGGAGGTCGCACCTTTGACCGCGGTGTTGCCGGTCACGCCGGAGACTGAGCCCAAAGCTTTATTCACGGCCTTCACGCAAGAAGGGCAGCAAAGATGCACGTCTTCAACTTTCAGCAGCTTGACCTTTTCATCTTTGGCGCCGGTCTCGGAACTGACGGTGATGGCGGCATCACTGCTCTTGCCGTAATACCCGGCGGCCACCAGGGAATCGACGGCTTTTTGCACGGTGGCGGTGTCGGGACCAGTCAAGCTGATGGTCTTTTCGTCCATGTCGGACGTGGCGGTGACGCCGCTGACTTTGCTGACGGCTTTTTGCACGCCTTTGACACAGCTGGGGCAACAGAGGTGAACGTCAGTGAGCTTGACCGAGGACTCGGCCGCTTGAGCGGAAATCGTCAAGGTCAACGCAAGGACAACCGAAGCGAGTATTAATTTCATAAATTATTGGGATGTGCGAAACAAATACCCCTAACGCCATCCGGCGTCAACACGAGAATGAATGCCAAATTCCCTTTGGTGGCATCCAGCCACTACTTCCGGAGTGCCGGGCACCTGCAGCGGGAACCCTCGCGAAACGTGCCGAGCAGGAGCTCCGCGCTCCGAGTCCTGGGAAATCGGGCAGGCGAAAAAGGTCCGATTCCCAGCATTTCAATATGGCCTTCCTTGGGGTCCTCGGAATACCCTCGCGGCGAACAGGGTGCCGTTCTTTTTGGATAATCAAAATCGGATGTTCGAAACCCCAGCTCAGAAATGATGGTCACAAAAAGTATCCTCACCATCTCCATCGCAATCATGGCGGTCGTTTCCGTCCACGCGGCCTCTGAGGTTTCGCCCGAAGTCGAAAAAGCGTGGCAGTTGGAACCCCAAATTTTGAGCCGGATCAAGACGCCGACATTTCCGATGCGCTATTATGTGATCACGGATTTTGGCGCGATCGGAGACGGAAAAACGGATTGCACCGCGGCCATTGCGAAAGCGATCGACGTTTGCGCGCAAAAAGGCGGCGGGCGCGTGGTGGTTCCGGCAGGGCAATTTCTCACGGGAGCGATTCATTTGAAGAGCAAGGTGGACCTGCATCTCGAACACACCAATTCCGTCCTGCGGTTCAGCACCGATCCGAAGGATTATCTGCCAGCGGTGTTCACGCGGTTTGAGGGCACGGAGCTTTACAACTTTTCGCCGCTCATTTATGCGCTCGGCCAAAAAGACGTGGCGGTCACGGGCGAAGGCACTTTGGACGGGCAAGCCACGGAGGAAAACTGGCTCGCCTGGAAGACCAGTTCCGCCCGGTCGAAACTGGTCAAGCTGGCCGCAGACAATGTGCCGGTGGAGAACCGGCAATTCGGCGCCGCCGACCGTTTGCGCCCCAGCTTTGTGGAATTCAACCGCTGCGAAAACGTCCTGATCGAAGGCGTGAAAATCTGCCGGTCGCCAATGTGGGAATTGCACCCGCTGCTTTGCACGAACGTCACCGTGCGCGGCGTGGATATCGTTTCACACGGCGCGAACAACGATGGTTGCGATCCGGAAAGTTGCCGCGATGTCCTGATCGAAAAATGCCTGTTCGATACCGGCGATGATTGCATCGCGATAAAATCCGGCCGCAACGCGGACGGGCGGCGGGTGAACGTGCCGTCAGTGAACCTCATCATCCGCAATTGTGTGATGCGGGACGGGCACGCCGGCACCGCGATTGGCAGCGAGATTTCCGGCAGTTGCAGCAATGTTTTCATTTATGATTGCGAGATGAGCAGCCCGAACCTGACTTGCGCGTTGCGACTGAAATCGAACGCGGTGCGCGGAGGCGTCCTGCAAAATATTTTCATGCGCAATGTAAATGTCGGGGTGGTGAAGGATTCGGTATTGCAGATCGATTTTCTTTACGAGGAAGGCGCCCGGGGCGATTTCAAGCCGGTGGCAAAAAATGTGGCGATGAAAAACATCACGGTGGCGCATACGCCGCGGCTCTTGAACGTGCGCGGCTTCGCGGGAGCGAGCATCAGCGATGTGCGGATTTACAACTCGGTTTTCAAAGAGATTCAGAAGCCTGACCAGGTGATTGAAGCGGACGTCAAGCTGGTGAATTGCGTGCTCGAACCGGCGAAGTGATATTAAGGATCTTTTTCGTTCAGATACTCCTCAATGTAAGTATAACCGTCCTTCGCAGCCAAGGCCGCATCGGAGGGATCGTGGGGATTCAAGTGATGTTTGATTTCCCACGCGTCGGGCAGGCCATCGTTATCGGAATCCAACGGAACCTCGCCGGATCGCAACTCCGGCCAGCCGCCGACCTCATTTTGCGAATCAATTAATTTGCCCGTCCGGCGGCGCACGTCATCAACAAGTCGCGCATCGACGCTATCCCGTTTGGGTAACGAAGCGCCCACGGTGGGAAGCAGGAAATCGAGCAAGTCCCGCGCGGGCACCGTCGTCACGTGGGACGCAGCGAATGGTTGTTCCACCACGCGCACCTCGCGCCTCATCGCCAGGAGGCCATCCGAGTTTGTTTCTTTGAATTCGACGGCGCTGAAAAAACGGGTATTGTCCGCCGTGAACGAATTATTGCCCTCCCAAATATTTTCCCGGATAAAAAACTGGATGTCCGAATCGGGGCCGATGGTGATGGGCGTTTGGGCTTTGCTGCTGGGTCCGGGGCGGATGTAATTCCCGACGTAATTAATCTTCAGTTTGCCCTGCGTGAGGCCGGAAGCGGTCCCACCGTAGTCGTAAATGACGTTGTTGCGAACGTCAAAGGTCGGAAAAGTTGAACTTCTGGCATAATCATCGCCCAGGCGCGGGTTCCGGGAATTATTATGGAGCCACAGATTGTGGTGGAATGTCACCGGGCCATTCGCCCGGGCGAGCGAGCCGTAACCATGGGCGCCCTTGGAGTGTTTGCTTTTGTTCAATGATTCGCCGATGAGACACCATTGAATGGTGATGTTTTGGTTGTTGCCCGAAAGCGAGAGGCATTCATCGACGGACCACGTCGCGGAGCAATGGTCGAAGACGACGTTCGAGGAGCCGTTCCAGACATCGAGCGAATCGGCCTCGCGACTGGTCACATCGCCAAGCCGGCAGCGAAGATAGCGGACAATGACGTCGTGCGTGGCGACGCCGAAGGTGGCGTCACGCAAACAGATTCCATCACCGGGAGCGGTTTGCCCCGCAACGGTGAGGTAGGGTTCTTTGACGTTGATGGGCGATTGCAACGCGATGGTTCCCGCGATGCGGAAGACGACGATTCGCGGGCCGGCGGCATTGCAAGCTTCACGCAGGGTGCCGGGGCCCGCGTCGGCGAGATTGGTCACCATGAGCACCTTGCCGCCGCGTCCGCCGGGCGTGGTGGCCCCAAAACCTTCCGCGCCCGGAAATGCCGGTAATTCAGGAGCCGAAGCCGCTCGCGCCGGCGCGCCACAAAGCGAGGCGACGGTCGCGAAGAAAATGGCGAAGTGGAGGCGCATGGTTTGAATTTCCCGGGAGTCAATCCGGCTTCCAGCCATCCCCGCCGCGAAGAACGGTCCCGATCGTGATCTTCCGAGCGTCGGCTTTGTTTAATTGCCTCGTCCAGTCCGGACGGTTCGTTCGGTTGGCGCCCGAGCCCGTGCTATTATATTCCGCGTAACGGGCCTTGGTGTGCGCTTCCGGTTTGTTCCAATCGTTCCAACCGGCGGGTCTGATGACGTCCGACATTTCGCAGTTCAAAAAAACCGTGCTGGCCGAAGGGCGCCAGGGGCGGCCTAGAAAAGATTTCACGCCGGGCTCGCCGGTTATTCCGCAATTCGAGAAAACAAACCCGAACGGCTGATCGACGGGCGTCGACGCGGCGGTAATGTAGCCGTTGCGCAGGCAATGGATGTGGCATTTTTCGAACCAGGCCGTCGCGGCGCCAAAAATAAAATCGACGTGCCCGCAGATGTAACAATTTTCAAAATATTGCCGGCCGCGATTGAGCAGAATCGTGTCCTGCCAGCCGACAAAACGGCAGTTGCGAAACGTGGCGCGGTCGCCATCGACCCGGATCGCGAGCGCCTGGCCGACGGGCCCGGCGGAGTTTTCAAACGTCAGGTTCTCGGCGGTAAAATCATCGGCGTCAACCGTCGTGGACGGAGTTTTGAACGTGCCGATGGGGCCGCCGTCGACGTTCGTGATGCCCGCGTACAGATTGAACGAGAGAATTGTGTTGGTGGGGTTTTGGCCAATGAGCCGGAAAAAAGACTTTTCCCGCTGAACATAAATCAACTCCTGGTAGGTTCCCGGCGCGAGGTGAATGATGACTGGGTTATCGCGGCTGCCGGAGGGCACGGACATGATGGCTGATTGCACCGTTTTGAACGGCTTGCCGCCATCCGCGGCGACATACACATCGGTTTCGGCCGACGATTTTATGGCCAGCAAAACCAGCATCGCTGTGATGATTCTTGCCGGAGAGAAGAATAATTTTGTGTTCATGAGTTCGGGCTGATCGCACGCGAGCCCGCAAAGAATTGAACCTCCGCAGTGTAAACGGGGCGCACGTTTTTTGCCAACCCGCAGTTGGACTTAATCTTGTCCCGATGTCCCACACTTTTGCCTGTCTCATTCAAGCCGCATACGGCAGCCTGTCCGGAGCTACGGAACGGAAATGAAAAACACGCGACCTCTTCTGGGTCTCACGATGGGAGACCCGGCCGGCATCGGGCCCGAAATTTGTCTCCGGGCTTTGCGCGAGCCACGCGTCCTCGCGCGTTGCACGCCGATCCTGTTCGGCGACGCGGCGGTGCTGACTCGCGCCGCACAAGCAGCGGGAATTGCGGGTGCGAACTGCCGCGTGGCTGCCATTTCCGATATGCCCGGTTCTTGGGAAATCAAAGAGCCGACGGTGGTGGATTGCGGCGCGATTGATGCCCCCACGGTTATTCCCGGCCAGGTCTCCGCGGCATGCGGCAAAGCCGGCTATCGTTATATTGAAGAGGCCATTAAAGCCGCGCTAGCCGGTAAAATTGAGGGCGTGGTGACCGCGCCGATCCACAAGGAATCGCTGAATTTATCCGGCGTAAAATTTCCCGGGCATACCGAAATTTTTACCGCCCTGACCGGCGCGAAACGAAGCTGCATGATGTTGTATTCGGACCAGCTGACGGTGAGCATGGTGACGACGCACATCGGGTATCATGAAGTTCCGGGGAAACTTTCGGCGGACCGCGTGCTGAATGTCATCGAACTCACGGCGCAGGCGATGAAACAGCTTTTGGGGCGCGAGCCGCTCCTGGGCGTTTGCGGCTTGAATCCGCATGCGGGTGAGCACGGGCTTTTCGGCAATCGCGAAGAAGAACAATTCGTCGAACCGGCGGTGAAAGCGGCGCGTGAACGCGGGATTCGAATCGAGGGCCCCCTGGGGCCGGATGCGGCGTTTACGGCCGGCCAACGCAATAAATTCGACGCCATGGTCACGCTGTACCACGACCAGGGACATATTCCATTTAAGATGCTGGCGTTCGATACCGGCGTAAACATCACACTCGGCCTGCCGATTATCCGCACGTCGGTGGATCATGGGACGGCGTTTGATATCGCATGGCAGGGCAAGGCGCAGGCCACGAGTTTGTTTTCGGCAATCGATGTCGCGGCTGACCTGGCGCTCGGGAAATTGAAAGGAGCAGCGGGATGATTGGCGTCATTGCCGATGACTTGACGGGCGCGGCTGAACTGGGCGCGGTCGGGCGACGCCTCGGTTTCAAGGCGGAGATTGTGTTCACCCACCAGCCGAGCAATACGGCGGACCTCGTTTGTGTGGATACCGATTCACGATTGCGCACAGCAACCGAGGCGGCCAAACGCGCGGTCGCCGCGGCAAAACTCCTGCAATCCGCCGGCGCGCGATGGATTTATAAAAAGGTGGATTCGGTGTTGCGCGGCAATGTCACCGCCGAGTTGGAAGCGATCCTGCAACACCTGGGGCTGACCCGGGCACTGCTGCTGCCCGCCAATCCCTCATTGGGCCGCATCATTCGCGACGGCCAATATTTCGTGCGGGGCAAACCGATTCACCGCACCGAGTTTGCGAACGATCCCGAATATCCGCGCCGCAACGCACAAGTATTGCGAATGGTGGAGGCGCCAAAACACTTCCTTTTAAAGGTGGCCAACGGCGGATTGGAGGTGCCGGAAAATACGATACTCATTGGGCAGGCGGATTCGTCCGCAGCCGTTCGCGCCTGGGCCGGGCTGCAGGATGAATCTCTGCTGCGGGCGGGCGGAGCGGAATTTTTCGGCGCGCTGCTCGCGGCGAAATCGCGCAGTCTGAGGCCATCGGTCCGGCAGGAATTTGAGTTTGGCGAACACCGGCAGTTGTTCGTGTGCGGGACAGTTTCCAAATCGGGCCGCGATTTTTTTCGCGCCGCGCACAAGGCACGGGCTCCGGTGTTCACGCTCCCGCGGGAATTGACGCAAGGGAATGACTTTTCACCCGATGCGCTTCAAGCCCTTGCGCGGCGTGTGGTGGAGGCATGCGACGAAAGCAAGCGGGTGATGCTCGGGGTCGGCCTGCCGCAGGTGCGCGATGCGCGGGCTGCCCGACGGCTTTCGGTATACCTGGTAGACGTGGCCGAAATCGTGTTAAAGCGGGCGGAAATAAAATACGTCTTTGCGGAAGGCGGCGCGACTTCGGCGGAACTGGTCCGGCGCATGAAATGGACGCGGCTGGAGGTTGTGCGCGAATGGACGCCGGGCGTGGCCACGCTCGCCGTGGCCGATGAATACCCGCGCTGGTTGACGATCAAACCGGGCTCCTATTCCTGGCCGCCAGCATGGACACCCGCCGGATGATTCGGTAAATTTTGGCCATGGCACGCTCCTTTTTTCCCAACGCCTCGCTCCGGCTCAACTTGCGATTGGCCCTGTGGTTGTTCCTCGCCGCGCTCTACGGCGCGTCCGCGCAGGAGACGCAAATCCAATTCCTTTCCGGCCATGATAAGGACGACGCGGTGCCCTGGGAATTTTTCTGCACCAGCGGCGCGAATTCCGGTTTCTGGACGAACCTGCCCGTGCCCTCGCAATGGGATGTGAAAGGTTACGGCACGCTGCACTATCAAAAGGATCTCCCGACCGCGTGGGACGAGAAAGGCCTGTACGCCCACAATTTCACGGTGCCGGCGGATTGGTCCGGTCGGCGAATTTTCCTGGTGTTCGACGGCTCAATGACCGACACCGCCGCCAAGCTCAACGGCCAATCCGTCGGGCCGACGCATCAGGGCAGTTTTTATCGGTTTAAATACGAGGTAACCTCGCTCACCACGTTCGGCGCAACGAATCGCCTGGAAGTCACGGTGGCCAAACATTCGCAAAATGAATCCGTGAACAACGCGGAGCGCCTGGCCGATTACTGGGTCTTTGGCGGAATCTTCCGGCCGGTTTACCTCGAAGCCGTGCCGGCGGAATTCATCGAGCGCGTGGCCATCAACGCGCAGGCCGACGGAAATTTCTCCGCGGATGTTTACTTGAACGGAGCCACTAATGCCGATGAAGTGGAAGCTCAAATCCAAACGCTCGAGGGAAAGAATTTCGGTTTGCCGTTCGCGGAAAAAATCACCGGCGATAAAATCGTGCTCCACGCGCAAACCACATCACCCAAATTGTGGACCGCCGAAACGCCAAATCTTTATACCGTCGAAATCAGCCTCAAACGCGGCCATGAAATCCTCCATAAAATCCGCCAGCGCTTTGGCTTTCGAACCTTTGAAGTGCGCGATGGCGACGGGCTTTATCTCAATGACCAGCGCGTCATTTTGAAAGGCGCGGATCGGCACTCGTTCTGGCCGGATTCGGGTCGGTGCTTGAGCGAAGCAATCCACCGTCTCGACATCGAGACGTTGAAGGACGCGAACATGAACGCGGTGCGCATGTCGCATTATCCGCCGGACGAAAGATTTCTCGATCTCTGCGATGAGCTCGGCCTTTACGTCCTCGACGAACTCGCGGGGTGGCACCATTTTTACGACGACACCATCGGCGGGCAACTGGTTCACGAAATGGTGGTGCGTGACGTGAATCATCCTTCCATTTTGTTCTGGGACAACGGCAACGAAGGCGGGTTCAACACCAACCTGGATCACCTTTTCCCCAAAGTGGACCCGCAGCATCGCCGCGTGTTGCATCCGTGGTCGGTGTTCAGCGGCGTGAACACCGCCCATTACCTGGACTACGAACAAGCGATTTCAGCGAGCCAAGGTTTCCCGCCCAATTACCGGCCCAACAACCGAACATCCGCCCGCACGAATGATCTCGCCAAATACATTTACCTGCCCACGGAATTTCAACACGGGCTTTACGATGGCGGCATGGGCGCGGGCATGGAGGATTTCTGGAAATTGATGAGCGCCAGCAAGTATCTCGGAGGCGGATTCGTCTGGGCCCTCACGGACGACGGCATCAAGCGCCCGGATACCGGCGAGATCGACGTGGCGGGCAACCAGGCGCCGGACGGCTTCGTCGGCCCCTATCGCGAGCACGAGGCCAGTTTTTACACGATCAAGGAAATCTGGTCGCCGATTCAAATCACGCGCGGCGCGGACGGCGCTTTTACGGTGGAGAATCACTTTAATTTCACGGACGCGAAAGCGTGTAAATTCATCTGGCAGCTCCGGCGTTTTGCGCAACCGGACGAAACCAACGCGGGTTTTAGCGTCATGCGCGAGGGCGTCATTCCGTCACCGGCCATTGCGCCGGGCCGCGCGGGAACATTGGACTTTAAACTGCCGAGCCACGCGGGAGCCGACGCGCTGGCATTGCGGGTGGAAGCGCCCGGCGGGCGGGAACTGTGGACGTGGGTCTGGCACCTCGCGGGAGCCAATCGTTACACGAGCGTGATGCATGAACCAGCGCCTCAACACGCCACCGCCACGGAAACCAATAACTCAATCGAGGTGAAGTCCGGCGACCTGGTGGTCACCTTCAGCAAGGAAACCGGATTGCTCTCCGCCGCGCGCCGAGGGGAACAAGTTTTCTCGCTGGCGAACGGTCCGCGGTTCACGACGGGGGCCACCTCGCCAACGAAAATCACGTTTACCGAGGACGGCCCGGACGTGGTGGTGAGCGAAAAATTCGACGGGCCGTTGCAATCCGTTTCGTGGCGCGTGAACGGAAACGGATGGCTGGATTGCAGCTACGCTTACGCCGCGAGCGGCACGAATAATTTCCTTGGCGTCACCTTTGATTATCCGGAAACGAACGTTCTCCATAAACGCTGGCTCGGCGATGGCCCGTATCGCGTCTGGAAAAACCGGCTGCGCGGCGTTTCGCCTGGCGTTTGGGAAAACGATTACAACAATACGATCACCGGTTTCAAGGGCTGGGTATATCCGGAGTTCAAAGGATTTTTCTCCAACGTGCGCTGGTTGCAGATGGCCACGACGGAAGGACCGATAACGGTCATTAACAGCAGCGCGGTGCCGTTCGTGCAGGTGCTGACCCCGGAGTTCCCCCCGGCGAACCTGGCCGGAAAAACCGTTGCGCCGATGCCGAAATTCGGCCTCGGTTTCATGGACGCCATTTCACCCATCGGCAACAAATTTCAGGCTCCGGGGCGAATCGGGCCGCAATCGCAGCCGAACATCGCCGCCGGGTCTTATTCCGGTTCGATCAG
>Ga0265338_10001405_pt1 | contig 39197 bp, 61 predicted proteins | sample 42126metaG_FD_193579 | JGI IMG/M metagenome (GOLD analysis project Ga0265338, IMG submission 193579) | Rhizosphere microbial communities from Carex aquatilis grown in University of Washington, Seatle, WA, United States - 4-21-26 metaG | ecosystem: Host-associated > Plants > Roots > Rhizosphere... | reverse complement strand
CAGCGCCAGTATCTTGTGTATAGATGGTTGAAACGCGCTGACTTGTTTGTTCTACAATTGTTCTTCTTAAAATTAAAGTCTCTTGCTTCTTAAACTCAGGCAATATCATCTGCACTGATTCTAAATCCATGCGATCTTCAAATATCTTCTTAGCTGCACCATATGCAATATACTGCCACCACTCTTGGAGTTCTGGTGATTGATTGGCCTGGAGCAATTCTGTTGGTCTTACATAGACTTCCATTTGAACTCTATACGCTTGATCAGGAACTGGGCGTAAAGTGAACTTGCCGTCATAAAAGAGCATAGTTTGTGGCAATGTAGGCTGCTGCGGAACCGTTTGACTATTGATAGCATTCCCAGCGCCAGGAGCTGATGGGAAATTTATAGTAAAAGCACCAGTCAAATAATTAATTTGTCCATAAGGAGAAGGAATGGTCTGAGGAGTTCCTGGTAACCCCAATGCGCCAATAGTATTTGAAACCGGATAATCTATTAATGCCAATCCAGAATTATCTGTAGCAACTGAACTAAACAGCACGTTATTTTGGAGCAATACAATAGTCTGAGTAAGATTTGGCGGTATGAATGCTTGCTGCGTATTGATAACACCCGAAAATGTTGTCGTGATACCATCGCCCGTTACACCAATACTAGAAATACTATTAAGCATTGGATATATACCGAAGAATTGTTCACGCGATTCAAGATAGAGCGCGCTGTAACCAGCGATATATATTGGCGGATGAACCGTTATATAGCGATTAACAAAATCATAAAGAGGGCTATTAACATCAGTAGACGTAGCATAAGTATCCACATAAGGTTCGGTGAAAAAGGTAAACGTCGTGCGTAGATTAAATAAACGCAAATGCTCAGGGAAATCATAAAGAACAAACGTATTTACGTATGAATCAATGTCAGAATCGGAGAGCTGAGACGGAGACAAGCTACGCGTTAAACGGCGTATTTTATTACGTATCGTTTGCAAGTTAGAAGTAACTACAGTCGGAGTTGCTGGCATCCTAATCTCCAATGCTCAAAAAGCTTTTTTAAAATACTACCATTATGTTGCAGAATAAGGCAAGACGTTAAATACTGCTGCTTTCAATGTATCGTTGTTTTCGCCGATAGGAACGCATTGTGCATGTTGAAATGTTTCTGGAAATGTAGAAGGTGTTGTAAAAGGATCAAACAAAGTAGTATCGATTGCAATGGCGAAGGTAGTAGCGCCCGTTACCGCTATCTCCCCCGTCAATTGATTAGCCTGATACATGCCATATCCAAGTGGAATATTCAATCTCACAATAGTGCCAGTCTTATATTGGTGATTAAATGTGGTGGTAACAACCGCCGGGAATGCATTCGAAATAGAGGCAATGATTCTCATAGCTGGTTGATAAACGGGAAATGGTGTGGCAAGTATAGACATAGTAACCTTACTTAGGTAAAGCAGATCCAACATTATCTGATTCATCAATATCCAAAAACTCTAAGCTCTGGAAACTGCATCGACGAATCTTTTCTGAAACGCTCACAACAGGTCTGCCTGATTCATCATTCTTAAATGTATATGACGGATACCAGCAATTAGTATTGAGATGCTTGTAAACACCTAATGGTATAGTTTGCGTTTCACCATCTCTAAATTTAAACGTCTCTAACGGATCGCCTTTATATTTCTTAAAAGGGAACTCCATAACACCGCCTGGAACTTCATGGAATATGAATTTACCACGAACCGGCTGGCGGTCTTGTTTGCGTTGGAATTCTAAATTAGCTTTTAATTTTTCTTTGCGTTCTTTTTCAGCTGCGTCTGGAGCTGCTTTTTCTATTTGAGCCATTGCTTTTCCTTTATTTAAATACGGGGAGAGATTTCTCCCTCCCCACTATATCAGATCTTACAATCCACCATAAGTAGATTTACCAGCAACCCAATAAAGAGTATCACCAGTAGCAGCGTTACCTGCGCTCCATGCTATAGAACCAGCAGGCCCATAGATAGGAGTAGTAGCAGTTAACACACCAAGACCACCAGCACCCAGGATCATGCCTAGGTAACCAGTATTCACTGTTGAGTCAGCAAGAATTCCAGTATTGGTATTGAAGATTTGCACTCCACCAATAGTAGGAACTTGAGCTGTATTGCTTGCAAGAGCAGTTGCAGTATCTTCACCGAATGGAGTTACGGTTGGGAAATCGCACGGCTGTTGAGCAATAGTAGGCCAAGTAAATGCTGTGTATGCAGTAGTATCAATATTGATAGTAAAGTTGTAATCATCAACAACACTCACTACAATCGCAGAAGCTGAAGAGCTTGTTGGGAAGTAGTTGTTGTTAAGTTGAGGATTCAATTGAATCATACCAGATTGAGTTGGGATCTTAAAGCGAACTTCTTGACCAGGAGTCAATCCGTGAGCAATTGAGGTACTTACTTGAGCATTAGATGCTTGAGTAACGTTAACCACATAACGACGACGCGGATAAAACAAAGCGTTATTCGCGTTATACACAATGCGGTAGAAACCAGCACCACCAATAGCACCAGGAGCAGTAGCAAGAGCGTTTGTTGAAGTTAAAAGCGTGAAGCTTGTGTTCGCAGTTACTGCACCCACAACAAAATCAACACCGTTAACATCAGTTTGCGCTGTATTGCTTAAACGAACTACGGTACCAACTGAAATACCCGCAGTGTTTGCTGTGCTTACTACAGGACGCGTTGCGTTAGTAGAAGCAGAAGTAACAACTGGGTTGCCAAGTAACGGATATGAGCCCGCTGCTTGTCCAGATGGATCATAAAGCGTAAAGCCACCAGTAAGAAGTGTATCACCGTGCATTACTGAGCCACCATTAGCATAGTATTTAACTATACCAGTGCCCGCAGCCATGCCACGTTGCCAGTAGTATTCGATACCAGTATTAGCGTTAGCAGTACCATTAAAGTACGCGCCACTGTTACCAGCAGTACCAAATTGAGTAAAGTTCCGCACAATCATCCAGTCAGCATTAGACGGGATTTGGATGTATGCAGGATTTGCTTGACCCACTGAGGCGTTGCCAGAATTCGGATTAGTTAAATTTGCAGATGAAGCTACAAAAGTACCTTGACCGAGAATTGAAGTGTTATCCATAGTATCTCCTTACGCTAATGTGCAACGAAGATTCAAGACCCATAGGTCATTGAGAATCCGAGGTACTTCTGCGAACTTATAACCGACCGATGCGTTCAACGCAAGTGGTCCATCATAAATAGGCGGACGATATATGAACTGAGCTGAATACCCATCTTGCTCTATACATGCATACAATTCTGTTACTTTTATGACCTATTTCTAGGCGGGATTCCCTCTTCGGAGATTCCTCTCTATGTTTCCATAGAGTTCAGACTATCGCTTCCTCTTTCGAGGTTTCTTCACTTAGTCGTTCAGGCTGCTTTCGCTTGCCCCTTGTGATCCCGTAGGACTTCCAAGTCAATCAGAAGAAATTTAAGGAGACCTAACATTTTAGCCTCCATACCTACGCAGAAGATGTTGTACACCGTCTGTCCTAGGGATGATGCTGCTGCAGTAGTAGAACCAATAGATGAAATCAAGAAACGTAAGTTCCCAATCGCACCCCACTCTGAACGCAATGCATTCATAGGTGATGGATATTGGTTCTTTTGAATGAACCCAGTAACGTTATCCATATCTTTTGTTAAGTCAGTATGACATAACGCAAAATAAGCATCACGAACAGGCGCTGTACCGAACTTGTCATCACCTTCGATGTTATCAAGAATGGTGTACGCGTTATTCCCTAATAGGGCACGAACAACATCATCAACATCTGAACGAGTCAACTCAGTCGGATTATCGCCATTCACACCAGCAGTACAGTTAATGAATGCTGCTGTTGAAGCAAGCATATCGCGTGTAAGCTGATCTTCTGTTTGACGAAGTGACACGCCAAGACGTGCTGCACATTCGTTTAAACACTCTGTTACTTTTATGACCAAATTTTTACATTTGGCGGAGAAACCTCTTCGGATCTCTCTCTCATACTTTCGATATGAGTTCAGACTTTCGCATACCCTGGTAAATACAGAGTCCCACCCGCTAAGTCGTTCAGCCTGGACAAGTAGTTTTGTTTCGTTTATACTTATATAGTAATACTGTTCTATTAAAACGAGGATTCTATGAAAGAAAGACGAAAATACTACAAACGATCTGAGGATTACGTTCCAACCACTTATAAACCAGTTGATTTGGCTTACATGGCAGGCATTGTGGATGGAGAAGGATGCTTTTACATTGGCCTTATCCCCAAAAAATCGGGAGATGGCTATGTAACTGAGCATTATCGTGGTCTTTTGAAGATCGATAATACGGATTATGTTCTCATAGATTGGTTGAATCAAACCTTCAGTGGAACCAATTCTGCCGCTACTCGTACTACTTCCACTAAGAAGTTCACTCGAGAAGTTTTCAGTTGGATTGCTACTGGAGATAGATTGCTTGATCTGTGTGAACAAATTCTTCCTTATCTCACTATCAAAAGAAGACAGTGCGAAATCATGATAAGATTCAGAAAGACCTACACAGCAAAATTGGGATCCAACAAACTTTCCAAAGAAAGTATTGATGCTCGCCAACTCTGTTTCGAGGATATTCGTAAACTTAATTCTAGATTTCATCTTCATCCTATGCGTAATTCTTAATCGTTGTCCTTGGCCCTTGTCACCTTAGCTTTCGCCTTAGGCTTCCAAGTCAATCAGGGTAGGTTTTAATCCCGCTTTCATTTAACGGGATCCTGGTTTTGTAACGTAACTTGTTCATTCAAGATTACGTAGGTCTAAATGACAAAACCAGATTTACGGCACCTTATGCAAAACCGTAAAATGAAATCTTAGCATCGATATCCACAGCAGTCAGATTCTGAGCTGGAGGAGTAACGCCTGAATTTCCTAATGGAACCATTGCAACGTTTAATGGATTGTATCTACGCATACGTAGAGTTGTACCACCGTTTCTTGGCATGTTTTTAAGCATGGCAGGAATCTTGTGGATCATATTTGGCACCGGCACCGCTAACAGTTTATAACTAAACGACTGTTGAACGGGTGCTGGCAGAGAACTAGTAGTAGTAATTGCCATATTATTCCTTAAAGAAAATGTTTATTAACATCGACTTTAAGCTGGACCAGTTCTTAAAAAGGCTTTTGGGTCCGAATATTCAGGTAGGACCAGGTCCTGAAAGGCTTTTGGGTCCAAGAATTGGCATTAAAGATTCGCGACTTCTTTTCTTGCTGGCTACTACTATACGATTGTTATCCTAATATTTCAAGATTGTTCTCTTCTTTCAAAATGGTTTCATGCTAAAACTCAAAATGATATACTATATATATGGAACAAAAAAGAGCATGTACAATATGCAAAATTACAAAGTCATTTTCAGAATTTAATTGGGACAAACGATTTAATATTCCATTTTCTCGATGTAAAATTTGCTACAACGCTAAATGTCGTGAATATCGACACAGCAGTAAAGGTAAAGATAATTATAGACAATGGCTTGTTAAAAATGGCAGAAACGTTAGAGCTAAAGCAATAATTAAATGGCGCCAATTAAATAAAAATAAACGATCGGCTCATACGGCTGTGAGTAATGCAATTCGGGATGGAAGATTATTTAAACAACCATGCAAAGAATGCAAAAACCCTATCGCAGAAGCACATCATTCTTCCTATGAGAAAGAAAACTGGCTTAAAGTTACATGGTTATGCAAGTTCCATCATACTCAAGAAACTTATTCCATCAAATTGCGCTGAAAATGATTGCCATCTGCACGAGTAAATCTTCCACCCCATCGATTGAGTGGGTTAAGACCTTCCCAGAAAACACCAAACTCCTCATAAGATTTGGTATCGCTTAGATAATGACCTTCATGATCAAAAAGATTAAGGTCTATAGCAAGCTTTTTGCAATGCAGGCTATCTTTTATTCCTTTACCTTCCTTAGCATAGAGCTCAGCTTGTTCTGGCGTTCTGAGGGCCTCTCCGAGGGTAACGGAGAAGCCATTATCAAATATCCAATTGATGAGTTTCGCAACGTCACGCGCAAATGCCGATTGTTGTTCTGTTAATCTCATATTAATCCTTACATAGCTTTTCTAGCAGCATACATCTCTTCTCTTAGTTGCTTCTTGAGATCTTCAGTCATGCCATTAGCAAATGCATTCGCCTTAGAAAGAGGGCTATCACCTTGAGTTGGATTCACTGAAGCTAAAGGTCTTGGCTTTTGAGCATTCGATACGGCCTTGGCACGATCAGCTTCATATTTAGGCGTATCTTTATGGATGCCAAAGTTCTTGATAATCGTGTAAGTAGATGCTGCTTTGTTATACATATCTGGCGTGTTTCTGAGTGTATTTGCTATGTCTGGATACTGAGCAACCAGCATATCTACGTTCTCTTTAGATACTACTTTCTCAAAGTCAGGATACTGAGAACGAATACGTGCTTCAACAGCTGTTTCTTCAGACATTGCTTGATATGCTTTAAGCTGCTTCTCCATTGCTTTTTGCTTTGCTACCAGCTTTTTAAGATGCTTGCCTTCAGCTAATGCATCAGACTCGATATCAATATCATAATCTTCTACTGGTTCTTCTTGTTGCTTTGGCTGCTGCATTGATTGAATACGCTGTTGCATTTCAAGCATTTGAGCAAGCATTGCATCACGCTCTCTTTCAGCGCGCTCTTTTGCATCTTTCACTGCCTTAAACGATTCATTGGGAGAGGGCTTGCGATGTTCTTGCTGAACTGGTTGCTCTTGTTCTTGAGCTTCTGGTTCTTCTTGCTGCTGCATTTGCTGCATCTCTTGCTGAACTTCTTGAGGCAACTCTTCAGGAACTGCACCAAAAGGATTGGATTCTTGCTGCTGCATTTGCTGCGCTTGCCATGGATCTGGCGCTGCAGTAGCAATAGCAGGAGTATGATCTAGCGGAGGCATAGCTATATCAGGTGCGCCTGATGCGCCTTGTGAGTTTGCGTAAAAGCTTTTATTATTTAGTTGTTTGCCGATTGCCATACTAATTTCCTTTTAACTTTTTTTTAAGATTATAATATTGAGTTTTATATCGTGCTAACTCAGTACTCATCCCTCTAAATTCTTCTTCTGCATTCCAATTCTTTCTAAAATGAGCATTCCTATTATCACAACATTGTTTGCACCAGGCGGGACCAGAAAATGATTCTATTTTTCTTTCAATAGTATAACCAGGAAGGAAATTATCTAACCATTTATGAATTTCTTCCTCAGAAAAATGACCGCAAGAGAAATAGCTCATTTTATTGTTTTTTCCAATCAGGCTTTTCTTTGTATGTACGCCATATCATATCAATCTCTTCTTTGCCCGAATTCTAAATAATCCTTTTGATATAATTTTTTTATGAGATACATAGCAAATATATCTATGCAATACCGGTTATTATTATTAGTTTCAGAGTATTTACTGCAACCGTAATCCGTAAACTCTCTAGAATCATCATTAAATAACTCTATATATGATTTAATAACCTTCTTGCATCCATAACACATCATAATGATTTCTCCAATGCAGATCCTGCAAAGTGGGATTCGCCGTTTAATTTCTTAGCCATATTAAAGAGAGTTCCATCATAATATTCTAAAACAAACTTCAAAAGCCCTCGCTCTGCGGGAACTATCTTCTCTTTGTTCTCGAGGAAGATCTCACATGTCTCTTGGTCGGGAACAACCCACATAAATTCGACATCCTCTTTATCTTTATTATACCGGAACACGGTTTGATCAAAATGAGGAGTCGGACAAGCAAGAGTAGGAATAAAATAATTACGTAACACATTTTGTAGAAGCTTCTCTTTCTTTAAAAGTGCCGCTATGTAGAAATCCCCGTCCATGGCAGGACGATTCTTGCATGCATCATGTCCTTCTATTCCAGAACAATCAACTTTCTTCTGAGCGTGTTTAACGCACCAAATGAGATTGTCGAGATATTCCTGTTCGGTTGCTCTTTGAATCTCTATGGGATCGAGTGAATCGGGGGTTTTATTTGATAATTCTGATGATACAGAGCCAATAGTTTGTTTCTTGGTCATTATACTCCCTTATATCGAGTGTTTTCGAGCTCAGAGTACTTAATTCTACTTAAAAAGCAAAGACGGGAGACAGAATTTTGGCTCTGCCTCCCAGTAGTAGAAGAGTCCTTAGGGAAATCTTTATTATTTGCTCTTCTTAGGTATTTTAGCGCCTGATTTACGCGCTTCACTTATAGAAATTGCTATAGCTTGCTTAGGATTAGTGACTAAAGGCCCCTTTTTTGATCCGGAATGCAACTCTCCTTCTTTGAATTCGTGCATTACCTTCTTTATCTTAGAACGGCCTTCAGTTTTTTCCTTAGATCCATGTTTCTTCGGATCCTTTTTCTTATGCTCTTTTTTCTCGTATTTCTTAGATTCTTCATGTTCATGCTTCTTATGTTTAAGAGACTTCATGAGTTCACGATCTTCTTTGGCTTCTTTCTTAAAGGTTTTTATATCGCCCTTAAGATGCGAGATTACTTTTTTATTTTCTGCCATTGTATTCCTAATAAATGAAAGAGGGATACAGACCATACACAGTATCCCTCTCCCACAGTTTAACGAACTCGTTGAGTATCATCATATAACAGACGCCGATCTATTCTCTTTTGGAGCGCTGTCTTCTTCTCGCGAAGATTAGCAGGAACTCCAAGGAGATCGAAAGCTATAGCGGTAGCTTTTTTGTTAGGTCTTGGCGCAGCTGGCATATTAGTACTTCCCGCGTTGCATATGACGCTTCATGCCACGTTCATCTTCGTTCTCTTGTTTGTCGATACCTTTAATGGTGTCATCCAAACCATAGTCAGTATAATGACTTGCTTGTGGCCAATCATGATACTTAACTTGTTGAGGAAGATTCGCAGTAGCTGAATGATCTTCAGAGATCATCCCCGCGTCTTTCATTTCTTGATGACGTCGAGGATCCATTCCTTTAGATCCATAATGTCTTGCCATAGTGGCTCCTTCGTAGTAACTACAGTCCGCTTTCGCGCTGCAAGGTTATCCCTCTAAACTACGCAGATACACTCTGCGCTGGGGTTTTATTTTCAACAGGCTGTTGTTGTGGCGTTTGTTCTATTTCATCCTTAACATTCTCAACACGCTGCTCTGATTTGAGCACGTTACTAAGCGTGATAAGTTTTTCAAGGTGAGCTAGATCAACACTCTCTATTTCTTTTAGCGCTTTAACAAAATTGAGTAAAGCGATTTCGTTATCTTTTTCAGCCTCAGCTCTACGCTCTTGCGCAAGTGCCTGATTCTCCTGCACTCTGCTTAAACGTTCTACGCCCAAGCCACGATCTGCATCTGCTCTTGCATGTGCAAGGTTAGTTCTTGCTTGCTGCTCTTCCATAGCTGCTTGCATCTGCATTTGCTGAGCTTGCATTGCTTGCTCTTCTTGTCTCTTGGCATTTTCAACAATCTTCTTCTTATTCTGAATAGTCGCTGCTTCCATAAGATCTTGCGCAGTAATAGGAACGCCCGCTTCTTTCAACATTAACATCTGACCAAACTGCATTTGTCGCTGAGTAGCAGTATTTAAACCTTCTTCAACAACCGCATTATAATTACCAAAAGCCTTAGTATAGAATTCTTCAGTCGGTTGCTCACCACCAAGAATGTTCTGTATCTTTCCTGGCGTGAAGTTAGCCTGAATTACATCCAAGAATATCTTACCTAATTGTTTTTGCGCTCCATCAAGCTGATCAAATAATATTTGTAACGTAGTAGTAGAAGCAGATTGCTTAAGCATGGCATGATAACCAGACAACGTATCCTTATTATCAAAGCCAAGTAACTCATCAGAAACACCCGCAACCTCCTGAATTTCTTTCGCTAACAATTCAGAAAGCTGAATCATTGAAGGATCTATACCAGGAGATGGAATCTTCTGAACGTCAGTCATCTGAGCTTCATCTTTAAGCGCAAGCCCACGACCCTGACCGGATAAGAATATATCCTTCGGATTAACCAGCGCGTTCTCTTTATAGATATACCCAGAGTTTATTTGAGACTCTAAGATATCTAATTCAATGATACGACGACGATTATATAAGTACTGAGAGTCTCTTAAACCACGAACAACGCCCTGTATGCGGAACGGAAAATAGGGCATCTGGGGCTCATAATAAGCCAGTACTGGAACAAAGGGATATTGATCAATGCCTACGGGATTTGGCCCGTGATACATAACCTTACCCTGCACAACAATAGCAAGCTTAACCGTTGGGATTTCCTGTTCTATCAATGTAATGGTTGGATATTGTTGAAGGAATAGTCGAAGACCTTCGTCATTATCAAACCGCCATTCCATTACTTCACCAGTTTGACTATCAACTAACATCTTCTGCGTGCGATAATCTCTATAATAGAACTCATCATACGTTAAAAGGTTCTTGTAGCCCATATTGTAAGATTCAACTTGAAATTGAAACTTGCTATCACGAGCAGAGCCAGTATCATTTGAAGTTAATCCAAGTATCTCATCAGTATGCGCAGGAAGAAGAGATATCGCTTCTCGCTTGGTTACATATGAACGGCGCCAAACATAATTGCAATCGCTCATATCCTTTTTCTTAAAGTAAGGATCAACCATAAAGCCATTATAGGGGACATGGTCAACTTTAATATTACCTGAAACAGGATCTGATCTATAATCTACCCAGACGTGCAGGAAGTTCATTCCGGTTACTAATGCTCCTTGGAATGCATCAGAGATTGTCTCGAGAACATTAGCTTGGTTATTACACCAAAGCATGACTTTAGTAAATTGATCTGCTGTTTCAGAGTTAGCATTCTCTTCAGGAGTAACGATAGTAGACTTGCGATTACGGCGCTGATGACCAGAGATCATATTCACTACACGGCGAATACGATTGAAGTTAAACTGCCTCCGCCTATTTGCAGGAAGATTACCATAAAGATCCGTCCAAAGCGTTTGATCTCCGCTAAAGAATCGAGTATCAGTATCCTTTTCTGTTACTTTTATGACCTATTGCTAGGCGGGGAAACCTCTTCGGATCTCCCTCACTATGTCTCCATAGTGCTCAGACTGTCGCATCCCATTTCTGGGCCTTCTCACTCAGTCGTTCACGGTGGCTTCATTGCCTTCCGCCCTGTCGCGCTCGACTTTACGTTAGCGGTTCCAAGTCAATTAGAGAAAGTTTAAAGAGGCCAATATGTCTAGCCTCTGACCAAAACGATTGGTTTATCGTAATAGCTTCTGCATAAAAAGCCTCCATACGCGAGAGAATAGCTTTATCTTTCTCATCGTAATATTGCGGGCCAAGTTGGGGAAACAGCATCTACCACATCCTTTTATTAAGATAAAAGTAATTTTTACCCATTGTAGAATGCTGCTGCTCTTATATCAAGAAGATTTATTTTTCTTATTCATATCTTTAATTCGCTTCATATTCCTCTTGCGTCTTTCATTATAAGACTCAGCAGAAACAGTTTCAGTTTTCACGATCTTATCAGGCTCTCTGATAAAACATGGCTCAGCTGTGCAACTAAACGTATCATCGCATTCAGCTGCATGCGCTTTACGCGCTCTGACTTCTATCTCAAATGCTTGTTGCTCAAAGGCTTTACGCACATTCTTAACGGATTGAACAGTACGCGGATCCTCTTGGACGGTAGGAGTAAATGGCGTAGTATGATTAATCAACGGCTTAACTTTGAAAGAGAATAGATCTTTTATCCACTCAAACATTGCTATTCTCCCCATGATCTATACGCGATTCATCATTAAAGAAACTATCTACCAATGTGAAAAAATCCTTTTCACATACGACACATAACTGCCACTTATTATATGTAAAAACTTCTATGATATTTTCATTATCCATTTCACAATCGCATTTTCTACAAATGTATTTTCTATTCATTAATAGCCCTCGGGCGTAGAAGGAAGTGGCATCCAATAATAGAATCTTCTCTCTAAATGATCAGGAACTCTCATATTTTTTTCGTAATCAGCCGGAGAGAATGAGAGAAAAAAGCATTTCTCTTCTTCATCATATTGAGTTATACATACTCTTCCTTTCCAGAATGAAATGAATTCTTTACCATCCATTGGCATATCGGAAATATTATTAACCTTTATCCACATCTTTATCTCCGACTTAAAATGATATCCACTCAAACATTGCTATCCTCGTAATACTTTGCCATGAGATCGTAATGCTCTGCTCTTCTTCTGTGCCACTCGGCAGTATGTTGCAATCTTTCTTTTTTACGCAATTCTCTGGTTACAGGATAGGGATCAGAAACAATAGGCGATACTCCAATATCTTTATCCGGAAGAGCAGACTTCATCATAGACATTCGATCATTCCATTTATTAATAAGATTCTGCATGACCAACTTATCAGCATCATCCCAATTACGCGTATCAAAATCTTCAATCCAATAAAAGGCAGGATATTTTTCTGCTATGGAATTAAAATGTAGCTCTAGTTCGTAATCACTGATTAGCATTCTCTTCCTCAAACTTAAACTTGCTTTGATCCTGCCATTGGACATAGATGCTCTCTTCATTCAATGGCTTTGCAGTAATAGGTTTGCCATTAGCATCAAGATTAGGAACTATCTCTTCTTTGATGATCTCAAACTGATGATCCTCTTTACGAGCACCGTTGAGTATTCTGCTTATGATATCGAAGGGAGCTATATAATGATCTTGATCGATATTATCTATATGAGCGCATAACGCATCTTTCAGCAATTGCTTTATAACCATATCTCTTACTGCTGGATCGCATTCATAATTAAGCTCATGCGTCACATCATTAATAGTAATAGTATATGATTTCCAATCTTGAGATAATTCTTGATCAAGCAATTTGTACACACTATAAATTGCGGAAGATATATCTTCATGCGCAATCGAAAATTCTTTATTCATGATTATCCTTATGCTTCGAACTTTCGAAATAAGATATTCGATCGAAAGCATGAAATAATACCTCGTTGGACCACATTTCGTAAGGATGAGGAATTCTTTTTAGAATCTGATTAAATGCATCCCGAATAAAAAATTTAGCAAGACGATTTCTTTGCTTATCCATTAACTTTTTTTCTTCCAGAGTAGCTGGGTGACTAAATACATAATTCCTATTCCTGTATCTCACTTCCAATCTTTTTCCATCAGACTTAAGATTAGAATCAATAAACTTATAAATAGCTAATATTGAATCAGCAAAATTTCGCTTGTCTTCCGATCTCATAACAATATTCCTTTACAACACTGCCCCCATTGCTGGAGGCAGTCAAACTAACCAACATCAACGACGAAGAAGATGTAAGTGCTCTAATAATAACCCGTTTTAATAGTCCGGCAAGTCCGTTCTGAAAACTGCTGGCATATTGCTCTGATAACCCATAGCCTCATTATATCGTTGCTCTAACGCTTTTGGATCATTCGTATTAGAAAGCATCGGCAATGCTACACACATATACCGTACAGCGTCTGCCCAATGAGACGACCAATCATGGAGGGGATTCTCTTTGTACACTTTACGCTTAGCATCATACTCCTGCTGATAGTTCTCAAGCGCTTTCAATAACGGCTCGCATGCCTTCTCATCAAACCACATCTTAGGCAAATTGCGACGCACTGCTTCTATGCCATCAGCTATGCCTGGCTGCTTCTTCTCATATCTTATAAAGGAAATACCCAGATCGTGCATCGTCTTCCAGCGAGATATACCCGTGCCAAGATCATGAACCGCTATGTCAAACGGAGCTATATGCTTGCCATAGGCATACGGCTTTTCCTTAACAATCTTAGCGTAGTGATCTAAACCTTTCTTAGTGTTCTCATAGCAATCTATGACTCGAATCACCTGCCCAATAATCTGGAAGAATACAATAGTAGTAGGATCATTAAAACCAAGATCCCAAGCGGTATAAACGGGATGATAAGGCTCCCATGGAACATGCGTAATCTGACCCTTGCGACGAAGATTATCTATGTCTCTACTGTAGAATGCGCCTGATGCTCCGAGCTCGAACGATGTCCAGTACTCCTGCATAGCCATTGCTTCTGAGATCTGACCCTCTGCAATCTCACGCCGTATCTCTTCAATGGGAATATGACAGGTATCATCAATGGTGAGCTTCTCACAAAACCATCCAGGCGTATTCAATGCCACTTGATACAACTCCCAGAGATGATTCTTTGCTCGTGGCGTTGATATGAACATAGCCCAACCATTAGACGCATTAAGAATAGGAATAGCAAACTGCCATGCTCTTGGATCTTGCAAGGCATATTCTGAGAAGATCATGCCGTGAGCGTTAGTACCTACAAGGGTAGAATCGTAGTTATCTGAACCAACAACCAGTATCTGAGATCCATTGATCAAACGAATACGCATCTGCTGCTCATTGCGAGACTCTACAATCTCCTCAGGTATATATTTATGCATTACCCGATTACCATCAATATCAATAGCATCCCATAATATACGCCTACCAGAAGAGAACTCTGGGAATATATACATATAGGTGCCTACACGCCTCAAGGCTGCACGAACGAGGAGCGCAAGAGAACATATATCCTTTCCAGCACGTCGTGGCCATATGACCAGGAATCGCTTGATATTGCCTTCTTCAAAAGCTTTAGAAAGCCTTCTTTGGTAGTCTCTTGTCTTAAATTGATTAATCCTGATCTGTGTTTCGGGGAGTAGATTCATCAGTCACCTTACAGCTCGAACAAGTGCATACGGGGAATATCTTTTTATCGACGGCTTCTTTATGTGCTTTATTGAGCATATCCAGGAATGGTGTCATATCCTGTTGCGGAAATAGCGTCTGTGCAGTTGCATATCCAGGATGGAGCACATCATTGAGCGCACGAAACACCATAGATAGTGCAACGCTTTGCTTAAGTGATTCTTCGTCATCTTTAGCTTCTTTCTGTATTCTTGCTAATGCATTGGTGAGCGCTGATAGATGATCAAATCCACGCAGCAATATCTCACGTAATAATTCTTTATCGTTCATCTTCTTCCTTCTTACCACCAATTTGTACGAGTTCCCCAGTATCTAACTGAGAGAGTACTATGACTTTGGTTGTATTATCGTTCTTGCTATCTTCAGTTATCTTCTTAAGGTCTTTCTTGCGTTCATGATCAAGAGTCTTATCGGCTGCATGATCATAGGAGTATATATGAAGAGAATCTGAATGGAATTTAGGATCTCTTTCTTCGGCTATCTTCTCTTTGCGTTCAGAGAAGAGCACTTTGACATACTCATGAGCTGTCTTGAGCTTAGGAAACACCTTAAGGGCTTCATGAAACCGCTCGGGTAAAACACCAAGCTTTCTATAACACGTTGCCATGCTTCGAATGTCCTCATGTTCTTCAACTAAGTCAATCAACTTGTTTGCTAAATTATGCGCAGTTACTTCATTTAATGCACTATAAAAGAAATCTATTTCATCAACAGTAATTTTGTTACGCAACTTTGACACAACAGATTTCTTAGTGCTAAGTTGGGGGGTTTTTCCCTTTACAGATCGCACTGGTGCTACTTTATTACTTCTCACTCTAATTCTCTAATGGTAAATTCGGTTCTAGGTTTTGAGTCGTATACTTTTTTAGCGTGTATGACTGATATGATTTTGTCATCAGAAACTATTGTTTTGGTGTCTACGATAGCATCCAGAAGTAGTTTGATCAAATTATCGAGGTCTGGCGTTGATGCATGATGCTTTTTGATTTGTTTGATTTTCTGCTGAGCGGTAGTCATATAGAATGTTACATCAAGCTCTATGGGGTTATTGAACATATCATCATTGCCATGAGATTTGAGCAGATATAGTCCATAGGCTATTTTATCATTAACTTGCTGATCATAGAATCTGGTTCCTGATAATCCTACGCGCTTCCAGCTAATAGGCTTCAGGGGGATTATGTATGATTTCTCTCTCATTGTTAATCCTTCAAATAGTTCTCATTAAACTTTTTTCTTCCTTTAGACGCTGTATCTTTCTTCCTTTAGACGCTGTATCTTTGTTTCTCTATTCCAGATAAGCCATTCTTCTGGCGTCATTTGGGTTGCTGATTTGTCGATTATCTTAGCAGGTGGATTTAATAAGTCAGCAAGCTCTTGTTCACGTGCAGCTAGTAGTGCTGTTCCTGCTTCTAGTGCTTCTACAAGGTTCACATTAGGTAGGAAGTATTTTTGAGGATTGGAGATCTTTTCCTTAAAGCCTGCAATCTCCTTTGTGAGGAATCCAATTCGTTCGTTCTCGGTCATTTTTGGTTCTTCTTTAGCCGGACTATGACCTGATGGGTTTCGTGGTTTCGATCCTTGTCGAAGAGGCTTAGGATTTTCTCCTGCTACTACTGGTTCTATTCCCTTGATCTGACAGAGTGCTTGATAGAATCGACGATCTATATGGAGTCCTAGCTCCTTGCATTTCTTACTAGCCACGCCTACGAACCAATTAAAGCTATCGTCGATAGGAGTAGTAATAGGGAAAGATCCATCAAGGATTCTCTTGGCTAAGCCATAAGTATACGTAACCGCTTCAGTAGGAATCGCTGCAAGAAACAGAGTCTCTCTTTCATCCCATTTTAGGGAATGTTGCACTTGCTCCATCAAAGGAGTAAACACCGCAGCGACTATCTCTGGATTCTCCAATGCTACTTTCGCATTGGGATTGTTTTGGCTTCGTATTATGAAGTTGCGACTTGCTTCGTTTAACATTACAGTCTCTTTTTCTTTTTTTATTACTACTCCTATGCATGTCTTTCGAGTAGTAGTAGTAGTAGGGATAAATAAATAGGTTATTGATTCCTCTTTGGTAGGACGCTCTTCATAAAATCCATATTCTGCACTCGGAACAGTAACAATTTCATATGAATTTTCATATATATATTTCCTTATATTACTTAGTGTCAACTCCTCCTGGAAAACAGCGCTACAAAGGGAAGAAATCGAGAGCAGCAAAACAGCAGCAGGAAGCTTAAACTTAATACGATTCTTCTCTCTCTCAAGCAATGGATTGAGAATATAAATGCATGAACGATTGAAACCCTGCTGGCGATACTTGATAACACCCAATTGCTTCCACTCAGCCAAAAGAGCATTAACCCATCCGCGAGTAACACCAAACTTGGCAGCAATAGTTCCCTGAGAAGGGAAAACAAACCTGAAACGAGTACTTAAATAGACAAAATAATTGAGAATCTCAAGCTTAAGAGAATTATTCTCATTCATAATCCCCAAGATCAGGGGATTTATTTTATTTTCTTGTTGACTTTGTGTGTAGTTCATATAGATTAGTTCCTAAGATTTAATGTGTATGTTTCTTCATATATCTTTATTTCTAAGATTTAAAGTGTGTATGTTTCTTCATCTATCTTTGTTCCTAAGATTTAATGTGTGTGTTGTTCATAAGATTTATCTCTAAGACTTAAAAGGTCTCGTACATAAGTGTTATATACATACATAAGTGTTATATACATAAGTGTTCGCAGTTATTTTGTGTCACAGCAAATGACTAGTACTAAAAAGGGCTTGTTTAATTACAGGTTCTTTTTTTTCTCTCGCTTATTCCCAAACATTTGAAGAGGTCTGGGGGAATAGCTAAAATTTAAGGAGCCTCAGAGAAATCTGGGGCTTTTTATTTCTAAGAAACTTTAACTCACCTAACATTACGCTAGATTATTAAAATATATTGGTATTGTACCTGAAAGACAGGGTAAATCAATCAGATTCTGGCCATATATTGATCATCTCAAACTAACCTTTGTTTTAGATTCACACGGCAATTCAACCATCGGAGCCCACTTAAAAGGAAGGGAAGGATAAAGATCTTCTTTTTTCGCATGAATTATAAGACCATCCCGGAGCGTGAACCTCCCACTCGATATCCAATGAATATACTGATCCTTATCAATAATAGTTTCCATCAATATAAGTATAGGATGATCTAATTTGGGTAATTCATCCTCAAATCTCTTCCAAATCATTATCTACCCTGCACTTTAGGATCATCTAAATCTATAAACGGGATAGCTCCTGATACTACTCTTGGCAATACCCCATCCCATTTCTCAATAGCTTTTAACTGCGCTAATTCACGCGTAGCTGATTGTTTCTTGATCTGTTGAGCATAAGCCTCAGCATCTGCTATGAGCTTTGTTTGTAGGGCAGTTTCCCTTACCTTCTCAGTAAGATTCTTTGCCTTCATAGATTCTTGTAATGCTATTTGCTTGCTCTCAACTGCATGAATAAATTCGCTCGAGAAATCTGCATGCGCAAAGTTAACTTCCACAAAGTCTATATAGTGAGGCTTTAAACGAGATTTAAGATCAACATAGATCTTCTCTTTCGCTTCATGCCTATTTTGTATCAGATCCTCTGCGGTATACTGCGCAATGATTGCCTTAATAGACTCATGACAGAATGGCTTTAAAATAACCTTCTCTGGCTCGCCACGTGTAGCTTTATACAGCTCAACCTCATTAATGTACCGATAGTTAACATCAATACCAATTGAGATCGCTTGCAAGTCCTTAGACAATGCAGATGTCTCTATAGAGCATTTCTGTATGCCATTGGGCATCTCTATCACGCTATCAATAAGCGGCATCTTAAAGTATATGCCACCCTCTCTATTAACATTAATGATCCTGCCAAACCGTAAATGCAATCCCGTAATACCAGGATCAAGCTGATAGTAGGGAATAAACGCTACAATAATTATTAATATCGCAAAAAATAGACTCAGTCTTACGATCCACTTTTCTTTATTCATTTAATACCTTCTGATTTTATGTCTTTTGTAATTTTTAATAACTCAGCATCCATCCTATCAAACTCTGCAATCGCTTCCTTCTGTGCTTTGCACCACATTTCATTCTCCATATCTCTGTATTTCTCATATCTACGCTGATGCGTATAACTTAAATATCTCATAGCATCAATCCTTTTGAGGATCTCTTCTTGCCTATCTCCCACAGAAGCAACATTGATTCTCAAACTCAAATCAATATCCATTCCATCCTTTATCGATTTTGCAGTGAGAACAACCTTCCTCATCTCATCTAGGGATTCACCTAAAATCCCGCGCATAGCAGCGATATATACCTCCTGATGCTTTGCCATCACTTTGTTCTCAAAATCAATCCAAAACTGAGAAACCGAATTCAATTCAGGATACTTATAAAGCAACTTGCGCACATCATCATCAGATGACTTAGGAGAGGTGTCTTTTTTCTTAAACCAATTAAACATTAATATTCTCCTTTAATACCTTCTACTTCGAACTAACTCAACCACTACAAATGCTAAACCCAATTCAATACCACCATACTGAAACCACTTCCATAAGAGTGTCACTAATATAGCCGGCCCCACAATCTCATAAAAATCAAAATTCAAACAATGCCAAATCTTTCTTATCATTCATTAACCTTTACGTTTTTAAACTTCTTGTAGTTTTCTTATGCCTCACCATTATCTTCATTCATCGCCTTTATGGCTTCATCAGTATTTTCAAACTTATGAACTATCATGTCTTCGATGCCAGCTGCGTCTCCAATCGCCTTCCTTAAATATTCAAAATCTTCATGCAATTTCGAAAGATCCATGTCCTTACTCAGTTGCGTCATAACGCCATATAATTCAATTAAGTCTTCCGGTCCCTTATTGAGAGTATCAATAACATGGTCATTAATAGCGATCATGGCATCACACATAGCGCAGAATCCCTCAGAGAACCCTTTCATCTTGGGATTATTATCAAGATACTCGCCCATGTTTAAAATTTTTTTACGCATAGGGGATTTTTTATTCATTATTCATTAACCTTTGCATTATATCGTGCAATAAACCTGTTTATCTTGATCTCTGTCATAGAACGAGATGCCCCTCTATCACGAAGAAATCTCATAAACGATCTATAACCAATCCCTATAGCCTTAGCGAGTGATATCGTACTATACGTATCATCCATCAATATCTCTGATATTCTTTTGCGCAATTCATCTCTTTGCATCATACTATGCCCTTTCGCATTGTTATTGACATATTGTACCACTGTGATACATTAAATACAACTTTTACACTGTTTAAACCTGGAAGGAAATAACGGTACAGTCGTAAAAGGGAGTAGATAGTTATGAAGAGCAGTTCATTTAATTATATTTAACAGGAGTAACTTATGTTACAAATTAAAAAAGGCTTTGTTGCCTTATCAATTGCATGCCTTTTTAGCATGCCAGTCTATGCAATCCAGCCATCTCAAGTTGCACGCGGTCCATTATTCGGCGCGTTTTGCTATTGGGTTACCAAAGGTCTTGGTTATGGCGTACCAATAACTATTGCGGCTACGACTGTTGGCGCAGCCGGAGGAACTGTTGCTAATATTGTTGCATCAGCAGGACAAACAAGCGCTACCGCTCTGGTATCAACCGCCTCATCAACCATATTGCCAAGCACAACAATAGCAGCCCTTGAAGGCATTCCTGTTGTGGGATTCACCGCAGCCGCTCCTGGCGCAGCTACCCTAACCGCAGTACAAGAAGCAGCAATCCTTGCCAACTGGGAAGCACCATATCTCGCTGCTCACTTAGCTGATGCTGCTATCTATGGCGCAGAAATGCTCCCTTATGGCACACCAATGATCAATGCAGCCGCAGGCGGAGTCGCAGCCGGTAAAGCAATTATTGCTACTATTGGCGTAGAAGCTGCAGGCGCAATGGTTGGCACGGCAACCGCAGTAACCAATGGCGCAGTTGGCTATGTAGCCGCTGTAGAAAGCGCAGCAACAGCCGCAGCTATCGCAGGAACCGCAGTTCCATTCCTTCCATAAAGAAGATCTAGGCAAAACAGAGTATAAGTTGGCCACCGATAGTCTCGGTGGCTTTATTTCTTAAGCTTCTGCGCAAACTGCAACTGAGCCATGAGAACTGTGATGGCATATGAACCCTTATCAAACGCAGTATCCTTACTGAATGAATTGTAATTCATCTGCAAGATATCCAATGCAGTATGGCCATGCTTATCCTTCAATGCGGGATCCGCACCTACCTTGATCAACATCGCTAACTTCTCTTGCGCATTATAAAGATGGTTGGAATCAGGAATTACTCCCAAAGACCATGTAGCCCATTCATGGAGCGGCGTACAACCATTGCAATAGGTATTAATATTGCCCGGAAAACAAGAAAGATATGTCTGAAGCTGCTCTGGACTATATTCCCAACTCACTGTCTTATGCAAAAACGTAGGTGTCTGCATTGCACTTAAAGATAAAGTCGATAGCAATACTATCCATGCGAACTTCATTAGTCCCCCTCTTTCTCCAATAGATACTTTTCTATCCTGGCCAATGCTTCCATGCTGGTGAACCTGCTGCCTGCCATGAAGCTTTTGAGGGTATTATATGCCAATCCTATCTGCAAAGCTAATCGAGCCATCGATATCGGATTATCCACAATAACATTCTCTAATCTGAGCAATAAGTCTTCTCTCTTTTCTCTTTGTTTATCTATCATCGCAAGTCTCTCTATTTAATATTCTATATGAAGATATTATAACATCTATTAATTTATTTGCAAATTATGCAATATATGTTAAAGTAGTAGTAACAGAAGATTGAAATAAAAAATGCTACGCTTTCATAATAGTAGCTCCTTTCGGCCCTATTTCTCTACCTTCTTAGAGAAATAGGGCGCTATATAAATCAGGGACATGGGGATATGGAAAATATAAAAATGACTAAAAAAGAGAAGGAAATCCTAAAAACACTGGTGATTGGGGATAAGAGCGAGATAATCACGAATAGGTTTTCAGGAAGGCAAGTTGAATTGTGTCCTGCAGCCGTTGCTCTTTATAATGCAATTATGGATTCCGAGCGAGACCTAATCCGCAATTCTTTATTTGGCTTCTATATGAATAACAAAGAATACGATCATCTTTTTATTTTATTTGACACAGCAAGAGACGTATTCAGAAGAAACTTCCCTAAAGAATATATTATTTTATTGGACTAATAATGAAGCAAAAAATAGAAGAGGAAGCTCCTTGGACTGAAGAACAGATCAAGGACATAAATAAACTGAATGAATCCATAAAAAAAGGCAGCAGTGATTTCATATTGATGCTCAGAGAAATAGCCGATCAACAAGGTGGAATTACTAAATTGTCTAAAAAAAGCGGAATTCCTCGAGTGAGCCTGTATACGATGCTTTCAGGAAAAAACAAAACTACAACAAAACCAATATTTAATATAATGGCCGCCTTAGGCTATGGATTTAAGATTGTAGAGAAGAAAAAGAATGGACAAGATTAAACGCTGCGAATGGTGCACTTCAGAATATGACATCAATAAGTTTGATATCGATAATCCAAGAGTGTTTCTCAAATCAATTAATGACACAGATGAGTATATTGATCTATGCTCTGTTGAATGTTTAGAGCAAGTTGTATTAGATAGATTGGAAGATAAGAAACTAGAAAGAAAGATGGGTAAGTAAATAACCTATAAAGGGGCGCTCTTATGAAAGAAAAAACCATACAACAATCTATACAAACAATTAGAGCTGAAGCAAACATGCTGCTGCAAGTTATCGAGGGAATTGCTGACCCAGCACCTATTACTCCTCAGCAAATTATGCAGATTATTGTAAAAGAATTAGAAAATATTGAAGATCAAAATCTTTCAATGAATGCATATATTTATGCCATACGCAAGCATATCAGAGAAGAAATTGGCGAAGATTTAATGGGAGATGAATAATGATGGAAGCATTTAAAGAATTTAAAGAATTGGTTGATCAGAATAAAAAGAAACTTGATGACATCAACAATTCTATATCTCAGATTCAGGAAGACATCGGAACACTGATACCATTTACTCATTTCTGCTACATCTTTGAAACAAATTATAGTAATGATGATATCTCAGAAGAAAATTATTCAATTCAATGGAATCCAGAGCATGGAAAGCTAGAAGCGGTTCTTTTCTCAGGACATGACTTCAATAATCCTGTTAACGAGAAGCGATGGAACATCCTAAACTCTCCAATTGGATTTCGCATAAAACCTGATTGGAATGATTTTTTAAGAAAATTGATAGAATTTGCAAAAATCTCAGAGTTGAAAAAAAATTATGTAGCTTATAAGGAGTAGTAATGGAAACAATTGAACTGATAAAAATTCAGGATATGATCAACGATCTTTTGCTCAAGATAAAAGCTATGAGCGATAGCAAGATCGTGCAACCTGAGCAAAATTCATCTGATGATATCAAAGAACTTGCTACTGCTTTAGCTAAGGCTCAATCTGAGTTTGCAGTTGCTGGCGAGAATAAGAATAATCCATTCTTTAAGAGTGCGTATGCAGATCTTATGTCTGTGGTGCAAGCTTCAAGGCCCGCATTAACCAAGAATGGTTTAGCTGTTCTACAAATGATCATTGATGCTGATGATGGCAAATGGCTTATCACTAAACTTATGCATACATCAGGAGAATGGGTTCAATCTAAAGTTAGAATCATTCCTCCAAAGAATGATGTGCAGTCAATATCATCTACTATCACCTATATGAAGCGCATGTGCTATACCAGCTTAGTTGGAGTAGTAGTAGGAGAAGAAGATGATGATGGCGAGGCCGCAGTAGCAACAACTCGAGAAGTATTCGCCAAAGGCGTAGCGCTCAACACAAAATACAATCCACGAGAAGAAACTACTGAAGTAATCAGCAAAGACCAACTTGATGAAGTTAATTATGAACTCGCAGAATATCCCGATATCGCAGAGATGATACTTGAAGGACTGAAGCTACAGAATTTGGCTGATCTCCCGAAATCAAAATACCATCCTGCAATGAAACGCATTCGCGAAATAAAAGCGTTGCGAAACGGCAAGTAATATGAAGGGGAGTGGTTTGATGCCATTAAATGATTTTATGGATAGGCTGGAAACACTTATCCTTGCAACATTGGGCATAACAGTAGTAGCATTCGTGATAGTAGCATATATCGTATGCAAGTATTATGACGACAAAAATTAAAAGGATGATAATGATGAATACAATGTTAATTACCTGCTTGTTTAGCTTGGCTCTTGCTTCTTCATGCATAAAATCACAAGAAAAACAGCATCCAAAAATGAGTGTAAGGGAAACAAAGAATACATTGCTAAGCATTGAAAATTGCCCTGCGTTTGTAAGTAACTGCGAGAACCCTATCAATGCTTTAGTTAACGCTTGCACTGCTGCTCAGTTTGAAAATACCAGCTTCTACATTGAATGCTTAAGTAATGAAGTATATGTAGTGCATATCACAGGCTTGCATGGCTATGCTGCCTTATGGATAAACCATAAAGAATGCACTTGCTTGCTTGAATACTTTGCTGAAGATGAGACGTATAACTTTGCAGATCTTCTGGGAACCTTCATCACTGAGTTTGAATCTATCGAGCATCATGAAGAATGGTACGAATCGTTGTTGAGTTATTAGGAGTTATATGGAACCTATAATAAGGCATAGTGCGCCAAGCAAATTAGATCAGGCACCATTCCAGACAGAATGCTTAGTATTATTGGATGGCCATGTTTGGGATGTATACATACAATTCAGCAACAATGAAGAAGATCCCCGCTGGGAATACATGGGCAGAAAAATTATAGACCATGAAGAAATTCAGCGATCGTAGTTCGTTCTACTGATGGTTGATGCACTGCTTAGTCCCCCATAGGTTAAAACCCGTGGGGGATTTTATTATTGAAAGCGAGATAATCCAATAATAATTTCTTATTCCAGTATCAACCAATAATCGCTATGATATATTTTGTTCGACTCATAAGCGAACTCCTTTTTTCCCTCACTCTTGCAGGTGGGGGTTATTATTTTTCTGGAGACAATGGCGTTAAATCTATATGGATTCCAGTCTCATATTCAATTGCTTCTTCAGCAAGCACCTCAATTGGATTATCATCTTGATAACCCGGAAAAAATACCTTGATAGCGCCTACCGCTGCTAATGATCCTGCAATGATGAGTATCTTTATCCAGTCAGCCATATCAGCCTCCTTATAGATTAAACAACCATATTATCCAATTAAACTTCCTGTAAACGTGCAATGAAGCAATGAGCCTCCGCCAGTAGCACCATCAACACCAATGGTCTTAGTGCTATTAGATACTTGCAGCTGCACAATAATGTAATCTCCTGCAGTCAGATGGAATCCAGCTGATGCAGTAAATCCATATTTATTATCACTCGTTTGAACTGCTGCCGGACTACAGAACCCTGTTTGAACTGCTTTGTTATCAACCGTAGACCCAGGCCCGATGTTTAAATTACCAAAAGTATGACCCGCTCCGATATTGCTCGCTAATACGCACGTAGAAAACATGTAGAATCCTGTTACTGGAGCAGTAAATCTCCCATTTGCAGTATTATATGCGCTTCCCTGATTGTAGAGAGTACTATCGAAAACAATAGTATATGCAGTACCATCACCAGTTACATTAGTTACCGTGCTTGCGAGATATGCGAAAAACGAAGCTTTCTTAGCTGGTCCATTCACCGTAACGGTATTCGGCCCAACAGTACCGGTTGTGGATATTCCAAATGCTCCTGCAACGTTAATCACACCTGCCGTTTGCGTAACATTATTACCATCGTCAGTGTGCAATGTTGTTACAGTTCCCCCCGTATTAGTTGAGGCAATCGTAATAGAGCCAGCTCCATTGGTAATCGATATATTTGAACCAGCAGTCAAGGTTGCCATGACAGGATTAGCTCCTGTGGAACCTATAGGCAATTGGCCATTAGTTCCCACCGCAAGCGATGTTAATGATCCGGTTGAGTTACCTATCTGCAATGCATGATTCGTTGTTCCTGTGACCGCTGCTGCTACTGATGAGCCACCTGCAGTAAACGTTATATTGTTACCATCGGTGAACGTCAAAACACCCGCAGCAGGAATTGCTGTTCCCGTTGCAGGAGAAGTAATATACGAGGTAGCAACTGCGCTAGAAGTAGAAATAGTTACCGTATTAGGCCCAACAGTTCCGGTTGTCACTATACCAGTGCCGCCATATATATTGATTACACCAAGAGTAGGAGTAACAATATTGCCATCATCAGTCTTCAGGTCTGTTACCGTGCCTACGTTGCCCGTTAGCATAACCCAATCAGCAACATTGCCTGCAACGCCCATAAGAACCCAAAGCTCATTAGTATTGAGGCGAGGATCCGGACGATATACCCAGAAGTCACCGATAGAGAATCCTTGGTAATATTGCGGAGTAGGCCTGTTGCGATGTGTTGTTAAATTTGGAGGCGTTGGAGCATTCGTACCTTGATACGCTACTGAACTAATGCCACTTAAACCGTTTGACATATCATTCCTAACAAATTAAATAACCAGAGAAATACGTTACTGCTGCCCCTGCTGCGGTACTCCCTACCAATCCTACTGTTTTAGTTGATCCTGATACATACGCAATAGTAGTTGCAGTATCGCCCGCCGTCATATCCGCTATCACAGTACCAAGCCTTGTAATCTGGTTAGCATTTGATGCGGGAAATGGAGCTTCTTGAGCAATAACATAGTTACGCGCAGTGGTCCTGATTTGCAATATCATTAATGTATCCGCAGCCGAAAGGTTATTAACAGTAGCAGAATAGGTTAGTTGGTATTTCCCGGTAACTGGCGCAGTAAATGTGGTACTAGAAAAGTTACTATTTTGATCAAATACGACAGTATCATACACAACGGTATACACGGTCGCATCACCCGTTTTATTTGTTAATGATGCGGCTGTAGAAGCAAAGAAGCATGGCTGTGATGTATTAGTTGTTCTATTAGAAGAATCTATCTTAGCTGTTGATGAAGTAACAAGTCTGGTTCCATCATATTTAACAATACCAGTATTGGTGGCCATAGAAGTGGCATTCGTGCCCCCATTAGCAATAACCAAAGTGCCGCTAACTGTTTCAGTAGAACCTGAACCTCCAAAACTTAATCCAGTAGTTCCCCCGGTAAATGTGAAAGCATTGCCGCTTAACGCTCCGCCAGTATCTCCAGTGATTGATATCGAACTTGCGGCCGGAGATTGGAATGTAGGAGCCGATCCGGTCACACCAGTCAGCACTTGCCCAGTCGTGCCTGCTGCTGTTGCTGTTATAGCAGAAGTAGTATTGCCTAAAAGAACACCATGCGAGGTCAATGTTTGCGCGCCCGTACCGCCTTCAGCAACGATTATGGGAGATTTTTGCTTGTATGCCATATTAATATACCTCGTAAGTTGAACCGTTACCGATTATATTTATCGCTTCATAAGCTGAATTCATTACGAATGTGGCAGCTCCATCTATATTCACAGCACCCCCAACCGTTGTTACAGTTATGTTGTTTGTTGCAGCAGAACCAGTTCTATCTTTTATCGTAAATGATTTTCCTAATGTAGCGGCATTGGGAAGCCGTATTGTTATAGCGCCACCAGAACTATCAACTGAAATATATTGATCGGTTGTAAGCACAACATAAGGAGATGTATTAACGTTAGTATAGGTTAGTATTGCGGTTGCAGGCGCCGTATTAGTGATAATGATTTGATTGCTTCCTGTTGTTACCGATATGCCGGAACCTGCCGTTATTGCAGCACTACCAAGTTGGTTAGAAACTTCAGTAACCACATTAACCGATGATAGATCAACCCCATCGATACCGCAAATAAAAGCTTTTGAAAGCTGGCCATTTCCAGTGCCTGTGCCACTAGCAATACGCAAAGTATTTGATTCTCCAGTTACCCCAAGATTAGAATCACCAATTATGATATTGCTAGACTCAGAACTCGTGTAATTATTTCCGCTAGCATATCCTATCGCCATATTATAATTACCCGAGACTAGCTGGCCTAGAGTAAGTACACCTATTCCCACGTTTCCTTGTCCTGAAGTTATTTGATATCCAGAACTGGTACCGAAAAGGGTATTTCCATAGGGGGTAAACGCTCCTCCACCTGTTATAGATGATCCAGATTGCCATCCAAAACAACAGTTGCTTTGACCTGCAGGAAGAGAAGCATTTCCGGCCGAAAGTCCATAAGTAGTATTGAAATTAGCATCGGTAACTTGCAATCGTAATGATGTAGGAGAGTCAGTAGCAAATAGAACTGAAGACCCACAGTCATTAGCTGCGTTATTGGCATATATGGTTACCGTTGATCCCGTTACGGAACCAATGTCACCATCAATAGTTTGTATTGCTCCACCGCCATTTATTACGGAGGCAGTTAATGTATTGCTTCCTGGAACACCAACTATATCTATTGTCGTTCCATCACCTACAACCTGAATATTACCTGATAAATCAGGACCAACAGCGCCTCCAGAATTACCAGTTAATGTTTCTACATAAGTACCTGGTGGTACTACTCCACCTGTTTTGAAACTTCCTGCTTGAGACATACATTCTCCTTATAGATCTGATCCATACATAACACTGAAATAAACAGATCCTGACGTAGGAGTCCCTATCTCTTTAACATATAATCTCGTTCCTTCAGCAAGATAAAATCCACCTTGTTGAGTTTTGTTGCTGGTTATGTCATCTAAAAAGAATCCACTTGCAGGCAATGGGAAATGATCATTGATGCCATCAAAAGAGAACATTAATGTGACGTCAGTAAGATTTTGTATAAAGAATTGACGAGCAGGATTACTAATTACAGTTCCAACGCCGGTATACCCAGCTCCTATAGATCCAAATGCTAAGGATCTAACCGGCTCAAATTGCAATCGTATTGCTAATGATGGTGCAGCCATATTACTCCCCTATCGGTTGATAATAACCAGAAAGATAAATAGTCCCCGTTCCAGCCGAACCTTTAACATAAACTTTCTGACCTATAGGAAACAAAGCAACTCTTCCTGCTGGAACACCAAGAGAATTAGTTGATATATTCAACGTCTCATTAGCAAGAACTACTTCATTATCATTAGTACCATCATAACTTACCGTAACCGCTGTATCACTCAGGTTTGCTATACGAAGCATAAAACATGCTCCTTCAGCTCCCAAAGGATTAAGAGCAGCATAAGTACCCGTTACCGCTGAAGAGGCTACGCTCTTGAGTATAAGGGCTTTTATCCTGTTAATTGCCATCAATAGTTCCTTCAACGATAGTTGGTTCTGTAATTTCTGGCTCTACTGGCTTATATTGCTCCATAGATTGCCGTGCTAATGCGCCTACATGCTGAAATACTTCAGAAGCTGCATCAACCGCATTTGCCCAAGTGCTTCCTACTGGCATGTGGAAAGTAAAAGTATGCTCGCCTTTAGTAATAGATACCGAGATTGTTTGTGATGTTACCATGCTCATCTCCTGTAAAAGTTTTTGTTTTAGCATAGCCCCCTAGTAGTGAGAATACTAGAGGGCTACGAGAAATAAGGGAAGGGGGGCCTCCCAGATTGTTAGTTAAGTATCCAAACATTAACATAAACAGTGCTATCTAATGCCTGAGCGCCATTGTTAGTTGTATTAACAACAATAGATCCCACAGCTTGAGTAACGCCTGTTAGAGTCATCTTAGCACTATTACCTGCTGAAGCATTCGTAACGGTTACAAATATTGCAGAGGTTGAAAGAATAGCGCTCGATGTAATAGTGAATGCCTGAGTTCCAGCAGCAGCAGTGGTAAATCCGGTAAAGGTCGCTGCAATAACACGAGAGTTGACTGTCACTGATGCAGTTGGAGAAGCAGCTGTTGCAGTCCCTGGCGTAATGCCAACAAGGCCTGGAGTTGTTGCACCTGTAGCTAAACCAATACCACCAGTGCCTGATCTTAAAGTAAGCGAGCTGGTAGTAGTTAATGAACCGACTGTCACTGTTTTAGCTGCTGCACCTGTTCCTAGAGAAACAGTAGTAGCCGCTGCATCATTTGATATCGTCAGAGCGCCTGTGCCAGTATATACATCAAGAGCTGCATTAATATTATGGATAGAGAACGTTCCGCCAGCACCATTGACTACCAGTGATCCACCCGGCGCACCATCAATCTCAACAGAAGACCCAGTATGCGTGCTTCCTAGGAAAAGCTGCTTAACACCATTGCCCGTAGCGATCTCGACAGTAGTAGCCGTAGAATCCGTAGAAATATTTATATCTCCTGTCCCAGAATTTATCGTAGTAGCGCCCTCAAGAAGGGTAGTGCCAGTAACGGTCAGGTTAGTGAATGTGCCACTACCTCCTGCTACGTTAACCCAATTTGCTTGGCCATTAGATATACTTGCAAGAAAGAATACGCTCTTGGTAAGCGTATTACACCATTCTGTTCCGATAGGAGCTGTATCTGAAGTAGTAGGGTCCCGCTTAGCAGGAACTGGTTGCGGCGCTAAATTCTGTAATGCATCATCTAATCCGCCAGCTGCTGTTAAGCTCCGCGTTCTTTGCCTTAATGCCATCGTTTCTCCTTTGAGAGTTATAATTTTAACCCATTCTACTCCTGTAATAAAAGAAATAGCAAATTTGCTTGCAATTCGTACGAATGTACGGTACAATAGTATATAACTAGCTAGGAGAATAAATGGAAAAGCCAAAAACGAAGAGAGTGCTCTTTGATACAAGCCCAGAGCTCTATATTGAAATAAAGACTCATGCATTAAAAAACAATATGAGCTTAAAAACATATGTAATACGGGCGATATTAGAGCAAATAGTGAGAGACAATAACCGAGAATAATTTCCAAGGGGGGACACTATGGAAAATAGGGACAACGCAGTATGGCTATCAAAGGCCAAAGAGCTGTATAACATCACACAAGAACGTTTAGCATTAGAGAAAAAAGAGTATCAGATCTCTTTAGAATTGAGAGATATGTCTGATTATAGACCATACTCATATGGCGGCTTGAGCTACTATATAGAAACCAGACTAGGGGCAATTGATTATGGATCTATTCCTGAGCTAAAGAATATGGATCTTAATAGATTCAGAAAAGCGCCGGTAAAAGTTTGGAAACTAAAAGTAGAAGTATCGATTTAGGGGGAATTATGTTATTAAGCGAATGGATAATCACAACAAACGAAGAAATGCAAGATGATTTATTGGATGCTGATGATATTTCAGAATGCGACCAGGAGAAATTATAATTATGGAAAACATAGCAATATGGTTAATAGGAGGATCAATAGGATTATTAATAGCTATTGCCTCCTTTATAAAAGATATGATGAATCAAGAAGAGATTAAATAGGTTGCAATTCACTTGCATCTATTGATTGCCATCCAGCATGTTCTGCGGATGGTTCTTCTTTAAATTCCGCTGCTTTTTTATCGAGCTTATGAATGCTTTTTGCCAACTCGGTTGCTGATCCTTTAGCACTATCGGCTGCGATATCCCATAAAATTCGCTGCCCTTCTTTAGTTTTGCTCAATGAATTAATAAAATCATAAGACCTCTTACCTGCTTCAATGGCTTTATTGCCTCCGTGAAGTAATGCTCCAGCCCCACCTGCTGCCAAAGTAGCAGTACCTAAAGATCCGGATGGTATATTTCCTAGAACTGAAAGAGCTCCATATGTCAATGGATTAGATACGATCTTGCCAAGTTTTCCAGTTCCAGACAAATCTTTAAGATATCTAGAAAGACCAGTTTGCCACTTGCTGATGGAATATAATTCATCGGCTCCTTTAAAAGCATTCCCCCAATTTTTTTTATTTTTAGCTATTGAATTCAATTCATCAGTAAATATACTTCTGAGTTTTGCAAACTCTCTTCCTTCAACGGATTTTGGAGAGATATATATTTCATTAAGCGTTTTCTTTATATCAAATATATCCGATGCATTAAGATTAGGCTTAGTTAATCTTTCGGCTGCTGTGGAAATATTGTTCAGAAGATTGCTTTTATCAGCGCTTGTGAATTTTGTAGGGTCAGTGAATTTAGCTTCAACGGATTTTCTTAATTTATTAAGATCTTGCGTGAGCCTTCTAGATTCTACTGGTATTTTAGAACCTAATTTGCGTTCTTTTTCATATAGATCGGATGTAAATTTAGCTATCTTTGACGGATTTCCTCCTCCTTTATGAAAAGCTTCGGCCACTTTATTAAATCCTCTAGATCCCAAAACAGAACCTGCTATTTGACCCAATGGACCAAATCCTGCGCTCTCAGCAATCGTCATTCCTAAACTACTTGATATATCCGCTCCGATTTTACCTAATGTAGGAGCTCCACCTAGAAATAATAATGGCCAATTGCCTGCTGTTGCCTGCAAGGCTTTAGAGAAAATATTTTCTGGCTTGGTATACTTTTCTCCTATTGCCTCCTCTATTTGCTCAGTTGGGTATTTCCCACTTGCCCCAAATCGCTCAGTATTAGGAGCTCTTTGAGGTCCTATGAGTCCGAGTAATTGATCTGCCGTTTCTACCAATCTTAACGGAGCCGTGGCAGCCTTAACTCCGATACCAGTCGCAAATTGGCCTAATTTCTCTAGAGATGATGGATTGTTTTCTTGATGAATCATCTCTAATTCAGAAGGATCAATAGGTTTATATGCCATTTTTCTTCCTTTGAGCTGGAACATATTTATTTTGAGACTTATCCCATAAAGCATATCCACCAGAACCATTAGAGATCGCATCTCCTACAAATTTGGTAGGTAATTCATCTATCTCTTGTTGCTGCGTCGATAGCTCACTTTCAAATTCTTCAGGACTAACTTTTGCAAAAGGGTACGTTTTACCCAACGCTTCAAGTTTTTGCTCTGCGGATTTTATGGTTCTTTTCAAGATTTGTTTATTCACTGAAGGACTATGCTTAACACCTGGTTTTTCTTTTTCTACAAGGCTTACTCTATATTTACTTGGAACACCTTTTATCTCACCTGATGTTAAATTGATAAGATGATTACCATCTTTATCAAATTGTTCGGTTCCTTCTCCAAGATAATCAAGATACGAAGGCGCAACCGATGATACTCCAGTTGCTATTAATCCATAAGACGCTCCTTTATCTATAGCTTGCAACATGCGATTAGCTGTTTGTATTGTATCGACAAGCCTATCTTTGTGTTGAATAATATCGTCTTCATGCTTTTGCTCCGCAACTGATTTAGGCTTTTCAAACTGAGATGCTAAATGCATGGCATTTGCGAATGAAGGATTTTTCTTGGCGATAGGAGCAGCTGGAGCTTTAGGCTTTAATGCTTCTGCTAATTGCTGTTGAACTTGCGCACTGATTGGAGATTGTTGTGGTTGCTGCTCTGAAGGAGCAAAAGGGCTTACTAACCCCCTTAATCCTTGTAAGGCAGTTGATTGATTAGGCTGTCCACTCTGAGGTTGACCTAATAATTCCTGTAAGGCTTGCTGGACTGGGAAATTATTTTCTCCCTCAATTGCCGGATTTCCCATCTCTGGCATTTGATTTTGATTGAGATCTTGCTGATAACCGCCACCACCCAAGCTTCTTAATATATTTCCTATACCCTTAGGATCTCTCTGAAAAAGAAGCCCTAAAATATTAGAAGTCTCTGGATCATAACCAGCACCTTTCTCAAAAACATTAGAAAAGTATTTATGCTGTTGTTGCTCGCGCTGTCTTTGTTTATTGTATGACATTTCTTCAAGTTTATTTTGAGCAAGCATATTTATAGCATTTTGAAGCCCAGAACTAAATGATTTCCCAGCTTCTCCGCCATAATTAGGTTCATGAATAATTTGAGGCATATTTTATCCTTGTACATTTTTGTCTTTGTTTTGCAAATAGCTCTGTAATAGCAATAATAGTAGCTGAGGTGCAGCCTCAGCTACGCCTGCTCCAGCAGATTGAGCGAAACCGGGCTGCTTAGGAAAATAAGCGCTTTCAAATTGCGGCTGTGTTCCTAAAGACAATAATCCTGACATTAACGCATTTCTTTGACCTTGCGATTGCAATCCTATCTGAGCCTCTTGTCCTCTATTTTGTAATCCATATTGCGCGCCTAATGATGCGAGATTCGTTTCAAGATCTGCACCAGCTTGCCCTAATGTATGACCTAATGCGCTTGAATCTTGGCCACCAGATGCAGTTAATCTTTCAAGAATAGAGGGTATAGTTCTATTCTGAAACCCTTCCCGCGCCTGTTGAGCTATAGGATTGAAATCAAATTGGTATTGTCCTGGATTATATTGAGGTTGATTTAATTGACCTAATCCACTTTGCAATATCTGGCTAAAGGCTGATTGTTGTTCAGGAGTGAATCTTTGAAATTGCTTCTCAAAACCAGGCGTTCCAGAAAACCAGTTTCCTTGTTGCGCTTGTTGAGCTGCCTCTGGAGTGCCTGGCCTAGCTTTTTTACCCTTAATGAGCCTATTTATGCCAGCTGCACCAGCTGCAGTGGCCGCGCCTGCGGCTAATCCTTTTCCTATTATAGGCAATGCCCCGGCAAGTATAGCTGGTATTGGCATATTATCTCCTAAATTTATATCGTTACAAATCTTTATCCCTTATTATGATATAGTAAAAATATAGAAAATAAGAAAGGATATGATGCCTGAAGAGAATTACTATAATACCGCCTCGGGTCCTGGCGCGTTTGTAAATACGACAGAGATCTTAGATGTAGCGGAAATCCAAGAAACCAATGTAAACTCAGAAGAGTTCAAAGAGCTTTTGGTGAGATTATATCTCTTCATTAATAGAATGGCTTTAAACGTTAACATTAAAGATAGCGCGTATTACTCACAGTCTGAGTTTGTAAACGGACAGTTGTTCTTTCCCAGCCCTACACAACTTCAAGATCCTTTAGATAATCCTGATTACCGACAAGTATTTAGAACGACTATTAACTTTGGAGCATTACCCAATGCTGGCACTACTTCTATTCCTCATAATATTATGGTTACTGGCGGTTATACTCTTACCCGCTTGTATGGTGCTGCTACAAATAATAATTCTACTAGCTTTATTCCAATACCTTATTCGAGTCCTACTCTAAATAAGAACATAGAAATCAATGCCAATGCCACGAATATAAATATTACCACCGCAATAGATTACAGCGCTTACACAACATGCTATATTGTGGTCGAGTATTTGAAAAACTAGTATTCATTACTACTCTCCTTAATGCCCATGGGATTTCAAACCTTTTCCCATGGGTGTTTAATTACAAGAATTATTGTTTGCACTCACAAGAAATGCAGTAAAGGTAATAGCACTGGATAAGATGCTCGTAGCAGCCGCAAGATACGCTGATTGTTTCTTAGTCCATTTCTTTTTAGACTCATTCTTCTGATGCTCAAATGCCTTATCGATTGATTTGGCAATGATCGTATTCAGCTGATCCACATCTTTCTCAGAGCGCATATTAATAAATCCCGATTCAAGCTTATCGAGAATATTATCATGATCCAAAGGAGGAGAATTCTTCCTGACTTCTTGAACCACTTCTTTTATATATGGTTTAAGCTCTCTGATATGAACTGATTCATCATGCCTAAAATAGGTATCATACGCTTTCTCGGCGACTGCATCATCACGATCGGGAACATTCATGGGGATAATAGCATTATTCATACATTCAGTACTATACGCACTGAACAGCAAAAATATGCATAGATATTTCATACAAACCTCCTAAAAAGAATGAAAATAATCTATTGCAATCTGCCCGTAGGTGAAGTGTAAAACGTCATAGCATGAAGTTGAAAGTCTTCGAATACTATTGCTGAATCTGTCATCTGCTCTGCATTCATATATATATGTAATTGAATGCATTCACCTTCGGCAAATGGATATATTGGATGCCATAGACGAGCTTGCGAATTTTCTTGTGGAATCAGTGCATATGGCGATGTTTCAAGAGCACCAGTTCCTAAAAATGCAGTAGTGTCTTGACCTTGCTCTATCAATGATTGATCCGAAGATGACACTGAATAATCTACAACTACTTGTCCATTGACCGTTTTATCAACATAGAAATCAACTTTATTGATAAATGAATTCACACCATCTTGAACATAGAAATTATATTGCTTGGTCTTAATATCAATATTAGATACGCGGACTATATTGCCACCACCTTGATAAGTACCAGAAACGCCTTTAGCCAAGATATAAAAGTTATTCGCATCAATAACTTGATCTACCGGAAATATCATGTCGCTTAAGCCAGTTATACCATTAACATTGGTTAGCAATATATAGTCAGGATTATTCGCATCAAGATTATGATTAATACAGTTAATTTCTATCGTTACACCACTAATAGTTACATTCGTTATCTGTAATGATATAGAGTTATTCGTAACATCAGGCGCAACAATGAACGTAAAGCCTTGCTGATTGCCTGCTACAATTTGCCTAAATCTGGATTGGATTGTTCCACTCGACCATGTGTTAGTCAGCTCTGCCCATGTTCTCAATTGATTCTGCCATTGCACGGTAGTTTGTTGCTGGTAATACCCAAAAGCAGTGATGGAATCGATGTTAAATGCCCATGATCCAGTCTTATAGTTATACACTAAGATTCTATTGGGGAATGTTGCAGCACTTTCAACATCTGAAGGGAATGTCCAATAGACCATCTCGACGTAGTAATCACGAATACCATAAACGCGATAAACACCTTGATTGTCATTATGAATCTTAAATACTTCATCCGGTATCTTCTGGTCCACGCGCTCTACGTTTGCACCGTTACATGCATGAACGCCAACGTTACCTACACCAAGAACTACTTTATCAAAGGGAACTGTAGAGAATGTAGACTCTGCACCAAGCTCAGTATTAATTTGTTGCCATCTGAACGGCTGAACATCATTACCAGTGTATGCTAACTCCCAGGTACTCGTCTCAAAATATACTATAAGCCTATCCTTAAGGAATTCGCTCGATACGATCTGTTCTTTCACCGGAGCATCTATGTAACCACCGCGAGTTCCAAGCGTATCTAACCATGAATTTGCATTCACAGGAGATCCATTCTGAGAGAATCTGCAACGGTTTACGTATTGCTTGATGGTAGAAGTAGTAGGCGCTGGATTTCCAAGATATAAAACTGACGTGCTCGGGTTATTATTATTTCCCGTTATAACTATGGTACCGGTCGATACGTTAAAAGTAGCAGTCGGAGGAGTTGAGAGAGTAGTATTTGTGGTAACAAGCATTGGCTGAGCACCAGCGGCGCTGCTTATAATTGTATAAATTGTGCTGCCAACAACAAATGCTTGTCCTGGGGTATAGGAATATGCACCAATAACCACAGTGAAATTCCCAGTAACAGCATCAGTAGTACCAACATTAGTTCCTTCTGCATTTTCCACCGTATTTAAAGCGAGTAATCTATTCTTAAAAGGCACTATAAGTCGTGCAGTAATAAGTCTATAAGTCCCATTGAGAACCGGATAGAGATAATTCCATGCAGGGCTAACTGCTGCACCATCCCAGTAGCGCATATAATCATATGCTGACGATGATATCGTTGGGAAATTAAAGTTAGTAGCAAATAAGAAGTAATCAGAGTTCAGAATACCTCTATAAGTATATCCCCACATAAATTGTGAGTTGCTGCCATGCCATAATGCTGCTCCAGTTTGATTCTCAGTAGCTAATCGCTCCCAGCCAGTCCCAGAATAGTTGTATGCAAACTGCGTATCAAAGGCAAAAACAGGCTCATCATCAAGTTGATCGCTTTCATACGTCACAAATCCCATAACAGGAGTTGCAGGATAGAAATAGATCGCTGTTGATGGATATGCTGCGGTAAAAGTATATGCTCCGGTTGCAGTATTATAAGTTGCTCCAGATGCAGCAAATAAATTTATGACTGATTGAGCTGTCGTCCCAGTAAATGTATAAGCTCCTGTTAAGGTGTTGAATGTTCCCGATCCTGGAGCGCCTCCGCCAGGAGTTAATGCGCCATTCACGAGCGTGACCGTGTAGGTGAATCCAGCAATAGTGAAATGCATACCAACAGATCCAACACCGCCAGGAATAGTTCCTGAAGCATTGCCTGAAATATCAGTTATTCCTACAGAGATTGGGGCAATTAAAAGATTGCCAGTAGCTTTAACCGTAAAAATCTCATTGCCAATAGAAAACATTTGCCCTACTGCAAAAGTAGACCCTGGAACAGTACCAGAGGCTGCTCCTGAAGCATCAGTAGTTCCAATATTGACTCTCAGTCTTGTGGTTTCATTTTGACCTTCAACGGAAGTTGATTGATTCATGGGCAAAGCGCCAAAACGTTTCCTCACTCTTCCACGAAACACATAGCAATCAGTTAATGATTCGAATGCATCGTCTGGAATAAGCCAGGGTTTTAGATCTTTAGTCATCCCACTATTAATGGGAGCTATCATGAAACGATCAATTTGCGCCATCTTAGTATCCTATAGCAAACCAACAATAGTTTTGAGCCGCACCTTCAGAATACACACTAAACGCAGTAGTAGAATATGCCGTTACATTGATATCACCATAATATGTTGCAGAGCCAGCACTGATTGCAGGAGTGACTTGTATTGAAAGCAAAGCATTTGGGAATGCAGTGGTAAAGGTCACGCTCTGAACGTTGGCTATCGTTGCTCCTTGGCCCCATTTAAGCACTACTCCTGATGGAAGATTGGTCCCACCATTAGCAAGTGTATGAGAGAAGCTCGTGATATCAATATCAGCGCCCGCGGGAGCTATGTTCTCTCTTTGCAGAAAGAGCTGTGTTGTGCCTGCAACATCTTTAGTATAGAGCGCCATTTCATCAAGCGCAGTCCCTGGAGATGCTGCTTGCTCTGGCATTGTTACAAAATTATGCTTGCCTTGGTTAGGATCACCAAACGTTGCATGGTTAACATCTATGAGTGTTTTGATCGCTTGGAAGTTTGCTTGAATGTCACCCTGAGAATCATTCAGAGCATCCGTTGCCAAGGGTATATTTTGTTGATACGCCATTACTAATCTCCCCTAGAACTGTCCGCCGCCGCTCCACCATCCAGGACCATAAGCACCAGCAGCGCCAGTATCTTGTGTATAGATGGTTGAAACGCGCTGACTTGTTTGTTCTACAATTGTTCTTCTTAAAATTAAAGTCTCTTGCTTCTTAAACTCAGGCAATATCATCTGCACTGATTCTAAATC
>Ga0265338_10001403_pt1 | contig 39213 bp, 52 predicted proteins | sample 42126metaG_FD_193579 | JGI IMG/M metagenome (GOLD analysis project Ga0265338, IMG submission 193579) | Rhizosphere microbial communities from Carex aquatilis grown in University of Washington, Seatle, WA, United States - 4-21-26 metaG | ecosystem: Host-associated > Plants > Roots > Rhizosphere... | reverse complement strand
TGAGGGTGATGCCTCCAGAGCCTGATGTGATGGCTACTGACGTGGTTCCTGTCGCATTACCGAAGGTGTTGACGCTCGAACCTGTAGTTGCAAGAGTAGTCGCACCAGCTGAAGTAAGAGTTGTAGTTGCTTGGACAGATCCTGGCGCGATAAATGTGCTAGGGATAGAAAAGGTGATGGTAGATCCAGAACCTATTGATGTGATTTCGTTTGCAGTACCGAGCAGGTTAATGTTGCTAGCTGAAGGGCTAATAGCGCCTCCAGAACCTCCAGTAAGAGTGTTCAGAACGCCGCTCAGAGGAGCCATTTCGTTCCAGGTAGCACTGTTGGCAGCAACACTGACTAGGATGTAGGCGTTTTCACCGACTTTATCGACCCAAACTGTCCCAAGAGCATACAGATAATCTGTACTCAGAGGCGCACGAGACGCGATGATTGGGGCCTGAGCCAAGTTGGTCGATTTGTAGTTGCCGATTGGCGAACCGTAAAGTATCTCATTATTAGCCATTTGTATTAATCCATCCTTGCAAGTGGTGTTAAATTTCAATTTTAATTCAAACCATTTTTTTGCACTAGGACTTTCAAAGAATTTTTCAGAGTTGCAGTAATGACACAAGTTGGGATAAGCTTTTGGGAAAACCAGGAGGCAATGTGATTACAAGAATCATATCAGGACTAGTTATAGTCTCTCTATTGACTCATGTCGGCTTCAAGATGGAGGATATGCTCACCAGACTTGAAGGAATCGAATGTGCGGCTAGAGATACAGCTAAGGAAACAGAAAAATGCGGCGAATCTCTTCAGGAGATTAAAAGCAAAGTAGACCTTATTTACATATGGATGGACTGATTATGGACTGGGCAACAATCACAATCGTGGTCTTCGCAAATCTAGGGGTCATGATCCCTTTGTTTTTGTGGAATCGCTCGGAAGCTAATGCAGATAGAAGAGAATTTTCCTCTAAAATGGATGCTTTTAAGGATCTATGGGCTCAAGAGACGAAAGATTTTCATGCGCGCCTATTTTCTATAGAAGAAAGGAATAGGAAATAACTGATGCCGGTGTTTTTTTTGTATGTACTGGGAATATACGGTTTTGGAATGGTTTTTTGGGTCATAGTTTTTTGCTGTGTATCCAAAGAGGAGGACGAATGATTTTTTTATACGCGCTGGGAGTATTGACCTTTCTAGGAGGCCTCTGGATCCGACATTGGGAATCTAGGCACAATTCTTAGAGTCCTACTCTTCCTCATCCTCTGTTCCAATAAGCTTAGCTACGGCAATTCGGTAAGCAGAAAGGTCTTTAGATTGAATAGCTTTTAGCACATTTTCATACTGTTTACGTGATTTAGGAGTGGTCAGGAAATTCCCATAGCCTCTTCGTAAAAACTTCAGTGCCTTGTGCGCAGTAAACGCTCCCGTAACACCATGAATAGCAGGGATAAAAACACTGAGAGGAGCATAAGCTTCCCATTTGCTGAGTTCTTTGACCGGGATGCCTTTGATGGCCTCTGTGGCTAATTTCTGATCCTTGGCTAATTGAACAATTTCTTCGGCGCCTTTTTCTCCAAGGGCAAGTCTTAGTTTTTGCTGCGTTTTTATATCCGAAACAGCTTTTTCTATAGTTGCAGGAGAGGGATTTTTACCCAAGATAGGCTCGAGCAGGTCTCGTGCTCTTAGGGTGTCTCGGTATTCTTTGTAATGGGCATTGTTCTCCCTGAATTTGGAGACCCAGGGAGACTCTTTGCCGAGTGTTTTTTCGAAAGACTCCGTGATCTTGCGATTCATATCCGTCAGAAAATCAACATATTCCTGCTGTTTTCCAGTAATGCGAGACGTTTCGTATATGTTCTTGATTTTCTTATTGTTGGATCTATAGATCTTAAGAAGATTTCCCATTCCTTCCTGGGGGCTTTTGGCAAATGCTTTAATCTCTTTGACGATTTTTTCAGCTTCAGGGTGAAGAGAAGGAATGCCTTTGTATTTTTTATAGGTTTCGCCTAGGAATTCAACAAGAGGATCCACTTCGATGACAGGATTAGACTTTTCAGCTACCGCTTTCAGCTGACCGAATTCCTTTTCAAACTCAGCTTCAAAGTTGTGTCCAGCTTCAATTTTTCTGATAAGCGGACGTTCCTTCTCGAGAGTCTTTGCAGCCAATCCCGAAGCTTCTTCGTTGATTTTAGCTATAGATTTCTCTTGAGTCTCTTTAGCGATGTGACCAAGTCTAGGATTCTTAGCTTCCACAGCCCGGGGCTTTGTGAGGCCACTAGGAAGGCGTTCAACATCTTTAGCTGCTGTTTTTCCTAGAGCTTTTGAAATTCCTTTTGCTGCCAATCCAATAAGTCCTGGAATACTTGATCCAATGAGCTCTCCCAAAGCCTCTCCGATAGGGCCTGCTTCATTTTCTTTAGCTATTTGACCGCCTGCAGTTCCTCCCACTAGAGAAGCCAGTTTAGTAACGGCTCCTCCAGGACCAGCAGCTACCCACGGAAGAAGCTGCGCTCCTCTTTCTAAAGTTTCCTCTAAAGTTCCTTCTTCTGTAGGGAGAGCCTTTTCTAGAAACTCATTTGCTTTCCCTTGAGGTATCAAATCGTTGGTAGCCAAAGAAGCAACGCCCGTCGCTGCCTTCCCTATTCCTTTCCAAAAGGAGTTACGAACGGAAGCTCCACGCTCCCAAGTAGGCTCAAAAGGAGATTTTTTTCTCTTAGGAGCGTTTTCATACTTCTGCCAGTCAAAAGACGCCTGAGCCTCAGGTTGTGGATTCTCGTATTTAGCCCAATCGAAAGTGGAAGTCATGGAAGTTGTCCCCCGCTTGCCAGAGCAGCTTCAAGTTCGCTTAGAGGAATCTCAATCTGCTTTCCACTGGGAGAAATAATCCAGGTCATGCCATTTTTTGCTGCTTGTTTTTGGGCTTTATCTACTTTTACAGCCATCTTTTTTTCTTGTTCTAAAGCCGCCGGAACACCACCTTTGAACTCTTTAGCTAGGGCTTTAAGTTTCCCTCGATTAGTTGCGTCAGTATCAGAAGCCTTAGGGAGAAGGCCTTGGATGTATTTGAAACGCTCTTTACTAAGAGTTCCTTTTCCCACCATCTCAACAAGGCGCTTCTCAATACCTACGGAAAGGTTGTCGAAGTAAGCTCTTTTTTCGCGCCCTTTAGGAAACACTGTGTTAAATTGGTTCCAGAAACCGGTACCACCTTCCACTAACTTCTCTGAAAGCTCGTCGATAGTGCCGAGCACTTCTTCATTAGCTCTCATTTCCTCAAGTTGAGCCTGTTGCTGCTTGATGTTAGCTTCGTTTTGCTGAACTTTTTGCTTATTTTGGGTCTGAAGAACATCTGAATAAAGAGGCAAGAATGCTTGTTGGCGCTCTGGAGACAACTTGGATGCGATTCCAATTCTCTCTATATCGCTGAGATTTGGGTTGTTAAGACTTCCGATAAGCTGTTCGTCATTTTTCTGAGCCTGATAGCCTTGGTAGTTCTTTAACCCTTGTCCTAGAGTCGATATGAGCTCATCACTAAAGGACGGACCTTTTTCTAGTATCTGTACCATCATTTCCTCCTAGGGCGTTTGATATCGCCTCTGGCATCTAGGCCAGGCATAGCTTGTGTATCGGTTCCTTCAGCAAGTCCCATGCGCTTACGAGACTTCTCAGGAGGGGTTTCTTTGTGATCGTTAGTGCGCACGCTTTCATCCCAGTGTTGGTCTGGATAAGTGCCCTTTTTGAACTGTTTGGAGAAGGACGATTTAGCCATTAGAACGCACCACTTACGCCGCCAATTACGCCCCCTGCAAGAGCTCCCCACGGGCCAAGTAGGGATCCTCCAGCGGCTCCTTTGCCAGCACCGAGGAGTATCTTTTTCCAGAGGGGCTCAGACTTTTCCAAAGCAACAGCTTCTCTATTGAGCCCAATATTGCCTTGCTGAACTCCCATGCTCCCAAGCCCTTGAGCAGCCTGTAGCTGGTTCTGAGCCATAATGGCGCCTAGATTAGTGTTGAGGTTCGCTGCTCCTCCTGCTAGAGCCTGATTGAGAGCCGAAGAGGACTTAGAGTTGGACCCAAGAGCGTTGATGATCCCAGGTTGCGTCACTTGCTGGAAATTCTGGTTAGCAGCGGCAGTGATCGCGTTGTTGCCAGACCCTCCAGGAAGGAACTGTTTGTAGCCTTCAGCAGCAGATTGCGTGTTCTGACCAGATTGGGAGAGATAATCGTTAAGCAGTTTCTTTTGCTCAGGAGTAATCGTATCTATTTGATTATAAGCAGTTGGTTTAGATTGGCCCATGTTTCACCTATATATTTTCAGTTTGAATCATACTCCATAAGAGTAATTTTACTCTCACGGAAGCCGTGTTTTTGGAAGAATTTTTTATTACTTGTACACCAGAGGATCCTGGGAGCGTGAAGAGCGTCTTTCATAGTCTTCATGAACTCGATCACAGGCCCAATAGCCTCCCCTTTTCCCCAGTAATGCTTGCTTATTGAGAATGTGTTGAGGAAGAGAGAGTTATCGAGACAGTTTTGCTCAACCCAGAGGTAGCCATGGATCTTCTTAGCGTCGTCGATTAGAACGAAGAGGTGGTTGAAAGGGTTGTCCATGTTCTTTTCTTGGTAGACAAAGAACTGTTCAGGAGTAAAGGTGCGGCCTTTCACGTTTTCCACTAAACTTAAGGGTATCAATCTAGGGATCTTGAGCCGCACGAAGTTGAGATGTTCAAAAATATGGGGTAGTTTTGACTCTTTTTGGTTGTTTTTCGGGGGTAATCTGTCGGATTTTTGGTTGTTTTTCAACATATCTGCAGAATGTGTCGTCTCAGCTGGCATATCTATCCTTGAGTTCCGATGAGTCTAATGTTAAAGCCGCCTGTTACCCCAGTTCGATTGTGTCGAATCTGGAAGTTAGAGGCGGTTGAAGTAATGGTCAAAGTGTTACCAGACCACGATCCGGTACCTGCTTGAGATCCTAAAACGGCAATGCTCCCTGTGGCTGTTGAAGAGGCCTTACAGAGGCTAGCTGTTATGGTCGGGAGTGATGAGTTCTCTCCACTGACGCATATGATAAAAGCGCCGAAATTGGGAGCATTGACGATGTTTACCGGGTTGCTAGATATAGCCATCGGATAGTGGTTAAAGTCCTTAGCATTAACAGCCGTCGCAATGTCTTGGTAGACCCTGGCGAAGTAGGGGATGAAGAGGTCATTGTTGGATGGAGTGATCGTTTCAGGTGGGAGTTGGGGCTGTGAGTAGATGTAAGGAGAACTCATACGTTAAAGCCCGGAGTTAGACGTCCAGAAGGAGAGGCCCAGAGAACCATTCCTAGGATCTGGAAGGTTTGCGCTTGGTTGTTGGTGATATCCATTTTCAGGAACTCACCCACGATGTTGACGTAGATCCTCTTCCAGTTATAGGTAGAGTCAGCAGGCCCATCCAAGGTCAATGTGCGTGTTGCCGTGGTAGATGTCAGGTTATCGGTGTAGAAGACCAAATTGAGGACGCAATTGGGGTTAATGGTGTAGTAGAAGTCGATGTAGCCGAACTGTACCTTTTGACCCTCTGGAGCAAACGGGTTCCATTGAGCGGATGTCATTGAAGCAGAGATAGGAACAGGTAGAGAGTTGGATGTTTGAAAGTCTGCCGATCCACTATTGAGAATGTAAATGTAACCACCGGATAGAGCGCCACCGAGCAATGTAGGGGCTAACCCTTGGAAGATATAAGAGTTCCAAGGGAGATCAGCTTCTTCCCAGGTGAGCGGCGTCGGACCATTTGCCGCGTAGGAATTCCAAGTTGTTGATCCTGAAGTGATTTGATAGAGTCCAAGGCATGACATAGGCATAGAGAAGGTAGCCCAGGTCTCTTCAGCGAAGTTATAAACTAGAACACTGTCGGATAGAGAGGCGCCGGTAGCTGCACTGGGATAGAGCATCCAGGCCTGATTGACGTTATCGAAGCGGATTCCATAGCATTGCTGGAAAGCGCCTTGGTTGATGTCCAGGAACTGATCTATGACGTTAGAGTCATAACGCTGAACGTTTACCCCATCGCAGGCAATCAGCCCTTGTACTCCCATCGAAGTAACACGTTCGTCATAAGCAACAGTGCCGTAAGGAGCATTCGTTGCTTTGGACACATTGAGCTTATACCATCGGAAAGGATCGAAGTCAGAGCCGGTGTACCTAAAGCTCCAAGCACTATTAGTGAAGAAGACAATCAGTTGGTCTCGTAAGAATTCAGAGGCTTGTAAGAAGTCATCGGTAGGGGCTGACAGTTCTCCCCCGTTGCCTGGAATATCGGCAGCAAGGTTCGAAGGGTTAAAGGGTTGACTCCAACGGATGCTTTGACCCGCTGGATTAGATTGTCCCACAAGTGTAGGTCTTTGTACAAGGAATCTATTTTGGTAAACATCTACATCTAAGCATTTTGCGATGTCATTTACACCGCCTATGAAGTCTGCTAAGGTAATGCTAAAGGGAGGTCTGGAGAGTGTGGTTCCGTTGAAAACAGTGATGGGATCCGAGTTGTTGGTCATGTAGAGATAGCCACCAGATGGCCATGCAGCAGAGGGTCCTAGCCAGTTGGTAGAGTTGAAGAAGTCGGCAGTAGTGCCAGTGAAGTAGTCTCCAATCAGGTCGGCTGTGAGCGTTATAGTGACAGTAGTAGCAGGAGCCCCAGTAAAATTAAGAGAAATACCACCAGTTGCATAGTTAACGGTTCCTCCAGCTGCAAAGTTTCCCGAAGAACTCAGTCCTCCAGAACCATTATCGGTAATTGTCGAAGTGCCGTCTGTAATTGAGATCGAATAAGGAGCTAAAGCCTGCGTATATGGTGACTGGGCAACCCAACCAGTTAAGAAGTTTTTGGAGGTGCTGACCCCATCTCCAACCCAAAGAACTTGAGAGATCTCGTCCAGGGGCACAAAGGAGTCTGTTCCGACGTTGTAATAGGCCGCACGAGCCGTATCCATGATGACGAGGAGCGTAGAGTCGTTAGATTCGCTGATCCAGACCTTAATCCCCATGATGGGTCTACTTAGGTTAGGCTGATAAGTGGCGTAGATGTTTACGTGGCTGGCTACATTGGAACCAAAAGTGAGAGACCAGACTCCAGTAGAGTAAACAATAGTTCCTGAACCGCCTGCTGATCCTGTAAGAACTCCAAGGCCGTTGTCAGTGAAGGTTTCACCCCCCATTGTATCTGCGCCTGGGTTAAAGGAACCGGGGACAATTGGGAAGAGTGCAAGCGTACCACTGTATGTTGTTCCTCCATTTCCAAGAGCAATATTGTTGTCTGTGTAGGCCATCCTTCCAAAGATGGTGTATCCGGCGCGTTTGTTCAGCACTCCACGATAGATATAAGCGTTATCCAAAGGCTCAAAGGCTTCAGTAGGGGAGATCCATGGTTTTAAGTAGTTGAACTGACCCGTTTTAAACGCAGAAATGAGGAATGGCTTGAAGCTGCTTTTCATCAGTTACCTATAGCCATCCAGTAGAATATGCCTGCTACGCCTGTTCCTGAGCTATCTAGGAGGGTCATAGCGCCGCTTGTTTTGGTAGGAGTGCTGGCCCACTGGACGAAGCCTCGGTTGTTACCCCCGGAGATGATACGAGTCAGAGTGGCGCTATAAAGGTTGTTAGGGAAGTTGAAGGTCACAGTTGCATTCCCGCTTCCATTTGTAGTTCCCATTCCATAGCTGAACTGAAGGCCATTTGGAAGCGTTAAGTTAGAGGAACTTACAGTTGAAAGACCCGTTCCAGAACCGCCTGTCCAAACAACGCTGTCTGCTGTTCCGTTCTTGAAATAGAGTGTTGGGCTTGAGGCTACGTTCTTGGTATAGAGAACGCTTGCTGTGCCTCCAGGAGATCCAGGAGTGCCGAAGCTGGGCATTGTCACTTGTAGGTGAGTGCCTGCGTTTGAGACGGCATTGTATTGGTTATGGTCTACTCCAAAGACGGTGTTGAGAGCTTGGAAGTTACCTAATAGATCGCCTTGGGAGACGCTTAAGTTGGTATTAGGGCCTGGGATGTTCGGTTGATAAGCCATATTAGAACCTCGGAACCGATTGCTCGGCTGTGTATTGTTGGATTGTGCGGCCAAGTGCCACGTTTTCGAACCTTTTGAAGATTGGGAAGTAGCTCTGGTAGCTCTCTTCATCACCACGGTCGCTGAAGATCTCAAGAGCCGCTCCATAAGCAATAACAGGCCCCCATTCAACTTGAAGGGGAGTGTCGTTGTCATTGATCAGCTGCTGCGGCATCACAAATCCTTGCATACGAATGTAGTATGCCTGATCTGGGACTGGTCGTAGGGTGAACTGGTTGTTGAAAAAGAGGACTCCCTGAGGCCTATTAGAGGCGTATCCTTGGTATTTCGCGTAGATGTAGGCTGTAGCTGCAGGGGCTTGATTCCACATCACCGAATAGGCTCCAGTGAGGTAGTTAATGGTACCTGTACCATCGCCTGTCAGCACTCCTTGGCCAGTTTCAGTCTCATAAGTTGCGACGATTTCAACGCCAGTTGGTACTGTTATGGTGAAGTTGATGCTATAGACACCAGTGTCATAGTTGATCGTTCCGTTCGCTCCAAGGGGATTGGAGAGGATGCCAGCTCCGTTGTCTGTCAGAATCTCAAAAGAATCGTTCACGATAAGTGTTCCTGGCACTATCGGGAAGACATTGAGAGTTCCTGTGTACGCCGTTCCGTTGTTACCGAGAGCGATATTCTCACTAACGGTAGTTCCTTGGTCAGACACTACTTGCTGGAAGCCTGTAGGGTCATCAGAGGCGATTAAGAGCGTTCCAATCATCACGGGAGGGTTCTGGAGACCGCCGCTGAATGACTGTGTCGTTCCATCGCCAGTTGCAATGTTATCAACTGCGTACTGCTGCGGCCAATCTTGGTAGAAGACATCGGGATCTTGGTAGAAGATCATCGGGAAGCCGTCTGCATAAGCGCCTGGAGAGTCAGTGAAGTACCCTCCAGGAAACGCGTATACATCAACACCTGGAGTCGTTGTGAAGTTAAGGAACTGATTGGCGATCTGTACCTTAAGTTCAAACGGCATCGTGTAGATGTAGTAGTTGTTGACGTAGTCGTTGACCTGCTGATCAGTCAACTGGTCTGTGGATGGAGTACCCGTGATATTCCGAACTTTGTTTCGGATATTCAGAAGCGTCCAGTTGCTCGGAAGAATCGGGCTACTCATCTAGGACCTCATGCAACTTTTTTGACTGACTTACATTGAAACATGTAGTCAAAAGATTTGACATACATTTCTGGATGGCCGTTCTCGCCGTTCTTATAGGCGTAGTGAGGCCGTCCGCAGCTCTCTAGGTGATCTATCACTTCTACAGGTAGATCAATCTCTTTGCCGTGGAAGAGCGTGTAATGCTTCAGAGGATGATTTTTGCTGTGGTAGTGGAACATGAGGGCGACGCCTGGATCTCTTCCGTTGATGAAGCAGATGCGTCTCATCTCAGGAAGCTTTTGGGCTATGACGATCTTCTGCGCGATTGGCGCGTCGTCTATTGGGGGCAGTCCTTCAGGGTTCTCATCGAAGAGGTTCCTTTGGATTGTCTCACCGTCTGCGTCTTTAAAATGACTTCGTGGTCTTGCCATGGTTGCACCTATGTGTTGGCTATGTTTTGGAAAGGGGTATTAAACACTTGGAATCCCTGCTGCTGTATCGTTGGGCTTCCAGAATCTGTAATGACTACACCGCCTGAGACGTATGTATAAAAGTTGGTCGAGTCTATGTTGACCGTGAAGTTGTTTGCGTCGATGACCTGTTGGATCAGAGCATTGAGACCGTTGATCTGGATCATTCCTACGACTCGTTTGAAGCCGACAAAGGTTTGACCTTGATCAAGAGCTGTGAAGCCGTGATTTGGGCAAGTAATCTGCGCCTGGTTATTTTTTGTGATCCCAGTAATCGCTTGTACTACGTTCTGCAACCATTCGTCAGGTGACGGAGGGGTTACAGATGGAGGCACTGCATTAGAGGCCATATTTTCTCCTAAAACGTACCCCCAAAGGGAAAGAGCCTCTGGGGGTCCGACGCCTTGATTTCGAGCCTGTACAAACCTAGAGGGTACCGGCCAGACTCTTCTTCAACACTTGGGCTTGCTAAAGGCCCCATTTCTCTTCTAGGCGCTCCACACGGAGCCTTACTGTTAGCCAGCGGACGAGTAGTCTCATCCCACCTAATTTTTATTACGCACTGGTAAACGGAGCATCGAGGACAGCAACGTATTGCCATACATCAGATGTAGTCACCATGAGCGAGGTTCCAAGCAACAGCCCTGTAAAGCTTGTGTTGTACAGAGGCGTGTTGTAAGTCTGGAAACCTGTTGTGGTTGTTGGAGGAGCTCCAGTGATCACGTTGGCAATACCACCGCTCGTGTAAGACGAGAAGTTGGTAGAGTTGATGTTCACAGTGAAGCTGGTTGTAGATGTAACAGACTGAATCACTCCTGAGAGTGTATTGATCTGATTCATCCCAACAACTCCGTGGATCGTCACAGTTGTCACGCCGATATCCGCGCTTGTGAAAGCGTGAGTAGCAGTGATCGAAGCGTTAGCCGCGTTGCTAATACCAGTGATGGTCAAGTTGGTATTTGTAGCTCCGGCAGGAAGTCCTGTCAGAGGCACATACTCAGAGCCAATCAACGGATAAGACAGCTCAGGAGTAACACCATTTGAGGAAATGTAGCTAAGAACCGGCGCACCTGATGTCATAGTCCAAATGTAGGCAGACGCGTTTGCGTTGTCTCCCCACCATTCAGCGATCTGAACACCGTTGGTGTTAGCAACGATCTTAGTTTTGTTTTCCATTTTGAAATAGTTCGGTATGAACCCAAGGTTCAGATACTGAGCTGTTCCACCTGCTGTTACGGTCAGGGTACCTTTTTTTACAATAGCCATAACACCCTCCTTATAGCGTTGATGTTAGACGTGTGATCCAGTTGTCGTTCAAGATCCTTGTTGCGAAAGGATACTTGTAACCTACTGTTCCACGTTGGTTTAGAGGGTCAGCAGTTCCTGAAGCCCCGAGAGGTTTCACGATGAACTCTGCTTCTTTAGCACCAAGACGAACAACCCCATAAGCCTCTTGTCCAAGGACAAAAGAAGAGTAGACGTTTGGTGATGCACCGTTGCTATAACCGTTGGTGTTGAGCAGCCAGCGGATGTTGCGGGTGGATCCCCACTCTGCTTCCAGAGCGTTCATTGGGTTCGGATAGTTAGCAGAAGAGATGAAGGAAGATACTGCCTCCAAATCTGCCTGCATATCAACTGACATAAAGCCCCAATAAGAGCTACGTACAGGTGATGTACCGAACTTGTTTTCCCCAGGAAGAGGGTTGGTCATCAGACGAGCATTTCCTTGACGAAGTGCGATCACTGCGTTTTGGATGTCTGCGTCGGTGATCTCGGTCGGAGTGTTACCATTAAGGCCGTTAGTACAAAGAATAGTAGACGCGGTGGAAACCATCATGTCTCTAATCAGAGTGTCGATTGTAAGTCCGAGTTGCAGAGAGAGGACTTTTGTAGCCTCGTTCAGCACGCGGTCTTGTACGACGTATTGCACTTGGTCTGTGATGGTTACGAACGATCCGTACCATTGGATTTGCGCTTGGAAGTCTGTTACTGACAACTGATCTCCCATAGGCGTTTGTCCGTCTGTTAAAGGCACTGTAGCCGCTGTTCGAGCTGTTACTTTATTACCCTGTGCCCGGGCGGGGAGGCTCTTCGGCACTCCCTCTGCGATTTCATATATAGTCGCAGAGCAGACTATCGCATCCTCTTTCGAGGTTTCTGGATTTAGTCGTTCACGGTGGACTTGATTTTCATTGTTATGGTACACTTCCAGTTTATGGAATATACCACTGCTCAACTTGCTTATCTTGCTGGAATCATTGACGGAGAAGGCACCATTTCTATCGGTGACAAACGCGTCATGAAACAGAAATCCCGAGGGATCCGAAATACTGCTAAGGTCTATCGAGCCAGGATAAACTTCTCTACCACCGTCACCGTCGCTAATACGGATCCTAGGATAATAGAGTGGCTCATCGTCAACTTTGGCGGGGCTGCAAGCCATTCCAAGAGACAAGAAGCCCACTGGAAGCCAAAGATAACCTGGGTGATGCCTACGACAAAAATCTCTGAGATTATCGAGGCCGCCCTTCCGTATTTCGTTCTCAAACGAGAACAAGCTGAACTTATGATTGAGGCACGAAAAACATTCGACAATAACCCGAAGCAGATGTTGACTTCGGATGAAGTCTACAATCGCCGTCTTGAGATTGCCCAGTTGATTCGCTCTCATAATAAAAAAGTCCTTCCGCCTTGTTGTCCTCTGCCTTAGGCAGCCAGGAGTTCCAAGTCAATTACCAAAAATTTACCCACGCCAACTTCGTCTAGCGTGCCATAGCGTCTAAACACCATTTGTTGACCACTGTTAAGTGGAATTTGTCTCTTTTGCGCAAAGAGGTCGTAGATGAAGTACGGTCTAGCTAGGGTAAGTAGCAGACGGTCAAAATACTGGCGAACCTCTGGAGGCAATTGAGTTAAACTAGTAACTGCCATTTTGATTCTCGTTTATTATATCGAGTCGAGGTGACGGCTAGCCATTCGCATGAACTCTTGGTCTGACATTGAGGCGTAATAGTCTGCTTTGCTAAGAGCCGCTTGTCCGCCTGCTTGAGACAGTGTCCCAGGCTTCTTGGAGTTAGCAACCATTCTCTCAGCATTCTCGTTACGCTGTGGTGCGACCGCCTGCGCTTGCATTTGCTGCGCCATCTTTCCAAGTTCATAAGCAAACAACGCTTTGTTGGATGCACCTTGGAGCCCCTCGGCTAGATGTGGTTTTTGCTTCACTAGAGGTAAAGCGAACTTTTCGATTACCTCAGCATAATCAGGATGCATTTGCTGGACTTGTAGCTCTTCGAGACGCAACTGGTAGTTCGTGAGGCTCTGTTGATACGTAGCTTCACGTTTGTCCCATTCTTGGCGTATTTCCCTAACGCTTGGCACATCAGTATCATCCATGCCTTCAAACATCCTTTCGGCTTTGGGCTCTGGTTTTGGCTGAATTTGCTGGCTATTCGCTCGAAGCATTTCAAGCTGGACCTGATGGTCGCGGCGATCTGCTTCCCTTTCTGCTTTGATGCGATCAACTTCTTCACGAAGCGCGCGGAAGTTCTCCGCCTGAGGATTGCTAACCGGCTCACGAGGAGATTCTGGAGCTTCTATAGGCTCTTCGAACGGTTCCTGGTAAACAGGAGAGTCCTGTACTTCTTGGTTGTAAAAGTTAGTCTCATCTTGAACCCCGGCGGCAGGTTCTCTAATTGCGCCCGCGTAACTTTGCATATCGATGTCGAGTGACATATGTTCCTTTGGTCTGGCGGCGACCGATTAACGCCCAATTTAAGAAAGTAGTACCTTCAACTTCTGCCCTTGCTCCATTACTCTCGGCGACGCATCGGATGCTTTATCGGAGAGTAACTCAGGATCAACGGGAACGTCGGGTGGAGCGGAGAGCTCAGGACAAAACCTGAATTCCCCTTTGCTGTGATCGACGTACCATACCAAGATTCCCAGCATGGCTGGGGGCTTTTGGTAGTAAGCCATAAATGCTTGCTTAAAGACTCCACGACCCATGATGTTACTCATTGGTCTATCCTCTTTAGCAGCGTAGACGATGTAAAATGGTCGGCCATCTGAGCTCGCTTGATTCGCAAAGTCCTCTGCCATTCTCATGACGTCAAGACCCAGCGCCTCTCGGCTCTCACCGATTTCCTGTGCCATCTCTTAGTCCCAGTGATAGTCTTTAAACTGTGAATGAATACGACCTTCGTCTCTCTTCATTCCTGGGCCACCAGCTTGTCCCCAAGATATAGGGTCAGCTTCGCCTTTGTAGTCCATACAGCCCATGTCAGGCAAAGCGCCTTGACCAGGTCCTGGATGAGCTCTTGCGGCCATTTCTGGCATCTCTACTTCATTGCGATACAGACCATGAGAAGATTCCTCTTTCATCGACTGTCCGAAATGTTCAGAGGGACCAGAATGATGCTTCATGTGATGATGTTTCATTTTGTTGCCTTCTAGGTTTCTTTTTTAGGCTTCCCTAAATCGGGATATTTCCTATGTACAGCAGCCCTGATTCCTTCCGGTTTCGGAGCGTTATGAGCATAGGCAAGCGCTGCCTTTGCGCGCTTAGGTGTGTTGATGGGAAAAGACCCAGACGGAGCGCCACCTGAAGGCCCTGCAAAAGACTTCACGCCTTTGTACTTGCCGACATTTGAGCCGCCTGGTTTTTCTTTCATCTCTGATTCTTTAGACTTCATACAGCCCTTCCATGCTTTTTAGGGTACTGGACCTTGGTCTCAAGTCTTGCTTGATCAAAGTCACCCGTGTCAGCAGGAGGAGGAGGGGTGTCATAGCCATATGGGAGCTCTGATTCAAAGATCCTGGAATCCATCTGCCTGCAGTAAGAATCTCTTGGCTGGGGATGGACGTAGTCTTCTGAGTATTTCATAGTAAACCTCGTTAAGTTCAATTTTGAATTCTACACCACAGGTAAAATATGTTGCATATATTTAATTCGCTGTGATGAGATACGTCAAATTTGAGGTTGCGATGAAGTCTGAGACGGCATTTGAGGTCCTTCTAGAGGCGGGAGCTTTGGCAATGGCTCTAACTGTTTCTTTGCTCCTGTGGTATTTTCTTTGACCTCTTGTCCTCCTTCGAGGGCATGGAGCAGTTGCAGTTTCTTGAGCAGGTGGTCGAGGTCGATTCCTTCGAGCTCTTTGATCGCTTTAACAAGGTTGAGTACACCAGCAGTTCTATCTTCCTCCGCACGCGATAGTCTCTCAGCGTTGAGCGCCTGATCAAGGCTGATTTTAGCCATTCGTTCTGCTGCCAAGGACCTGTCAGACTCTGCTTTTGCGTTCGCTGAGTGCGTGACGACTGCTTGTTGCTGCATCGCCATCTGCATCTGCATAGCCTGAACTTCTTGAGTAGCTTGGTTTTGAGCTGCGATACGCTCTCTAATTTTCTTCTTATCGTGGAGATTGCTTGCGTCAATAATTTCTTCATCGGTGATATTGATCCCCATAGCTTTAAGTGCTGTGTACTGCGCAAACTCAGTCTGTTTCTGAGTATCTGTGAGGACTCCTTCCTCGATCACAATGTCATACTTAGCGAAGGATTGGCTGTAGAACTCAGGGGTTGGCTCTTTCTTGGTGATCAATCGGATCTTCTCAGGAGTATAGTTCTGCTGAATCAGCTTCAGGATCTTGCGCCCGAGCAGTTTCTGAGACTCTCTAAGCCCATCAAAGAGCCCCTGAAGGTTCACAAGACCCGCAGATTGACGCATTTTGGACAGAATTCCAGCCGTTTCGACCTTATCGTTGTCTGCCATGCCGAAGAGCTCAGAGTTGACCCCTGCGATCTCCATAATGTCCTTTTCGAACTCTGCTTCGAGCTGGAACATGGATGGGTGAATGCCAGGAGCCTCTAGACGCTGAATATCGGTCATTTGGGCCTCTGGTTTGAGAAAAACGACCTGTCCTTGACCTGATTTGTAGAGCGAAGTGGGGTTCGAGACCGAGTTAGTCTTGGCTATCCATCCTGAATTAAGCTGATTGTCAAGGATGTCGACCATCTTGGAGCGTCGCTTATTGAGCTCTTGCTGGGGATCTCGGATAATACGAACGAGGGATTGGATTTTCCAAGTGTAAAGATCGTAAGATGGCTCGAAAATGGCCATAAATGGGACAAAAGGATAGTCGTTGAGTCCAAATGGATCTTTTCCATAATAAATCAGTTGCCCCTCTACAATTACTGCCAGTTCTACGATTCTGACCGGCTTTTTAATCACTTCTATGTGTGGATAAGCCTCTCGAAAGAGCTTCAGTCGGGCTCTGTCGCCGTCCCATTCCCTGGTCTCTCCGGTCATCATATCAACTAAAACTTCTTTATTTACCCACTTAGTTCGCCAGTACTCGTTGTAATTGAGTAGTTTCTGCATTCCCCACTGGCGGGCATAAGGAAGGTAAGTGAACTTGTCGTCCCTAGAGCCCCAAGGGAGAGAATTTATTACATCCTCTTTGTCAGGATGCAGCGATATGATCTCTGTGCGGGATAGGTACTTTCGGCGCGTCACGAAAGAACAGTCAGACAGATCCTTTTTAGTGAAGAAGGGATCCATGATCACGGCGTTCCACTCATCTATATGGAACTTGATGTCTCCAGAGACAGGATCATCGCGATAATCTACATAAGGGGAGAGAAAGGTAAGCCCTGTTGTAAGAGCTCCCTTGAAGGCATCGCTGATAGCCTCATAGCCATCAGCTGAGCTCATGATGTGCTGTATAACGTCAGTAAAGATGTTTGCGGTCTCTTCAGAGGAGTCTTCTACAGGCGCTACAGTGATAGCCAGGCGGTTCTTGCGTTGGTACCCATCTACGAGGCTGATGATGCGGCGGACTTTGTTGTAGGTGAAGGAAGAGCGACGCTGGTTGTTTAGGTACGCCAGCTCTTCAAGTGACCACTGGTTACCCAGGAAGAAGCTGAGGTCGCGATACGCCTCTGCATAGTACGTGTTCCAGAGCATATAGGCTCTTTCATAGTCCTCCCCAAAGTCCTTGACTACATCTAGGTGGAACTCGAGGCGTGGATCATTATCCATGCCCTTCTTGTTCCCTCTAAGGGCTTCATTGGCATTATCGCCATAGCTGGACATTGGGCTTGACATCGGGACCTCTTGTGTGAAAGTCCGGATTATATATTCCCAATTTTAAATTTGACATCAAAAATAGATTATGTTGACTAGTCCGACAAAACGTGAACATGCAGTGCTGCAGTGATCAGCACTGTGGTCAAATAGCTAATACGGGCGTTTTGACGGTCAAAAGCATCTGAGGCAGCATCTACTATGGGTGATGCCTCGATACGCTCAATAACACGCCCCTGAAGAAGCCATTTTACGACATCTTCTGAATTTTTACAGTTGCTGAGGACAAAAACCTCTTGTCGCCACTGGTCTGAGAGTTTCTCTCCGGCCGAAGTCAGGTGCTCGTACACCTTTGCCTTCCAAAGGGTCTGCGGACTTTGTAGAGCGGGTCTAACTAACATAAGCATCGAGTGGTAGGCTTTTGCCATCTTTTGGATGGACTGGGGGGTGATAGATCTGATGATCTCAATGAGACGGTTATCGAAGCCAAGGGTTCCAAGCGGTAGTGAAAGGTCTAGTTGGATTTCTCTGGCGATCCTCATTCTGTCGGAGGCGATAGCTTCTACTTTCTCATCGATCCCACCCGTTAGCTTCAGATAAGCGTCTACCAGCCCTTGAGGGTCTTCTACCACTTCTTGTAGTAGACGCAGCTTATAGCCTATAGGATCGCGTACTGAAGCCTCTAGAAGGGCTTTACGTTCCTCTTCGCCTTGAGCCATTTGCTCGTAGACATTCACCGGAGTGACGATCAGAGTGGGAATAGTGCTCATGGTCCCTTAGGGGTTTGGTTTTGAATGGGAGGCACCTGGCCGCTTGGATAAGGTATGCGAGGGAAAGGAACATAAGGACTCTGTACTCCAATTGGGCTCATGGGAGAGCGTGGAACAGGCGAAGGGGGAATCGGGGTTGAAACGGTTCCTTTACTCACGCTCCACCAGCCTTCCACACGGTCTAATATCAAAGAGACGTCCGTTTATCCCCGTTATCGTAAAAGGAATGCTCTCTCGGTGCCCTAGAGATGCGTCTTTGTTGAAATCCTGGATAGGAACCCAGTACTTATTGCCATTATGGTGGATTCTCCAAGGATGCGGGAAGTCGAGTCGATCGGGCTCTAGAGAGACTAGCATGTGGATATCTCCACCAATGAGAGCTGCTTTCATGATCTCACAGGTCCCCAAGGCGTCCAACCAGCAGGAAACACCTGCCACGGACCCCATATTGATGGTGCTGGTGAATAAGGAGGGAGAGGGGTTGTGATCATCCTGCCACCTGGCATTGAGCCTGTTCCCCCTTGCGTTGCCGAATAGGGGAGTGGCCAAGGGAATGGTCTCTTTTGCGGTGGGATTGGAACGGAAACGCGCCCTGAGCCTCCAGAGAAGCCGCCGAGGCCTCCTCCTCCAGCACCGCCAGTTGATGTGTCGTTAGGTCTTAGGAACGGTGAACTCATGGCTTGTCTCCTCTTCAAACATACAGACACGCTTTATAGCCCCTTTGAAGAGACTTGTAAAGCCGGAACCCTCGCGCTCTATCTCCCACCATGCGGTAGATCCGTCTTGACCTTTCTTACACACTAGCTCTTGGCCATCCCGGTAATCTATATCGTGGATGTCAAAGTCTAAGCCGTTCATCACCAAGAGCAGCATCTTTTTATTGAAGACCGCCTTCACCTCAGGATAGGAGTACTTATCAAGTGCTTCAGACAGAGTTGGGTGAAGCATTTTTTTCATAAATCTCTTTGAACTCTTCGAATTTGCCCCAATCAAAGCTGATGGCGAGTTGCTCTGCAAGGAAACTAATTACTTTGTGGATATCACAGACAGCAAAAGCCAGGACTTCCTCTCGGTATTCTTTGTCTACGCCAGTGAGAACCACAAACCCCATTACGTTCAGGACAGCGCACATTATCTCGCCCATGGTGTAACCTTTAGAGTCCACCACCCTTAGCATCTCGTTAACTAGGTCTCGTTCTTTATCAGGAACTTGGGTCATCTTTCTTCTCCATGTTTACGTGCACCATGCGCGAACTGAGCAGTCCATCTATTGCACTGGCGTAGAATGCGTGCAGAAAATGTTCTGCATCCTCGCCGTATTGAGTAGCCAACGAAACTGTGCAGGCTACAAGCACTCCCTTCAACTGATCCATGGTGAGATGGTGCTCTTCGACAAGGTTGCTAAACGCATAGATGAAGGGAGGGACGTTTTCTTCGATCATTTAAGCCTCGATTGTCTTTTTCAATACGGTTTCAACACGGTTTCAACAGAAACTATGTTTCCATCTTTCACGGATATCCGCAACTCCTCGATTCCGTGTTCATCACATAGAGCGTGAACCTTTTCAATGATATCGAGTTGGATTGCGTTTCCTCTTTCACGAACTTCTTTTTCAGATCTTGTCACTCAAACCTCGGATTGTTCTGTTTGTACCACTTCTCGGACTGCTCATCGGTGATGCCAGACTTAGCAGAGTCTACGTTGCGCTTCATAGCGATGGCGAGATAGCGCGCTGCGTCGCTGTTACTCACAAGGATACTATTAGCATAGTAGCAGTGGTCCTTGTCAACCTCAAAGTCATAGACTTTTTGTGTAGTTGGCAAGCGTAACGGCACAACCCTGAGAACACGTTCTTTTGAGAACATACTTGTTAACCCTGAAAGGCGCTTCGCAAATCTTGCAAAAACGCTCTTCTTCGTCGATTCTGGACAAGTATCTAGCCTTTGTCTTACATCCATTTGAGCAGAATTTAGCTTGTCCTTTGTGTCTGGTTTTATACGAAGATGCGCACACTTCACAAATTTTTTCAACAAATACTGAATTTTGCCAGCATTTAAACGCGTTTGCTTTATGAAGAATTCTTCCTTCCGGAGAGGAATGCCAAGGTTTTGCCTTTTCATTGACTGACAGCAATTGTTTTTTATTTTCTTCGCTTCCAACCCACTTATTTGTAGAAGTATGCAATTTTGAGTGTTCGCTGGCACTAAGACATTCCAAATTCTCAATAGCGTTGTTTTTAGGGTCTCCATCTTTGTGGTGGATGTGATGGCCTTTTGGGATTGGACCGTTGTGCAAAGCCCAAACGCAGCGTTGTAGTCTACTATTGGGATTCTTTGTAGAGACCCCTCTTGTGTAGTAGAAACCATCCCATCGAAACTTGTACCCGTTGAAGATGATCTGACATTCGTCTTCGCTGATAAGAAACTCTCCCGAAAACCGATACTTCGTTCCGAGAAGTTTAACCCATATTTCATCCGACATTTCAATCTAGACCACAAGTTATTTGACTCAAGAACGGTATTATATCGTAACGAGTCTGCGTAAGTCAACGACTCATTGGTGAATATCTTATGATTTGATGTACAGATAACTGATGATGAAGTTGTTGTAACTTTAAGGAGATCAGCGGACTCATAGCAAAACGTCTTCAGGACTCGGCGGTGTCCATTAGGGGTAAGAACCAAGTCTCCCTCTACGATCTCATCGATACGCTTCTTTCCTCCTTTGCAATCGATCAGAGTCTCTCCAACGAAACAACCGTGACTGTACTTATCGTGAAGTGGCCTTTCTTTATAGGTTTCTAGCCGTTGGTCGAATTCTTTGCGATAGTTTTCTAAGCACTTGATTAGACCCTTGCATTTGGTCTCATCAATCCATAGACGGGGAAAGAGTCCGCGAAGAGCTTCTATGCCTTCTTCGAGCCTTATTTTGAGTGTAGGGAGCGTTATGAAGCCGATTCCTAGTGAATGTCCTACCTCTTTGGCAGACATGCCGGATGAGAACGCGTGGGAGTCTATATCGTGGGGTCCAAAGTGATCACCATATATATAGGGCTTAGAGTTTAGCACTGAGACGTAGTGAGAGAGCCCTTCGCCATGGTTCTCATAGTAGTCGATGAGATGCACCTCGTTCCCAACGACCTGGTACATGATGATAGCGCAGGAATCCCCGTAGCCGATGTCCCAGACAGTGTACACTTTCTTGTTCTTATCCCATGGGACGTGGCCAATACGATCCTCTTCACGAGCTTCTTGCATGTATTTAGCGTAGTAAGACCCTTCGATACCCAAAGTGAAGCTGCAATAGAACTCTTGCTGGATAAAGTCCTCTGACATGCCAGCATCGCGCTCAGCTTGGATATCTTGGGGAGTGATGATGCCTGTGTCGTCTACAGTTAGGAGCTGACAGTACCAGTTAGGATTAGCCTTAGCCATTTCAAACAGGTCTTTGCCATGGTTCGCACCACGGGGAGTGAAGTTGAACACAGCCCAGCCACCGTTCTCAGTAAGAATAGGACGTATGAGCTGCCAAGCTGTAGGATCTTGTAGGCTATACTCAGTGAATACACAGCCAATAGGGTTAGTACCAACAATGGAATCAATATTGTTAGTGCCAATAATCTGAATAATGGATGTCCCGAGAGTACCAGTCGCATCATCTTTGCTCCTTATGCGGATTTTCATCTCGGTAGCGTTGGGGTTGCCTTCGATGATTTCTTTGGGTATGTGGTCTAAGAAGCGAAAGCCATCTTTGTCTATACCATCCCATAGGATCTTACGGCCTTGAGAGAAATGGGGGAAGAAGTAGTAGTAGATGCCAGGCTTACGTATCGCCCGCATGATCATGTAGTTCCAGCAGGTCTTCTCTTTACCGGCTCTTCGGTGCCACACGAGTACAGCCCGTTTAGTACCATCGCGCATGGCCTTCCAGAATGGGATCTGATAGGGCCTGCACTTATACTTATAGGGGATCGTGAGATCAATGTTTTGAGTGACGGACATTTAGTCTTTTGATTCAGGCTCAAGAGTCGCTACCTTCCAGTGTGTGACACCAGGGTACTCAGCCTTGATCTGGCTGTAATCTAGGCCGCTTCCCCATATATAACGGGCAAAGGGCACATAATAGATGATAAGCGCGTGTTGAGGCGGCAACAGGCCTTCTATAGGGTTCCACTCACTTTCCATGCTTCACACCCATCTTCTCGCACTTCTCGATATAAGGATCGCGCTGTGTCTTATCGATGCGAACAAGCTTCTCATTCTTCTTAGCGGCTGCTTTGAGAACAGCTTCAGCTTGAGACTTTTTGTTCTTGCGAAGGTCTTTTTCTGCGGTCTTGATCTTCTCGGTGACCTTATGCATCTCTTTGTCCATTATTGTGGTATCTCGCTCACGGTTACGTTAAAGTTAAGGCTCACAACCTCATCCTGACTTCTGTCTTTATGCCCCAAATACTGCTTAGAAAGCCAGATCAACATTGTGCTGTCGCCCTCACCATTAAATCCATGCAGGGCGCGATGGAACATCTTGCGTCTCAATGAGATATTTCCGACAAGTCGACCTTTTTCCAGCTCATCGGAGAAGCGAGCATAGATCGTATCGCGGTTAACTTTGAAGAAAGCAGCCATCTCATCAACCGTACATTGCATCTCGGCTAGAGTTCTAACTTGTTCACCATCAATGTTCGCGGGGGGTCTACCCATTCTTTTGGGCTCAAGAGTAGCACTAGCCCCTTGGGGACCATGTTTTCTTCTTGGCTTCTTTTCTGTAGTTTCAGGGACTGTGCTCATGCTCTCAGGATTACTAGGAATTCTTTTATCATTCAAGTTTTCTTTTCGTATGTCTGAAAATATCTGCGAACAGCCTAGCACGACAAGGAAATGGTTAGCATTGCTGAAAATCGAAAAGACAAAATAAAATGCTCAATTCTTAATTAAAAATTTGGAAGGTTAAAATGAAAATAATCATTTGCTACATATTCGCAACGCTAATTGGCGCTCAAACCGCTTTGTCCGCTTTCCCAGAGAAAACAATCCCCAAGGATAAAGGAAACGGTTCGTCTTATACTTACGTTAGTGTTGGAGTAGGAATACCCATTCCTGTACCAAATTTTCAAGTAGGGCGTCGTGAGAAGTTTGACAATAGTGCGGTTGACGTGTCTATTGGACTAGTAACAGCGGTGATTGCCTCTCGCATCTATGGCAACTGCTCTTACTTGAAGTATGTGAACGAGGGAAAATACTACATTGGAGCGGGGGGAAGTGTAGAGGTTGCCGTACTGTTTTGTGAGCCTTTTATCAACTACGGTCTCACCCCTACCTTCTGTGTAGGCAAAGAAAACGAGAAAAGGTTCCATCAGATAAGAGCATCTTTGATCTCTTTCACCCCTATTGGAATTGGGATTTATCCGGATATTGCCTATCAGTATGGATTTAAGTTTTGATAGGAGAGAACTAAAAGCTCTCATCCCTTCTGCCGTTCCACTGCTTCTTCTGAGGTTCTGGGGCGGCTCCATGCATCTGTTCTTTGATCGCTATGTCTTTTTTAGCGCATTCTACGAGCTCTTTTAAGCTCCAAGCAATACGAGCCAGGCTCACTTCAGCTGTTGGGGTTTCTCTGGGCTCTGCCATTTATTTGCTCTCATCTTTTAATTGCTTTCGCAAGTTTTTGTTTCTTTCTTTGAGTTCTTGAATTTGATCCAGGAGTCTTTTATTTTGATCGGATAGGTTGTCTCTTCTGTCCTGAACCATATTTAAGACCTTTTCCGTGGCTTGGTGAATGTCCCTTAAGGTAATCAATTCTCTCTGTAGCTGCCCATTATCTGCTTGGCTTTTGTTAACGAGCTCATGCATCGCATTTTTCATCATGAAAATATCTTGATACATGCCTCTGATGGTCATATTCAGCAGGCTGTATTCGTTAAGGAATTCTGGAATTTTAGGCGCATTTTCAGCATTCGCCATGAGTGTCCTTAGTTCGTCTCGTTTTCTAGTTGTTGTTGGGGTTGAGGTGCTTGTTCGAGTTGAACATCCTTCTCGCGAGTGACGCATTTAACCATACTGACACCAAAGAAGATCCAAAGGTCAAGCTTAGGCCCTTCGATGAAAAGCATCTCGTGTTCATATTTCAGCTCTTGGATGTACTCGAAGATTCTTTCGTCTTCCTCTTCGGCATCCACATAGCTGCAAACGTTGTCTTTATCAAAAAAGAATGTGTACTTAATCATTTTCCTCGAGAGGTTTTTTTCTTGGGTTTTGGTTTAGATTTGCCAGCTTCTGACATGGCTATTGCTATACTTTGCTTCTCGGGACGCCCGCTATGACGCAGCTCAGAAATGTTGTCGCTGATAACTTTCTTAGATGACCCTTTTTCAAGTGGCATACTTACTCCTCATGCGCTACACGAACGCAAATGTTTACTGGGTTCCCATTTCCCATGGAGAACTCTTTGCTAAGGTCATTCAGGCACAGATCGTAATACTCCTTTTGGGAGAGTATGATCTCAATGAAGTCTGTTTTTTCTACGTCTGCCTCAAATGTCATCCGCATCGCGATACCCCATGGTCTCGGCTTGTAAGATTGGGCGAACTCGTATCACCGTCTTAGGCTCTTCGCCATAAAACTTGTATACATGTTTAGCACAAACTCTGCAATCGTCATCATATACTAGGTTTTTTAAAGCGTTGGTAACGATGTAGGCAAGGTTGTCTTCATCCGGTCTTTTGTCGGGAAGGATGAGGCGGTTAAGCATCTGGGTTCTGACTAGTTTAGAGGCCGATTTAGGCACTGGGAAGAAGAAGACGATCGTTAGCTCTACTGGGCCTTTGATAAGCGTCTGTGGGGCAAATGGCTTCATCTGCCACTGCATCATCTCTTTGTCTTTCTTAGAAGGATCGTAACCTTTTCCATTAGACCAACGCGTTTGCTGTTGGCACTTCAGTGGTCCGTGAAGTTCAAACTGGAACATGCGTATGCCTTAAAGTTTAAATTAGGCATACACCGCATGTGGTTTTTAGGCAAACTTCTTCTTGTGATTGTGGACTCTTTGCAGGTAATCGTTGAGGTCTTCGATCTTCACAATCCAAGCTGCTCCCTTTCGGTAACCCCGCAAGATCCCACATCTGAGCATGTAGTACACGTTCTGAGGGGAGTAGGGGATATGAAGCTCACGATGGATGATAGCTGCTGCTTCGTGCACTGTGCATTCTCCCTTTTTGGGATCAAAGACAAGCTCACCATCTATCTTGCGATTGGATCTGTCGTACTTGTTGACGCGATAGGTCTCCAGGTCTTTGGGACAGACGTACCATTTGCTTCCTACTTTGCGTGCAGGCAGCTTTTTAAGGCGTATCGCAGCGTAGATGGCCTGACGGGTCACCTTTCCCTCTTTAGCTGCTTCCTGGAGCGTTAATAGAGTCTCATTCATGTTTCTCTCCTAGTAGTTTTTTACCTTTTTCTCCGCCATACATCAGATCTTCTATGGTCACCTTTCCTTCGGTGGCATTCTCTATCCTGATGGCGGTAACTCCGGATACCATGGCCCCTCTCAGGATTCGGTAAACGGTAGAGTAGTTACAGCCGCATATGATGGCGAATTCGCGAGCATTCAGCTCTTCTTTGGCAAGATAATCTTTTAGGTTCATGTCCTAGCTGTTTGTGTCACTTTTGCATCGATATTATTGTTTCACATATGATAAAGTCAATGGGAAACAGGAGATTTTTTATGATCGAACACAATGGGAAACAGTACGCCCGAGTCTCAGACATCCTCAGGCCTTTCACAGACTTCAAAGGCATCGACCCAGAGGTCCTCCAACGCAAAGCAGACATAGGCACTTCGGTCCATCAAGCCATTGCTGATGAGATCGCGGGAGCATTCCCCACACCGGTAGAGGCAGGTCAGGGCTACTTCGACAGCTTCCTGGAGTGGTGCTATGAGTTTCAGCCCAACTTTGTTCTCTCAGAAAAGCGTTTCTTCTGCGATGAGAAGCGCATAACAGGTCAGATCGATGCTCTAGTGCGTTTAGAGGGCAATTCAGGGCTTATCCTGGTTGACTTCAAGACTTCAGTCAAAGAATCCCCAACATGGCCATTGCAGGCCCATTTGTACGCTTATCTGGTAGAAAACGATTGCCCATTAGAGCCCGAGTATCTCTTCGTCAAATTGGACAAGAAGGGCGGAAAAGCACAGGTCTTCGGCTACAAAAGATCTCAGGATATCCACCAAAAATGCATGCAAGCCATAGACGATTTCTGGAAGTTGCAACTTGAAAGTTGACTGAAATGTTTCACTTGTGACACAATGAAGCTACAAACAAAAACTCCCAGCTTTGGGTCTGGGAGAAAAACAGGAGGTTTTTGTGTGCTCACAAGAAACGTTACAAGATTTGTGTGAATCTGCAAAGAAGATTTTGGATCAACAGTTCGAGAACATCATTGAGCTAAGGTTCAACCAAGATGTGTTAAGTCTTGAAGATCAGAAGATTATATGGGAAAGAATCGAAGAACAAGGCTTCGAAGTTTGGAGACTGCTATCACAGGTGCAATATGGCCGCTTCTTGCAATCTCAACTTTGAATTCTTAGAACCTCCCATCGAGGAGGACAACGCTATCTGTCCAGAATGCGGGGGTTTTGCGACCTACTGCTCATGGGCAGGTATAATCTGTCACTGGTGTGACAACAATTTTAAAGAAGAAGAATATTATGAATATGATGAACAAATACAGTATTGACCAGCTCAAGACGATGGCGTCGATAGCGGTCCGATCAGGCAAATATGTGGGCTACGATGAGTCCACGATCCTGAATATCTACTTCTCAGCGATAGGTCTGGGAATAGAGCCAACGCTTGCTTTGAACAGCGGCTTCAACATCATCAAGGGAAAGCTGAACATGGGCGCTCCGTTCATGTTAGCGCTGATCAGACGAGCCGGACACAGCGTCCAATGCCTCGAGATGACAGCAACCAAGTGTATCGTCAAAGGAACCCGTAAAGACAACGGCGACTCGATGACGTATGAGATGACTCTTGCAGAGGCTGAAGCTGCTGGTAACGCTGGCAAGACGACCTGGAAGTCTAATCCAAAGCAGATGCTTTACTGGGACTGTATCCGCAATCTATATCGCATGCTGTTCTCAGACTTAGGGATCGCTTACGACGCGGATGAGATGAATGTAGATTCTCCGGCGCAGCAACATGAAGTTGTAGGGCTCTCATCTGGACCGATTGAGATGGTCCCAGACACTAGGAACCTGGAGACTTTGAAGGCGAACATCGAGAAAGTGGGCCTACCCGTAGAGGAACTCGAGAACTGCCTCGAGGAATCCGCCTCCCGGAAGGGTAAGCCCGTTGAACAAGTTATCGTAGAGGCTCAGGAACCGCATCTGATTGAGAAGTTCCAGAAATTCTACGCTGAATATTTAGACAAGAAGGCTGGTTAACCTACCTGAGGAGGGGCATTTTGCTCCTCCTTTTTCTTTGCCCACCATTCTCTACGCTTTTGAGCCGCTTTTTCTCTCTGTTCAGTCGTACGGGTTTTCCGAGCAACTGGATCTTTCACCTCATTGAAGTCCGTCATGGCGTTAATTAGGCCAAATGCAGCCCCATTTACGCCCTGTTTAGCCTCGAGTAGGGTGATATCAGCTCTGAGCTCGCGAATGTGCACATGCAGGTCCCTATCGAGTTCTAGCTGAAGTCTGGCGAGATGGCCCAGTTTTAGCAAAGCATAGAGCTGAAGAAGCGTCGTCAGCACAAGCTGTGAAACGAGGTAAAGAATCATACTCGAGCACCATGGTGGACAGTTTTGATCTGGCTTAGGATCTCAAGAGGAACATTGGGCATCGTGTATTGACGCATCTGGGGGTAGTCGAACATGGTCATCTGTACGGGTTTTGCGTACACTTCCTGCTGCTTCATAGCACGCATTTTCTCTTTCAGCCACTTGGTTTTGTAGGCCCAGTCGAGGAAGTTCAGCTCATGGTCCTCAAGGAAAGCATCTAAGAATGAGGACAATCTGTCGCTTAAGAAGCCAGTTTTGAGCTTATGTTTGAGCAGGCTGATGGCCGCTTGTTGCTCTTCGGGAAGAACGACTACTGAGCTGTAGTTCTCTAGAGAGCGATGTTTCTTCTTATGTATAAAGGATTTTTTAAACTCATCCTTAATTTTCATTACTTTTTCAAATAGATATGTGCCTGACATAGAGCCTCCTGTTTAAGCGGGCCGTACATTACGTGACAGGAGAATTTTGCTCAAGAGGATTAAGAGAGGATCAAAGAATTGTTTTGATGAAAAAAGAGGCGAAGAATTCCACTGGATTCAAATTTCTGGTTTCAATATCTTGAAAAAAAGATGCCCCAGGAAGCTGTAATCCCTAGGGCGGCGACGTGTTCTAGCACACTCTAAATTCTACAGTTCTTCGATTAAATCGCAAGAGTAGAGTCCCGCCCCCAGTTCCTGAGGTACACAACCAAAGGAAATCTATGTCAACACCAGGTTTTTGGTCGGTCACTCCGGCCTATGTTCGGTACTGCAAGGAGCTCGAAATGGGCGCAAAACTGTTGTACGGAGAAATCAACGCTCTCGCGAATATGCACGGGTATTCTTGGGCCTCAAATCAATACTTTGCAGACCTTTATGAAGTGGACGAAAGGACTATTAAGAGATGGCTTAAGTCATTAAGTGACAATAATTTCATAAAAATAGAAACAGACAAAACGGGTATTCAGTGGCAGAGAAAAATATGGATTTCCCACGATGTTCAAAAAATGTTTACGAAGGGACATTTTTGTCACCCCCCCAGGACATTTTTGTCACCCCCCCCCTCAACGGAGCACCATATAGTAAGTATTAATAATACAAAGAATAATACCCCCATAGCCCCCAAGGGGGATGTGTGTGTGGCCTTCGGCGATTTCGTAAAACTGTCTCAGGAGGACTACGATGGTTTCGTAGCAAAATACGGCAAACAGTACGCAGATGATCTCATCGAGAGTATAAACGATCACATTGCTTCTAAAGGACTTAAGCCTTACAAAGACTACGCTGCGACTATGCGGAACTGGATCAAGCGCAAGCAGGAGCAGGGCGGATCGAAGGCAAAAGCCCCCGATGTGGTGCAAAAAAACTATGACTTTGCTAAGACCGTTGTCGAAAAGTTCGCTCACATGACTCGTTCAAAAGAAGAAATGGAACTTGGGCCTACCTACTTTGAGCTCGGAAAGTATCCTGCTCAAGAGCTTATCGAGTTCAAAGAGAAGGCTTTCCGTGAAAGAGTCGTGAGCAAACTGAGGAAAATGGGCTATCCCGTGGAGGGATTATGATCGTGATCGTTGACCACACCAAAGACGTTAAGCGCTGCAATTGCTGCGGAGAAACCAAGAATCTTCTCATGGGATTTTCTCCAAAAGGTACGTATTGCCGAGATTGCCAGAGGATCAAGACCAAGCAGGCAAAGCTTCGTGGCTATGGTTCCTCGTCTGGATACAGCTGGACTAATCAGAAACGCTTTATAGTGCCCCAAAAACTGATTGATGAGGCTGAGACGTGAAAAGAGTCAGGGATACCATCAACACTTCAAGGATGAGGCTGTAAATGGGTAAATTTGAGATCCTGGAGTTCAGGCTCAGGACGGTTTTGAGGCGATGGGGTCGTAAAGCGACCAGACGTCTCGAAGTTCTCTTGGGATGGCGTACTTGAGATCGTGGATGGTTTTGCAGTGGGTCAGATTGGCCTCGTGGAACTTTTTCAAGGCCTCTTGAGTGCGGCGGATTGCGACCTGTTCGGCTTTGTTGTCACGCTTTACAGCAGCGGGGTATTCTTGTTCGAGCTGCTCGATTTTTCGAAGGGCCGCTTCTTTAAGCCTTTGACGATGAATTGCCACAGCTTTCTGAAAGTCGATTTTGATAGGTTCATGAATGTCTCCTTTTTTCCAAGCCTCACGGAACGTAAGGTCTTCAGGTATTAAGTCCGGCTTAACAGCTAAGAACTCTACCACATCGGGAATTGCCGCGTTTCTAAGCCTCAGGATCGCTTGGTCTGTGTTCTCTCGGATTTGCTGGAACTTTTCGTCAGGAACCACGATCTTGCAGATCCCATCTGGGCCTTCGTAAACGAGTCGGTATTGCATCGAATCTCCAAAATTTGTAGGGTGTTTCGAAAAAGGAGTCTTATGAAAAAGATTGTCGCAGCCACGCTCTTAGCCTGCAACCTGTGTTTATCCTCGGCATTTGGGATGACGGATCAAACTCATGACTTGATCCAAAAAGTATTCAGATTAAGAAGTAAAGGGAACGTAAACGGATGCCTCAGGATTTGTGAGGACTTCATATCAAATCCCTACATCCCATATGCAGAAAAGGTGCACATGATCATCGTCATGAGCAACATCCACTGGCAGCTAGATGACTCGTTTGGAATGGAGATGGACTATCAGCTGCTGAAGCAGATAGCTCTCATAGACTCAGATGCCAGGTTTGTACTACACACTGAGTATGAGATAGACTTTAACTGACGACAAACTTTTGAGTCTCAAGAGTCTGGGCCTTGTTTTCTTTCATGAACTGATCACGGTAATCAGGTTGAGAAAGGATGAGGTCCAGGAGCTCTTTCTTGCCTGTAGGAACGCTTGGATAGCGCTTAAAGAGAATGGGTAGCCACTCTCTCTTCAGCTTCTCATAAGCGGACTCTATGCGGCTCTGAACGGCCCATTGGATCTGATCCTTGATGGACTGCTCGAGCCTTTCTTTGTTGACTTCATCTTCTAGAATTCTTTTCTCAAGAGGAGAAATTTCGTAGAGGAGATCAGTGTCTGCGTAGATCTTCATCCTGCGATCAGCTCCGTTACAATTACAATTCCACCAGCTCCGGCAGACCCGCTTATAGACCCATTACTAAAGCCAGATCCAGCTCCCGACCCTCCCCCTCCGTATCCATTTCCGGGATACCCAGAGCCTTCAAATGCGGTTGATTGGGCTAAACTAGCTCCCCCTGTTCCCAAAGCGCTTCCTCCTCCTTGGCCTCCTTGAGTCATCTGAGCTGGACATGTAGCCCATCCCCAACACCCATCTGCTCCAACGATATTGACCTGTCCTCCAGAACCTGAACCAGGACCCCCACCTCCAGCTGTTACTGCGTTGCCTGCAGGAGCATTACTCCCTCCGCTTCCACCTGTAGCTGAGATTAAAGCCCCTAAAGAAGAAGTTCCCCCTGTTCCTGCCGCCCCAGAACCTCCAGAACCGGCAGATCCTCCGGATCCTACAGTGACGGTTTGGGAAGCTCCAATAGTAGCAGCACTAAAGATACCTCTAGCATATCCACCACCGCCACCGCCACCGCCAGCACAAGCAGTATTGCTAGCAGTGACTCCACATCCGCCGCCTCCACCGCCTCCGCCTTGCACTTCTACGATACAGTAGACCATCCCAGATGTAGGGGTATAGGTACCACCGCTAGTGAAGGACTGTATTTTGATTTGGGCACTATTAGTCCCCATCGGCTGCCACGTAGCCAAAGCTCCCGCTCCATTGCTGGTGAGAACATAGCCAGAAGTTCCTGTTCCGATGTTCTGGATAGGGCCTGTGCTAGTGGTTCCCCCTGCCAGGATGCCGTATGCAGTGGTGCTGGAAACGCCTGTGCCGCCTGTTGCGATATTGAACGGCTTACTTGTATTGATCTGATTATTTGTAACTATAATAAACTCCACGACTTTATTATAAAGTCTTTTTCAATCTTGCATGTAATTTTCTATGACATGAACAACATAGAACTTTTCCATTACTGACATCAAACCTTAGATCGGGATATTCGTAGTAGCATTGGACGTGATGGCATTCCAAATTTTTTTCACTACCACAATCCTCGCATTTTCCTCGGCTTCTTTCCAATAATTTTTCTTTCCAAACCTTGTATTCAAATCGAGATCTCGAAATGTTTACATCAATGGTTGTTGGTGACCATTAGAGTGCCTTGATTGCGTTTAGGTGTTCGTACATCTGATCGACAGATTCAAACTTAGAAACGTCCATCTGTAGTAAGTTCTTCAGCGATTTCCTGCGACTGATCAGAGCGTCCTTTCGATTGTCATCGCCATCATCTTCCGCGTCTTCAATATCAGCACGGAGCTCTTTCAGCTTCTCATCGATGACGTTTTTCACATTGATCACATGCAGCTCACGAGCCCGATCCATATCGATTACAGGCGCGCTGGCACCGTCATATCGATTGCAGTCATGATACTCAGGGTACTTTTCGTTAAAGGCCCACCAGGCCCGTACATGGGCTTCTTCTTCGTCTGAGAGGATAATCTCTACTCCGTCGACCATTTTCTTAAGCATGATTACTCCAAAATTCCGTAGAGGGTTATTGTTCCGCTGATTGTCCCGGAGGCGGGAGCTATCTGGATAGCGTTTACGGTAGCTGTTGAGTCGTACGAAGCCATGCAGGTTCTAGTAGAACAGATAGACGCTGTCATATACTGAGATTCTCCTGAAACACCCAAAAAATTCGATCCTGAAGTGAAGTTGTACAGGTAGTGATTCGAAGAGTTCTGAGATGAGGCATTTCCATTTCTATGAATGACGAAGGCAGAAGTAGAGGTAAAGTTTGTTCCCCAAGTCGCTGAGTTATAACTAACTGCGATCAATCCGGACAGATAGCCGCTCGATATATAAGAAGAACCACCGTTGGTAGAAATCTGCAATGATATATTTTGAACATTGGTAGAACAAGTCAGGTTATCCGTGACCAGCCAGTAGTTGTTGTAGGTCGAGGTGATTCCAGAGGTGAATGACACCGTAGAAGCGCCACTTGCAGTCTGAGTCTGGATCAGAACCAGATTCCCGCCTCCAAGAGTCGTGGTATTCACCCATGTAGGAAGAGCGCTAGAGCCACCAGAGGCCAACACGTAGTTCGAGGTCCCCGTAGCTACAGATTGGAAGGCAGACGTGGACGAAGTGCCGGCAGTGATGGGCATGTAGGCTGTGAAAGAACCAGCCCCCGTTCCACCACCACTTACAGATGCCTTGGAAAACGAGGGATTCGCCGAAGCGCCATTTGACACGAGAGGAACGCCGGACGTTGAGCCTGGAGCTATAGAGGTAATGGCATTCCCCGATCCGCCGACCAGCGCGTTATACTGCGTCAGTGCTACGCCTGTGATGCTTCCTCCGCTTGTCGCGTTTAGGATTCCTGTGACTCCCCCATCGATACTATTGTTGTAGGCCATATTACTCCAAGATCCCAAAGAGAGAGAAAGTTCCAGATGCAAAACCGTTTCCGGATGCGACTTGCAGTGCATTCGCAGTCGTAGAGGCGGTTTCGTATTGACCAGCACATATGAAATAATTCGTATTGGCAGCTGTAGTGTCTGCACAGACACCCTTTGCTGATGAAGCTATATATCCAGAACCGCTTGTAAGATTATATAAATAAATCCCACCGCTTATGATAGAAGAAGTGCTGCTTAAAAGACCAAATTCAGATAAATATTGATTGCTTCCATTAGAAGTCGTCCAAGTAGTGGAGTTGCTTGCTACGTTTCCGAAAACTGACCGATATCCAGTAAGGATATAGGAAGACCCTCCATTTGTGGAGATTGCGATCGTACTGGTGACCGAATTGTTAAACTGATAAGAAATACCTGACACCAATAAGAAATAATTATTGTATGTACTGTTGATTCCTGTAGTGAAATTTACAGTAGTAACTCCGCTAACTGTCTGAGACTGAATGAGAACGAAGTTCCCAGATCCTCCGACAGAAACCCAAGTAGGCAATGCACTGGAGCCCCCCGATTCAAGCAAATAGCCTGATGTGCCAGGGGTAACCACCTGAAAGGCGCCTGTTGAGGTCGTTCCGGCTGTGATAACCCCATAAGCAGTACCGCTGGTGATCCCAGTTCCCCCTCCTGCTACAACCATCGTGGTATAAGATGGGTTCGCTGAAGCGCCCTGGGACACAAGAGGAACGCCTGTAGTCGATCCAGGAGCTACGGATGTGATTCCGTTCGATGTAGAGCCGATGAGCGAATTGTACTGCGTTACTGTGACTCCGGAGAAGGTGCCTGTACCGCTTCCTTTGACGAGACCCGTTACGTTTTCGTTGATGTTGTTGTTGTACGTCATTCTAGAATCCCAAAGAGTGTGATGGTTCCAGAGAAGGTTCCTGAAGAGGGGACGAACTTGAGAGCATTTACCGTAGTAGAAGTAGTCGTGTAAACCCCTTGTCCAAACGTAAATTTATTCACTGTGCTCATATCTCCAGTCATTCCAGAACTTTGTGAACACACAAATCCTGAACCAGCAGTGGCATTATATAGATAAATATTTGAGTTCAAATAATATGAAGATCCATTTGAGTAGACGGCTACAAGATAAGTAGTTGCGTTGACAGCATTACTCCAGGATCCTGAAGCAGCGGTACTTGCGATCGAATTTACTCCAGTTAAGTAACCAGTAGTGATATAGGAAGATCCCCCGTTCGTAGAGATCTGCATCTGAAGGGGATTCGAGGCCGAAAGCTTTATCGAGCTCATGAGAATGAAGTAGTCGTTGTAGGTAGCTGAAATGCCGCTTGTGAAGGTCAGACTAGAGGAAGCGCTTGCTGTCTGAGAGCTGATAAGGACCAGATAGTTCGTGCCGCCAGATGGAGCTGTAACCCATGTAGGAAGTGAGCTAGCTCCGTTGTACTGAAGAACGGTTCCAGCACTTCCCGGAGTGATGACTTGAAGGGCGCCTGTGGTTGTGGTGCCACCGACCACGACCCCATAGGCCGTACCGCTTGTGATGCCGGTGCCACCTCCAGCTACCACTGCCGTACCAAAAACGGGCTGGGAGCTCGCTCCTTGCGATATCAGAGGAACACCCGAGGTAGAGTTTGGCGCGATGTTGTTTATCGCGTTAGAAGCCCCTCCAGTGAGGACGTTATACTGCGTCGTTGTATTGCCAGTGATAACGCCTGAGCTACTCGCTGTGAGAAGACCTGTAGCGGTCGCGTTGATCGCATTATTAAACGCCATCTACCACCTTAAACGTAGGTAATGTCGCCTACATAGGAGAGAGCCAAAAAGTTGGTGTTCGCCGTTGTGCAGACTAAAATAACCGTATCACCTATCTGAGTTGATGCCAAGCTTCCTCCAGTTCCGGAGGTAGTTGCGAACTTCCCAAGCTGTATTTGTTGACCGACTCTTTGATTTATAGAAAAGCCGCCTGCGTTCACATTTGCGACTATCATCACTTCACCGAAGGGACATACCGCAGGTAAAGTGAAGGTCACTCCACCACCGTTATTAGCCACATACCCCGTATTAATGGCCATAGCCTGAGTAGAACTAGTTGCCGAAACCCAAGTGAGTCCTGCGCCTGTGGAGTTAAACGTGATGTTGTTCCCAGAGCCGGTGATATTCATCCCCGTTCCATTCAGGAAGTTGATGTTCGCAGCAGAGGGCACTACGACGGTAGAATCAGGAGTCGTGATGGTCTCCAGAGTCCCAGGAACTCCTCCAAGCATAATCCAGTCAGCCACTCCCAGGGGTTTCGCGACAAGCATGTAGGCTTCCATCGCCTCTGTGTTGATCCAAATTGTGGGCACAGGGAACTTGTTGAACGTCGTCTGAGGAGAGAACGTTCTAGTGATGAACGGAACGACTACTTGTCCTTCGTATGAGAGGGGACTGGCCGGAGGAATTGATCCTGTCATTAAACTACCGTGATGTTTCCTATTGAGGAAGTTACTATAAACGAGGTGTTTGCAACGTTGCAGACGATCTCAACCGCATCATAGATGTTTGTCGACTGTAGGTATCCAGTAGAGGCTGTTGTAGTGGCTGTTCCGTAGAAAATAGTCTGTCCAGAAGCTACTGCCAGTTTCCATCCAGTTGCGTTGTTCATACCGGTGACGGCAAAAGCAGATCCTACAGCAGCAGTAGCCGGGAGGGTTACCGTCACAGTTCCAGCGTTGTTGGCTATGTAACCGTTGTTAACCGCAGCTGTTTGAGAAGTTCCTGTAACAACAGTCCAGGTAAAGCCAGCTCCGACGGCTGCAATGGTGATGCTGTTAGCTCCGTTTGTCACAGAGATACCGCTACCTGCTGTGATTGTTGCAGCTGCAGGAGGGTTGCTTGTAGAACCGATTACGATCTGTCCGTTTGTAAGTGTAAGAGCTGCAAGAGCAGAAGTTGTGGTAGTTCCAGAGATCACTACACCATCGATGTTGAAAGTGGTGGCCCCACTTCCACCTCCGGCCACTACTACCGTCCCGAAGGCCGGATCCGCTGAGGCACCCTGAGAGATCAAAGGCACTCCTGATGTAGCCGATGGGGCTACAGAAGTGATCCCGTTTGAAGCTGCTCCTATCAGGACGTCGTGCTGTGTAACAGTCACTGCTGAGAAGGTTCCTGCGCCGTCGTATTTAACTAGACCAGCTGCGGAAATGTTGATTGCGTTGTTTGTCGTCATTTTATACCACCGTTAGGTTTCCCATGCTTGAATATGCGTTCCATCGAAGGTTTGCAACTGAGCAAACCATTGATATTGAATCGCCTTGTTGAGTAGAAGCGATGCTGCCGCCCACTCCCGCTGTTGAACTTTTATTTCCTACCTGGATGCTTTGGCCTGCCGCTTGCGTAACCGTAAAGCTTGTGGCTCCATCTAGAATGATCGCTATCTCCGATCCCACAGCAGAAGTGGTAGGAAGAGCTAATGAAAGAGCTCCTCCAGGAGAAATGCAGATGTAGCCGTCGTTAATCGCAAGAGTTTGGCTCGCTGAGATGGCGCTCCAGGTTAATCCTCCGCCACCACCACCGCCTGTGGAAGCGATCGTGATGCTTCCTGGACCGTTAGTGATGGTGATATTAGCTCCAGCCGTCAGGGTCGCTAAGACAGGATCTGCACCAGCGCTACCTATCGGAATCTCTCCGTTGGTAGCCACTCCTAAGACAGTGAAGGCAGAAGAGCCTTCTGTGACTATAAGGCTATGAGCTGCTGGGCTAGATAACCCTGTACCGCCTTGGCTAGCTGGTAGAGGATGAGTACTAAAAAGAGAAGTGATATCGGCAGGAGTAAGCGCCACAGTTCCGATCGTTTGAGCAGCCGCTTCAGCATTTGTCGCATAGCGTGTAGTCCCTATTTGAGTTGTTGAAGAAGGAAGCCCGAAGATCGTTAGGGTGTTTCCGCTTCCGACAGTGTTTATCCCAGAGGCATTGTCCCCTAGGATGTCCACGTTAAAGGAAGAGTCAGGAACCACTGTCCCCGTGTTACCAGTAATCTGCTCGACAGGAACACCAGTACCCAAACCTACGCAGTCGAAGTCGTCGGTGAATGGGTTTATGGTGAATCTCATTCTACTCTACCTAACTCTATACATATGTGTAGGTTGCGCGATTATCCCAGACAAACTGGTAATCGTTCGAAGCTACTCCTAGGGTGTTCTCAGGCCAAAGAATCGTTAGAAGGTTGTTAGACCCGTCGTAACTCATCTGGGCGATCTGCCATACAGCAGCAGAAGTAGCAGCTCCAGGGCGTGCAAATCCTTTGTAGATCAGATTCGTGCCTGTGTAGTCACCTCGAAAGGAAAGATCTTCGAATGACTCAGGGATAAGGTTTCCCTGAGCGTCGTTTCTTCCCATAGGGCGGTTTCCAACAGTTGGATTCTGGTTAAAGACTGGTGTTGCCATATTTTTCCTTAGTTAACGATCATCCAACCAACAACAGACACGTCGGTTACAACGTTGCTTGTCGCTGATGCAGTAGTCGCAGCGTTGATCACGAAAGAAGTTCCGTTAACGATGGTTCCTACAGTGAGTTGACCAATCGCCGCAGCTCCGGTAGATCCAAGAGAGTTTCTGGTCAGGAAGATGATAGAGCTAGAGGTTACAGCAGTTGTAGAGACTGTCGCAGTACCAGACACTAGGGTCACAGTACCAAACGAGTTCGCTCCAGCTGTAGTAGTCGATCCAACGCTTGAAGAGACGATCTTGTTACCAGCTGTTCCTAGCACCAGGTTACCGTTAGAAGCTGTGATGGCTCCTGAAGTGACCGTGATGGCGTTAGCAGAGGTTACAGCACCTGTTAGAGCGATACCGCCAGAACCAGCCTGGATAGTTGTCGAAGAGGTAGTGTTAGTAGATCCCAGAACAGTTGTCTTAACAGCGCCGCCGGTAGCAATATGCACCGTAGTCGCAGCTGCATCAGCGGAGATGTTTATCGCGCCTGTTCCACTTGCTATAGCGAGTGTTCCGTTAGTAGAAGTGATGCTAAGGTTTCCTGAACCAGATTGTACTGTAGTCGTAGATGTTGAGTTCGTCGAGCCAAGAGTTGTGGTTTTGACCGCTCCGCCAGTTGCTATGTTAACTGTGGTCGCTGCTGCATCTGCAGAAATACCGAGAGTCCCTGTTCCAGAGTTAATCGTCAAAGTACCGTTAGTAGAAGTAACCGCAAGGGCTCCACTTCCTGACTGAACTGTAGTAGCCGATGTAGAGTTGGTAGAACCGAAAGTAGCCGTCTTTGCTCCAGCTCCAGTAGCCACGTTGACCGTGTTAGCAGTCGCGTCTGTAGAGATACCCACAGTACCGGTACCAGAGTCGATAGTAATCGCTGCGTTAGTACCTGTGATGTTCAGGGCGCCTGTTCCAGACTGGATTGTGGTAGAGGATGTAGAGTTAGTAGAACCTAGAGTTACTGCTTTGACAGCCGCTCCAGTACCGATGTTCAAGGTAGTCGCATGGGCATCACTGGAGATACTCATAGCGCCTGTTCCAGACTGGATAGTAAGACCACCAGATCCCGATTGGACAGCTGTAGAAGAGGTTGTAGTCAGAGATCCAAGAGTAACCGCTTTTGCAGCAGCTCCAGTACCGACGTTCAGGGTAGTGGCTGCAGCATCGTCAGAGATGCCGAATGAACCAGTTCCGCTGATGATATCCATCGTGCCGTTATGGCTGTTGATCGCGATTCCGCCTGAACCAGATTGAAGAGTTGTAATCGATGTGGTGTTGGTCGATCCTACAACCAGAGTCTTGACTCCAGCTCCTGTAGCGATATTCACTGTGGTAGCAGCGGCATCATCAGATACAGACAGAGTGCCTGTTCCGCTGATGATATCGATTGCTGCGTTAGTGCCGGTGAGGGTGATGCCTCCAGAGCCTGATGTGATGGCTACTGACGTGGTTCCTGTCGCATTACCGAAGGTGTTGACGCTCGAACCTGTAGTTGCAAGAGTAGTCGCACCAAGCGATGTAAGAGTTGTAGTTGCTCGGATAGATCCTGGCGCGATAAATGAAGAAGGGATTGACCAGGTGATCGTGTTTGCAGATTCAGTGGTAGTGATCTCGTTCGCTGTTCCGAGGAGGTTGATGTTTCCTGCTGAAGGGGAAGCTGCTCCTCCAGTATCAGGAGTCAAGGTGTTCAAAGTCCCGCTAACAGGAGCCATTTCGTTCCACGTAGCGACCTTTGCAGTAACATTCACGAGGATGTACGCGTTTTCGCCTACTTCATCGACCCAGTTGGTCCCTAGAGGGTAGTTAAAATCTGAAGTGGTAGGAGCTCTTTGAGCCAGAATAGGGGCCGCTGCCAATTTTGTAGCAGAGAAGTTGCCGATTGGCGAACCGTAAAGTATCTCATTATTAGCCATTTGTATTAATCCATCCTTGCAAGTGGTGTTAAATTTCAATTTTAATTCAAACCATTTTTTTGCACTAGGACTTTCAAAGAATTT
>Ga0265338_10001402_pt1 | contig 39239 bp, 33 predicted proteins | sample 42126metaG_FD_193579 | JGI IMG/M metagenome (GOLD analysis project Ga0265338, IMG submission 193579) | Rhizosphere microbial communities from Carex aquatilis grown in University of Washington, Seatle, WA, United States - 4-21-26 metaG | ecosystem: Host-associated > Plants > Roots > Rhizosphere... | reverse complement strand
CACGATCCTGGGTCAGGCCGCCGAGCGCATGATCGGCCGAAAGGATCAGGAGCTCTTCGCGAGCGATGGCCGTTTGCTGGCGGATCTGAAGCGCGAGGTGCTCGCGCAAGGCAAGCCCCTGCGCCGGCGCATTCCCCTCGGCTTCGACGGAGCCCGTCGCACCCACGACATCTATCTGCAACCGACCGTAAAGGCCGGCGAGATTGTCGGCGTCAGCGGCGTGCTGACCGCGCTGGAGGATGCGCCCGGGGAGCATTGATGGGTGCGGATGGCGATCTCCCGCGTCAGGCCGGAGGCATCAGAGCCGCGCGAACGAGAATCCAAAGCCCTGCGCGGCCGTGATCGTGAGCGACGGTGTCGAAGGGGGGCCCGTGGGCGAGCCCATGAACACGTAGACCGCGCCCGCGCCGGGCGAGCCGTACGCGATCTCGTCGAAGCCGTCGCCGTTGACGTCGCCCAGGCCGCCGGCCAGCACCGCCGCCAGGCCCTGGTCGTTGTTGACGCGGCCGGGAACGAGCAGGGGCGCGAACGTCAGGCAGGCCGTCGACAGGCACGGCGTCGTGCCGCCGAAGTACACGCGCCCCGCCTCGGGCACGCCGAACAGCGACGAGATCAGGGCGAGCCCGTCGCTGAAGCCATCGCCGTTGACGTCACCGACGCCTTGATAGAAGGTGCCGGGCGGTGACGTCGCCACCGGGGTCTGGCCGTCACCGTCGAACAGCATCGCGCCGTCGGAGCCCGCGATGACCGCGTCGGGGAAGTCGGATGAGAGGTCGCCGTTGAAGTCGCCGCCGCCGATCGGCCAGGGGGCGTCGACCGAGCGGCCCGCCCCAGCCCAGGCGCTCGGCAGCTGCGCGATCGGTGTCGGGCTCACACCGGCGGCGCTGCCGAGATAAATCGCCCCGAAGTCGCGGCCGCCGACCAGCAGATCTCCGTAGCCGTCGCCGTTGACGTCACCCGCGCTGAGGACGCGCATCTGAGTGCCGGAGTCGGCTGCGGGCGTGGGGAACGTCACCGGCGAGCCGAGACCATCCGGGCCGCCGCGATAAACCGTGACCGACGTCGGTGGCCCGCTGGTCCAGACCGCCAGATCACCGAAACCATCGCCGTCGAGATCGCCGGCCGGGCCCGACTCGTCACCGAAGCCCGGCGTCGTGCCGACCAGCGTCTGCGCGGCCGTCGTCCCGAGCCCCTGCGGGCCGCCGGGGAAGATGCGCATCTCGCCGTTCACCACGGCGCCCGCGGCCTTGACGCCGACCGCGAGATCGCCGAACCCGTCACCGTTGAAGTCGGGGATCGCGCCCCAGCTCTCGGCGCGCTCGATGTCGCCCACGGGGATCGTCAACTCCCAGATCGCCGACGTCTCCTCGGGGTGTCGGTCATAGAACCATCGGCTCGCGGGATCGACGACGCGCCAGAACACCACACCGGGGGGCAGCGCGCGCGACGGCCGCGCCGAGTAGCCCGTCGTTTCCACGGACGCCAGCGAATGGCGGCAGCCGCGGTCACGGCAGATCTCAAGCGTCACCGCGCCGCGCCCGCCGGTCCAGAGGAAGAGCGGCCGCTGCGAGTTCGCAACAGACGTCGACAGGGGCGCCAGCAAGCGCAGTCGATCCGCCCGCGACGAGGCCGCCTGTTTCCCGACCCCGGCGGCGTCGTTCGTCTGTCCGAACGTGACTATAACCCCGGAAACCGCGACCACCAGCGAAAGAGCCGCCGCTTGAGCGATTCCTCCCCATAGCTGTCCCCGAGTCCTGCGCACCTGTCCCTGAGTAGTCTCCCTTACGGTCATCGCGGGAAGAACCTGGGAACAGCAACGCCGGTGTCAAGCCTGCGAACAACAACGTCACTGTCAAGTGAGGGACTGTCGATTCGCCCCAGGCCCAAATACAGCGCGACCCGCATCGCGTGCGCTTCGTCGCATGGGCAACTGAATAGGGACACATGAAGGCGGTCTCGCCCGGGATCATGCACATCAGTCCCGACGGTACCGTCCGGGCCCTCCGCACCCCTGCCGTTGGAGCCGTGCACAGCGAGGAGCCATCCCCCTCACCGAAACGGGACGATGATGAATAACCAGCGAATCGAGGGCCGGCCCCGGCTCGATCCGGCGCTGCGGGTGGGAGTTCTCGTCGATTTGCACTGGAGCCCGAACGCAGGCGGGCACGTCAAGACCTGGGAGCGCGTCGCGGCGGCGGCGGCCTCCCTCGGCCCCGCGCTGGACTTGACCGTGCACTTCTCCGGCGCGCAGGAGGCGATGCACGTGGTCGCGCCTCACGTGCGGTATCGGTTTCATCGCCCCGTGCTCAGCACGGCCCGCTTTCCCTTTCTCTCGCACGTGCCCGACCACAGCGACATCGCGCCTTACAATCCACATCTCGCCCAGCGGCTCGCCGACTACGACGTCATCCACACCACCGACGGCGTCTTCGCGTTCGCGCGCACGGCGGCGCGGGTCGCGCGCCGCCACGGCATTCCGCTCGTGAGCTCGATCCACACCACCGAGCCGTACTACGCGCGCGTCTTCACCGCCGCGACCGTCGAGCGCTTCCTCGGCTCGGGCCGCCTCGCGCGCCTGTTCCTCGATCGCTGGCACGTCGCCGCCCGCGCCGAGGCCCGCGTTCAGCGCCGGCTCGACGACCACCTGCGTGCCTGCGCGCGCGTGCTGGCATCGAACGCGGAAGATCAGCTACGTCTGGTCGGCCTGCTCGGGCACCACCGGGTGGGCCGCCTGCGCCGCGGCGTCGACCACGGCTTCTTCGCTCCGCGCAAGCGCGACCGCCAGTGGCTGGAGCGCGAGCTCGGCATCCCCGCCGACAGCGTCGCGGTGATCTCGGTCGGCCGGCTCGATCGCGTCAAGAACGTGCTCACGCTGGCGCGCGCGGTCCGCCTGCTCATCGATCGCGGGTTGCCCGTGCACTTGCTCTGCCCGGGCAAGGGCGCCGATCGTACGGCGCTGGTTGCGCTGCTCGGCAGCCGCGTCAGCTGCCCCGGAGTGCTCGACCCCGAGACGCTGGCGCGCGCGTACGCGTCGGCCGACATCGCCGCGCAGCCGGCGATCGTCGAGGAGCTGTCCAACGCCGTGCTCGAATCCTCGACATCGGGCCTGCCGCTGCTGGTCGCGGCGTCGAGCGGCAGCGGGCGCTTCGTCGTCGACGGCGAGACCGGTCTCATCGTTCCCGACTCCGAGCCCGCCTCCTGGGCGCGCGCGCTGCACAGCCTGCTCGACGACCGCGCGCGCCTGCGCGCCATGGGTCACGCCGCGCGCGCCTGGTCGCTGCGCCACGTTCCGACCTGGCACGAGGTGCTGGTCGACGATCTGCTGCCGGTCTGGCGCCAGCTCGCGTTTCGCCCCGCGCGCGACGAGCCGGCCGCCGGCGCCGACGCGCGCCCCGTGCGCGAGATCGGCGCGCGCTGATGATCGTCACGGCTTGGGTCGCAGTCTCGGCCACCGTCCGGGCATGCGACCGAGGAGGCGTCCGATGAAGGTGCTGTTCTGTCATCCGAGCGGTCTCATGTACACGGAGATCTTCCTGCGCCTCGAGCCGCTCGGCGTCGAGCTGTGCGCCGAGGCCGCGCGCCGCGCGGGGCACCAGGTGCGGATCCTCGATCTGCAGGCCGCGTCGCTCGACGACTACCGGCACGCCATCGACAGCTGGCGGCCCGACGCCGTCGCCTTCGGGCTCAACTACCTGGCCAACATCCCCGAGGTCGTCGACCTGGCGCGCGAAACGCGGCGCCGCCTGCCGCGCGCGTTCTTCTTCGTCGGCGGCCACAGCGCCTCGTTCACCGCCGCCGAGATCCTGGAGCACGCGGGCGGCGCGATCGACTGCGTGGTGCGCGGCGAGGGCGAGGAGATCACGCCGCGGCTGCTCGACGCCGCCGCGCACGATCGCGCGTCGCTACATACGCTGCCCGGCGTCGTCACACCCGCCGGCGAGGGCCCACCACCCGAGCAGGTACGCGACCTCAATACCCTGATGCCGGCGCGCGACCTCTTGCCACGGCGGCGCAAGTACTTCATTGGCGTGCTCGACCCGGCGGCGTCGATCGAGATGACGCGCGGCTGCCCCTGGGACTGCTCGTTCTGCAGCGCCTGGACGTTCTACGGCCGCAGCTACCGGCGGCTAGAACCGGCGCGGATCGCCGACGAGCTGGCGCGCATCCCCGAGCCCGGCGTCTTCATCGTCGACGACGTCGCCTTCATCCAGGCTGACCACGGCTTCGCCATCGGGCGCGAGCTCGAACGCCGCCGCGTGCGCAAGCGCTACTACCTGGAGACGCGCGGCGACGTGCTGCTGCGCAACAAGGACGTCTTCCGCTACTGGCGGCGCCTCGGCCTCGACTACATGTTCATCGGCGTCGAGGCGGTGGACCAGGAGGCGCTGGAGCTGCACCGCAAGCGCGTGAAGCTGTCGACCAACTTCGAGGCGCTCGACTTCGCGCGCTCGCTGGGCATGATGGTCGCGATCAACATCATCGCCGACCCCGACTGGGACGCCGAGCGTTTTCGCGCGATCCGCGAGTGGGCGCTGTCGGTGCCGGAGATCGTCAACATCAGCGTCAACACGCCCTACCCCGGCACCGAGACGTTTCTCGACCAGGGGCGCAACCTGGCCACGCGCGACTACCGCCTGTTCGACATCCAGCACGCGGTGCTGCCGACACGGCTGCCGCTCGACAAGTTCTACCAGGAGCTGGTCCGCACCCAGCGCGTGCTCAACACCAAACACCTGGGCATGGCGGCGCTCAAGGACACGGCGCTGCTGGCCGCCAAGCTGGTCGCGCGCGGCCAGACCAACTTCGTGCGCATGCTCTGGAAGTGGAACGGCGTCTTCAATCCCGACCGGCAGCTGGCCGACCACCGCCGGCCGGTGAAGTATCAGATGCGCTTGCCCGAAGGCAACGTGCAGCCCAAGGACCTTTACGTCCTGAAGCCGCCGCCGCGGAGAGCCGGCGCCGCCGCGGACGCAACGCCCTAGCGGCTGGCGCGCTAGCGGCTGCGGCCTTCGAACGGCTGGATCTTCAGCTTGCCGACGTCGACGTCGTCGAGGCACCGCGTGTTGATCGCGACCGTCGGGCCATCCTTGCCCGCGCCGCGCGCGAACGACTTGATGCCGCACTCGCGGCAGAACAGGTGATGGATCACGTGGTGATTGAACTGGTAGTCGCTGAGCACGTCCTCGCCCGACAGCAGCTTGAACTGCGACGCGGGCACGAACGTCAGAAGCGTCCCCGCGCGGCCGCACATCGAGCAGTTGCAGGAGATCACCGGGGCGCCGAGATCGAGGCGCACCTCGTAGCGCACCTTGCCGCAATGGCATCCACCAGAATGGGTCTTGAGGTCGCTCATGCGCAGAACCTAAGCCCCCCGCCGGACAAGTCCAACCCCAAAGAACGACTGTCCGAGCCGTCGCGATCTATTCCTGACGGTCCGTCGAGAAAAGCGCTCCGAATCCACCCGCGCCCGGGGTTTCGATCACGAAGACGTCACCCACCGCCACGTCGGCGCGCCCACACGCACCCAGGATCTCGACGCGCCCGGCGGCGCGTTCGATGCGATTGACGCCGGGCTGGCCGTCGCCGCCGCCCCGCGCGCCGCGGGGCGCCCGCACGCGGTTGTTGGAGAGGATCGACACGACCATCGGCTCGAGGAAGCGAATGCGCCGGACGGCGCCGTCGCCGCCACGCCACCGCCCTGCCCCGCCCGAGCCGCGGCGGATCCGGTGGCCGTCGACCGCGACGGGGAACCGCCACTCCAGGACCTCGGGGTCGGTGAGCCGCGAGTTGGTCATGTGCGTCTGCACGGCGTCCGCGCCATCAAAACCAGGGCCCGCCGCCGAGCCGCTTGCGATCGTCTCGTAGTACTGGTGGCGCCGGTTGCCGAAGGTGAAGTTGTTCATGGTGCCCGCGCTCTCGCTCATCAGGCCGAGCGCGCCGTAGAGCGCCTGCGTGATGCACTGGCTGGTCTCGACGTTGCCGGCGACGACCGCGGCCGGGTAGCGCGGGCTCAACATCGAGCCGTCGGGCACGACGATGCGCAGCGGGACCAGGCAGCCGGCGTTGAGCGGGATGTCGTCGTCGACCAGCGTGCGGAAGACATAGAGCACGGCGGCGGTGGCGATCGAGCGCGGCGCGTTGAAGTTGGTCGGCAGCTGGGCAGACGTGCCGGTGAAGTCGATCGTGGCGGTCCGGCGCGCGCGGTCGACGCGGATCGCGACCCGGATGATCGCGCCTTCGTCGTTGTTTTCAGCGCCGGCGCCTTCGCGACCGTCGCTGGCGGGATCCAGGCGGTATTCGTAGGGCTCGTCGCCGACCGGATCGAGCGCGGCGAGCGCGCGGCGCACCGCCTCTTCGGCGTTGGCCTGCACGTGCCCCATGTAGGCGCGCACGGTGGGCAGGCCCGAGCGCGCGATCAGGTCGCGCAGCTCCTGCTCGCCCTTGGCGTTGGCGGCGACCTGCGCGCGCAGATCGGCCAGGTTCTGATCGACGTTGCGCACCGGCCAGCGCCCGCCCAGCAGCAACGCGCGCGTCTCCGCTTCGCGAAAGACGCCCCCATCCACCATCTTGAAGTTGTCGATGAGCACGCCCTCCTCGTCGACGTGGCGGCTGTCGGCCGGCATCGACCCGGGGGTCGTGCCGCCGACGTCGGCGTGGTGTCCGCGCGATCCGAGAAAGAACAGGAGCTCGGCGCCGGCGTCGTCGAAGACCGGCGTCACCACCGTGATGTCCGGCAGGTGCGTGCCGCCCTGGTAGGGCGCGTTGAGCACGAACACGTCACCCGGCTTCATGCACCCGCGGTTTCCCCGGATCACGGTCTCGATGCTCTCGCCCATCGAACCCAGGTGAACCGGGATGTGGGGCGCATTGGCGATGAGGCGCCCGTCGGCGTCGAAGATCGCGCACGAGAAATCGAGCCGCTCCTTGATGTTCACCGAGTGCGCCGTGTTCTGCAGGCGCAGGCCCATCTGCTCCGCGATGCTCATGAACAGGTTGTTGAAGAGCTCGAGCCGCACGGGGTCCGGCCGCGCGCTGGTATCGGCGTCACCGCGAACGGCGCCCGCGCGCGGCTCGGCACGCACCATCGCCAGATACCCGCCGGCGGCGACCTCGGCACGCCAGCCGGGCTCGAGGACCGTGGTCTGGTTCTCCTCGGCGACGATCGCCGGGCCGGCGATCGTGTCGTGCGCGCGAAGATCGACGCGCCGGTAGAGCGGCGCGCGGCACCACGCGCCCGCGGCATAAAGGCGCACCTCTTCCGCCGGCCGCAGCGCGCCCGCGCGCGGCGGCAGCGCGGCGCCGCCCTCGACGGCATCCTCGGGTGCGTCGCCGGGGACGTGCGCCTCGACCGAGACCGCCTCGGCGACGATCGCGCGCGCGTCCATCAGAAACGAAAAGCGACGGCGGTAGGCGCTCTCGAACGCCGCACGCATCGCCGCCACCTCGGCGTCGGCCACCATGAGCGCGGTGTCGGTGCCGTCGTAGCGAAGGTGCACGCGGCGCACGACCCGCACGCGCGCGCCGTCGCCTCCCTGCGCCTGCAGCTCCGCGCGCGCCTCCGCCGCCAGCGCGTCGAGCGCCGCGCCGAGCACGGGCGCTGCTGCGTCGTCGAGGACGACCTCGACCGCGCGCTCGCGCATCACCGTCTCGCCGGCCAGTCCCATGCCGTAGGCCGACAGCACGCCAGCCAGCGGATGGGCGAAGACACGCGTCATGCCCAGCGCGTCGGCGACCAGGCAGGCGTGCTGGCCACCGGCGCCACCGAAGACCGCGAGCGTGTAAGCGGTGACGTCGTGGCCGCGCGCCACCGAGATGCGCTTGATCGCGTTCGCCATGTTCGCCACGGCGACGTCGACGAAGCCGGCCGCGATGTCCTCGGGGGCGCGCCGCTCGCCGGTCGCCGCGGCGATCTCGTCGGCCAGCGCGGCGAACCCGGCGCGCGCCGCCTCGACGTCGAGCGGCTCCGCGCCCGCCGGACCGAACACGCGCGGAAAATGATCCGGCTGCAGCTTGCCGAGCACGACATTGCAGTCGGTGACGGTCAGCGGACCGCCGCGGCGATAGCAGGCCGGGCCGGGGTTGGCTCCGGCCGACGCCGGGCCGACGCGGAAGCGCGCACCGTCGAAGCGCACGATCGATCCGCCGCCCGCCGCGACGGTGTGAATCGCCAGCATCGGCGCGCGCACGCGCACGCCCGCCACCTCGGTGTCGAACGTCCGCTCGAGATCGGCCAGGCCGGCTCCCGCGAAGTGAGACACGTCGGTCGAGGTGCCGCCCATGTCGAAGCCGATGACCCTGTCGAAGCCCGCCTGCAGGCTGGTCTGCACGATCCCGACGATGCCGCCCGCCGGCCCCGACAGGATGGCATCCTTGCCGTGAAAGCGCTGCGCCGCCGCGAGCCCGCCGTTCGATTGCATGAAGCGCAGGTCGACGCCCGGCAGCTCGGCGGCGATCTGATCGACGTGGCGTCGCAGAACGGGGGACAGGTACGCATCGACGACCGTGGTGTCGCCGCGCGCGACCAGCTTCATCAGCGGCGAGACCCGATGCGAGACGCTGACCTGACTGAAACCGATCGCGCTCGCGATGTGCTCCACCGCCCGCTCGTGCGCCGGGTAGCGGTAGCCGTGCATGAGCACGATCGCCAGCGAGCGGATGCCGGCGTCGTACGTTTCTTGTAGTGCCGCGCGCGCCGCCGCCTCGTCGAGCGGCCGCCACACCTCGCCGTGCGCGCTCACGCGCTCGTCGAGCTCGACGACGCGCGTGTAGAGCGCTGCGGGCAACACGATCTGGCGCGCGAAGATGCGCGGGCGGTGCTGGTAAGCGATGCGGAGCGCATCGCCGAACCCGCGCGTGATCGCCAGCGCCGTCGGCTCGCCCTTGCGCTCGAGCAGCGCGTTGGTGGCGACGGTCGTGCCCATCTTGACCGCGGCGATGGCGCTGCCGCCCGGCGGCGCGCCCGCCGCCGCGAGCAGGCGCCGGATTCCTTCGATCGCGGCGTCGCGATACTGCGCCGGGCTCTCGGACAGCAGCTTGTGCGTCACCAGCCGGCCGTCGGGGCGACGCGCGACGATATCGGTGAACGTGCCGCCGCGGTCGATCCAGAACTGCCAGCCGCGCTGCGGGTCCATCGCCCTCTTGCTCCTGCTCTTGCTCCTGCTCCTGCTCCTGCCCGCGATCAGCGCGTGAGCGTCAGCGTCCCGGCGTCGAGCGCGACGCGATACTCACCCTGCGCGCTGCGCGCCAGGGACGATCCGCCCTGTGCGAGCGCGCCGCCGTCGCGAAGCACCACGCGCAGCGATTTCCCCGGCGGAAAATGCGGCGGCAGCGTCCAGGTCCAGGTCGTGGCCCCGCCGCTCGACGACGGCGGCGACGACGCCAGGATCTGCTGCCCGCGCCAGTAGGCGCCGACGTTGGCGACAGTGTCGACCCAGACGTCGCCCAGCGACCGGGCATGGTGCATGGCGGCCACGACGTCGGTGATCGCGACCGGCGCGTACCAGTTGGCGCTGGTCGGCATGAGGGTGTGAAAGAGAAAGATCACCCACTTGCCGCCGCCGCGCGCGCGGTCGATCGCGTCGTCGAAGCGCGCCGCGGCCTCGCCGGTGGAGACCAGGTGCACCGGCAGGTTGAAGGGATCGGTTCCGTCGTAGGGCGCGATCATGCCGCTCCCGACGCCGCGATTGAGAAACACGCGCGTACGCGCCGGACCGCTCCAGCCGTTGTCTCCGAACGGCGACGCCATGGTCCAGACCGCGCTCTGCGGATAGTGCGCGGTGATGTACGCGGCGTTGTCTTCGATCTCCGCGCCCGCGTCGGCGAGCGGCGCGCCCATGATGCAGCCGCTGATTGTCACGCCGGCGCCGGCGCCGGCGTGACCCTCGGCGGCGCCGGCGTGACCCTCGGCGGCGCCGGCGTGACCCTCGGCGGCGCCGGCGTGACAATGATGGGTGGTGTGGTTGCCGAGCTCGTGCCCGTCGCGCGCCGCGCGCACCCAGGCGGCGTCGAAGTCGGCGAACGCCGGCTTGCCGCTGTTGAAGTAGAAGGTCATCGGAACGCCGGCCGCCTGCAGCTCGGCGTAGTGCTCGACGTGCGACGGCTGCGCGTCGTCGAACGTGAACGAGACGGCACCCTTATGTCCGTCCCAGTCGAGCACGGTGAACGGCGCTGACGCGGCCGGCGCCGACGCGCCCGTCATTGCCGGGTGGCTCTGAACGATGCAGCCGAGAGCGCCCACCGATGAAGCGACAGCGGTCAAAGTCGCCAGCACCCAAGTCGCCAACACATCGAACCGTGCCTTGACAGATGTTCGTCGCATTCGCTTCCACCTACAGAAGAGCGCCGCTCTCGTCAAACCACAGATTGTTTGCGCGCGTACAGAAAGTCATTGCCTCTCACAGACCCTTTGGCGACACTGGTGCCGCCCCCACTCAACCAACGAGCTGAAAGAAAGGCAGAGGGCTTCGCATGCAGATGGTTCGATCGACCTTGGCGCTGGCGGTTCTGGGACTTCTCCTCCAGGCGTGCGGCGGAAGCAGTGGAGGCGGCAGCAGCCGGTTCACCGGCACCTGGCACCCCATCTCGGGAACCGTGACGACCAGCTGCCCGGGCTTCGCGCCCGACACATCGTCGGTGACCGACAACATCACGTGGTCGAACGGAGTCTCGAACGATCTGGTTCAGACCGATCCCTCGACGTCGTGCGTGCTGAACGCCGACATCACCGGGTCGACAGCGTCGGGCAGCGGGCCCGCCTGCACGATCCCCGACGGCAACGGCGGAAACCTCACCATCACGATCACCGCCTACACGTTCGCGCTCGCCGCGGACGGCCAGACCGCGCAAGAGAATGGGTCGGGAACGGCGGTCGACAACGTCGGCGGCGCCAGCGTCACCTGCACGATCAGCGAAACGGCGTCCTACCAGAAGATCGGCAACTAGCCCCCGCCTCCGGCGGCGCTGGCTCGGCGACGCTCAGGGACAGCAGAAAGTGTCGGTGACGTTCCCGACATTGAGGACGATGCACGGCGCGGGCAGGTCGGCGAGCTGGCAGCTGTAGAAGTGGGGCGGGCGCGCGCCGACGCAGTTGCCGTCCAGCGCCGGCACCGCGACGCACCCGCGCGCGTCGAACGGTGCGCTGGCGTCGATGCCGCAGAACTGTGCCGTGCACAGCGCGCCTCGCGGCGCGCAGATGCCGCAGCTGGCGTTGCAACAATAGGTCGTGCCGGTGCAGACGTTGTTGCCGCACGGGATCGAGGCGCCGTCGGCGCTGGCGTCGACGACGCCGGCTCCACACGATCCCGAGCCGCCGACACCCGAGCCCGCGGCGCCTGAAGCGCCCGCCGGTCCGCCCCCTCCCGACGCGCCGGCCGTCCCGGTCCCGCCGCCGACTCCAGATGCGCCGCCATCGCCGGTCGCCCCGCCCACCGACGACGCGTCGGAGCCATCATCGCCGTGCAGGTGGCGCGATCCGCAGCCGACCGCGGACGCGGCGATTGCGGCCACCAGCGCCAGGATCGGCCCCACCCGCATCGCGCGAGTCTTTCATGGAACGCCGCCCCGGTTCAAGGCGCGGCGCTCCGCGCCGCACGGCGTCCTTGCCTCTTCGTCCTTGTCTCTTCGTGTAGACCCGCTAGGTTGGCAGAGCGCCCACGCGCCTGAGGCCTGGCTTGCTCAAGCACTCTCCCGACGAGAACAGCGCTCCGCCCGACGACACCGGCGATGCGAGCTCCGGGCCGGCAAATGCGGCCCTGTCCGAGGGCGTCCCCGGCGCGGAGCCGCCGCTCGAGGCCGAGCCGGCGCGCATCGGTAAGCACAAGACCAGCGCGGCCGGCATCCGATCGGTCTGGGAGACCACGCGGCGCGGTTTCAAGAGCATGGGTCCGCTGCGGACGCTGCGCACGCTGTCGGCGCTGAACCAGAAGGACGGCTTCGACTGCCCGAGCTGCGCGTGGCCCGACCCCGACGAGAAGCGCAAGATGGCCGAGTTCTGCGAGAACGGCGCCAAGGCCGTCACCAGCGAGGCGACGCGCGTCCGCGCCACGCCGGAGTTCTTCGCCAAGCACAGCGTCAGCGAGATGCTGGCCCGAAGCGACTACTGGCTCGAGCAGCAGGGCCGCATCACCCATCCCATGATCCGGCGTGACGGCAGCGACCACTACGAGCCGATCGCCTGGGACGAGGCCTTCGCGATGATCGGGCGCGAGCTGCGCGCGCTGCGCTCGCCCAACGAAGCGGTGTTCTACACCTCGGGGCGGGCCAGCAACGAAGCGGCGTTCCTGTACGGATTGCTGGCGCGGCAGTTCGGCACGAACAACCTCCCGGACTGCTCGAACATGTGCCACGAGTCGAGCGGCGCCGGCATGAACCCGACGATCGGTATCGGCAAGGCGACGGTGAAGATCGAGGATTTCGCGCTCGCCGACAGCATCTTCGTGATCGGCCAGAACCCGGGCACCAACCACCCGCGCATGCTCATCGAGCTGCAAAAGGCGGCGCGCAACGGGTGCAAGATCATCAGCGTCAATCCGCTGGCCGAGACCGGGCTCATCCGCTTCAAGAACCCGCAAGAGCCGCTGAAGATGCTCGGGCGCGGCACGCCGCTCGCGTGCCTGTTCCTGCCGGTGCGCGTGAACGGTGACGTCGCGCTGCTCAAGGGCATCATGAAAGAGATGCTCGCCGCCGACCGCGCGAGCGGCGGCAAGCACCTGGCGCACGACTTCATCGCGCAACAGACCGATGGCTTCGAAGAGTTCGTCGCCGATCTCGACGCCGAGAGCTGGGATCGCATCGTCACGGAGAGCGGCCTTTCGCGCGAGCAGATCCGCGAGGCGAGCGCAATCGCGCTCGCCTCGGAGCGCATGATCTGCTGCTGGGCCATGGGCATCACCCAGCACGAGAACGGCGTGGCCAACGTCCAGACCATCGTGAACTTCGCGCTCTTGCGCGGACAGATCGGGCGTCCGGGCGCAGGGCTCTGCCCGGTGCGCGGCCACAGCAACGTGCAAGGCGATCGCACCGTGGGCATCTGGGAAAAGATGAGCCCGCAGTTCATGAAGGCGCTGGGCGCCGAGTTCGCGTTCGAACCGCCCGCCGAGCACGGCTACGACACCGTGCACGCCATCGCCGCCATGCACGAGGGTAAGGCCAGGGTGTTCGTCGCGCTGGGTGGCAACTTCGTGTCGGCGACGCCCGACACGCACTACACCTCGGAGGGGATCGCGCGCTGCGATCTCACCGTGCAGATCTCGACCAAGGTCAACCGCAGCCACCTCATCACCGGGCGGCGCGCGTTGATCCTCCCCTGCCTCGGCCGCACCGAGCGCGACCGGCAAGCGTCGGGCGAGCAGTTCGTCACCGTGGAGGACACCACCGGCGTCGTGCACCAGTCGCACGGCGTGCTCGAGCCGGCGTCACCCGAGCTGCGCAGCGAGCCGGCGATCGTGGCCGGCATCGCGATGGCGGCGCTGGCTGGCAAGACCAAGGTCGACTGGGCGGCGCTCATCGCCGACTACGATCGGATCCGAGACCACATCGAGCACGTCGTCCCCGGGTTCACGCAGTACAACGTCCGCGCGCGCGAACCCGGAGGCTTCTACCTGCCGAACGCCCCGCGAGAGGGGAAGTTCTCCACGCCGTCGGCGCGCGCCCGCTTCACGGTGCACCCGATCCCGCAACACACGGCGCGGCTGGCGAAGGGCCAGCTGTTGCTGACGACCATCCGCAGCCACGATCAATTCAACACCACGATTTACGGCGAAGACGACCGCTACCGCGGCGTCTACGGCGGCCGGCGGGTGATCTTTCTCAACGCCGGCGACATGGCCGAGCAGGGCATCAAGCCCCGCGACTGGCTCGACATCACCAGCCACCACGGCTCCGAGCGGCGGCGCGTCGTGCGCTTCCAGGCGATCGCCTACGACATCCCGCGCGGCTGCGCCGCTGCGTATTTCCCCGAGACCAACCCGCTGGTGCCGGTCACGAGCGTCGCAGCCGGCAGCAACCAGCCGACGTCGAAGTCGCTGGTGATCTCGCTCGAGCCGTCGGCGTCGGCAGCTTGATCGCTTCCGCAACTCGGCAGCCCGACAGGGCGCCGTGCGCGCCCTCACCCCCCCTGCGAAATTTTCACGCATTCTCAACACCCGCCCCGCGGAGTACTAAACGACAATCGAAAGTCGTCGCTTCACCGTCGTGCGCTCGTTGATTGCCGCGGCGTGGCTGTTCGCCAGCGGCTGCTCGGACGCGCCAGCGACGAGCACCTGTCCGAACGACTACCCCGCCACCTGTCCTGGCGGTGCGTCCACGTTCGCGGCCGACGTCGCACCGCTGATCCAGACACGTTGCGCCTTCTGCCACGAGCCCGGCAAGGAGCTGCCGACGCTGGACAACTACGGCGACATCTTCGCTGCTGGCTCGCGCATTCTCATGCAGCTCACCCATTGCCCCGCGCTGATGCCTCCAGCCCCGTACCCGCCGCTGTCTTCTGACGAGCGGCGGGTCGTCCTCAGCTGGTTCGCGTGCGGGGCGATGGAGAACTGACCGACGGGCGTTCAGCCGGCGTGCGGCACGGGTGGGTGCTCGCCCGGCGGGGACCCGAGCAGGCTCTGCGCGCGCCGTTGCGCGATCTCGGCGATGGTCTTGCGCACCTCGGCCTCGCTCCCCTCGCGCGCGCCGAAGGATCCGCCCAGCGTGGCGTGACTCCAGCCCCCGAGCAGCCCGCTTCCCACGGAGCCTGCCTGCCCGCGCAAGTAAGCTTCATCCGGATCGACGTAGGTCATCCACGGCGGCCCATTCAGCTCCCAGTCGGCCATCGTCCGCCTCCCTTTTTGTTCCTGTGTTCACAAAGGGAAAGCATCGCGGACCGCGCCGTCAAGGGGCGGCCGCGACATCACGTCGCGGTTCGCAACGGCAGCTCGAGCGCAGCGCGTGGCCGGATCTCGGCCCGCGCGACGTCTTCTGGTCATGACGAAGCGATCAGTGCGATCCGGAAGGTTGACGTCAGCGCGCGGCGCAGCGCTGATGACGATGGGTGTCGTGCTCGGCGGCGGTTGCGGCGACGGAAGGCGGCTCTCGAACGACGTGACGCCAGAGGCCGCGACCCATCGGCTCGCCAGCTACGAGCACACCTGCGCAATTCGACAGAGCGGGCTCTTCTGCTGGGGCTACGATTCGCTCGGTCAGCTGGGGACTGGCACGACGGCTGACGGTTTCGTGGGCCCCGTCGAGGCCGTCGTGGCGGGCGCCGACGCCGTCGAGGTTGCGGTGGGCACGACCCACACCTGCGTCCGGCACGCGTCCGGACAGGTTAGCTGCTGGGGCGGAAACAACTACGGACAGCTCGGCGGCGGCACAGTGAGCCCCTTCTCGACCGACGCCGTCACCGTCCCCGGCATCGACGACGCGCTCGAGGTCGCCGCCGGCTTCGACTCGACCTGCGTCCGCCGCACCGACGGAACCGTCGCCTGCTGGGGAGCCGCCGAGGCGCCCGCGACGAACCCCGGTTCACTGGTTCCGGTCGCGATCCGCGGGCTCACCGACGTGGTCCAGCTGGTGGGAAGCAACTACGACTACTGCGCGCGCCAGGGCGACGGAAGCGTCAGCTGCTGGACGTTCTCCTACAACGGCCCGGGCGCGCCGGCGCCGGCGGGTCTGCCCGCGGCGCGCGAGATGTCGGCGGCACACACGGTGTGCGTCGTGTCGGCCGCGTCCGGCGAGGTAGTGTGTCACGACGACGCGGTCCCACCGCCGAGCCCGGTTCCGGGTCTCACCAACCCGATCAAGCTCTCCGCCGGCGAGACCGTGACCTGCGCGCTCGACGCGAACGGCGGCGTGACCTGCCTCGATATCTTCGGGTTTCTGGCCCAGACCACAGTGACCGGTCAAGTGATCGCGTTTCCGGCGGACATTCCCGCCGTCGACATCGCCGTCGGCGCGTTCGGCTTCTGTGTTCTTCGCGGCGACGACAGCATCGCCTGCCTCACCGAGCCGGCCACGACGTTGACGCCGGTCGGCAACCTGCCGCCGTGAACCCATCTTTTCACCGCCGGGCGTGGCCGGATCTTCGAGCGCCGTTCGTCTTCCAAAAGAGCGGATCATGTCGCCGATGGCCGAGCCCACGCACCTGGCTTTCGACGACGCCTATCGTCGCGTGTTTCCGATGATCCTCAACAAGTGCCGCCGCATGATCAGGGACGCCGCCGAATCCCAGGACCTGGCGCAGGAGGTCTTCGTGCGCCTCTGGCGCTCGCGCGAGATGATCACCGACCCGCGCGCGCTCACCGCGTGGCTCTATCGGACCTGCACGCGCCTGGCGATCGATCGCTCGCGCCGCCGCGGGCGCCATGACGTCGCGCTGGCGGCGATGGCGGCAGGCAGCGACGGCCAGGGCGCCGCCAGTCCGGAGCAACAGAGCACCAGCCGCCGCGCGCTGGCGCAGGTGGCCGCGCGGACGCCGGCGCGCGAGCTCGAGGTCGCGCTCTTGAGCCGCGTCGACGAGCTCGGCCACGCCGAGATCGCGGAGGTCGTCGGCATCAGCGAGCGCACGGTGCGCCGGCTCCTGGTTCGTTTCGACGAGCGCGTCCGCGCGATGCGCGCCACCGCGGGAGAAGGGCCATGACCAGACGAAGCGCCGATCCGCCAGGCTCCGCGTCTAGCCAGGACCACCCGTCGTATCTGGAGCTGGATCGCTTCGCGCTCGGGGCTCCCGGCACGCTCACCACGACGGCGCACGTCGGCGCCTGCGATCGCTGCCGCCGCCACGTCGAAAGCCTGCGCGAGGCACCGCCGATTCCGCCCGGCCTGCGCGACCGGCTCGCGTCGCCGGCAGCCTCCGCGCCGGTATCGGCGGTGCGCCGCTGGCTGGCGTGGCTTCGCGGGCCGCGCATCGGCGCCGTCGGGCTCGCGGGCGCGGTGGCGATCGCCGCCCTGCTCTGGGTGGCCCGTGAGTCTCACCCACCGCGAATCGAGTACGATGGCGCCAAGGGCTTGCCCTCGGTCTGGATCTACGTGAAGCACGACAACGACCTGGCGCTGTGGGATGGCGAGCGGCCCCTCGAGGCCCGGGATCGCCTGCGCATGAAGATCGATCCCCAGGACTTGACCCACGTCGACGTCTTCACGCGCGACGAAGCGGCCGGCGCCGGCAGCCCGCTGGCTCCGATCTTCGACGGGCGCCTGCAACCCGGCGCGGTCACCACGCTGCCGGCGGCGTGGCAGGTCGACGGCAACAGCCCGCGCGAGTCGTTGATCGTGGTGCTCTCGCGCGATGGCGTCTCGGCCCGCGAGGCGCAGCGATTCCTGCACGACGGCGCGCCCGCCGGTGTCTGGCTGCGCCGGTTCGAGCTCCGCCGCGCGGCCGCGGCGGGCCGGCCCCCGGAGCGCGCGCCGTGACTCGCGCGCTCGCGATTCGCTGGCTCGCGAGCCTGGCCGCCGTCGCGCTGGTCGCGACCGCGACTCGGGCCGCTCACGCGCAACCGCCGCGGCGCCTGGCGCTGATCGTCGGCGCCGACGGCGCGCCGCCGGGGCGCCGCACCCTGCGCTATTCGCACGACGACGCCCGCCGCGTCGCCAAGGTGCTGGTCAGCGTCGCTGGCTTCGACGGCGGCGATGTGTCGGTGCTGCTCGATCCGCAGCCACAAGCGGTGCTCGACGCCCTCGACGGCTTGCTGCGCGAGGCCGACGCAGCGGGCCGCGAAGCGGTGCTGTTCTTCTACTACTCGGGCCACGCCGACGACGCCGCGCTCTACCCTGCCGGCCGCACGTTGCCGATGGCCGACCTCAAGCCGCGCCTCGAAGACGCGCGCGCCAAGGTGCGCATCGGCATCATCGACAGCTGCCGCGGCGGCGGCTGGACCGGCACAAAGGGGCTGACGGCGGCCGAGCCCTTCGACGTGAACGTGCCGCTCGGGCTGTCGAACGAGGGCTCGATCTTCATCGCGTCGAGCTCCGGCCTCGAGAACGCGCACGAGTCGGAGTCGCTGCGCGGGTCCTTCTTCACCCACCACTGGAACGGCGGCATGATGGGCGCGGCCGATCGCAACGGCGACGGGCGCGTCACCATGAGCGAGGCGTTCGAGTACGCGCGCATGCTGACCATCCGCGACACCGCGCTGGTCACGCAGACGCCGCAACACCCGAGCTTCCACATGAACCTGAGCGGGCGGCAGGACTTCACGCTCGCGTCGGTGCCGTCGCACGGCAGCGCGCTCGAGCTCGAGCAGCGGCAGGGGCCGCTCGAACTGGTCAACCTGGACAGCGGCCTCGTCGTGCTGGAGAGCGCGCGGGGGCGGACCGTGCTGCGGCTGGCGGTGACGCCGGGGCGCTACCTGGTCCGCCGCCGTGACGTCGCCGGGATCTGGGCACGCGAAGTCGAGGTCCCGGCGGACGGCCAGGCCCGCCTGAACGAGGATCAGCTGCAGCTGGTGCGGCCGTCGGCGCTGGCGGCCAAGGACGCGGTGCCCCGCATCGACACGGCGCCGGTCGTGCCGCCCGGCCACTTTGGGCTGGGCTTCAACTTCGGCGTGCGCCATGCGCGCGTGATGGATCCGGGGCTGCGCTTGACCAACGCGGCCGGCGACATCGCCGGGATCCTGCGCGCCGCCTACGGGTTCGCGCCCGACTGGCACGCGGTGCTGCCGCTGGCGGTGGCGCACGCCGCGCGCTGGAACGACGAGTGGCAGTCGGTGTTCTGGGCCGGCTTGCCCGTGCTCGGTGCGGCGCGCGAGAACCTGAGGGGAACCATCGTCAACGGCGCCGTGGGCGCCGGCTTCGATTTTCAGCGCGCCGCCGGCGGCGGAGGCGATCTGAATTGGGGGTTGAGCGTTCTCGGCGCGTTCGCCTGGGTCGAGCACCCGGTCGAGAGCTGCTTGGTCGGTCTCGGACCACCCTCGCAATGCACACCGGTCGAGCCGGCCTCGTCCCCACCGGACACCTGGACCGTGCAGCTGACCGCGGGATACACGCACCGCCTGGCCGATGTGGTCACGCTCAACCTCGCTGTCGGCGTCGCCGGCAACGCCGTCGCGAGCGGCGACCTGCCCACGCTCGGGTGGCGCGAACCTTCATTCGATCCGCTGCTGGCGATCGGAGCGCTGCAACGCCGCGGCCTGCTGCCGCAGCCCTTGATCCGCGTCGACGTGAGCGACACCATGGCGCTCGACGTCTACGCCGCGGTCGCCTACCAGCTGGCGACGCGCACGATCACCGAATCGTACCTCGGCGGCGCCAGCTGGGCCTGGTAGCGCGCCGCCTATTCGAGACCGCTCTCGAGCCGGCGCATCAGCTCGCTGACGCAGGCACGATCGGCGGTGGCGAGCCGCCCCTGCGCGTCACACTTCGCGAGCAAGGTCTCTGCGAGCGCGCGACCTGTCGCCGCCTCCGGCAACACCGGCTCGAGCGACCGCAACACCGCGATCAGCGTCCTGACCGTCGACGCGTCGTCGCGGCGGTTGTCGAAGACCACGCGAGCTTCGGGGCGCGCGCAGGTCTCGCGCGTCCAGCGTTCCAGCCAGCGCGCGAGCGCCGCCATCTTTTCGTAGTCGAGCTTCTCGGGCGTGTCGTCGGGCGTGTGGTAGTGGCGCGAGCGCCCGCAGGTCAGAAACACGAACGGGACGCCGCGGTTCCAGAATGCGTCGTAATCGCTGAGCGGCGGAATGATCTCGGCGTCGAGCCGGCGCACCCACAGGCGGGGCTCGACCTCGGCGAGCGCGTCGAGGTGCGCCGCGGTCCCGACGCTGCGTTCCGCGCCCAGCGCGAAGATGCTTCCACGCACGTCCGCCGGAAACCGCTCGTCGCCGAGCGCGTGACCGACGATGTCCATGCACAGCATGGCGTCGATGCGGTCGAGCGGAACTGGCGAGTGCGCCGCGTACCACTCGGAGCCCATGGCGTCGCTGAGAAAATACGGCGGCTCCTCGCTGTCAAAGGCAGCCAGCAGCACGCCGCGCCGTTGCGGGCGCTCGTGCGCGAGCGCGTGTGCCACGGTGACCAGCACGGCGATCGCGGACGCGTTGTCGTCGGCGCCCCAGTAGGTTTTGCGACCGTGACGGCCAAGATGGTCGTGGTGCGCCGCCAGCAGCACCCACCGCTCGGTGGCCTCGACCGAGGATCCAGAGGCCGGGATCGACGACAACAAGTTCGCGCCGAAGCAACCGGGGATCGATTGTTCACTCACGGCGAGGCCGCCCGCGGCCAGCGCGCCGGCGATGATCTCGCGCCCTGCCTCGCCTCCGGGCGTGCCGGGCGCGCGACCGGCACAGCGCTCGGAGCAGAGCGCCTCGACGAGCGCGCGCATCGCGAACGCGCTCATTTGCCCGCCGGCGTGTCGCTCGAGTCGGAACCGGAGCTGGCGCCGGCGTCAGGACGAAACCGTCCGCGACGGTGGCGGCGCAGCGGCGCACCCAGCGGCAGGGTCTCCGTGCCCAGGCCACCGGCCCCGGCCGCGGAAGGCGGTGGCGCGGCCGGCGTCGTCTCGGCCGGCGCGGGCGCGCGCTCGGCCACCGACTTGCTCGCGCCGGCATCAGGCTGCGCGGACCGCTGGGGACCGGCGCGCGCTTCCGGCGGCGAGGTCTTGCCCTCGGCGCCCGCTGGCCGCGCGCCGGCGTCGAGTGGACTGTCCTTGAGCAGCTTCTCTGATTCCGCGATCAGGCGTTCCGCCTCCGCGCGATTGGTCCCCGACGGCACCTTGCGCAGGTACGACTTGTAAAAGTCGATCGCCTCGCGGTACTTGCCCATCTTGCGGTTGCACTGCCCCATGTCGAACAGGATCACCGGATCGTTCTTCAACCGGTAAGCCTCGCGAAATTCGGTCAGCGCCTTGCGAAACTCCTGCAGGTCGTAGTGGACGCTGGCCTTGCGCAGGTGCTCGCGCGCCTTGTCGACGTCGGAGCCGTCGCCGGCCGGCGATGCTGGATCCGCGTTCACGGCCGGGTCACTCGTGCCCGCGGGCTTGCCGGCAACCGAGGCGCGCGACGCGAGCGCCGCCGCGGCCATCAGGCCGCCAAGAAGCACGGCGCGCGTCGGTGATTTCCGCCTGCTCCCAGCAGATTCGCGACGGCTCATCGAAGCGCCGGCGATAGTATCACGAGCGCCCGCGGGCGGCGGCTCCGCCCCGTGGCGCCTTCGCCCGCACCGTTGTGACGCGCGTCGCAGCGACGGTCGCGTCAAGGGGACCACGCCCGGCGCCGATGTATGGAGGGTCGTGTCGACCGCGGACAGCGCTGTGGGACTGCCGACCACGATCAGTCGCTATGTCGTTCTCCACCTGGTCGGTCGGGGCGCGATGGGCGAGGTCTACGCCGCGTACGATCCCAAGCTCAATCGCAAGGTCGCCATCAAGGTTCTACGCTCGCGGCCGGGCGCTCACATCGTCGACGCCGACCTGAGGCTGCGCATGGTTCGCGAAGCGCAAGCCATCGCCAAGCTGTCGCACCCCAACGTGGTCGTCGTGCACGACGTCGGCGCGTTTGGCGACCAGGTCTTCGTCGCGATGGAGTTCGTCGACGGGCAGACGCTGTCTGAATGGCTCGCGGCCGAGCCGCGCGGCTGGCCCGAGGTGCTGAAGATCTTCTCCGAGGCGGGACGCGGGCTGGCGGCGGCGCACGAGAAGGATCTCGTGCACCGCGACTTCAAGCCCGACAACGTGATGATCGGGGCCGACGGGCAAGTGCGGGTCATGGACTTCGGCCTCGCGCGCAGCACCGCCGCGGTCGGCGCGCGCCGGGCGCCGCCGCCGCCAGGAGCCGACGCACCATCGCGCGACCGATCCGGGGCGCGCGCCGGCGCGCGAGAGCGGGCGTCCGAGGACGACCTCGGCGCGACGCGCGAGGTGAGCCCGGTGCACTGGTCTTCGGACGCTCCGGCCAACGTCGCCTCCGACGTCACGATCCTGCAGATCACGCGCGCCGGCGCGGTGATGGGCACGCCCGCGTACATGGCGCCCGAGCAGTTCCAGGGACGAGACACCGACGCGCGCAGCGATCAATTCAGCTTCTGCGTCGCGCTGTACGAGGGCCTCTACCGTAGCAGCCCCTTTGCCGGGCACACGTTCGAAGAGCGGCAGGTCAGCGTGCTGCGGGGAAGCGTCCGCGAGCCACCCGCACGCAACGGCGTGCCGCAATGGATCCGCAAGATGCTGCTGCGCGGGTTGATGATCGATCCAGCCGAGCGCTGGCCCTCGATGAAGGCGTTGCTGGCCGCGCTCGAGGACAATCGCCGCTTCAGCGGCCGGCGCCGCCTGGCTTCGGGCGCGGCGGCGAAGTTGAAGAACGTCTGGGAGGCGCCCGCGCGCGGTCGTGGCGTCGAGTCAGAGGCCAAGATCGAGATGCGCCGCGCTTTCCTCGCGACGGCGAAGCCCTATGCGGCGGCCGCGTTCGAAGGCGCGAGCCGGATCCTCGACAACTACACGGCGAGCTGGACTGCCATGTACGTCGACATCTGCGAAGCCACGCACGTGCGCGGGGAACAATCGCCCGAGGTCCTGGACCTGCGGATGGCTTGCCTGCTCGACGGCCTCGCGGACCTGCGCGCGCTCACGCAGCTGTTTCGAAACGCCGACGCGGGCGTGGTACAGAACGCGGTGACGGCCGCGAACGCGCTGGGCGGCATCGAGCGCTGTGCCGACGTCGATCTCCTGCGCGCGGCCGTGCGCCCGCCCGAGGACCCGGCCACGCGCGCCACGGTCGAGCGCCTGCGCGCGCGGCTGGCGGACGTGCGCGCGCTGGGCCACGTCGGCCGCTACACCGACGGCTTGAAGGCCCTCGCGCCGCTGGAAGAAGACGTGCAACGCGTCGGCTATGGCCCCCTGTCGGCGGAGACCTGGTTCGAGCGCGGTCGATTGCACGCCGATCGGCGAGATTGGCCGGATGCCGCCCGCGCGCTGGAAGAGGCGGTGTGGTCGGCGGAGCTGTGCCGTCACGAGGAGATTGTCGCCCAAGCGGCGACGACCCTGGTCTTCGTGACATGCGAGACCGAGCCGAGCTTCGCCGTCGCCGAGGTGTGGAGCCGCCACGCGGAGGCGGTCTTGCGACGAATGGGCGGCCACGACGTCCTCGTGGGATGGCTGCTCAACAACCGGGCGTACATGCGCATGCGCCAGGGACGGCTCGACGAGGGCCTCGAAGATGCGCGACGTTCTGCGCTGGCCAAGGAAAGAGCCGGCGGAGCCAACAATCCAGACATCGCGCACTCGCTGAACAATCTGTCGCAGGTGCTGGTCGAGCGCGATGAGCTCCACGAAGCCATGCAGCAGATCGAACGCGCGCTGGCGATCGCAGACCCAGGCTTCGGACCCGAGCATCCGGTGACCGCCATGTTCATGTCGAACCACGCCGAGCTGCTCAATGCCTTCGGCCGCTTCGAAGAGGCGTGTACCCATGCGACGCGCGCCCTGGCGATCTTCGAGGTCGAAACCGAGTCCGACGGCGCGGCGACAACCTTTCCGCTGACGGCGCTCGCCGTGGCTCACCTGGAATTGGGCCGCTTCCAACAGGCGCTGCCGATGCTGGAACGAGCGTGCGCGATCCGAGAGGACAAGGTCACCGACTCGGTGCAACTGGGTGAGGTCCACTTCGCCCTCGCGCGCGCGCTGCGCGCCGCCGGTCGGGAACCGGAACGCGCGCGGGCGCTGGCCATTCGCGCGCGCGCCGAGTACGCGCAATCGGCGCCGGGGCCGGCGGTGGCGCGCGAGCTCGCCAAGATCGACGCCTGGCTCGTGTGAATCCCGCGCCGCGGCTCCTACGGAACCGCGTCGATCGCTCGTTGCAGCAGCGCCTGCGCCTGCGCTTCGTCGCACACCTGCTTCGAGACGTGCAGCCCGACGATGCGGCGGCCACGTCCCGCCCAGAAGATGCTCTGTCGTTCCAGCAGGCCAGGCTCGTCGCGCGCTGCCAGCGCTTGGTATCCGATGGCGTCGCGCAACGGCACCTTCTTCCAGCGCCAGGGCAACAACGGATCGGGCCGCACCGGCGCCGGCGCGCCCACGGCGATCACCGGATGGCTCAGCATCACCCAGCTGTCGTTCACGTTATTCTGCGCGTCGCCGCCCGTCGGCTGAAAATAGAGTCGGCACGCGTCGCCATCGCGCGCCTCGCCCCGATAGGCCGCGGGCGCGACGCCACAGGCCGTGACGACATCCGCGCTCCTCACGACTCCGGCCGACGGCCCCCGGCAGCAAGTGTTGCGCTTGGGCGCCTTGGGGTCGCTGAAGACCAGGCCACAAAAGGGGACGTCGGCCTTCGGGTCGTCTGCCTTCGGGTCATCCGCCGGCGGCGGTGGAATGTCGCGCCCGGTCGGACAGCCGGCCAGCAGGGTGGCGGCGCACCAGGCTGCGGTGGAGGCGAACAACCCGACGAGACGCGAGCGCCGACTCATGTCTGCGTTTAGACACCAGGCCCACGCGGAATTCAACCCCGACCGATAGCGCGCCCCCGGCGCTCCGCGTTCAACGTTCAACGTTCAAACGCTCAACGAAACGCCGCGGCGTTCTCTTCGGCCCAGCGGGGAAAACCGGTTGGCGGGCGGCCGGTGATGCGCTCGACGTCGCCGGTCACGACGGAGACCTGGCCTTCGCGAACCTCCCGCCAGAGCGTCACCAGCGCGTCGATCAAGGCCGGCGGCATCCCCGTATGCGCCAGCCCCGCGCGCGCTTCCGCGTCGGAGAGCGCCACGAACGTCAGCGGCCGGCCGATGGCGGCGCCGATGAGCGCCGTCATCTCCGCGTACGTCAGCGCGGCTGGCACGGTCACCGCGAGGGTCCGGTCGCCCTGTGCCGGCGCGGTCAGCACCGCGATCGCCACCGCCGCGAGATCATCCGGGTGAACCATTGCGATGCGCCCGTCACCCGTGGAGGCGCGAACCACGCCCGCGGCCTTGATCCCGGCCTGCCAGGCGAGGGCATTGCTCATGAAACCGACCGACTGGATGAAGGTGTGCGGCACGCCGCTGTCGCGAATGGCGACCTCGCCCACGGCGTGCCACAGCGCCACCGCCGTCGCCGCCCGGCCGGTCGCGCGCGCGCCCAGCGAGGAGAGCTTCACCAGGTGACCCACGCCGGCCGCTTTCGCGGCTGCCGCCGCCAGCCCGTCGCGGCGCGCGAGGTCGGCGCCGCTGTTGACCAGGAACAGGGCATCGACGCCGGCGCAGGCCGCGGCCAGCAAGCGTGGGTCGGAGAGATCGCCAAGGGCGTAGTCCACGCAGTCACCGAACAAGGCGCGCGCCTTGCCCGCATCCCGAACCAGAACCCGCGGCCGCGAGCCACGCGCGAGCAGCCCGTTCACCACGCGCGCTCCGATGTTTCCGGTGGCGCCCGTCACGAGCGGAAGAATCGGACGTTCGTTTTGTGAGTACTTGCTCATGTTCTGACTGTGCCAGCACCCCGTCGGCCGTTCAACTCGCCTTTCCAACATGGCTCAACCACGCAATATCGCGTGCGACTCCCGATCGCATATGAACCCGGCTCACATTATGACAGACTCGCGCGCGATGCCGATCCAGCGTTCCCGGCGCCGCGTGCCCAGGCAAAGACGCGCGCACGAGACCGTCGAGGCCGTGCTCGACGCGGTCACGCGGGTGCTCGCGCGCGAGGGGGCGGCTCGTCTGACCACCAACCGCATCGCGGCGGCGGCCGGCGTCAGCGTCGGTTCGGTCTACCAGTATTTCGCCGACAAGCGCGCGATCCTGACCGCGCTCCGCGACCGGCATGTCGCCGAGATGGCCCAGCTGGTCGAGCGCCGGTTGGTCGAGCACGCTGAGGCGCCGCTCGCGGCGCTGGTCGCCGCCTTGCTCGAGGCGATGATCGAAGCGCACGCGCTCGACCCTGGGCTCTATCAGGTGCTGCTCACGCAGGTTCCGCCGGGGAGCGGCGAGGATCCGGGGCTCGAGGGGCGATTGCGCGGCGCCGTCCGGCTCGCGCTGGCCTCGCGGGCGAGCGAGCTCGACCCCGGAGCCAGACCGGACAAGATGCTCTTCGTCGTCACGCAGATGATGGAGTCGCTGGCGCACGCCGTTGTCCTGCATCGGCCGCCGTCGCTGTCCCTCGGCGCCGCGAAGCAGGAGGCGATCCGAGCCGTCGTCAGCTACCTCGAGAGCTATCGCAGGCGCCGGCGGCGGTGAGTTCCGCCCTCGCAGGGCCGTGCGAATGTGCGCGCCGCGCGGATCGCCCAGCGTCTCTGTCGCTGGATGCGGAAAGGGCATGGTTTGCGGTACGTTTGCCCCAATGCGACGCCTTCGGTCCTCCATCAACGTCAAATTGGACGGGTGCTGGGAAGGAGTCCGCCTCGGGGGCGGTGGCCATGCGGTATGAGCCGAGACGATAGCCATCGGGGTTGCTCGGCGAGCGTGGCGATGGTCCGGCGAGGCGCCCTTCTCGTCGCCGCGCTGGCCGCCACCGCTTGCGGGCGAACGCCAACGGCCCCCGCCGCACGCGTCGCCGCCGACTGGACCGCGATCCCGGCCGAGGACCCGCTCCGTGTCCCGGACTTTGTCGTCTTGCCGGGCACCGCTGCCCTGCACGAGCGGCCCAGCGACGATTCCGATTCCGTGGTGGCGGTGCCTTCGCCGGACGCCCTCGCCCCGGCGGCGCACCCTCGGCCCGCCGACCTGCGTGTGTTCAGGTTCTCGGAACAACGCGACGGCTGGGTCGCGGTCGACACACTGCTCACTCGACAAGCGCACTGCTATCCGAAGGTCGAGACGCTCGAGGGAATGCGCCTCCGATTCTACGTTCACGCGAACGACCTCGCCCGCGTCACCGTGAAGAATGCGGACGTGCGTCTGCCCGACGGGCGCACGCTTTCGCTCATGTCCGGCGTGGCGCTGGTCGGAGCGTCCTCCGACGAGGGCAGATACGCACCGGTGCTGGCCGACCTGGACGTGGCGGTTCGCCTCCCGGCCGACGCGACGGGGTTCCGTTACCGGTGGGATATCGAGGATTTCCGTGGCGCGGTCAGAAAAGGCTGCGGCGTTCTCCCGGGCCACCGGGCTCCCGAAACGCTGCTCATATCGATGAACAGCTGGCACCGTCCCATGGCGTTCGGCATCCGCGCGGGTGCGATCGCCTACTGGCCGTCCGGCCTTCCGGCAGGCACCGCCGTGGGCAAAGCTGTCGTCGGCGACGAGGTCGCGGCGAGCGGCGGCCGGCGATGCTTCGAGGCGTGGCTGGCGCACGCCAAGGACCGTGCGGCCCTCGCCCAGCGTCAGATCCTGCACCTCTGCTTCGCCCCCGGAGACGTGGCGGCCGACGCGCGCCGTACGAACATTTACGGGTGGGCGCGGCGCTGATTCAGATCGGCGGCGCCGTCATCGCCCGCTCGATCGCCTCGGCCGTGATGTTCAGCGCCGGTCGCGGGCCGGTGTCGGCGAGGATCGCCTTGGCGATCACGTCGCATCCCGGCGCCAGCGTCGTGAAGTGGGTGCCCACGTCGACCTCGACGAAGTGAATGTCGGCGCGACCGGCCTTGCGGCGCAAGGACGGGAAGACGCCTCCGTTGCCGCTTCGCATGCCCTCGATGATGAACGTGGGCGACATGATCTCGGACAGGAACTCCACCGGCGCGCGCGCTCTGGCCTCGGCCGGCGAGACGCCGCGGGGCAGGCAGCTCGAGGCTCCGTACTGCCGGATGTCGCCGACCGGCCCGAACGCGAACACCGCGCGATACCGTGAGGTGCTCTCCGCGGCGAGCAGCACCATCGTGCCGCCCGTGCTGTGCCCGCCGAGGTAGATCCGCGCCGGATCGACGTCGGAGCGCTTCGCGAGCAGATCGGTGGCGGCGAGAATGTCGTCGACCTCGCCCAGGAAGCACTCGTGGTGACCCGGGTTCTGGCTCGCGCCACGCAGCGCCGGGAACATCTCGGCGATGCCGGCCTTGCGAAACGCGGCCGCGGTCTGGTCGTTGTCGCGCGTCGCGTTCTCCCAGAGACCGCCGTCGATGCCGAACGAGAATCCGCCGACGATCCAGACGATCGCGGGACCGCGCGCGCCCGGGCGCACCGGGGTGACGTAGGCGACGTTGCGTCCGAGAGGGGCGTCGTAGAAGACCTTCTCCAGCACGCCGGCCGGCGGCTCTGGCGCGGGCCTGTCGTCGCGCTCGCCGGCGCCGACCGTGATCTCGAGTGCGTGGCGCAACCCCGGCAGCGTGTATTGCCCGGTGGGTGCGGCGGTGGTCGCGTGCGCGGCCACCTCGGTCGCTCGCCCGCCGGCGCCCGGGAGCCTGCCGAAGAGCTTCTGCCTGAGCGGCCCGCCCCTGGTGACAATCAGGATCGCCGCCACGGCAATGGCACCCGTTGTAAACCGTCGCAGCGTTGGCCCCAGCGGTGGCCCCTGAGTTGTCATTCCCGCGATATCAACCGAGTTCCGCGCGCGCGGCAACGTTATTCAACCGCTGGCGACGCCGCCGCCTGGAAATGCGGCCCGGCCAGGTCTCAAGCCACACGGAAGAAGCGCCGATTGACGCACCCGCAGGCACGGTCGCGCCGCGGGCTCCGTCGCGACGAATCAACAGCGGGGATTTCAAATGCGGCGGACAACTCATTCTGGAACGCGGCAGTGGACGCGGTTCGCTGCACTGGCGATGGCCGCGGTCGCAGCGGCGCTCGGGTCGAACGGGTGCGGGAGCAGCGGCGGAGCCAGCGGTAGCGGAGGCGTCCCCGGAGCGGGCGGCAACGGGGCAGCGGACGGCGGCGGTGGACCCGCGGGAAACACGGGAGCGGGCGGCAACGGAACCTCCGGGACCGCGCCGGCCGCGTTCGGGCTCGTCTCACCTCTTGCCGGCTCGTCCGCGCAACCGCTCACGCCGATGCTCGCGTGGGATTCTTCCGACGGCGCGGCCTCGTACAAGATCGAGATCGCCACCGCGCCCACCTTCGGTGTGGCGAACGTTCTCACCCAATCGGTGAACGCTCCCACGACCGCCCTCTCCGTGGCGGCGTCGACCCTCACGGCAGGCGTCATCTACTACTGGCGTGTCACGGCGGTGAACCCGGCGGGGAGCACGATCGCCAGCGGCGCTCCCCTTCGGTTTTCGTCTCCTTACGTGGTTGCGGGCGCCAACGGGATAGCGGTGACGCCCGACGGGACCAGGCTGGTGGTCGCGAGCGACGTGAACAGCGGGCCGATCGAGGTCATCACGCTCGCAACCCACACGGTCGCGGCCTCGATCTCGACGGGAGTCGCCAGTCAGCCAATGGGGATCGCGATCTCTCCTGACGGCACACAGGCGCTCGCGACCCTGCTGACGAGCGGGAACGGTGGCGTGAACGGGATCGCCGTCATCGACCTCGGCACCAACACGCTGACCCGCAACCTCTCCGACCCCTGCGTCGGCACGACGTTGAGCGACGTCGCCTACTTCCCGACCGGCACCCAGGCCGCGATCCCCGATCTGAGCGGCGGCTGCAGCGCGATGGGTCTCAGCACCTTCTCGCCCGCGAGCGCGTCCACGTTCGCGTTCGTCAATTTCAACGACACCAACGATCCGTTCGGCGTGGCTGTGAGCCCGAATGGCGCGTTCGCGCTGGTGACGATGGCGCTCGACAAGAAGGTGTACAAGGTGACTTTTCCCGGCACGGTCACGCCGATCGCCATGCCTTCAGAATCGGCGGGCGTCGCCATTACACCCGACGGTATGACTGCGGTGGTGGCGGGGACCGACCTTTACGCGATCACGTTGTCGAACAACGCGGTCACCACCATTCCGCTCACGAACGACTCACCCGGCGGAGACTTCCACAACCTGGCCGTCACGCCCGACGGGGCCCACGCGGTCGTGGTGGGAGCCTCCACCATCCAGATCGTTGCGCTCGCGAGCGACACCGTGGTCGGCAGCTACCCGGCCACCGGCGGAACGAACCTGGCCATCTCTCCAGACGGCCACACGGCCTTCGTCACTGACCGCATCAACGGCTGGGTTCGCGTCCTCCAGATCCCGTAGCGGTCGCCGCGGCGACGGCACTGGAGATCGTCCAGCGCGCGCGCCGCTTGCCGCGCGCGGCGGGGCCGGGCAAATCTCTTCGTCCAGGAGACGCGCTCGCTGGATCGCGCCCAGGGCGGCCTGGGCATTGGCCTCACGCTCGTGCGCAATCTGGTCAAGCTGCACGGCGGGTCCGTGCGGGCCACCAGCGGCGGCCCGGGTCTTGGCTGCGAGCTGCTGGTGAGATTGCCGCGCGCGCAGACGTAGCGCGCGCGACGACGTCAGTCGCCGGCCAGCTCTTCGCGCCTATCGCCGTTCCAGGGACTCTCCGTTGAAGACGCGCACACCCAGACCGTCGAGTGAGCGTGCAAAGCGTCGCGTCTCGTCGATCTCGGACAGGATCGGAGCGCCGCGCGGATTGAGGGACGTGTTGATCAGCAAGGGGCACCCGGTCGCCTGTTCGACACGGGTCAGCACCGCGTGCAGGAATGGATCGGACGCCGGATCGACGGTCTGGAGTCGCGCCGAGTCGTCGTAGTGGCAGATGCCCGGCGCCGCGAGCCGAGCTCGGTCGGACACCCGCGCGGCGTACAACATGTACGGTGAGCTCCCCTGCCAGTCGAACCATTTCGGCGCGGCTTCGATCGGCACCATCGGCGCCAGGGGACGATAGAACTCGCGCTGCTTGATGAGGTGGTTGATGACGTCGTAGTTCTTGCGCGACGGTCTGGCCAGGATGCTGCGGTGGCCGAGCGCACGCGGTCCGATTTCGCTCGCGCCCCGGTGCATGAAGACGATGCCCCCGCTCGCGAGGAACGACACGATCTCGTCCGCGCGCTCCGTTGCCCCGAGGTTGAGGGAGCGAATGCCGTCTCCATATCCGAGAAACGGCATGGCACAGGTGACGGGCACCTTCGCCCGCTCATGACAGTCGTAGAGCAGCGCGCCCAGCGACTGGCCGGTATCGTCGCAGCACGGAGGCAAGAGCAGCTCACGGGCGTCTCCCAGCGCGGCCTTCACGCGCGCGTTGGCCTTGATGTTGAGGGTGGCTCCCCCCGCCAGCATCACGCGGGGCGCGTCGGCCGGAAGCGCCGCCACGCTCTCGAGACGTAGCTCTTCCAGCAGCAGCTGCGCGGACGCCGCCAGATCGAACGCCACCGCACTCGTCAGGTAGCTCTCGATCGGGAAGGCCCGGCGGAGAATCGCGAGCGCTTCCTCGGGCGGCCCGTCGAAGGCGGGCAAGCTCCGGCGGATGAACCCGACCATCTCCGAGCGTGGCTCGCCGAGCGACGCGAGCGCCATGAGCTTGCCCTCGCACATGATTCGTCCGTAAAGGTGGCGCGAAACGACGTCGTAAAAGCGCGTCGAGAACGCGTCGTGAATGGGACGATTCGCGAGCGGCTCGATCCGATGATCGCGAAGACGATATGTGAAGTGAGTCCGTCCGAAATCGCCTCCGCCGTCACACACATCGATGACCGCGTCCTCCTTGCCGGGCGCTGCGCGAAAGGCATGGATCATCGCCGCGTGCGCGAGGTGGTGGTTGAGCACCAGGGCGGTGCGCTTTGTCCCCAGGATCTCGATCTCAGCTTCGGCGAGCCAGTCGACGCCCCGCTCGTCTTCCGGCAGGTGGTCATTCAAGTACGCCGTGCACGCGACCGCATCGACATCGGCGATACCGATACCGCAGTACGCGAGGGCGGTACGGATCAACAACTCCATCTCGCTGCGATCGCAGCGCTTCTTCTTTTCGCGGAAGAAGCGCTCTGCCTCCAGGACCAGCAGAACGCGCTCTTCGTCGGCGATCGTGACCGACGAATCATGCATGTTGTAGGCGAACGCCAGGAAGTAGCGCATGGTTTCTGCAGTCTCAGGCGGCGAGGGCCTGCTCCAGGGCGACCTTCGCCCGCAAGGCCGCGGCCTTCCAATCCGGAAACGAGGCTTGCCGCTGCCAGCAACCCTTCGCGAGCTCGAATCGCAACCGCTCATCACCGATCAACAAGGCGAGCCGCTGCGCCAGACGACCCTCGTCGCCGATCGCGACGAGGAAGCCTTCGCGACCGTCCCGCAACATGTCATGACCCGCCCCGGCGGCATAACCGACGGCCGGCACGCTCGCGGCCATCGCCTCGAGCAACACGAGCGGTTGGTTCTCATCGTAGCTCGGCATCACGAAGACATCGGAGGACTGCACGATCCGGCGCACCGACTCGGGCGGGAGCTGGCCACACAGCGAGACCGGCAATCGGTCAACTTCGTCGACGAGCCGCGCGCTGTAGTGAGCATCGACGTCGAGGCTGCCAACGACGGACCACGAGTAGTCCGAGCCGACGATCTGCCGGAGAGCTCGCGCCACATCGAGGAAACCCTTGCGCGGCGTGACCGCGCCAACGGAGACCAGGCGGCAGGCCCCGCTGCGACGGCGCGGCTCGGCCCGCCACGCATCGTCGATGCCCGGCTCCGCGACCAGGATCCGACTCCTGGCGCGCGCGAGTCGATCGCGGTAGTGGGGTCCGGGGAGCAACACCACATCGAGCTCATCGACGACGTCACGTTCGAACGCCGTGGGCTCGCTCGCGGGCGTGCGGCCGTTCTCCGCGGCATCGATCATCGATGGAAATGAATGCAGCATGAGGCCGATCCGCCTCACGCGCGACTTCAGCGCGAGAAAGGCCGGCGCATGCTCACGGGTGAGCCAGAGGCTGTCCATGAGCACCAGGTCGTGGCGAGCCGCATCGACCTTCAGGCTGGTCAAAGACTCCGCCGACACGTCGGACAGCTGCCAAAGACCGGCTGCTGCCATGCGCGCGTTGTAGAGGAAACCTCCCGAAAGCCGGCCGCCCGACGGTGGTTGCACGAGGAGGGGCAAGTTCATACCGACCCGTCAGTTTTGCATGGGGCGCACCTGCGGTCCAAGGTCCGATCGCGCCGCCTGGCGCGCGGCAGCAAACGTCTACGGGCGTGGCACTTGCATCCTCGGAAGCTCATGGAATCCTTCTCTGCCGAGAAGTCGCGGCATCCACGCGGAGCCAGCAGGAGCAGGAGGATCAACGGCCGCACGATCCTGGCGTCTTCCACGCTCGTGGCAGGAGCGATCGCTGTCGCGTTGATCCTGCGCTCCAACCATTCGATTCCACCCGGACCCGAAATGGCCGTTCCGGAAGGCATTCCTCCGTCGGCGCGCGCCGCGATTCGCGCGAAGATGCGCCTGCACGCACAACGGCTGCCTACGTTGATATCGAGCGTCGTGGCCCTCGACTACGAAGGTGTCGCGAGGTCGGCCGGCGAGATCTTCGACGAGCCCGCGCTGGCCCGCCCCGCGCCCGGCGATGAATTGGACGGCCTCTTGCCCGAGCGTTTCTTCGTGCTCCAAGGTGCGCTACGAGCGGCAGCACGGTCAGCGGTCGAGGGTGCCGCGAGACGGGACAGCGTGTCCCTGAGCCGAGCGTCGGGCGAGCTCATCGAGACCTGCGTCTCCTGTCACGACCTCTATCTCCACAGCGGTCATTGATCACATGCACGTCCTGGCGATCGCCGCAGGGCTAGGTGGCAACGGGTCGGTCCAGACCCTCCTCTGCCAGAAACGGGGTCGTCAGCGCGATATCCCGCTCGCCACGAGCGACCGGCCGCAAGCCCTGCGCCTGCTGAAGCGGTTGGCGAAGCCTTTGCGCTCTTGGGGGTCAACTCGACCAGATCGCGAAGTCACACCTGGCTGGGCTCACCTCGTCGAGGAGGCGATGGTGCAGGACGTGTTCACGGTGGCGCCAGATACGCCCATCGGAGAGGTGATCGAGACGATGATCGAGAAGAAGGTTGGGTCCGCGATCGTCCGCGAGGGCGAACGGGGCGTCGGCGTCTTCACGACGATCGACGCCCTCCAGGCGCTTCACCGGTTGCTCGAGCGCCCCAGTCTCAGTTGAGGGTCGAGCGCCCCGGCGGCGGCGGAAGCGGCGGTAGCTCGACTCGCGACGCTCGCGAGCGGGTCGCGCGCCTGAACCGGCGGCCGGCGAGCAACGCGGCGCCATACGCGCCGGCGAACACCGCTTTCGATGAAGTGACCAAGACCGCCTGGGGCCGATCGTCGCTCAATCGCCTGGCAAGAATGCGCAGGAAATGCGCATCGCGAGCCATCGCGCCCACGATCGCCAGGGGTCCGTCGACCGCCAGCGCGTTCACCAACTCCGCCGCGCGCGCCGCCAGACCAGGGTACGCGGCGACCGGCAGCGCTTCGGGAAGGGACAGGCCCGTCGACCTCGGGAAGACGTCGACGAGGTCGCTGCCCCAGCACTCGCTGCTCGGCGTCGCCGCGTAACCGCGTGCGCGGAGCGGCGTCTCGAAGCGCATGCAACGCACCTGGCGCGCACCGACGTCGAGCACCGCCAGCGCCTCGGGAAACAAGAATCCGGCGCCGGCGGTCAAGCCGGCCCGTCGATAGAAATGCCCCACGTGCGCCAGGACGGCCCGCTCCTGACCGGTCGAAGCGACGAGCGCGATATCGGCCGGAACCAGCCCGGCGCGTCCCAGCGACCGCCACCAGCCCTCGCGGACCGCGAGTCGGGCGTCGCACCCAACGCCACATTCCCCCACCGTGACGATCTCGCTGGCGAGCACGCGGCGAGATCCAGCCGCTGAGCCGTGATCCAGCAAGGCTACCTTCACCGCTCGCATTCCAATGTCGACGCCCGCGGTCACGATTCGGTCGACCGTCGATGTCATTGAGCTATCACGAAGCATCTGGCCCACGGTTCAGCCTTTTGCCGGGCTCGAACACCCAATTCGTGGTAAGCGATAAGGGTCCCGAGAGGTTTGCGAAGCGCTACATGGCAAATTCACGGCGGGTCTTGATCGTCGACGACAATGTCGACCTTGCAGAGAACATCGCCGAGATCTTGCAGATCGACGGTCACCGGACCGAGGTGGCGAGCAGCGCCGAAGAAGCCCTCGAGAGGGTGCTCGGATCCGATCTCGACGCCGTCGTGACGGACTACCGCTTGCCGGGGATCAGCGGAGCGCTGTTCATCGAGCGAATTCGCAAGAACGGGAACCCCCTTCTCGCGGTCGTCATCAGCGCCTACACCGACGATCAAACCATCCGCGAAGCGCAGGAAGCCGGAGCCACGTTCATGGCGAAGCCGGTCGACTTCAAGGTCCTCAGTCAGTGGATTCGCGCCGGCTCGGCCTGAAGCACGCGAAGCCCGACAGCGACCTTTCGAGCTAGATCCACGCATCCGGATCCGCGCAGGCGCCCGCGAGCCGGGACGCGAAGCCGCCAATTCGATCGTCGATCGATCGAGCTTCGTCATGACCGAGCATTGATGCAACAAGAACGCCAGCGTCGATGCGACCCGACAACCGAGGCTGTCGCGAGGCAAGCTGTCATCGCGAACGAACGACTCCGCACTTCCTGCGCGGTACGAAACCGAGCGGGCATTTCCTGCGCATCGCGTGCGCTCCCGCGGGCCCGCGCGCTTGGCACCCAGGTTGCTGCACCTTGCCTCGAACCAGGAGCAACGTGCAATCAGTGGTAAAACGCGAGCAAACCATGCGATCGAAGCCCTTCCTGCAGAACCTCAAGGACTACGTCGGATTCACCGATCACTCGACGCAGGTTTTGCAGTCGTTCCGCGCCAAGGCGGAACCCCACTTCGCAGCCATCATCGACGACTTCTACGCGACCATCGAAGCCCACCCTGGCGCTCGGGCCGCGATCACCGGCGGCGAGGCGCAGATTCAGCGTCTCAAGAAGACCTTGATCCGGTGGCTCGAGACGCTTCTGCAGGGACCGCACGATCAGGAGTACTTCGAACGCCGGGCCCGCATCGGTCGCGTTCACGTCGTCATCGATCTGCCCCAGGCGTACATGTTCACCGCCATGGATCGGATCCGCGTGCACCTGCTGGCCGTGGCGCGTGACGAGGTCGGGACCGACCGCCAGCGGCTCGACGACCTGGCCGAAGCCATCAATCAGATCCTCGACATCGAGCTCGCGATCATGCTCGAGACCTATCGCGAGGATCTGATGCTGAAGAACCGCACCGCCGAGCGCCTCGCGACCATCGGCCAGTTCGCGGCCAGCATCGGCCACGAGCTGCGCAACCCGCTCGGCGTCATGGAGTCATCGGTCTTTCTGCTGCGTGAGCACCTGGGCGCGACCGCCGAAGAGCCCAAGGTCCGCAAGCACCTGGATCGCATCGCGCTCGAAGTGAAGCGGTCGAACAAGACCATCCAGGACTTGCTCGAGCTGGCGCGCAACCGTCCTCCCACCCGCCACTCCACCGACGTCCGCAAGCTCGTCGCGAGCGCCATCGAGTTGACCGCCGTGCCGGCGACCGTCGAGATCCTGACCAGCATCCCGCCGGAAAGCACGCTGGACGTCGACGGCGATCAGCTTCGCCAGGTGCTGGTCAACCTGATCACCAACAGCATCCAGGCGATGAGCGGCAAAGGCAAAGTGTGGTTGGACGTGACGCGCGAGGCGGACGCCACTTTGCTGCGGGTCCGCGACGCCGGGCCCGGTATCGCGGTCGAGGTCCGCTCGCGGATCTTCGAGGCGCTCTTCACCACCAAGGCCAAGGGCAGCGGTCTCGGCCTGGCGCTTTGCCGGCGGATCGTCGAGGCGCACGGCGGCTCGATCGTCGTCGAACCGACGAGCGAAGGCGCCAGCTTCCTCATCACCGTCCCCGACGTCATCCGCAATTGATGGCCGAGGAGAGATCATCGCCGGGGTGCAACGTCCTCATCGTCGACGATGACGAGGCGCTCGCCGACAACCTGGCCGAGATCGTGGATACCATCGGCGCCCACACGACGATCGCCCCGAACCGGGAGTCGGCGCTCGCGCGTGCGGCCGACGGTGACTTCGACGTCGCGCTGGTCGACGTCCAGCTGCCCGATGGGGACGGCATTGGCCTGCTCACCCCGTTGCGCGAGCGCTCACCTTTCGTGGAGATTGTGCTCATCACCGGCAACGCCACGCTGGATGGCGCGATGGCGGCGGTGCGCGGCGGTGCCTTCGCCTACGTGATGAAACCGTTCTCGCCGCCGGAGCTCCTCGACACGGTCAGGCGCGCGCGCGCCCAGGCGAGACTTTACCGTGAGCGCGAACAGCTCCGACTCGACCTCGAGCTATCGGAGCGCCGCAATCGGAACCTGGTCGAGTCCGCACCCTCGTTCGTACTGTCCCTGGACGCTGCCGGGCGAATCACGTCCTGGAACCGGCGGCTCGAGGAAGTGACCGGCCTGACCCGCCACGAAATGATCGGCCGGCCGGGCGCAGACTTGATCAGGAGCGACAGACCGACCTGCCCGCTGTCCGTCAAGGACGGTCCACCCCGTCTGGTGGAATGGCATCGATCGGAGGTCCCCGACGGAAGCGGCGCGGTGACGACCTACGCGGTAGGCATCGACGTCACCGGCGAGCAAGAGATGCTCCGACGCACCTTGCGCGCCGAGCGTCTCGCCGCGGTTGGCACCATGGCCGCCGGTTTCGCGCACGAAGTGCGCAATCCGCTCAACTCCGCGTCGTTGCAGCTCACGCTGCTGGAGAGACGCGTGGAAAAAGGCGACCTGTCGCGCAAGACGGTCCTGGGCATCAGCCAGATCGTCAAGGACGAGATCCAGCGCCTCGAGCGCATGGTCCGCGACTTCCTGGCGTTCGCGCAACCCCGTCCGATCGAGCCGCGCTCCATGAGCATCAACGATCTGGTGGCCTCGGTGCTGCTCTTGATTGCGCCGGAGGCGGAGGCGACTCACGTGGATACGGTGACGGAGCTCGACCCGGCGCTGCCCGAGGTCTGGGGCGATGCCGAGCGACTGCGCCAGGTCCTGCTCAACCTGGTGCGCAACGCGCTCGAGGCCATGGCGCGCGGCGGCCGGTTGGTGGTTCGCAGCCGGCGGGGTCAGGGCGCAACCGCCGAGGTCGACGTCGAGGATACCGGCACGGGCTTCGCCGAGGACCTTCCGGTGTTTGACGCGTTCTTCACCACCAAGGAGAAGGGAACGGGGCTCGGCCTGGCGATCGTGCACAGAATCGTCACCGACCACGGCGGCTCGATTCGCGTGCGATCGGGCGCCAGCGGCACCTGCTTCTCGATCACCCTTCCCACCGTCGCGGCCGCCTGACGGCCAGCCGATCACCTGACGACGGTCACGGATCGATTGGTGAGCGACGTGACTCGAGCGGCGACGGAGCCCATCATGATGCGGGCCATCCGGCCGCGGCCGTGAGAGCCGAGGACAATGTGATCGGCCTGGCGCTCCTCGGCCTCGTGACAGATGACCTCGCTGGGTACGCCCATCTCGATCACCTGGTCGGCCTCGTCGGCGCCGATCTCGAGCACCAGATCGCGCAAGAACTCGCGCGCCTGCTCCATCTGGCTCGCGTAGAAGTCCGACGCCGACACGCCGAATCGGCTCAGCGAGGCGCTTGGATACGGCTCGATCACGTGCAGCAGCGTCAGGCGCGCCTCGAACCGCTGCGCCAGCTCGCGCGCGAATGTCGCCGCTTTCACCGACCCCTCCGTCCCGTCCACCGCCGCCAGAACCCTCGTCATGGCGCTAGTTGTCCTTGGTGCCGACCGCGTCGCGCGCGGATCGCGGCGCGCTCTGGTACTCGTGCAGCTTGTACTGAATCTTGCGGACGCTCATGCCCAGGATCTCCGCCGCGCGCGTGGTCGAGCCGCCCGTGGATTCCAGCGTCTTGGTGATCGCGTAGCGCTCGACGGCGTCCATGGTGGCGCCGGGGATCTGGATGCCGTCGCCGGCCGCCGCCGGAACCAGGTTCTGCGGAAGATCCGCGCTGGTGATCTCGGAGCCGCGGCACATCACGACCGCACGCTCGATCACGTTCTCCAGCTCGCGCACGTTGCCCGGCCAGTTGTAGGTTCCCAATCGCGACAGGACCTCGGCCGAGAATCCGGTGATAGGCTTGTCGTTCTCGGTGGCGAACTTGCGCAGGAAGTGTCCGGCAAGGAGCAAGATGTCCGACCCGCGCGCGCGCAGCGGCGGCATCTCGACGTTGATCACGTTCAGGCGATAGTAGAGATCCTCGCGGAACAGGCCATCCTCGACTCGCTGCTTGAGGTTCCGATTGGTCGCGGCGATGATGCGGACGTCCACGCGGATGGTGTCGTTTCCGCCGACGCGCTCGAACTCGCGCTCCTGCAGGAAGCGCAGCAGCTTGACCTGGATGGAAGGCGAGATCTCTCCGATCTCGTCGAGGAACAGCGTGCCGCCGTTGGCCTGGAAGAAACGCCCGTCGCGACGGGTCGCCGCCCCGGTGAACGCCCCGCGCTCGTGCCCGAACAGCTCGCTCTCGAGGATCGACTCCGCGAGCGCGGC